>FSVZ01000126.1_pt1 | contig 39836 bp, 32 predicted proteins | sample 1637881 | NCBI WGS metagenome assembly FSVZ01 (sample SAMEA3914789, study PRJEB12502) | metagenome | biome: forest; material: soil | place: Canada | collected 2011-07-03 | depth 0.3 m
GCTCTCGCACGCGCTCAACCCGACGCTGCGCGAGTACCGCCGCGCCTCCTCGGCCGCGATCGACGCGTCGCTGAAGCCGCTGATGACGAGCTACCTCGACAACCTCGAGCAGGAGCTGCGCGGCGCCGGCTTCGCCGGCGAGCTGCTCGTGATCTCGACCAACGGCGGCCTGATGCATGCGCGCGAGGCGGCCAAGATGCCGATCACCTCGATCAACTCGGGGCCGGCGATGGCGCCGGTCGCCGGGCGCCACTTCGCCGCGGCCTACGACGGCGCCGACGATGCGATCGTCGCCGATACGGGCGGCACGAGCTACGACGTCTCGGTCGTCCGCGGGGGGCGGATCCCGATGTCGCGCGAGACGTGGCTCGGCGAGCCGCTGACCGGGCACATCACCGGCTTTCCGGCGATCGATGTCAAGAGCATCGGCGCCGGCGGCGGCAGCATCGCGTGGATCGACGACGGCGCCCTGCTGCACGTCGGGCCGCAGAGCGCCGGAGCGACGCCCGGGCCCGCCGCCTACGGCCGCGGCGGCGAGCGCGCGACCGTGACCGACGCCTGCCTAACGCTCGGCTACCTCGACCCCGGGCGTTTCCTCGGCGGGGCGATGAAGCTCGACGAGGGGCGGGCGCGCGCGGCGGTCGAGCGCGATGTCGCGTTGCCGCTCGGCCTCGACGTCAACGAGGCGGCGTCGGCGATCCTCGCGCTCGCGACCGAGCACATGGTCCAGGCGATCACCGAGATCACCGTCGACGCCGGCATCGACCCGCGGGGCTCGGTCCTGATCGGCGGTGGCGGCGGGGCCGGGCTGAACAGCGGCGCGATCATGCGCCGCCTCGACTGCCGCGCGCTCGTGATCCCGGAGACCGGCGCCGTGCTGAGCGCGGTCGGAGCGCTGATGGCCGACCTCAGCGCCGAGTTCTCGGCCGCCTGCTTCACCTCCAGCGATGCGTTCGACGGCGCGCGCGTCGACGGCGCGCTCGACGGCCTGCGTGAGCGTTGCCGCGCGTTCGCCGAGCAGGTCGGCGCCGAGACCCACGCGATCGAGCTGATCGCCGAGGCGCGCCTGGCGCGGCAGGTCTGGCAGATCGACGTGCCGCTGCGCGTCGAGCGCTTCACCGGCCTGGATCGCGCCGAGCAGACATTGCTCGAGGACTTCCGCCGCCTGCACGAGGAGATCTTCGCGGTCCTCGACGAGCGCTCGGCGGTCGAAATCGTCGCGCTGCGTGCGCGTGTCGTCTGCCCCCTGGAGAGCCGCTCGGAGGGGCGTCTGACGCAGGCGCCGCAGGCGACCGATGCCGCGCGCGAGATCTACTTCTCCGGGCACGGGCGGCTGCGCGCGCGTGTCCGCTCGCTCGACACGCTCGCGGCGGGCGAGACGCTGCCGGGCCCGGCGATCGTCGAATCTCCGCTCAGCACCGTCGTGATCGAGCCCGGCGCGCAGGCCGAGCGCAGGATCGGAACCGGGCTCGTCGTGACGCTCGAACAGGCGGTCGATCGCAAAGGGGGGCCGACCGGTGTCCACGCCGTCAACAGCTGAGACGCTCGCCGGCACCGGCGAGCGCTTCGACCCCGTTGCGCTCGCCGTGATCACGAGCCGCGTCCAGGGCATCGTGCGGCGGATGACGAACACGCTGTTCCGCACAGCGCGCTCATCGGTGCTGAACACGGCGCGCGACTTCTCCTGCGCCGTCGTGACGCGCGAGCACGAGCTGCTCGCGACCGCCGAGAGCCTCCCGATCCACGTGATGAGCGGCCCCGACCTCGTCTCGGCGTCGCTCGCGCGCCTGCACCCCGAGCTGCGCGCCGGTGACGCGTTCCTGCACAACTCGCCCTATCACGGCAACTCGCACGCTGGCGACCACTGCCTGCTGGTGCCCGTCGTCGCCGACGGCGAGCACCACTTCACGGCGATCGTCAAGGCCCACATGGCCGACATCGGCAACTCGCAGCCGACGACGCTGTGGGCGGGCCCACGTGATGTCTACAACGAGGGCGCGGTGATCTTCCCCGGCGTGAAGGTCCAGGAGGACTACCGCGACGTCGCCGACATCATTGAGATGTGCCGCACGCGGATCCGCGTGCCCGACGTCTGGTACGCGGACTACATCGGCATGGTCGGCGCCGCGCGGATCGGCGAGCGCGAGCTGGGCAGCCTCGGCGAGGAGCTCGGTTGGGACGCCCTGCACGCCTACACGGCGGCCTGGTTCGACTACAGCGAGGAGATGATGGCCGGCGCGATTCGCCGGATGCCGGCCGGGCGCAGCGTCGCGCACAACAAGCACGACCCGATGCCCGTTCCGGGCGCCGAGGACGGCGTCCCGGTCAAGGTGAGCGTCACCGTCGACCCGGAGAACGCCCGCGTCCAGGTCGACCTGCGCGAGAACCCCGACTGCCTGCCGTGCGGGATCAACCTGACCGAGGCGACGAGTCGCACGGCGGCGATGATCGGCGTCTTCAACAGCCTCCCGATCAGCGTGCCGCAGAACGCCGGTGCCTTCCGCCGGCTCGACGTGCTGATCCGCGAGAACTGCGTCGCCGGCATCCCGCGCCACCCGGCGAGCTGCTCGACGGCGACGACCGGCGTCGCCGACCGCGTCGCGAACGCGACGCAGCGCGCGATCGCCGAGCTTGCCGACGGTTTCGGCATGGCCGAGACGGGCACGCTGACGGCGTCGGTCGCCGACATCTCCGGGCACGACCCGCGCCATGGCGACGAGCCGTTCGTCAACCTGATGATCCTCGGCCTGACCTGTGGCGCCGGGCACTCGCGCGGCGACGGCTGGCTCGTCTCCGGCGAGGTCGGCGACGGCGGCCTGATGATGCGCGACTCGACCGAGGTCGACGAGCTGCTCTACCCGATCGTCGTCTGGGCCGACCGGATCGTCACCGACAGCGGCGGTCCCGGCCGCTTCCGCGGTGCGCCCGCCTGCTACGTCGAGTACGGACCGGCCGACACCGAGGTCGAGGCGATGTGGTCGACAGACGGCTACGTGCACGCGGCGATCGGCGCGCGCGGCGGCTACCCGGGCGCGCCCGCTCGCCAGTTCCTGCGCCGCGCCGACGGAACTGTCGAGCCGCTGCCGGGCTGGGGCGAACAGGTCCTCGCGCCCGGCGAAACGGTGCTTGCGACCTCGGCCGCCGGCGCCGGCTACGGGCCGCCGTGGGAGCGCGCGCTCGAGCGCGTCGCGCGCGACGTCGCCGAGGGCTGGGTCAGCGCCGAGCAGGCGGCTGAGGTCTATGGCGTGATCGTGCACGACGGCGTGCTCGACGCTGACGCGACTGCAGCTCGCCGCGCCGAGCTCGCCGCGCAGTCGCCGCCGCCGCCGGCGCTGCTCGAGGTCGAGCACCGCTCGACTGAGATCGCCGAGCGCCTCGCCCCGTACGTGCTCGCGGCGGTACCGCGGCCGTGAGCGAGCCGGCCGGCGCGCGGATCACGTGCGACATCGGCGGGACGTTCACCGACGTCGTCGTCAGCGACCCGCGCGGGCGGATGACGATCGCCAAGGCGCTGACGCAGCCGGCGAACCTGTTCGACGGGTTGCGCGCGGCGCTCGCGCGCGTTGCCACCGAGCTCGGCGAGCCGCTCGCGGCGCTGCTCGCGCGCACGTCGCTGTTCATCTTCTCGACAACCCAGGCGACGAACGCGATCCTCGAGGGCACGACCGCGCGGACCGCGTTCCTCTGCACCGAGGGCTTCCCCGACATTCTCGTGCGGCGCGAGGGCGGCTCGCTGCGGCCCTACGACTACAGCCGCCCGTTCCCCGAGCCGTACGTCCCGCGCCGGCTGACGCTCGAGATCCCCGAGCGGATCGACGCCGACGGCAACGTGGTCGTGGCGCTCGACGAGGGCGCCGCCCGTGCGCAGCTCGCACGCGCGCGTGAGCTGGACGCGCGGGCCGTGTCGGTCTGCCTGCTGTGGTCGACCGCCAACCCCGCGCACGAGCTCGCGCTCGGTGGGCTGATCGAGCGCGAGCTGCCCGGCGTGCCGTACTCGCTCTCGCACCAGATCAACCCGATCGTGCGCGAGTACCGCCGTGCCTCGGGGACCTCGATCGACGCCTCGCTGAAGCCGCTGATGCAGCACCACCTGCCCGCGATCGCCGACGGCCTGGCGCGCGAGGGCTTCGCCGGCGAGCTGCTCGCCGCCAGCTCCGCCGGCGGCGTCGTGCCGATCGGCGAGCTGATCGACAGCCCGCTGTGGGCGGTGCGCTCGGGGCCCTCGCTCGCGCCCGTCGCCGCGCGCGCGGTCGCTCGCGCGGAGACCGGCTCGGGCGACGTGATCGTCTGCGACACCGGCGGCACGAGCTTCGATGTCAGCCTCGTGCGCGCCGGCGACCTCGTGTTCACGAGCGAGACGTGGCTCGGCGAGCCGTTCGCCGGGCACCTCACCGGTCTCTCCTCGGTCGATGTCCGCAGCATCGGCGCCGGCGGCGGATCGATCGCGTGGGTCGACCCGGGCGGCCTGCTGCGGGTCGGGCCCGAGAGCGCGCGGGCCGAGCCCGGGCCGGCCTGCTACGGACTCGGCGGCACGCGCCCGACCGTCACCGACGCGGCGCTCGTGCTCGGCTACATCGACCCGGAGCGCTTCCTCGGCGGCCGGATGGCGCTCGACGTCGGCGCCGCCGAGGTGGCCGTGCAGGGTCTCGCCGACGCGCTCGGGCTGGCCCTGCGCGCGGCTGCGCACGCGGTCCTGGCGATCGCCAACGAGCGGATGATCGCGGCGATCGGAGAGTTGACGGTCAACGAGGGCGTCGACCCACGCGATTCGACGCTCGTCGCCGGCGGCGGCGCCGCCGGCCTGACGATCCTCGCGATCGCCCGCGAGCTCGGCTGCCGCGAGGTGCTGATCCCGCGCGCCGCCGGCGTGCTCAGCGCCTTCGGCGGCCAGCACTCCGACATCGTCCGTGAGATGACCGCTCCGCACGTGACGAACTCGAGGGAGTTCGATTTCGACGGCGTCCGCGAGACGCTGCTCGCCCTGCGCGAGCGGCTGCTCGCGTTCGAGTCCGAGCTGCCGAGCGGGCTCGCAGGCGAGACCCGGCGCCGCTACTTCGTCGAGGCGCGCTACGCCTACCAGGTGTGGGACCTCTCGATCCCGCTCGAGGGCGAGGCAATCGAGGACGAGGCCGGGCTCGAGCGCCTGATCGCGAGCTTCCACGACGCGCACGAGCGGGTCTTCGCCGTGCGCGAGCCCGGCCAGAGGATCGAGATGAGCCAGTGGAAGGGACGCGTCGTCGCGAGCACGCGCAAGCCGCCGCTGGCGGCTGCGCGCGAGGCCGAGGCATTCGGCTCGGAGCCGGCGCGCGTCGCGCGCGTCGCCTACTTCCCCGAGCTCGGCGAGGTCGAGATCGCCGTGCACCTCGGTGGCGCGCTGGCGTCCGGCGCGAGCGTCGCCGGCCCGGCGCTCGTGATCGAGCCGGAGACGACCGTCGTCGTCTATCCCGGGTGGACGGCCCACGTCAGCGAGCTTGGCAACTACCGACTGGAGCTCGACGATGCCTGAGCCGAGGGAGACGACGGCCCCCGCGCCCCCGGGTGGCGCGCCGGCGCCCGCGCGCGAGCTCGACCCGACGCTGATCGCCGTCCTCGCGCACCGCTTCGAAGCGATCGTGCGCGAGATGACGAACACGCTGTTCCGCACCGGGCGCTCGTCGATCATCAACATGGCGCGCGATTTCTCCTGCTCGATCATCACCGCCGACGATCAGCTGTTCGCGGCGGCCGAGGGACTGCAGGTGCACGTGCTCGGCGCCGGCCTGCAGACGCGCTCGATGCGCGAGCTGCACCCCGACCTGCGCGAGGGCGACGCCTACCTGCACAACGATCCGATCCTCGGTAACACGCACACCGCCGACCACACGATCCTCGTTCCCGTGTTCGTCGACGGCGAGCACCTGTTCACGGCCTCGGCGAAGGCGCACCAGGCCGACTGCGGCAACGCCGAGCCCTCGACATACGTCACCTACGTCGAGGACGTCTACGCCGAGGGCGGCCTCGTCTTCCCTTGCGTGAAGGTGCAGCAGGACTACGAGGACGTCGATGACATCATCCGCATGTGCCGCCGGCGGATCCGCGTGCCGGAGGTCTGGTACGGCGACTTCCTCGCCGCGGTCGGCTCGGCGCGGATCGGCGAGCGGCGCGTCAAGCAGGTCGTCGAGCGCTACGGCGTGGAGATGATCAAGGCGTTCGTGGGTGAGTGGCTCGACTACTCCGAGCGCGTGATGGACCAGGCGATCCGCAAGCTCCCGGCCGCTCGCCTGCGCGCGAGCGGCCGCCACGACCCGATCCCGGGCCTGCCGGAGGGCGTCGAGGTCAACGTGACCGTCGACGTCGAACCCGACGCGGGCCGCGTCACGTTCGACCTGCGCGAGAACCCCGACTGCATCCCGTTCGGCTTGAACGTGTCCGAGTACTGCGCGCGCGGCGGCTGCACGATCGCGCTGCTCAACTGCCTCGCCGACGACGTGCCGCGCAACGCCGGCTCGTTTCGCCGCGTCGAGGTGCTGCTGCGCGAGGGGTCGATCGCCGGTGGCCTCGTCGAGCCCTACTCGGCGTCGCTCTCGACGACGAACGTGCTCAACCGGATCATCAACGCCGCGCAGAGCGCCTTCTGCCAGCTCGGCGATGGCGAGGGCCTCGCCGAGGGCGCCGGCGCGATGGGCGTCGGCTACGCCGTCTTCTCCGGTACCTATCCGTCCGATTCCGGCGGTGCGAGCGGCGAGCCCTACGTCTCGGAGTTCGTGATCGGCAACAACGGCGGGCCCGCCTCGCCGCACTGCGACGGCTGGATCACCTACGCGATGCCCGACTGCTCGAAGACGATCTACATCGACAGCGTCGAGATGCTCGAGCGCACCTACCCGCTGCAGTTCCGCTCGCTGCGGCTGCTCGCCGACTCGGGTGGCGCCGGGCGCCGGCGCGGTGGTCCCGCCTCCGAGGTGATCTACGGCCCGCGTGCGACGCCGCTGCGGGTCTTCTACATGGCCGACTACGCGCGTCACCCGGCGAAGGGCGTGCGCGGCGGCCTGCCCGGCACGGCGGCCTCCGCACATGAGGTCGCGGCCGACGGCTCGGAGAAGCAGGTCGAGGCGATCGGCGACTCGCTGCTGGAGCCGGGCGAGTGGATCCGCGGCGTCGAGGCCGGCGGCGGCGGCTACGGCGACCCGCTCGAGCGTGAGCCGGAGGCGGTTCTGACCGACGTGCTCGAACGCTGGGTGACGCGCGAGGCCGCGCGCGAGACGTACGGCGTCGTCCTCTCCGAGCCCGAGGCGATCGGTGCCGAGCCGACGGTCGATCGCGGCGCGACCGAGGCGCGCAGGGCCGAGTTGCGCGAGCGGCGAACGGCGCACGGCGGCGCTTGACGCGACGACCTTGCGCGCCGTCGACCGTGACGTTATATTGGTAAACCAACCGGTCGATATGCCAAAAGGGGCCTGCTGCGGCGGGTACTGCACGAGAGCGAGGTTCAAGTGTCCGAGGGCGAGCTGACGGCGATCGAGCAGGCATACAGGCGGCGGACGCCGGGCTCGGCGCGCCTGATGACGCGCGCGAGCGAGTTCATGCCGTGTGGGATTACGCGCACGCTCGCGTGGTTCGCTCCGTATCCGGTCGTGTTCGAGCGCGGTGCCGGCGCGGGCGTGTTCGACGTCGACGGCAACCGCTACATCGACATGTTCAGCAACGGGCTGAGCCTGATGCACGGCCACGCCTACGCCCCGATCGAGTCGGCGCTGCGCGAGGCGCTCTCGCGCGGGACCGCCTGGCCGGGCGCGTCGGACGCGCAACTCGACTTCGCCGAGCTGCTCTGCGGGCGCGTGCCCGGCGCCGAGCAGGTGCGCTTCGCCAACACCGGCACCGAGGCGACGATGCTCGCCGTCAAACTCGCCCGGCACGTGACCGGACGCCAGGTCGTGATCAAGGCGTGGGACGCTTACCACGGCTCCTACGACGACCTCGAGGTCGGGCTGCAGGGTCAGGACGAGCTGCCCGGGCGCGTCGCGCTCGCGCGCTTCGGCGAGCTCGCGAGCTACGAGGCCGCGCTCGAGCGCAACGCCGGCAACGTCGCCGCGATCATCGTCGAGCCGGTCCAGTACACGGGCGTCGTCACGCCGCCGCCCGCCGGCTTCCTGCAGGAGCTGCGCGAGCTCGCGCGCCGCGAGGGTGTCCTCTTCCTGCTCGACGACTGCCTGATGTCGCGCCTCGCCGAGGGCGGCTCGTCCGAGCGCTTCGGGATCGACGCGCCCGACGTCACCTGCCTCGGCAAGTGGATCGGCGGCGGGCTGCCGGTCGGCGCGATCACTGCACCGGCCGAGCTGATGGCGCCGTTCGACCTGCTCGGCGAGGGCTCGCTCTACCACGGCGGCTCGTTCAACGGCAACCTGCTCGGGATGGTCGCCGGCCAGATCGCCGTGCGCGACCTGACGGCCGCGGCGATCGAGCGGATCGACGACCAGGCCGAGCGCCTGCGCGTGAAGGTCGACGAGGCCGCGAGCGAGCTCGGCGTCGCGATCCGGACACAGGGCGTCGGCTCCTCGTTCGGCCTCTACGTGCTCGACGCGCCCGACGGCGAGATCGACTGGACGTCCACCCGCCTGCTGCACCTCGCCGCGCTCAACCACGGCGTCTACTACGGCACCGGCGGCGAGTTCGGCCTCTGCACGGCGATCGACGACGAGGAGATCGACGAGGTCTGCGCGGCGCTGCGCGGCGCGCTCGCCGACCTCGCGCGCGAGAGCGCCGCCGTCGGCGCCGCCTGAGCGTCAGCCGAGCAGCGACGCCGCGCGCGGCTCGCGCAGGAAGCCCAGCGAGCGCTCGGTCTCGCCGCGCGCGTCGTACTCGAAGCCGACGGCCCCGTCATAGCCGCTCGCCGCGAGCGCTTCGAGGATCTCCCAGCACGCCAGCGAGCCGCTGCCGGGCGCGCCGCGCCCGGGGTGGTCGGCGACCTGCACGTGCCCGATCAGCTCGCCGTGGCGCGCGATCGCGCCTGCCGGATCCTCGCCCGCGCACGCGACGTGGTAGACGTCGAGCAGCAGCCCGAGCGCGTCCGAGCCGACAGCTTCGATCAGCGCGGCCGCCGCGTCGGGCGTCGGCGCGAGGAAGCCGGGGTTCTCGCTCGCGTTGAGCGGCTCGAGCAGGATCCGCACGCCGGCGGTTGCCGCGATCGGCGCGAACGAGCGCAGCGCGGCGAGCACCGCCGCGCGCTGGCGCTCCTCCGATACCCCCGGCAGCGCGCGCCCGACGAGCAGGTTGAGGTTGGGCGCGCCGATCGTCACGGCCAGCTCGAGCGCGTCGGTGAACCCGCGCTCGGCCTCCTCGCGCCGCGACTCGTCGTTGACGTACCCGCGCTCGCCGTGCGCGACGTCGCCCGCCGGGAAGTTGAGCAGCGCGACCTCGACGCCGTGCGCCACGACCTCGCCCGTCAGCCCGGCCCGGTCGCGCCCCTCCTCGGGCCACGCGCTTTCGATCGTGGAGAAGCCGGCGGCCCGGGCGGCGCCGATCCGCTCGATGTACGGCCGCTCGGCGAACAGCCACGAGATGTGCGCGGAGGCGCGCAGCAGCTCAGCTCGCGGGGACGAACGCGACCGCTTCGATCTCGACGCGCGCGTCGGCGACGAGCCCGGCGACCTGGACGGTCGCGCTGCTCGGCGGGAAGCCCGCGAACGCCTTGCCACGGGCGACGTCGTAGTCGGGGTAGAACTCGGTGCCGGTGACGAAGCCGGTGATCTTGACGACGTCCTCGATCCGCGCGCCGGCTTTCTCGACGGCCTGGCGCACGCGCGCGAAGCACTGGTCGGCCTCGGCGGCGAACGTCTCGTTGACCATCGTGCCGTCGTCGAGCGCGCCGATCTGACCGGAGATGTAGATCCAGCGTCCGGGCCCGTCGAAGCTGATCGACTCGCAGAAACTCGTTCCGTAGGGACTGTCCACGCGCTGCTTTGGCATTTGCTCTCCTCTGTACTCGTGGTCTGTGTTCGTGTCTCGCCGTGTCGATTCGTGGGTGACTAGCCGCCGTCGCTCAACCGCGCGACGTCCTCGAGCGCCGCGAGCAGCCCCGCGCCGGCCCGCTCGAGCGCGTCGCCGGCGACGACGCTCGAGAGCGCGATCTCGCCACCGGGACCGATCAAGACGCCATGCGTCAGCGCGGCGAGGTGCAGCAGCTGCGTGGCCTCGCCGGCGATGAAGTTGCCGGAGTGGCGCTCGAGCGTGTCGGTCACGTAGACGCCGAGGACGGAGCCCTCGCCGACGGTCGTGAGCGGCAGTCCGAGCTCGCCCGCGCGACGCTCGAGCTCGGCGCGCAGCCACCCGGCACGATCGTCCATCGCGGCGATCGTCTCGGGGGTGAAGTGCTCGAGGCTGACGCGACCGGTGACGCAGCTCAGCAGGTTGCCGTTGAACGAGCCGCCGTGGTACAGCGGATGCTCGCGCTGCGGGTCGAGCACGTCCATCACGTCGGCGCGCCCGCCGAGCACGCCCATCGGCAGGCCGCCGCCGATGAACTTGCCGAGGAAGGTGAGATCAGGTGTCAGTCCGTAGAGCTCGGCCGAGCCTCCGGGGGCGAGGCGCAGCATCAGGCAGTCGTCGAGCACGAACAGCGCGCCGGCGCGCTGCGCGGCATCCTGCACGCGGCGCAGGAAGCCCGGCGGCGCGGTCGTCACGAGGCCGCTGAACAGCAGTGGCTCGAGCACGACCGCCGCGATCTCCTCGCCGTGCTCGGCGAGCTTGCGCTCGAACGCCTCGGCGTCACCGAACGGCGCGAGGTAGACGCGTCCGGGCTCCTCGGGGCGGTCGTAGAGCCCGACCTCGAGGTCGTCGAAGGAGCCGTGGAAGCCGTCGAGCGACTTCAGCACGGCCGCGCGCCCGGTGAACGCGCGCGCGACTTTCGTCGCGAGCATCCCCGACTCGGTGCCGGAGTTGGTGAAGCGCAGGCGTTCGAAGACCTCGACCCGCTCGCACAGCATTCGCGCGAACTCGATCTGCTCCTCGGAGGGCACGAGGAAGCCCGAGCCGCGGCCGGCCGCCGCGCGCAGCGCCTCGACGACGGGCGGGAACGCGTGGCCGTGGATCAGGCTGAGCCCGTTGTTTGCGAGGTCGACGTAGCGGTTGTCGTCGAGATCGATCAGGTACGGCCCCTCGCCGCGACGAGCTACGAGCGGATACGGTCGGTGATAGCCCCAGCCGCGTGTCAGCCCGCGCACCATGTAGCGCCGCGCGCGCCCCATCGCCTCGTCCGAGCGCGGCGTCTGGGCGCGATATGCGTTCTCGACGTGCTCGCGCGCACCGGGCTTCAGCACCAGCTCGCTCACAGCTCTCCGACCTTTCCTCGCACGTTCGATATTCTATGTCGCCGGCCGATAAAAGATACCATCCCATCCTCTCGGCCGATTCGTCCATGCGCGCGTGCGATACAACTACCGCGGTGCCCGGTGCCGTCCAGCCGATCGCGCGGAACCTACGTCGCTGGAGGACGACGCGTGAGATGACCCTGTCCGCGCTCGCCGAGCAGGCCGGCGTCGCGAAGTCGACCGTGTCGTTGATCGAGCGCGGCCAGGGCAACCCGTCGATCGACACCGTCTGGGCGCTCGCCTCGGCGCTCGGCGTCCCGTTCACGAGCCTGTTCCACGACGAGCCGCCGGCCGACGACGTCTCGGTCGTGCGCGAGGACGACGGCTCGGTGATCGCGGTCGAAGACGCCGGACTGCCGGCCGACGGCCTGATCGTGCGCCACATGCTGACGCGCACGGGCGGCGCGCTGATCGAGATCTACACGCTCGTGCTCGAGGAGGGCGCAGTGCGAAACGCCGAGGCGCACGTCAGCGGTCTGTTCGAGCACATCACGATCGCCGCCGGCACGCTCGAGATCTCGAGCGACTCGTTCAAGGAGGTGCTGAACCAGGGCGACCTGATCAGCTTCCGTGCCGACCGCCCGCACACCTACCGTGTGATCGACGGGCCGGTACGGCTCGTCTCCGTGCACGAATACCCGCAGCGCGCGGACGCCTGAGCTCAATCCGAGCGCGGCAGCCCGAGCACGTCAGCCCAGTTGCTGTTCGAGCGCGTCGGCGACCTCGAACAGGTCGGCGACGGCGCCGTGGTGCGCGACGTCGAAGATCCGCGCGTGAGGGTCGGAGTTGACGGCGATGATCGTGCGCGACTGCGACATGCCGCCGAGATGCTGCGACGCGCCGGAGATCCCGAGCGCGAGGTACACGCGCGGCGCGACCGTCCTGCCCGACAGCCCGACCTTGCGCGCACGCGAGGCCCAGCCGGCCTCGACGAGCGGGCCCGAGACCGCGAGCGTCGCGCCGAGCGACGCCGCGAGCCGCTCCATCCGCGCGACCTGCTCGGCAGAGCCGACACCGCGCCCGATCGACAGCACGAAGTCGGCCTTGGCGATGTCGACCTCGCCGTCGGGCGCCTCGCGCCGGCAGACGTGCTCGCTGCGGGCGGCGCCGGCGAGCTCGAGCTCGACGCGCGTCAGCGTCGCTGCCCCGCTCGTCGAGCCGCGCCGGTCCGCGGCGCGCGCCGCCCCGTCGACGCTCGTCTCGCGTGCGGCGAACGCTCCGGGGCGCAGCAGCAGCACGACGGTCTCCTTGCCGGGGAAGTCGAGCTCGGCGATCAGCCGCTCCCCGAACGCGTCGCGCTCGACGCGCAGGCCGCCCTCGGACCAGGACGCGGCGAGCACGTCGCTCGCGAAGCCGTGGCCCCCGCGGGCGGCGAGCGCGGCGGCGAACGACAACGAGTCGAGCGTGTGCCCGGCGAGCACGACCGCCGGGCGGCGCCGCTCGAGGAGCGCTTCGAGCGCTGCCTGCATGACATGCGCCTCGAAGTGGTGCAGCGGCGTCGGCACGACGAGGAGCTCCGCGACGCCTGCGACGTCGAGCTGCTCGGCGTGAGCCTCCGCGCCGGCTCCGATCAGCGCGACGCTCAGCGGGCCGGCGCCCTGCTCGCTGAGCGATCGTCCGGCCTCGATCAGCTCGAGGCTGATCGGCCTCGGGCCGTTCTCGGACCGCTCGCCGGAGCGGCTCCCGGCGCAGACGAGGACGCCGCTCATCCGCTCAGCGCCCGCTCGACGATCGTCGTGATACGCGCCGCGATCTCGGCCGGCGCGCCCTCGATCGCGCTCGCGCTCGCCGAGCGCTCGCGCTCGCGCAGTCGCACCGTGCGCGAGCCGGCGCTCGCCAGGACCGTCGCCGCGTCGAGCGCCAGGTCGCTCAGGCTCAGCAGCGAGATCGGCTGCGCCCGCGCCTGCTTGATCGCGCGAAGGTTCGCCCGACGCGGACGGTTCGCGCCGGTCTGAACCGTCAGCAGCGCCGGCAGCTCCAAGCGTAGGATCTCGCTCGCACCGCCCTCGAGCTCGCGCTCGACGGTCAGCCGCTCGCCGTCGCGCTCGATCGCGCTGACGACGGCGACGTGGGGGAGGTCGAGCAGCCCGGCGAGCGCGACGCCGGTCGCCGCGTTGGCCGCATCCGAGGACTGCGCTCCGCAGAGGATCAGGTCGGGGCGCTCGGACTCGGCGAGCGCCGCGAGCACGCGCGCGACGGCGAGCGCGTCGCCGCCGGCGAGCCCGATCGCGAGCGCGTCGTCCCACACGCGGACCGCGCGGTCGGCGCCGATCGCCAGGCCCGCGCGCAGCGACTCCTCGGCCTGCTCGGCGCCGACCGTGACGACGATCAGATCGTCCTGCTCGCCGTCGCCGAGCGCCAGCGCGGCCTCGAGCGAGAAGGCGTCCCACTCGTTGCGCCGCCAGTCGAGCGCGCCGGCCGGCACGGTCCCGGTGGCGTCGAGCACGAAGTCCTCGCCGAGGCGCGCGACCTGCTTGACCGCGACGAGGACCTTCACTGGGCCGGGCCGAGCAGCGCGCCGGTCGAGTCGTGCGAGTGAAAGCCCTTGCGCACCGTCTCGCGCACCTCCCACCTGGCGCGCGTGCCCTCCGGTATGTAGGCGATCTCGCCGGCGCGCACCGTGACCGGCTCGCCGCCCTCGGGCGTGATCGTCACTTCGCCGTCGATCAGAGTGATCGTCTCGCCGGGGCTCGACAGCATGAAGACGCCGGGCGTGCAGTGCCAGACGCCGTTGTAGAGCTTGCCGTCGTCGGTCCGCCAGAGGATCGCCATCGTCGACTCCGGCTCGCCCGAGATGATGTCCTCGGGCGGGATCGGCGCCGGCGTCACGGGGGCGTCGCGGACGGAGTACTTCGTGATCTGCGTGGCCAGCTGGTGCATCTCTCTCCTCGGCTCGTGCTGTTGTGGTGCGCGGCGCTCGCGCGCCTCAGCCGCCGCCGCTCGCTGCGAGCGTGCGCTCGCGCCGGACGTCGGGCAGCTCGCGGATGTAGGGAAGCGGCGTCGACGGGTCGTGCGAGTCGATCTCGCGCGCGAGGCGATGCCCGTCGAAGACGTTTTCGGCGATCGTCCGCGGCGCGAGGCAGTCGCCGATCCGGTGGAGCGCCTCGATCCCCTCGCGCTCGAGGCGCTCGGGATCGGACTTCAGCTCGTGGTAGAGCGCGTCCTGGGGCTGGCGCTGGGTGACGAGCACGACTGCGTCGGCGCGCCACTCGACGGGGTCCGGCGACCACACGTTCTGACCACGCAGCGCGTCGGCTCCGATCTCGCTCACCAGGTGCGAGGGGATCACCGTGACGCCCTGCGCGCGCAGCTCGCGGTTGACGCGGAAGGCCTCGCCGGTGAAGAACATGAACGAGGCGAAGTTCGGGAAGGGGGTAACGACGGTCACGCGCTTGCCCGTCGCGAGCAGCATCTCGGCCATCCCGACGGCGGTGAAGTAGCCGTCGGTGTCGTAGACGAGGACGTGCTCGCCCTCAATCGCGCCGTTCACCGCGGAGACCTGCTCGGGCGTGTAGACGAAGTCGCGTTCGGCGCCTGCGATCGGCGCCTGCGTCGGGCCGTTCATCCCGTCGGCGCGCCAGCGCGCCCCGGTAGCGACGACGACGATCTCGGCGCCGTAGCCGAAGACGCCCTCGGCGTCGAGTCGCGTGCCCGTCAGGACCTCGACGTTGGCGAGCTTGTCGAGCTGGATCTGGCGGTAGGTCGTGACGCGGCCCCACTCGCCGAGGTGCGGGTAGGCGCTGATCTGGCGCAGGCTGCCACCGAGCCCGTCCTGCTCGTCGACGAGGTGAACGGCGGACAGGCCGCGCTTGCCGAGCACCATCGCGCACTCCATCCCGGCCGGCCCGGCGCCGAGCACGAGCACCGTCTTCTCGGCGTTCGTCGCCCTCGCGAAGCGCTCGGGGTGCCAGCCGCGGCGGAACTCCTCGCCGAGCGTCGCGTTCTGCGTGCAGACGATCGGAGCGCCGAGCGCGAAGCGCGACGCGCAGATGTTGCAGCCGATGCACTCGCGGATCTCGTCGTAGCGGCCCTCTTCGATCTTCTGCGGCAGGAACGGGTCGGCGATCGACGGGCGTGCGGCGGCGATGATGTCGAGCACGCCCGAGCGGATCGCCTCGGCCATCGTGTCGGGGTTCGTGAAGCGCCCGACGGCGGCGATCGGCTTGCTCGTCGCGCCGCGCACCGCCTCGATGTACTCGCGGTGGCTGAACTCGCCGGCGAAGCGCGAGGCGACGGCGTCGTCGCCGGCCCATTCGGCGGCGACGTAGCCGCCGGCCTGCAGATCCCAGAAGTCGACGAGGTGGTCGCCGAGCTCGATGAACTCATACGCCTCCTCGGCCGCCCGGATCCCGAGCGGGTTGCCGTTGAGCGTGTCGACGCACAGGCGCATCGTCACGGCGCAGTCATCGCCGACCGCCTCGCGCACCTGCTCGGTCACCTCGAGCCAGAAGCGCGCGCGGTTGGCAAGCGAGCCGCCGTACTCGTCGCGGCGGCGGTTGAACTTCGACATCAGGAAGTGCTGCGTCAGCGCGCCGCACTCGGCGCCCTCGATGTTGATCATGTCGAAGCCGACGTCGCGCGCGCGCTTGGCGGCGGCGACGTACCAGCCCTCGATCTCGCGGATCCCGGCCTTGTCGAGCTCGTAGCAGCTCGTCGAGTAGAGGCTCTCGTCGGTCATCTGGCTGACGCTGCGCGCCGGCAGCCGCGACTCGAGGTTGCCCGCGACGCAGCCGCCGTGCCACAGCTCGACGCCCGCGAGCGCGCCGTGCTCGTGCGCGAGCTCGGCCATCCTGCCGAGGTTGCGCGCGTCCTCGGCGTCCCACAGCCGGGCCGAGACGAGCGGGCGCGAGTCGCTCGAGGGGTGGATCGAGCAGAACTCGGTGTTGACCGCGGCCCAGCCGCCCTCGGCCTTCATCGCGCGGATCTGCGCCTGCGGCCCCGGCAGCTCTGCGCCGAAGCTCGTGCAATGCGGGCTCTGGTAGAAGCGATTGCGCAGCGTCTTCGGCCCGATCGGGACAGGCTCGAAGAGGATGTCGTGCCGCGGATCGCGGGCCATCAGAGTCTCCTAGCGCGCGTGTTCTTTGCCATATCGATCAGTCGATATAGCGTACACGGAACGGCTGAACGAGGTGTCACGCGCCGGCCTCGCGTTCGCTGCGCAGCTCGGCCGCGAGCGCCGCGTCGCGACGCTCGCGCAGCTTCGCGAGCACGGCCGGATCGTGCGGCACGTGTGGGGCGAAGCCGTGGCCGGAAGTCGCGCTCGACAGCCCGGGGTAGAGGTTCGCGGCGATCGCGTCGAACGTCTGCGCGCCGCCGAGGCCGACCGTCTCGAACGGTCCGGTCAGCCGCCAGCGACGCGCGAGCCCGTCGCGCATCACCTCGTCGATCGTCGCCGGCGTGGCCACGCCGTGCTCGACGAGCCACTCGCACTCGCGCAGCACGGCGAGCTGCAGGCGGTTCCACAAGAGGCCGGTCGCCTCGCGCTCGAGCACGACCGGTCGCTTGCCGATCGCGCGCAGCAGCTCGAGCACGCGCACGAGCAGCTCGCGCGGCGTGTGCTCGCCGGCGATCGCCTCGACGAGCGGCATCAGCAGCGGCGGGTTCCAGTAGTGCGTGCCGACGATCCGCTCGCCGACGCCGGCCGCCTCGCCGAGCGCGCTGATCGAGATCGACGACGTGTTGCTCGCGACGATCGCGTCGGGGTGGCTCGCCGCGAGCTCGCCGAGCACGTCCGCCTTCAGGCTGAGGTCCTCCGGCAGCGACTCGACGATCAGCTCCGGTGAGCGCTCGCCGCCGCTCGCCGCCGACTCACTCGAGGCCTTGGACGCGCCGCCGCTGGACCCGCCGTAGCTCATCAGCGCGCGCGCCCGCCCGATCGCCGTCTCGTTGGCGAGCCCGTGCTCCAACGCGAGCGCGAGCGCCGCCTCGACGCGCTGCTCTGCACGCGCTCTGTCGCGGGCGAAGAGGCTCACGCGGCAGCCGCCGAGCGCGTACTCGCAACCGATCTGCGCGCCCATCAGCCCGGCGCCGAGGATCACGACGTGCCGCGAGGGCGCCGAGTCTGGTGTTGAAAGAGGAACGCCGATAGCAAAGGTATATACGCCAGTCCCCGATCCGCGCGGGATCGATCGGTGCGCTGGGCCGGAGCCGACCTCGCGATTTGAACGGACGTGATACGCACCTGGAGATGAACCTGCCGGCATCGCCTGCTCAGCCGCCGACTTCAGCGATCGCGCGCCGGTAGGGATTCGATGCCCGACTCGCCGAACGCACCGATCACGCGCCTGCTGATCTCCTGTCCGGACCGCTCGGGAATCGTCGCGGCGACGTCGCAGCTGCTGACCGACGCGGGCGCGAACATCGTGCGCTCGGACCAGCACACGACCGATCCGCGCGGCGGCACGTTCTACATGCGGATGGAGTTCGACCTCGCGCTGGAGCCGACGCAGCGCGCCGAGTTGGAGACGCGCTTCGCGCGCGACGTCGCCGAGCCGCTCGAGATGCAGTGGCGGATGTGGGACGCGAGTATGCGCAAGCGCGTCGCGATCCTCGTCTCGCGCGCGGACCATTGCCTCCTCGACCTGCTCTGGCGCCGGCGCCGCGGCGAGCTGCAGATCGACGTGCCGTTCGTCGCGTCCAACCACGACGAGCTGCGCGAGGACGTCGAGTCGTTCGGGTTGCCCTACGAGCACGTGCCGGTGCCGCAAGAGCGCAAGCGCGAAGCCGAGCAGCGCCTGCTCGACCTCCTTCGCGGCGAGGTCGACGTGGTCGTGCTCGCGCGATACATGCAGATCCTCAGCGGCGAGCTGCTCGAGGCGCTGGCGGTGCCGGTGATCAACATCCACCACTCGTTCCTGCCGGCGTTCGCCGGCGCGGACCCCTACGCGCAGGCCAGGCAGCGCGGCGTCAAGCTGATCGGCGCGACCGCGCACTACGTCACCGAGGTGCTCGACGAGGGGCCGATCATCGAGCAGGACACGGTGCGCGTGACGCACCGCGACGACGTGCCGGCATTGATTCGCCTCGGCGCCGACATCGAGCGCACGGTGCTCGCGCGCGCGGTGCGCTGGCACTGCGAAGACCGCGTGCTGCGCGCCGGCGAGACGACCGTCGTCTTCTGAGTCCGCGGCCCTTCCGAGTCGAATCTAGATCGGCCAGCCGAGCCAGCGGCTGCGAACACGGAGCCGTAAGTGGTCGGCGCGCCACGCGCCGTCGCCGGTTGGACGGCCCCGGCGACCTGGTGTGATGACCCATTCGGAGCCGCCGCAGCTGTCCGAAAGGTTCGCCACAATTGACTGGTGGCTCGTCACAAGCGAATCAGCAACACGGAGAGCGGTGGCCGGGCTGTGGCATATGCAATCGACTGCATTGCCTGCCCCTACTGTGGGAAAGCGCTAGTTGAGCTTCCCGCAGCGACTCCAGTCTATGACGTGGCCTGTCAACGCTGCGAGTTTCGCGCCCAAGTAAAGAGCGTCGAGACTTCCCCGCGCGGCCGTATCCGCGGTGCTAGCGCTAGGCCGCTCGCAGGCTTGCGCCTCGCAGGCAAGCTGTCGCCCCCTTTGGTTGTCGTTTGGGAGTGGGATGGTGAGACACGCACCGCCGGCGAGGTCTGGATCTTTCCGCTCGTGCCTTGGAGCCACATACGCGAGCGGGTGTTGCCGGGTACCCACGCAACCATGGCTGGACGGATGATGGTCGACTATCACGACCTCTCGGCCCTTCCCCATTTCGTGAGCTAGTCCTAACTGGATGCAGACCGCTAGCTCGACTCCCACTAAGGAGCGTAGACATCTGTGCCGATTGTTGGGTCAAAATCCCTTGCCATAGCAAAGTCGTCCCGACCTGAAAGACGAATCGAGATGCCATAAAGACCTGCGCAGTGTTCTCGCTCTCCACCATGTCTGCTGTGAAGCTGACCTGGGACACGCAGGAGTCGAACGACGCCACGTTCAGCCAAGGTTCTTCGGGCGGATAGCAGTACATGACGATATCCGGCGCCAATGGATAAACAAGGTACGTTCCGTCGCTGAACATACCGGCCTTGAGCCACATGGCATTGCAAAAGCGTCGTAGATAGAACTGCGGCACATAGTGGTGTAGCTTCGGGTCGCTCATCGACGGTGCGCGGCCCTTACGGCCGGCGAAAGACAGAGTGCGTGCCGATGCGGCGCCAAATGATGTGCGCCTCGCCGGACCGAACCTCTGCGCCGTACTCGAAGGTGGCGCGGCCGTCCGCCGCCCAGGTCAACTCTCACACGCCGGGGTGGCCTTGCACTCGCTTGATGCGCAGGCGCGGATGGAAACTCTGGCCTCAATTGGCGATGTCGGCGATGAACTGCGCAACCGCCTCGCGGAAGGCTCGCTGCTGTTGAGGGGTGAGTCGGTCCCAATCGCGCCAGAACGACGCGAGGACTTCACGTGTCGGCATCGAGCGGCTTCGTCCGCTCGTCCAGGGCCGCTAGGAACTCGTCATCGGTGTCGTAGGACGAAACGCGACCGCCTGCCAGGTCGCCATCCGCCTCACGCTCTTTCGCCTGCCACTCCCGCGTCCAGAACCATGCCTGCTCGGGATCGATGCGGCCGGCGCTGATCTCGCCAAGCAGAACAGCCGCGCCATCGACCGCTCCGTCCGGCAGACGGTCCACGAGCTCGTGTAGCTCAGCCTTGGTCATGCGCTGATTGTCGCACGGGACGCTCCCCGTTCTCGACGGCAGTTCGACCACGTCACGAGGCCCCGGGAATCCGAACCGGCGTTCTTCGGGGTCCTCGGTCCTAGGAGGTCCCAAGCACCATCAACGTCTTAGTCCCTGTCACGCGCCCGCTGCGCCGCAGCAGGTCGATCACGCGCTTGAGGTCGTCGACGTCGCGCACGCGAATCCAGGCGAGCGCGTCGGGGTCGCCGGCGGTCGTGAAGACGGTCTGCACCTCGGGGATGTCCTCGGCGATCCCGGCGATCTCCTCGACCGGCAGGTTGCCGGCGAAGCGCAGCTCGGTGAACGCCTGCAGCGGTCGCCCGAGCAGCGCATGGTCGACGAGCGCCGTGTAGCCGACGATCACGCCGTCGCGCTCGAGCCGGTCGACGCGCCGCTTGACGGCGGGCGCCGAGAGCGAGACGCGCTCGCCGACGTCGGCGAGCGTGCGCCGCGCATCCTCGCGCAGCAGCTCGACGATCTCGAGGTCCGTCGCATCGAGCTGCGGTGCGTGCTCGGCCACGCAAGAATCCTATCCATATTTAGATTTATTGATCGAAATATTGCGTCATCGGTCGGCTTCACGGCGATCGGGCGGTGCGCGAGGGGCGGATCGACTTGGATATCGCCGACATGGCTAGGACCGCAGCGGCGCCTTCAGAGCCCGAGACGCGGGGCGAGATCGGCGTGCTCGATGCGCTCCAGCGCCGCGTGCTGTGGCTCGCGATGAGCATGGTCCATCACGCGAACAGGGTGCGCGCGAGCGACTCGGGCGTCAAGGTCGGCGGTCACCAGGCCTCATCGGCGTCGATCGTCTCGATCATGACGGCGCTCTACTTCGCGCACCTGCGGGCGCCGGACCGCGTGTCGGTCAAGCCGCACGCTGCGCCGGTGCTGCACGCGATCAACTACCTGCTCGGCCGCCTCGACGAGTCCTACCTGACGACGCTGCGCGAGTTCGGCGGCCTGCAGAGCTATCCGAGCCGCGCGAAGGATCCCGACCCGGTCGACTTCTCGACGGGGTCCGTCGGGATCGGCGCGACGGCGACGATCTGGAGCGCGCTCGCGCACCGCTACGTCGCCGGGCACTTCGAGGTGCCGCGCGGTGGACGGCAGGTCGCGCTCGTCGGCGACGCCGAGCTCGACGAGGGCGTGATCTGGGAAGCGCTCGTCGACCCGATGGTCGCGAGCCTCGGCGAGGTGCTGTGGATCGTCGACCTCAACCGCCAGTCGCTCGACCGCGTCGTGCCCGAGATCGCGGCCGGGCGCGTCGGCGCGATGTTCGAGGCGGCCGGCTGGCAGACGATCACCGTCAAGTACGGTCGGCGCCTGCGCGAGCTGTTCGAGCGACGCGGCGGCGAGGCGCTGCGTGCGCGGATCGACGCGATGCCGAACGAGGAGTACCAGCGCCTGCTGCGCAGCCCCGCGGCTGAGCTGCGCGGGCGCCTGCCGGGGGAGGGGAGCGGTCGCCGCGACGTCGAGCGGATCGTCCGCGAGCTCGGCGACGATCAGCTCGGCGCCGCGCTGCGCGACCTCGGCGGCCACGACCTCGCCGACCTGCTCGAAGCGTTTCGCCGCGCCGACGAGGTCAAAGACCGCCCGACCGTGATCTTCGCGTACACGATCAAGGCGCGGGGGCTGCCGACCGAGGGGCACCCGGGCAACCACTCGGCGCTGCTTTCTGAGGAGCAGTGGCGCGAGCTCGCCGACGGGCTCGGCGCTGACGCCGATCGCCCTTGGGCGCGCTTCGCCGAGGACTCGCGCGAGCAGGAGCTGTGCACGCGCGCCGCCGAGCGCCTGCGGCGCGAGCCGCTCGTGTGCCGCGCGCCGCCGCCAGTCCCGCACGAGCTCGACCGCCCTCACGGCGGCTCCGAATCGACGCAGCAGGGCTTCGGGCGCTTCTTCATGGACCTCGCGCACACGGCGCCCGACGTCGCCGCGGCCGTCGTCTCGCTGAGCCCCGACGTCGCCTCCTCGACCAACCTCGGCGGCTGGATCAACCGCGTCGGCGTCTGGAGCGTCGGCGAGCGGATCGACTGGTTCGCCGACGACTCGGACACGCTCGTGCGCTGGCGCGAGTCAGAGCACGGGCAGCACATCGAGCTCGGGATCGCCGAGGGCAGCCTCGTCGGCCTGCTCGGCGAGCTCGGCGCGACCTGGTCGCGCGACGGCCAGCCGCTGCTGCCGATCGGGACGCTGTACGACCCGTTCGTCAACCGCGCGCTCGAGCCGTGGTCGTTCGGCATCTACGCCGGCGGACAGTCGATCCTCGTCGGCACGCCGGCCGGCGTCACGCTCGCGCCCGAGGGCGGCGCGCACCAGTCGATCATCACGCCGTCGGTCGGAATCGAGCAGCCTCGCTGCACGGGGTGGGAGCCGGCGTTCGGCCAGGACCTCGAGTGGGTCCTGCTGCACGCGCTCTCCGAGCTCGGCCGCGAGGACGGCAGCTCCTCCTACCTGCGTCTCTCGACGCGCCCGATCGAGCAGGCGCTCGCCGCGCTGCCCGACGACCACGCCGCGCGCGCCGCACGCCGCGCGCAGGTGCTCGCCGGCGGCTACCGCCTGCGCGAAGGCGCCGGCACGCCGGCCGTGACGATCGCGGCGATGGGTGCGATCGTGCCCGAGGCGATCGCCGCGGCCCAGGAGCTGGCGGCGGGCGGCGTCGAAGTCGACGTCGTCTGCGTGACCTCTGCCGACCTCCTGTTCCGCGCGCTGCAGGCGCGCCAGGGTCTCGGCGAGGGCGACGAGTCGGTGCTCGATGAGCTGTTCCCGCCGGCGCGCGCCGCGCCGCTCGTGACCGTCCTCGACGGGCACCCGCACGCGCTCTCGTTCCTCGCCGCCGTCGGCGGCGCGCCGGCCGATCTTCGATCGGTCGCGTGTCTCGGCGTGCAGGACTTCGGGCAGTCCGGCGACGTGCAAGACCTCTATCGCCACTTCGGAATCGACGCCGAGACGATCGTCGGCGCCGCGCTCGACCTGATCGAATGAGCGACGCCGGCGAGATCGTCATGCCGCGCCTCTCGGACACGATGGAGGAGGGCACGATCCTGCGCTGGCTGCTCGACGACGGCGCGCGTGTCGCGCGCGGGCAGGAGCTCGTCGAGATCGAGACCGACAAGGCGAGCATGACCTACGACGCCGACGTCGAGGGGACGCTGCAGATCGTCGTCCCCGAGGGCGAGACGGTCGCCGTCGGCACGCCGATCGCGCGTGTCGGGCCGCCCGGAGAGGCCGGCGCGTCGGCGCCGTCGAAGCGGGCGGCCGTCGCAGCCGTCCCGTCGTTGTCGGCGGCCGGCGCGGCCGCGCCGCCACAGGCGGGCGAGTCACCGCGATCGCGCAACGGCGACGCGGCGGCACACGCGGTGCCGGCGACGCCGCTCGCGCGTCGGGCGGCGCGCCTGCACGACGTCGCGCTCGAGCGCGTCTCCGGCACAGCGCCGCGCGGGCGGATCGTGCGGGCGGACGTGCTCGATGCCGCCGGCGCTGCGCCAGCGCCCCGCCGCGGCCGCGCTGGGAGCGAAGCGGGGCCCGCCGCCGAGCGTGGGCCCGGCTCGACGGTCGCTCCGGCGCCTGCGCCTGCGAGCGGCGTCGCCTCGATCAAGGGCGCGACGCGACGCGTCGAGGCGACGCGCACGCAGCAGCTCGTCGCGCGGCGGATGGCCGAGGCGAAGGCGACGGTTCCCGAGTTCCAGGTGCAGACCGACGTCGCGATGGACGCCGCGATCGCGCTGCGCGCCGAGCTGCGCGCGATCCTCGAGGAGGGCGCGCCGTCGCTCAACGACCTGATCGTCAAGGCATCGGCGATCGCGCTGCGCTGGAATCCGCGCGCGAACGGCTCCTACGTCGACGGCGGCTTCGACGAGCACGAGCGCGTCAACGTCGGCGTCGCGGTCGCCGGCGAGGAGACGCTCGTCGTGCCGGTCGTCCACGACGCCGACTGCAAGGCGCTCGCACAGATCGCGCGCGAGACGCGGCGCCTGGCCGAGCGCGTGCGCAGCGGCGCGGTGACGCCGCCGGAGCTCGCCGGCGCGACGTTCACCGTCTCGAACCTCGGCATGTACGGGATGACGCAGATCGTTCCGGTGATCAACCCGCCGCAGGCCGCGATCCTCGGCGTCGGCGCGATCCGCGAGACGCTCGTGCTCCTCGACGGCGAGATCGTCGAGCGCCGGCTGCTGGCGCTGACGCTGAGCTGCGACCACCGGATCCTGTACGGCGCCGACGCGTCGCTCTTCCTCTCCGACGTCAAGAGTCTGCTCGAAGCGCCGCTGCGGCTCGCGCTGTAGCGCCTCGCGCTGGCAGACTCCCGGCGATGGCGAGCGAGCGGCGGCGCACCGGCGTCTACTTCACGCACTCCTCCTCGCTCGAGCACGACCCGCGCGTGCTGATGCCGCGTCACCCCGACACGCCCGAGCGGATGCTCGCGCTCGAGCGGATGCTCGCCGCCGAGGGCGCGCTCGGCTGGGAGCGGCGCGAGGCGCCCGCGATCGACGAGGCGACGCTCGAGCTCGTGCACAGCGCACGGCTCGTGCGCGAGATCGAGCAGCTCGCGCGGGCGGGCGGCGGCGCGGTCGACGCCGACACTGTCGTCGGCGAGCCCTCCTTTCGCGCCGCGCTGCACGCCGCGGGCGGCGCCTGCGAGCTCGCGCGCATGCTGCTCGCCGGCGAGACGCCGCTCGGCTTCTCGATGCTGCGGCCGTCCGGGCACCACGCCGAGCCGGATCGCGCGATGGGCTTCTGCCTGTTCGACAACGTCGCCGTCGCCGCCGCGCTGGCGATCGCCGAGCTCGGCGCCGAGCGCGTCTTCATCCTCGATTGGGACGTGCACCACGGCAACGGCACGGCCGAGGCATTCCGAACCCGCGCCGACGTGCTGTTCGCGAGCATCCACCAGTCCCCGCTGTACCCCGGAACGGGGCCGCTCAGCGACGTCGGCTCGGGCGCGGGCGAGGGCTACACGATCAACCTGCCCGTGCCGCCGGGGTCGGGCGAGGAGCTGTGGCTGTCGCTGCTCGAGCACGTCGTGCTGCCGGCGGCGCGCGCGTTCGCGCCCGATCTCGTGCTCGTCTCGGCCGGCTTCGACGCGCACCGCGCCGACCCGCTCGCCGGCTGCCTCTTGGAGGCGAGCTCGTTCGGCGAGCTCGCGCGCCACGTGCGCGACCTCGCGCTCGCCTGCGACGCGCCGCTCGGCGTCGTGCTCGAGGGTGGCTACGAACCGGTCTCGCTCGCGCAGTCGGTGCGCGAGACGCTGCTCGCGCTCGGCGACGATCGCGCGCCGCGCGGAGCGCCGCGAGAGCTGGAGGAGACGCGTCGCGCGGTCGCCCGCCTGAGCCCGCTCTGGACGCTCTGAGTCACGCTCGCCGGCCTACGGCGCCGGGGTTCGTGGCGGTACGGCGAGCGAACGGGCGTAGGATGGGTCTCGTGGCCGACCAGCCTTCCCCTGAGCCGGAGCCGCAGGGCGCGAGCCGCTCCGACGCGCACTTGCCGATGCCACGCGACAAGCGGGGATGGCGCGTCGCGCCGGCGCCCGACGGGCGCGGGATGCCCGAGCAGCACCCGAGCGGGCCGCCGGCCCACCGCCGGCCGGGCTTCATCTGGTTCGTCGTCGCGCTGATCGCGCTCAACTGGGTCTCGCTGCTCGTGTTCCAGCCCTCGACCGGCGAACAGCGCGTGACGGTCCCCTTCAACCCGTACTTCCTCGCGCAGGTGCAGGGCGCTCAGGTCAGATCGATCTCGACCAAGGGCGACACGATCCAGGGAACCTTCACGGTCAAGCGCCGCTACCCGGAAAGCAACACGAAGGCGACGCCGACGAAGCTGTTCGCGACGCAGATCCCGACGTTCTGGAACGACACGCAGCTGACGGCGCTGCTGAAGGAAAAGAACGTCGAGATCAACGCGAAGCCGACGACCGAAAGCAAATCGCTGCTCGCCGAGCTGCTGCTCGGCTTCGGCCCGACGCTGTTGATCGTCGGGCTGTTCGTACTGCTCGCGCGCCGCGCCGCGAAAGCCGGCGGCGGCATGGGCGCGCTCGGCAATTTCGGGCGCTCGCAGGCGCGCAAGGTCGACCCCGAGACGATCCGCGTGACGTTCGACGACGTCGCCGGGATCGACGAGGCGAAGGCCGAGCTGTCGGAGATCGTCGACTTCCTTCGCGACCCGGAGAAGTACGGGCGCCTCGGCGGGCGAATGCCGCACGGCGTGCTGCTTTCGGGCGCGCCCGGCACCGGCAAGACGCTGCTCGCGCGCGCCGTCGCCGGCGAGGCGCATGCGGCGTTCTTCTCGATCTCGGCCTCGGAGTTCATCGAGGCGATCGTCGGCGTCGGTGCCTCGCGCGTGCGCGACCTGTTCACGAAGGCGAAGGAGGCGGAGCCGTCGATCATCTTCATCGACGAGCTCGACGCGATCGGCCGCTCGCGCCAGGGCTCGATCTCGGTGACCGGGTCCAACGACGAGCGCGAGCAGACGCTCGATCAGATCCTCACCGAAATGGACGGCTTCGAAAGCTCCGAGGCGGTCGTCGTGCTCGCCGCGACGAACCGCCCCGACGTGCTCGACTCGGCGCTCCTGCGGCCCGGTCGCTTCGACCGCCGCGTCTCTGTGCAGCCGCCCGACCGGAAAGGCCGCAGGGAAATACTCGAAGTCCACACGCGCTCGATCCCGCTCGCCGAGAACGCCGACCTCGACGCGCTCGCCGCGAGCACGCCGGGGATGGTCGGCGCCGACCTCGCGAACCTCGCCAACGAGGCCGCGCTGCTCGCGGCGCGGCGCGGGCACGAGAAGGTCGAAATGAGCGACTTCACCGACGCGCTCGAGAAGATCATGCTCGGCGCGCCGCGCGGCATCCTGCTCTCGCCGGCCGACCGCGAGCGCACGGCCTACCACGAGTCCGGCCACGCGCTCGTCGGGATGCTGACGCCCGGCGCCGACCCCGTGCGCAAGGTCTCGATCATCCCGCGCGGGATGGCGCTCGGCGTTACGCTCTCGACGCCCGACTCAGACCGCGTGTCCTACTCGCGCGAAGACCTCGAGGGCAAGATCGAGGTCGCGCTCGGCGGCCGCGTCGCCGAGGAGGTCGTCTACGGCTCGATCACCTCCGGCGCCGAGTCCGACCTGCAGCAGCTCACGGCGATCGCGCGCCAGATGGTCGGCCGCTGGGGGATGAGCGACGCGGTCGGCCCGATCACCGTGCTCCCGTCCGACGCGCAGGGTCCGTATCTGCCGGGCGCGAGCGAGACCTCGCAGGAGACGCAGCGGCTCGTCGACGAGGAGGTACGCAGGATCGTCGATAGCGCGCACGATCAGGTCACGCACCTCTTGACCGAGCACCGCGAGCAGCTCGAGAGCCTCGCGCAGGCGCTGCTGAGCGCCGAGACGCTCGACTCGATCGACGCCTACGCCGCCGCCGGCGTGCCGGCGCGGACGGTCGAGAGCGAAGAGCCCGCCGTCGCGCTGCACCCCCGTACGAGCGCCTGAACTGTACGCCCAGGCGAGCTCGAGCGCGCGGCGGCGCAGCGCTAGAGGCGCAGCCCGACTCCCTCGGCCGCGACGCTGACGAGCGGCGAGCGCGCCGCAAGCCGTGCCGTGAGCGCGTCGAGCGCGTCATCGGTGCGGTCGAGGCGATGGTGGAACAGCGCGACCGAGCGGGCGCCGGCCCGCTCGGCGAGCCCGACCGAGTAGTCCGCTACCGCGTGGCCGAAGTCGCCTTCGGCGGCGAGCTCCTGCGGCAGCAGCTGGGCGTCGTGCACGAGCACGTCGACGTCGCGCGCGAGCTCGAGCGCCGCCGTGTGGTACTCGCCGAATCCGTCCTCGCCCGGGCCGAGCGCCGTTGGGTTGTGATCGGGCAGGTACGCGAGCGAGGAGTGCCCGTCGCTGACGCGGTAGCCGAACGTGCGCCCGCCCTTGTGCGGGACCTCGCGCGCGAGCACCGTGAAGCCCGCGACCTCGCACGCGCCGGCCGCGATCGTCTCAAACGACCACTCGCCGCGCAGCGTCGTCGGGCCGATCGGGAAGTACGGCGGCGACATCAGCCCCGAGAGCACCTCGAGCGCGCTCGCGCCTCCCGCCTGCTCCGGCAGCATTACGTTCACGCGCGCGTCGGCGCGGTCACCGGCGGCGAAGAACGGGAGCCCCTGCACGTGGTCCCAGTGCAGGTGACTGAGCAGGATCACGCCGTCGAACGCGTCGCCGCCGAGCAGTGCCGCGGCGCGCAGCAGCCCGGTGCCCGCGTCGAGGATCAGCGCCGGCGCACGCGCGTCGTCGTGCGACAGCGCCAGGCATGACGTATGCCCGCCGTAGCGCACGAACTCGACGCCGGCCGCCGGCAGCGAACCGCGCACGCCGCAGAAGTCGACCTGCATCGCCCGAATTATCTGTCAAGCGTCCACGCCTGTCCAGGAGGCGCGCACGCTCAGGCCGCCGCGAGACGGTTGAGGTCGTAGTCGAAGCCGGCGCGGCGCAGCGCGAGCAGCAGCTTCGGCTGCCAGGTGCCGGCGAGGTCCAAACGCACGTGCGAGATGCCTTCGAGCTCGCACGGCAGCTCGACGCCGTCCTCGTACAGCACGCACACGCGCCCTGGCGTCAGCGCTGCGACGAGGAAGCCCATCTCGAACACGACATCCTGGCGCGCGCGTGTCGTGAAGTACGGCTCCTGCGGCGACTCCAGGCGCGCGGCGCCGACGTCGTCGGCCGTCAGCAGCACGATCGCGTAGCGCGTCGCATGCGCCTGCTCGCCGATCTGCTCCAGCAGCTTCGCGCGCTCCTCCGGGCGGTCGTTGAGGATCGTCACCTCGTCCGAGCCCGCGTGTTCGAGCAGGTGCGCGACGGCCTCCTTCCAGCGCTCGTCGCGTCCGTGCGCGAGGAACACGCGGCGCGTACGCGCCGCCGACGCCTCCGCCGCGCCGCGCTCTGCCGGCGCCGCCGCCTCCGGCGCGGCGAGCTCCACGCCGGCGGGCTCGGCGCGAGCGAGCTCAGCGCCGACCGGACGCAGCTCGGCCGGTGAGCGGCGGTCGTCCTCGCGCAGAGCCGGTGCTCCGACGCCGTTCGTCTCGGCCGATCGGCGCTCGTCGGCGTTCCGCCCCGCGATCAGGCGCTCCTCGGCGGGGCCCTCCGCGACGAGCAGGGCCTCGACCGGGGGTTCATGCTCCTCGAGCGCCGCGCCCGGCTCAGCACCTGACGCGGTCGTCTGTGGGAGCTGCTCGATCGTGTCCGCGCCCTGCGGGCTCGAGTCGGATCCCGGCGCGAGCTCGCCCGCCGCCGGACCGGGCTCGAACGCGAGCTCGCCCTGCAGCACGCCCAGCAGCTCGATCGCGCGCTTGACGCAATCGAGGTCCGCCGCGTACTGCTGCTGCCAACGCTGGCGACGTTCGGGGCACGTCACCGCCTCGCCGAACTCGCGCGCCTGGCGGGGGTCGCCGTACATGTGCTCGAGCGCGTGCGTCGTCGGCTCGATCCACTGCTTGCGCGCCGTCTTCCACGCCTCGTAATCGCTGAAATCGCCGACGAGGCTCGCGCGCTGGACAAGCCCGTGGCCCTGCTTGATGCACTGCGCGAGCAGCTCGTGAGCGATCGGGACGGAGACCTCGAGCACGCCTAGATCAGCTCCGCGTGCGCGGCTGTGCCACGGCCCTGGCGCGAGCGGCGCAGCGCACACGGCCGAAACGAAGGGACGTCCGTGCTCGGCCTGAACGAGCGCACGGTCCGACGGGCGCGGGCGTCGTTGCGGAAGCTCGCGCCCGCGACCGCTCGACGCGTCGCCGCTCGTGCGAGGATCGCCGCGGCGACGACTCGCTCGTCGATCACGTATTGCGAGTCGAGCACGAGCTTTCTGATGGTGTGTGCTCGCTGCATGGCTTCTCTGCCGTCCCCATCGACAGGCTCGGGCCGAAGCCATCGAACGCCGCCCGGCGTTAGACGAGGATACGAACGCGCAATCGCCCGCTCGCAGACGACAGCGGGCCGTGCGCGGGCACTCCCCGCGGCTACCTGCGCTTGGCCTGGTGCTCGATCACCTTTCCGAAGGCCTGCTCGAGCTGTGCGGTCATCCGCAGCTTGAACAGCGCCAGCAGCGCCTCTGAGGCGAGTGGGCGCAGCGCGTCGACGCTCTCGATCAGCTCGTCCCAGCCCTCCTGCGGCTGCCCCGCCTCGTCGAACGGCTGCCACAGCTCGCGGATGAACAGCCTCGTGAACGCGCGTGCGATCGAGTCCGCGTCGCGGCTGACGCGGTCGCTCAGCGACAGCGCCGCGTGCAGCGGGATGCCGAGCGCGACGACCTGCTCGGCCGCGCGCAGCAGCGCCGGACTCGGCGCTTCGAAGCGTCCGTCGCCGAGCGGTACGAGCAGCCGCAGCTTGCGGACGCGCTCGATGTCCTTGTCGCTGACCTCGCCGAAGCGCTCGGCGAGCTCCGCCGTCGTGACCAGTTCCGGCTCCTCCGGCTCGAACGGCGTCGTCACCGCCCGGCGCAGGCCAAGCAGCCGCTCGGCGAGGCCGTCCGAGCCGCTCAGCAGCCGCTCGATCGACGCGAGGTTGAAGCCGTCGGCCTGCAGATCGAGGATCAGCCGCAGCCGCGCGACGTGCTCGGCGCTGTAGTAGCCGACGCGCGCGCGCACCTCGGGCGGCGGCAGCAGGCCGCGCGTGTGGTGGTTGCGGATGTTGCGCACCGACATGCCCACCTCGGCGGCGAGCTGCTCGACGGTCAGGTCGTACCCGCTCGCCGCAGGCGCGTGGGCCGCCGCGCGATCGCGCTGGGCGTCGGAGCCGTCGCTGCTCGCCGCAGGGCGCTCGGAGTCATCGTGCGCCGGCGTGCGCCGCTGGGTAGCCGTCTGTCCCATCCCTCCACGCAAGGATACCATGTTTCATGTAACCTCGGTTGAGGTAGTGGTTATCACAAGAGAGGCATGACGCGCATTCCACTGACCAGCGACAGATCCGCGAGAACCTGCGATCTCGCACGGTCGAACGGCGCCCGTGGCTGAACGAGGAGCCGTCCCACAGGTCTCCGCCTGGCGCCGTCGCGCGCTCGGGGCGATCCGCTCGTTCACCTCGCCGCTGCTTCCGGACGACTACCTCGAGCTCGTCAACCCGCTGTGGTCGACGCGCGAGCTGCGCGGGCGGATCGAACGGATCGAGCGCGAGACGCCGGACGCCGCGACGGTGCTGATCAAGCCCGGCTGGGAGTGGCCGGGCCACCGCCCCGGACAGTACCTGCGCCTGGGCATCGAGGTCGACGGCATCCACCACTGGCGCGCCTATTCGCTGACCTCCGACCCGCGCCGCGAGGACGGCTGCATCTCGATCACGCCGAAGCTCGTGCAGGGCGGCAAGGTCTCACCGTTTCTGTTCGGCGGCGTGCGACCGGGAGCGATCGTGCGCCTGGGCGGGGTCGAAGGCACGTTCGTGCTGCCGGATCCGCTGCCGCAGCGGCTGCTGTTCATCAGCGCCGGCAGCGGCATCACGCCGATCATGTCGATGCTGCGCAGCCTCGCCGGCGACGGAGCACTGGGCGACGTGGTGCACGTGCACAGCGCGCGCACCGCCGAGGGCGTGATCTTCGGCGGTGAGCTGCGCGAGCTGCACGCGCGTCACCCCGGCTATCGCCTGCACGAGCAGCGCACCGGCGAGCAGGGCCGCTTCACGGCCGAGCATCTCGACGAGCTGTGCGCCGACTGGCGCGAGCGCGAGACGTTCCTGTGCGGGCCGGCGGGCCTGCTGGAGGCGATCGGCGAGCGCTTCGAGCGCGACGGCGATCGCGCTCGCCTGCGGATGGAGCACTTCCAGCCCGACGCGCGCGTCGGCGACGGCGAGCGTGGCGCAGGCGGCACGATCAACTTCGCCAAGAGCGCCATCGAGACCGTCTCAGACGGCGAGCAGCCGATCCTCGCCGCCGGCGAGAGCGCCGGCGCAGAGCTGACGTTCGGCTGCCGCATGGGCATCTGCCACACGTGCGTCGGGCGCCTGTGCTCCGGTCAGGTGCGCGACCTGCGCACGGGCCGCGTCCACGGCCAGCCCGGAGAAATGATCCAGACCTGCATCAACGCGCCCGAGGGCCCCGTCGAGATCGCCCTCTGACACCTTCGTCCACGCTTTACCCAAGGAGCCAAATGTCCGCCACGCAATTCGACAGCCCGCCGGCCGCGCCCGACTTCGACGAGCCAGAGAGCCCGCTCGCGACGCTGACGCGCGAGCAGATCGAGCAGCTCGGCCGCGAGTTCGACGCGATCCACGACGAGGTCTACGCTGACCTCGGCGACCGCGACTCGCGCTACATCCGCAGCACGATCAAGCTGCACCGCCACCTCGTGCTCGCCGCGCGCGCGCTGCTGATGGGCTCGCGGCGCAGACCGCTGTGGCTGGCCGGCACGACGGCGCTGTCGCTGGCGAAGATCCTCGAGAACATGGAGATCGGCCACAACGTGATGCACGGGCAGTGGGACTGGATGAACGACCCGGACATCAACTCGCAGAACTGGGACTGGGACACGGCCTCGCCGGCGGACGCGTGGCGCCACTCGCACAACTACGAGCACCACACGTTCACGAACATCCGCGGCAAGGACCGTGACCTCGGCTACGAGATCATGCGGATCGACCCGCACCAGAGATGGCACCCGATCTACCTCTTCCAGCCGCTCTACAACCTGCTGCTGATGGGGTTCTTCGAGTGGGGCGTCGCCGTGCACGACCTCAACCGCGCCGCGATCCACTCGGGCGAGAAGTCAAAGGAGCAGGTCGTGCAGGAGCTCAAGGCGATCGGCGTCAAGGCGCGCGATCAGATCGTCAAGGACTACGTCGCCTTCCCGGCGCTCGCCGCGCTCTCGGCGTTCGTCTCCGGTCGCGGCTCGCTGGAGTCGGCGCGGCGGTCGTTCTCCTCGACGCTGACGGCGAACTTCACGGCGAACATCGTGCGCAACGTGTGGTCCTACTCGATCATCTTCTGCGGGCACTTTCCCGACCAGACGTACACGTTCAGCCAGGAGGAGGTGGCCGAGGAGACGCGCGGCGGCTTCTACGTGCGCCAGCTGCTCGGCGCGGCGAACATCGACGGCGGCCCGCTGTTTCACCTGCTCGCCGGCAACCTGAGCTTCCAGGTCGAGCACCACCTCTACCCGGACATGCCCTCCTCGCGCTACGCCGAGATCGCCCCGCGCGTGCGCGACATCTGCCGCCGCTACGGCCTGCCCTACAACACCGGCCCGCTGCACACGCAACTCGGCACCGTCCATCGCACGATCCTGCGCCTGGCGTTCCCCGGCGGGCGCGTGCGACCGAAGCCGGGGCCCTACCGCCCCGACTGAGCGCCGCGGCGCCGCGGCGTCAGGTCTCCGCGTCGCCCCACAGCGTCGCGAGCAGCGTGCGCCGGCCGCCGTGGTCGCGGTGCTCGCACACGTAGATGCCCTGCCACGTGCCGAGCGCGAGGCGACCGCCCGCGACCGGGATCGTCAGCGAAGGACCCAGGATCGACGCCTTGACGTGCGCCGGCATGTCGTCGGCGCCCTCGAGCGTGTGCGTCCAGTACAGCGCATTCTCGGGCACCGCCACGTTGAAGTGTGACTCGAGGTCGGCGCGGACCTCCGGGCTCGCGTTCTCGTTCAGCGTCAGCGACGCGGAGGTGTGACGGATGAACAGGTGCAGCAGCCCGACCCGCACCCGCGCGATCTCCGGCAGCGCCGCCAGCAGCTCGCGCGTGATCAGGTGAAAGCCGCGCGGCAGCGGCTCGAGCTGGATCTCGCGTTGCGACCACATTCGCGCGAACGCTAACGTCCCGCGGATGTCGCCGACGATCGACGAGCTCACGATCGCCGACGAGCCCGAGCGCTGGCGCGCGCTCGGCTTCGAGCTCGACGGCGCCGAGGGCGTGCGGCTCGGCACGGTGCGCGTCCGCCTCGCCGGTGACGGCGCCCGGCGCGGCTCGGCGCCCGGCTTCCTCGGCTGGTCGCTGCGCGGGCTCGGCGCGAGCGAGCTCGACGGGCTGCCGACGAGCGGCTCGCCAGGCGAGCCGGTCGAGGCGCCAGACGCGACAGAGGCCTCCTCGGTGCCCGTCCCGTCGCCGCCGCATCCGAACGGGGTCGTCGCGATCGACCACGTCGTCGCGATGACGCCGGCACTCGACCGCACGGTTGCGGCGCTGAGCGCCGCCGGGCTCGACCTGCGTCGGATCCGCGAGGAGCCGACGGCCGCCGGCGCCCCGCGCCAGGCCTTCTTCCGCCTCGGCGAGGTGATCCTCGAGGTCGTCCAGGAACCGCGTGAGCTCGTCGAGCGCGGCGCCGGCGCCGGACGCCCCGCCCGCCTGTGGGGCCTCGCGCTCCTGTCGAACGACCTCGACCACACCGTCGCTGCGCTGGGCGAGTATGCCGGTCAGCCGCGCGCCGCCGTCCAGCCCGGCCGGCGAATCGTCACCGTCAAACGCACGGCCGGCCTCGCCTTGCCGTTCGCCGTGATGAGCGCACGCTAGCTCGGCGGCGGCGGCGGCGACGGCGCCGAGCGGCCGGTCGCGATCTGCGCCGCCTGCTCGCCACCGACGAACGGCGCGAGCGCGACGTACGTCGCCGTCGGAACCAGCTCCGGCAGCTCGGCGATGCGTCCCGCGAGCGCGTAGTCGAGCCCGAGCTCGAACAGCGCGCCGGCGACCGCCTCGACCGTGACCGCCGCCGGCACCTGGCCCTGCGTCTGCTCGACGCCCGGCACGAGCATCCGCGCGAACGCGCCGACGCCGACGCGCGAGCGCTCGGCGGTCCGCGGCGTCGCGATCAGCGCGTCGAGCAGCGCGATGTGCGCCCACGCCGGCTCGGTCGCGAGGAAGCGGAACAGCGCGCCGATCCCGGCACGGACCGCCAGGCGCCAGTCCTCCTGCGCGGCGTAGGCGCGTTCGACGCTCGCAAGCGCCCTGCCGTGCCCGACCTCGTACGCGACGAGGAACGCGTCCTCCTTGTCGGCGAACTGTTCGTAGAACGCTACGAGCGAGACCGCCGCGCGTTCGGCGATCTCTTCCACCTTCAGCGCCGCGTAGCCTTCGCCCGCGACGAGGTTCGTCACCGCGTCGAGGATCCGCGCGCGCTGGCTCTCGACGACGAAGCTGCGCGAGACGTTCTGGTCGCCGCGCGGCAGGCCGCGCCGGCCGCCGAGTGGCGGGTGCGGCGCGAGCGTGCCCGGCGCGCGACCGCCCTCGAGCCCGATCGCCGCGCGCTGCCCGCGCGGGAGACGTCGCGGCTCCGCGAGGATCGCCGCCGGCGTGGGGTAGTACGACGCCGCCCACCGCGCCAGGTCCGGCGCCAGGCCGAGCAGCTGCGCCGCCTCGTCGCCCTGCACGCGCCGGTACAGCACACGGTTGAAGCCGCCGATGATCGCCTTCAGCACCAGGTCCGGGATCGTGCCCTCACCGGGCGCGAGCGTCAGCGCGTCGTGCAGGAAGCGCTCGTAGCGCTTGAGCGAGCGCTCGCGCCGCTCGATCCCCGCCGGGCCGACGGCCGCGATCTCGAGCAGGCTGAGGCGCAGAGCCCCCGGGTTGTCGATCGCCGAGCCGAACAGCGCGGTGATCGCCGCTTCGATCCGCTCGCGCCAGCCGTCGGTCTCACGGAACGCCTCCTCCAGCCGGCGAGCGAGCTCGGCCGCGATCACGTCGAACGTCCACAGCAGGCACTCCTCCTTGTTCTCGAAGTTCTCGTAGAACGTCTTGCGCGAGACGCCCGCGCGTGCGATCACGTCGGCGACGCGCGTCGCGCGGTATCCGTCCGCGCCGATCGCGTCGACCATCGCGATCGCCAGGCGGCCGCGCTGGCGCAGCCGCGCCTGCTCGCGCGCGATCGACCCTGCCGGCTTGCGCGGGCGCTTGCGCTGCGGCGCGGCCTTGCCGTTGGGCCGCCCGTCGTCCTCCGGCGCCGGTGTGGCGCCGTCGGGCGTTGATGGGTTCGTCTTCGCGCGCATCTCCGTGCCGGGCTTCTCCAGGTTTCGGATCGCCGATCGTTCTACTTGCTCGCGCCCGTGGATCCTGTCGGGCGGGGCTCCGAGACATTCGTAACTCGACCGTTCGGTATATAAACAGTAGCCTACTTTGGTCTTGACAGGACCTGCGCGCTGTGCGAGGTTGGGCCTTCGAGTGTGACCTCCTCGTCCGGTCACCCTTGAGTGACGTCGGACGCCGCTCCCTCCCTGGCGTCGGCGTCGTCGGGGGGCGTCGTGGCCTGGCTCTGGCCGCGGCGCCCAACGGTCCTCCTCGCACGCACCGGCGTAGGCTTACGTGCGCACCGCCGAGAGCGCACGACGAAAGGACGCCGACGATGAGCTGGGACTTCTCGACCGACGCCGACTTCCAGGAGCAGCTCGACTGGATGGACGAGCTCGTGCGCGCCGAGATCTGGCCACTCGAGACGCTCTGGCACGAGCTCGGGATCGACGGTCTGCTCGAGGCGATCGCGCCCTTGCAGGAGCGCGTCAAGACGCGCGGCCTGTGGGCGACGCACCTCCCACCCGAGCTCGGCGGTCAGGGGATGGGGCAGGTCCGGCTCGGGCTGATGCACGAGATCCTCGGGACCTCGCCGATCGCGCCGCTCGCGTTCGGCAACGCCGCGCCGGACTCCGGCAACTCGGAGATCCTCGCGATGGCCGGTACGCCCGAGCAGCAGGAGCGCTGGCTGCATCCGCTGCTCGCCGGCGACCTGCGCAGCGCGTTCAGCATGACCGAGCCGGACACGCCGGGCTCGGATCCGACGCAGCTGCGTACGCGCGCCGTTCGCGACGGTCAGGAGTGGGTGATCGACGGGCGCAAGTGGTTCTCCTCGAACGGCTCGATCGCCGACTTCCTGATCGTCATGGCCGTCACCGATCCCGATGCGCGCGGCTCCCAGCGCGCGTCGATGTTCATCGTCCCATGCGATACGCCGGGCGTCGAGATCGTGCGCGACGTGCCGACGATGGAGCACCCGTGGGAGCAGTTCGGCGCCTACGGCGGACACTCCGAAATCGCGTATGAGGGCGTGCGTCTCCCCGCCGAGGCGCTGCTCGGCGGCGTCGGCGACGGCTTCACGCTCGCGCAGCAGCGGCTCGGGCCGGGCCGGATCCACCACTGCATGCGCTGGCTCGGCGTCGCGCGTCGCGCGTTCGACATGATGTGCGAGCGCGCGACCTACCGCCAGGCGCACGGCTCGCTGCTCGCGGAGAAGCAGACCGTGCAGAACTGGATCGCCGACAGCGCCGCGGAGATGCAGGCGGCGCGGTTGATGACGCTGCACGCGGCGTGGGTGATGGACACGCAGGGCGCGCGCGCCGCGATGGTCGACATCGCGCTGATCAAGTTCTACGGGGCGAAGGTGCTCCACGACGTCGTCGACCGCGCGATCCAGACCCACGGCTCGCTCGGCTACTCGACCGACCTGCCGCTCGAGCAGATGTACCGCTTCGCGCGCGCCGCGCGGATCTACGACGGACCCGACGAGGTGCACCGCCAGACGGTCGCGCGGCGGATCCTGCACGGCTACGCGCCGCCGCCCGGCGAAGTCCCGAGCGAGCACGTGCCGAGCCGCCGCGAGCAGGCGCGCGAGCGCTTCGCGCACCTGCTCGAGACCGTCACCGCGAACGACTAGGACGGCCGCTGAGCGGCGCGCTGCGGCGTCCTCGGTCGCTCGCGTGCTATCCGCACGCCACGCTCCCTGCGTCCTTGCATCGCTTGCCCACCGGCCGTCCTAGACACGTGAGGCACGGACGCGGGCGACGAGCAGCTCGCCGCCCGCGTCCTCACCGCCGATCCGCTACTGGCAGAGGGGGTTGTACGGCACTTCCTGGCACGGGTTCGGCATCGTCGGCTGCGGTGGCGGGACGGGCTGCCCGACCGCTTTGCGCGCTTCCGATTCCGCCTGCAGCTGGAGGATGTATTCGACCGCGCCGAAGCCGTTGTTGGGGTTCGGCGTCGTTTTGTTCTGACAGCCCCATTCACCTTCGATTTTCGCCGGGAACGTAGCGGCCGTGAACGAATTGCCCGAGACGCAGTTGTTCGTCGACGTGCGCGTGCCGAACAGGCCACCCTGGAGCGTCACGTCGCCCGCATAGGCGCCGCCGCTCGAGCCGTTGCCGACGAACGTGTTTTCGCTGATCCGGTTGCCCGCCAGCTGGAAATAGATCGTCTGTTCCGTCGGCGGGAACGGGTTGGGGTACTCGAAGCCGAACACACCGACAGTCGGGTTTTCCTTGATCGTGTTGTGTTCGACGAGGTCCGCGTAGGTCCCCGGCAGCTCGATGCCAACGCCCCACGGCGCCGCCGCGGCCGAGTTGTTCGCGGGCGCGCTGAGGTTGTCGTTCGCTTCGACGACGTTGTCGCGGATGATCGTGCAGCGCGCGATTTCAGTCGATTCGAACGTCGGCGTCGGCTTGCGGTTCTTGCCCGAGTTGCACGCGCCGTCCTGCGGCGGCGGCCCGTCGCCTGGGTTTTCCGAGTTGGGCGCGATCCCGCTCGTGTTGTGGCTGAAGACGGAGTGTTCGATCACGAGCCGGCCGCCTGCGTTCGAGCCGGAGTAGCCGAGCGCGTTGTTTTCCATCACCGCGTCGAACACGCGCGCTTCGCATTCGCGGCAGGCGCCGATGTACAGCCCGGAGTCGTCGAAGCCCGAGGCGTAGATGTGTTCGTAGGAGCCCATCCGCGCGTTGTCGGTGAAGATCCCGTAGCCGCCGTTGAGGCCGTCGTCGTAGGCGGTCAGGTAGCGCCCGGTCCACCGGCGCATCCCGATTTTTTCCGAGCCCGACCCGCCGTTGAACCAGATCTCGTTGCCGTTCGGCCCGTTCAGCGACGTCTTGTCGAAGTTGCGCACGGTGAGGTTTTCGACCGACACGTGGCTCGCCTTGTAGATTTCGATCCCGTTGCTGCCTTCGGGCGCGGGTTTGTGCTGGCCGTCGAGGATCACCGCATTGCGGTCCATCCCGCGGATGTGGATCCCGTGCTGCGCGGGCTCAACCCAGATTTCTTCGTCGTAGACGCCCGGTTCGATCAGAACCCAGTCGCCGCTCGTCGAGGCGTTGACGGCCGCTTGGATCGTCGTGTAGTAATGCGTATTGGCGGGTATTTCGCCGGCCGGCGGTCCGCTCTGGCGGACGATGTTGACGTTCTTGCTCGCCCACGCCGTGCCGGCGAGTGCGCCGAACGCGATTGCGGCGAACAGCGCAGCCGTGGCTGCGCGCAGCCCCCTCCGCACGCGGCGCGAGCCGGTCCGATAGCGACCCCTCGATGACATCTCGTCAACCCCCCTGACTCGATCTGCTGGGCGCTGCGCCGCGCCGGGACGTCAGGGCGGCTCACGGGCCCAACTGCTCCATCCCCCGTCAGCACGCACGTTTCCCCGACTGCGGTCAACCCCCCGTTTCGCCGATCCTAGCGCGATCCGTCAGATCCGGCACGAGCGGCGTCGAGCAGCCGCTTCTCAGGCGGTCCTCGGTCAGCGCCGCGGTCGCGGCGCTAGCGCTCGCCGGCGCCGCTGCGCAGGATCAGCAGGTACCAGGCAGCGACGACGATCAGCACGCCGAGCGGCAGCGCCAGCGTGAGGATCGAGCCGGTGAGGAAGTGCGCTGCGATCGGGACGTTCAGTTGTGGCATTGCTCCTCCTGGTGGTCTCCGACAAGCCTAACGCGGCGGGTCGTCGCGGCGAGCATCAGGCGAGGTAGAGGACGACGTAAGCGACCGCGCCGAGACCGGCGAGGTAGGCCCAGAAGAACACGCACGCGTCGAGCGCGGGCGCGATCAGGCGGTCGGCGTCGGCGATGTCGGCGCCGGTCTCCTCGTCGAGCTGCCCCGCCGGCACCCGCCGCGCGCGCAGCTCGGTCGCGA
>FSVZ01000099.1_pt1 | contig 39518 bp, 41 predicted proteins | sample 1637881 | NCBI WGS metagenome assembly FSVZ01 (sample SAMEA3914789, study PRJEB12502) | metagenome | biome: forest; material: soil | place: Canada | collected 2011-07-03 | depth 0.3 m
CCCGCCAACTACTGCGAGATCGGCGGCAACCCATCGGTCGCGAAGACATGCGGGCTGGCCAAGCTCGTTCTGCAGAAGCCCGGCGTCGACGCGATCGCCGTGATGATGTCGATCGTCTCGAACACGCGCGTCGACATCGTCGCGCGCGGCGTGATCAAAGCGTGCGTCGAGCTCGGCTACGACCCGGCTGAGAAGATCGCGATCTTCCGGATCCCCGGCGCCTGGGAGGAGGAGGGCTTCAAGATCCTCGAGAAGTACGGCATCGACTATGCCGACCGAAGCGTCTCGCTGAACGAGGCCGCCCGCCGCGCGGTCGAGAAGATCGGCGCGGCGCCATGAGCATCCTGATCGACGCGAGCACGACGTTCATCGTCCAGGGCATCACCGGCCGCGAGGCTGTCAACCTCACGCGAGAGTGCCTCGACTACGGCGCCGGCGCGAAGGTGGTCGGCGGCGTCACGCCGGGCCGCCTCGGGCGCGACGTCCACGGCGTGCCCGTCTTCGACACGGTCGCGCAGGCCGTCGAGAACAACGGCGCGCCGATCGACGGCTCGGTCGTCACCGTCCCGCCCGCGTTCACGAAGGACGCCGTGTTCGAGGCGATCGAGAACGGCGTCAAGCTGATCGTGATCGTCACCGAGCGGATCCCGCGCCGCGACGTCGCGCAGATGGTCGAGCTCGCGACGCTGCGCGGCGCGCGGATCATCGGCCCGAACTGCCTCGGGATCATCGTTCCCGACGTGATCAAGATGGGCGGCATCGGCGGGCCGGCGAAAAACGCCGCGCAGGCCTACACGCCGGGGCCGATCGGCGTGATCTCGCGCTCCGGCGGGATGACGACGGAGATGTCCTCGACGCTCAGCGCAGCCGGTCTCGGCCAGTCGACCGCCGTCTCGATCGGCGGCGACGCGATCATCGGCTCGACCTACGCCGAGCTGATGCCGCTGTTCGAGGCCGACGAGCAGACGCAGGGCATCGTCATCTACACCGAGCCCGGCGGACGGATGGAGGCCGAGCTCGCGCGCTGGGTGACCGAGCAACACTCGCGCCTGCCGATCGTCGCGTTCATGGCAGGGCGCTTCATGGACGAGATGCCCGGGATGAGCTTCGGCCACGCCGGGACGATCGTCGAAGGCAAGGAGGACACCGCCGGCGAGAAGATCGCGCGCCTCGCGCAGGCCGGGATCACGGTCGCCGAGCGGATCGAGGACATCCCGACGATGATCGGCGAGAAGATCGCCGAAGGCGCAGGGAGCGGCGCACGATGAGAGCCGACGGCATGTTCATCGCGATCGACGTCGATGACTCCGCCGCGGCCGACGCCGCGCTCGCGAGAAAGCTGACCGAGGCGTGCCCGGTCGACATCTACGCGCAGGCCGGCGACGGAGCGCTCGAGCTCGTCGAGCGCAACCTCGACGAGTGCGTCCTCTGCCGGCTGTGCCTCGACGCCGCGCCGGACGGCGCCGTCAAGGTGATCAAGCTGTACGACGGCGGCGCGATCCTCGCCTGAGCGGCGCAGTCGGATCGATTCCACGCGGGGCGCCGGCAGCGGCTGCGCCCGTGCAACGAGCCGCGCCGTGCATTATCTTGGACGGAGAGCCATGAACGAAAACTTCTCGCTGATCGTCATGTGCATCTTCCTGCTCGGCTCGCTCGCGTTCCTGGCGCAGCAGCTGACGTCCTACCACTGAGCCGCCCGCCGCGGTGGCCGGCGGGGTTGGCTACGCAGGCTTGCGCGCCTTGCGCGTGCGCTCACGCTCCTGCTGGCGATCGACGACGTTGACGATCAGCTTGAGGATCTGCTCGGGCCCGCTGCCCTTCGCCTGCCCGTAGGAGAACGCCTCGATCCAGTCCGGGACTTTGCCTTCGCGTGCCATCACGTTGAAGAACTCGCGGCGCATGTCGACACGCACGCGCGCGTCGGCCGCCGGCCCCTTCGTGACCTTGATCCCGGGCAGCTCTAGGCGGAAGTGCTGCACGTCGCCGCGGCCACGCAGCTCGACGCCGACGACGAGCTTGATCGGGGCGAGTGCCGGGACCTCGTCGATGAAGCGGCGCGTGGCAAGCTCGATCAGAGCCTTGGCATCCTCGGCCATATGATGGCTCCCCTTCCGGGACCTGAGCGGTCCGTCGCGATATTCAGATCTTATGACGCTGCAGCAGCTTGCGGCCGATCACCATCCGCTGGATCTCCGACGTGCCCTCGCCGATCAGCAGCAACGGCGCGTCGCGGTAGAGCCGCTCGATCTCATACTCCTTGGAGTAGCCGTAGCCGCCGTGGATCCGAAAGCTCTCCTCGACGCAGAAGCGGCCGGCCTCGGAGGCGAACAGCTTCGCCATCCCCGCCTCGAGGTCCGAGCGCGCGCCGGCGTCCTTCAGGCGCGCCGCGCGCAGTGTCAGCAGCCGCGCGGCGTCGACCTGCGTGGCCATGTCGGCGAGCTTGAACTGGATCGCCTGGTGCTCGGCGATCGGCTTGCCGAACGCCTTGCGCTCCTGCGAGTAGCGTAGGCCGAGCTCGAGCGCGCGCTGGGCGATCCCGACGCCGCGCGCCGCGACGTTGACACGGCCGACCTCGAGCGCGTCCATCATCTGCGCGAAGCCCTTGTTCAGGCCCTCGGCCTCGCCCCCGAGGATGTTCGCGGCGGGACAGCGGTAGCCGTCGAACACGAGCTCGGTCGACTCGACGCCCTTGTAGCCAAGCTTCTTGATCTTCGGCGGGACGTTCAGGCCGGCGAGCTCGCCGGTGTTCTCGCTGACGCCGGGCTCTTTTTCGGCGATGAAGCAGGTGAAGCCCTTGTGCCGCGGCTCGGCCTCCGGGTCGGTCTTGACGAGCACGAAGACGAGCGTCGAGAGCAGGCCGTTCGTGACCCACATCTTCTGCCCGTTGATCTCATAGAAGTCGCCGTCGACCTTCAATGCCCGAGTTTTGATCGCCTGCACGTCGGAGCCGAGCTCGGGCTCCGAGAGCGAGAAGGCGGCGCGGATCTCGCCGGTCGCCATCCGCGGCAGGTACTTCTGGCGCTGCTCGTCGGTGCCGAACTTCATCAGCAGGTAGGAGCCGATGAAGTGCGTGTTGATCACGCCCGAGATCGAGATCCAGCCGCGCGACAGCTCCTCGACGATCATCGCGTACGTCGTCAGGTCGAGCCCCATTCCGCCGTACTCCTCGGGGATCGTCACGCCGAACAGCCCGAGCTCCTTCATCTGCTCGACGATCGGCTCCGGGAACAGGTCCTCGTGGTCGTAGTGCTCGGCGTTCGGCAGGATCTGCTCGTCGACGAACTGGTGCACCATCTCGGTGATCGCCTTCTGCTCGTCGGTCTTCTCGCTGTACGGGTCGGCTGCTACGGCCATGCGCTCTCGGGCTCCAGACTAGTTTTCGCTTGTCGGGGGAGAATACCGCCATGAACTTCGCCAGCGACGTGGTCGGACGGCTGCCGCCCTCCGATCTGGCACTCGTCGAGCTCGCGCGCGACGGCTCGCGGCGCGAGTGGACGTTCGCCGAGGTCGTCGAGCGCAGCGCGCGCCTGGCGGGCTCGTTCACGCGCCTCGGGATCCGTCGCGGCGACGTCGTGATGACGCTGATCGGCAACCGCTCCGAGTGGGTGTTCGCGATGGTCGCGTGCTTCCGCCTCGGCGCCGTCGCGCTGCCGTGCACCGAGCAGCTGCGCGCGAAGGACCTGCGCCTGCGGATCGACGCGGCGCGCCCTTCGCTGATCGTCGCCGACGAGCGCAACCGCTCCGAGCTCGAGGCGGCGCGTCCGGAGTGCCCGATCGCGCTCGTGCCTGACGAGCAGCTGTTCGCGTCCGACCCCGCGATCGCGGCCGAGCTGGTGCCGTCCGATCCGTGCCTGATCGCGTTCACGAGCGGCACCGCCGGCGAGCCGAAGGCTGTGCTGCACGGCCAGCGCTACCTCGACGGCCAGCGCCTGCAGGCTACGCACTGGCTCGCGCCGCGTCCCGGCGAGCTCGTCTGGTGCACGGCAGCGAGCGGCTGGTCGAAGTCGGCACGAAACGTGTTCATCGCCCCCTGGCTCGCCGGCGCCGCGGCGCTGCTGCACGACGCCCGCTTCGACCCGCAGGAGCGCCTCGAGCTGCTCGCGCGCGAGCGCGTCAACGTGCTCTGCATGGCGCCGACCGAGTATCGCGTGCTCGCCAAGCGCACGACGCTGCCGGCGCTGCGCGAGCTGCGGGGGATGGTCGCGGCCGGCGAGGCCCTCAACCCGGAGGTCCTGCGCGCGTGGCAGGACGCCACCGGGCGCGACATCCGCGACGGATACGGGCAGACCGAGACGGGCCAGCTGACGGGCGCGCCGGCCGATCAGCCGGCGCGGGCGGGCTCGATGGGCAGGGCGCTGCCGGGGATCGGCGTGCTCGTCAAAGACGGCGAGCTGACGGTCAATCCGCGGACCGTGCCGACGTTCTTCCTCGGCTACCTGGACGAGCACGCGCGCCGCGACGAGGAGGGCAGGTGGGCGATCGACGACCGCCGGCTGGGGCCGATCTGGAGAACGGGCGACCTCGTCGAGCAGGACGAGGAGGGTTGGCTGCGCTTCCAAGGGCGCGACGACGATCTGATCATCTCCGCCGGCTACCGAATCGGTCCGTTCGAGGTCGAGTCGGCACTGGTCGCGCACCCGGCCGTCGCCGAGGCGGCGGCGATCGCCGCGCCGGACGAGGAGCGCGGGTCGGTCGTGCGCGCCGTCGTCGTCCTGCGCGACGCCGAGCGCACCCCCTCACCCGAGCTCGTGCGCGAGCTGCAGGAGCACGTCAAGCGCGAGACCGCTCCGTACAAGTACCCGCGGATCGTCGAGTTCGCCAGCGAGCTGCCGAAGACGGCGAGCGGCAAGGTCAAGCGCGCCGAGCTGCGCGCGACGCACGGCGAGCAGCCCGCCGCCCCGGGTGGATAGGGCGGCGGGCTGCGGCCGGCGGGCGGACGGCTAGACGAGCTGCTCGGCCGTCTGCGCGCCGGCGCTCGCGCGGCCGAAGTCGCGCTCGAGCTCCTCGACCTCCTGCGCGATCTTGCTGCGCGGCGGGCGCAGCACGAGGAGCGCAGCGACGATCCCGAACGCGACGAGGATCGCGGCGACGAGGTACGCGAGGTGGTAGCCGCCGGTCAGCGCTTCGATCGCCGAGTGACCGTTCTTGCTGAGCGCTTTCGTGTGATCGGTCGCGACCGTGCCGAGCACCGCGAGGCCGATCGCGCCGAACAGCTGCACCGAGACGTTGATGATCCCCGACGCGAGGCCCGCATCGCGCTTGGGCGCGTCGGCCATGCCGATCGTCAAGAGCGGCAGGAACGAGGCGCCGGCGCCGAACCCGAGCAGCAGGAACGCGAAGAACAGGCCGGGGAAGTAGCTCGCGTGCACGCCCTGCATCGCCAGCAGCAGGAGGCCGGCGATGATCCCGACGAGCCCGCCCGCGAGCGTGTTGACGGGTCCGACGCGCTGGACAACGCGCGCCGCGACGCCCATCGACATGACCGCGATCAGCGCCGTCAGCGGCAGGAACGCGAGGCCGGTGTCGATCGCGTTGTAGCCGAGCACGCGCTCGAGGTAGAGCGAGCCGAGGAAGAACGCCGAGAACATCCCGGTTATGAGCAGGCCGCGCACGAGGCTCGAGCCCATCAGCATCCGCAGGCGGAGGATCCGCAACGGCATGATCGGGTTCTTCACGCGCGCCTCGAGCGCGAGGAACGCTCCGAGCAGGGCGAGCGCGGCGCCGCCGACGCCGAGCGTGCGCGCCGAGCTCAGGCCGTATTCGCTCGACTTGACGATCGCGAACGCGCCCGCCATCGTCGCCAGCGTGATCAGCAGCGAGCCGAGCCAGTCGACGCCGTCGGCGAGCCCGATCCCCTCGTTCTCGGCGATCAGCCTCGTGCCGAACACGAACGCGATGATCCCGATCGGCACGTTGACGAAGAAGATCCAGTGCCAGTTGAGCGACTGCGTCAGTGCGCCGCCCGCGAGCAGGCCGATCGAGCCGCCGCCGGCAGAGACGAACGCGTACAGGCCCATCGCCTTCGCCTGCTCCTTCGCCTCGGGGAACTCGGTGACGATGATCGCGAGGATCACGCTCGAGGCGATCGCGCCGCCGACGCCCTGCAGCAGGCGCGCGCCGATCAACAGCCCCTGGCTGTTGGCGATGCCGCACAGGACCGACGCAGTCGTGAACAGCACGAGCCCACTCAGGAACACGCGCTTTCGTCCGACGAGGTCGCCGAGGCGCCCCGCGAGCAGCAGGAACCCGCCGAACGTGATCAGGTAGCCGTCGAGCACCCATGTGAGGTTGCTCTGCGTGAAGTGCAGGTCGCGCTGGATCGAGGGCAATGCGACGTTCACGATCGTCGAGTCGAGGACCATCATCAGCTGCCCGAGGCAGAGCACGGCGAGCGCGATCCAACGACGACGCTCGCTTCGTTGCTGTGCGGTACGGCCGGCGCCTGCGGCGGTCTCGGTCTGTTCGATCGTGGTGCTCATACGGCTCCCTTCGGTTGGACGAAGGGCAACCATAGCAAGGATGATCTTTGCTTCAAGGATGATCCACGAGAAATTTATTATTGACGGTACAATGACCACAGATGCAAGATGGTGTATAAATCCTGTGAAATGGGATCGATGACGGGGTCTGCTCCAAACTCGATGGTGCTGCTGACGCGTCTGGCCAAGCAGGTCTACAGGCGCAGCGACGAGCAGCTGCTCGGCATGCACATCCGTCACCTGATGACGCTCAGCTACGTGCGCGACCACGTCGGCTGCCCCCAGCAGGAGCTCGCCGAGGCGCTCTGCATGGACGCGAACAACGTCGTGCTGCTGCTGAACGAGCTCGAGGACCTCGGCTACGTCGCGCGCCGGCGCGACCCCGACGATCGCCGGCGCCATCGCGTCGAGCTGACGCGCGCCGGCACGAAGGCGATGACGCACGCCGAGCGTGCGCAGGAGTCGATCGAGGACGATGTCCTGCAGGCGCTCGACGCCGAGGAGCGCGCGACGCTCTGGCGGCTGCTGACGTCTGCGCTGCGCGGCGCCGAGCCCGACGCCGCCGAGGCCGAGCCGGCCTACCGCGCGACGACAGCGGCTTAGAGCGCTACGACCGCGTCGATCTCGACGAGCGCGCCCTTCGGCAGCGCGGCGACGCCGACGGCGGCTCGCGCCGGCGGCGCGTCCGCGAAGAATGTCGCGTAGGCGTCGTTGATCTCGGCGAAGTCCTCCAGCCGCGTCGTGTAGATCGTCAGGCGCACGGCCCGCTCGAGCGTCGTCCCGGCGGCGGCGCAGACGGCGCGCAGGTTCTCCAGGCAGCGGCGCGCCTGCTCGGCCGGCGTCTCGCCGACGAGCTCGCCGCTGGCGGGGTCGAGCGGGATCTGCCCGGAGCAGAACAGCAGTCCGCCGGCGGCGACGGCGTGGCTGTACGGGCCCACCGCCGACGGCGCGTCCTGCGCCTCGATGGTCTGGCGCGCGGAGCTCATCGCGCGGAGCCTAGCGCGCGCGACTTGCACGACCGCGCGGCGGGTAGCGAACGGGCATGAAGCGCCCGCAAACCGGCACCTCGCGACCACCGCGGCAGGTAACGTGCGCGAGATGAGACGGGCCCTCATCTGCACGCTCGCGGCGTCCGTCCTCGCAGGGCTGCTCGGCGGCTCGCTCGCCGCCCCGGCCGGGGCCGCGCTCGCCTGGGCGCCGTGCCCGCAAGCGTCGGCGACCGGCTTCCAGTGCGCGCCGATCTCGGTCCCGCTCGATCGCAGCGGCAAAGCGCCGGGGGCGCTCACGCTGACACTCGAGCGCAAAGCGGCCGGCGCGGCGACGGTGCAGAGCGCGGTGCTCGCGCTTGCGGGCGGCCCCGGACAGGCGGCCGACCCGCTCGCGTCGCAGCTGACGACGGCGATCGCGCCGGCGCTCTCCTCGCGCGACCTGCTCGTCTTCGACCAGCGCGGCACCGGACGCTCCTCGCCGCTGAGCTGTCCGATCTTCGACGACGAAGCGGCGCTCCAGAGCGCCGGCGAAGCGGCGCTGGCCTCGCTCGTCGAACTGTGCGCGCTGCAGATCGGCCCCGCGCGCGGCGCCTTCACGACGCAGGAATCGGTCGAAGACATCGAGGCGATCCGCCATCAGGCGGGCTACAAGAAGCTCGTCCTGTATGGCACCTCCTACGGCACGAAGGTCGCGCTCGAGTACGCCGAACGCTACCCGCAGCGCGTCGAATCGCTCGTGCTCGACTCTGTCGTGCCGAGCACCGGCCCCGAACCGTTCGGGATCGACCGGCTGCAGGCGATCACGCCGGTCCTCTCCGAGCTGTGCTCGAATCGCGCCTGCGCCGGGATCAGCTCGGACCCGCTCGGCGAGCTCGCGAAGTTGATCGCGCGGCTGCGCAAGCATCGCCTGACGGGCACTGCGTACGACGGCGCCGGCAAGCGCCATCAGGTCTCGCTCGGAGAGCTCGACCTGCTCGGCATCCTCGACGCGGGAGACCTGAACCCGGCGCTGCGGGCGCTCCTGCCGGCGGCGGTGCACTCGGCGCTGAAAGGCGACCCCGGCCCATTGTTGCGGCTGAACCTGATCACCCAGGGGCTCGTGCCGAGCATCCCCGTCAAACCAAGCGTCGAAGCCGAACGGATCAGCAAGGAAGAAGAAAACAACGCGCTGTTCGTGACGACCTCCTGCGAGGAGACGCTGTTTCCCTGGCAGCGCGGCGCGAGCGCCTCGACGCGCCTTGCGGAAGCGACGGCGGCGCTGAAGGCGGCCCCGAGCGCCAGCTTCTACCCGTTCGACGCCGAAACGGCGCTCGCCTCGAGCCTCGTGCCGGTCTGCGCGTCGTGGCCGGACGCGTCGCCACCGCCGCCGGCGAAGACGGCGCCGCCGAACGTGCCGACGCTGATCCTCTCCGGCGAGCAGGACCTGCGCACGCCCACCTCCGGCGCGCGCGCGATCGCCATGGAGATTCCCGATGCGCAGGTCCTGACGGTCCCCTACACCGGCCACTCGGTGCTCGGCAGCGACTTCAGCGGCTGCGCGCAGGCCGCGGTCGCCGCGTTCTTCGGCGGCACGCCGGTGCAGCCGTGCGCGACCGGCGCGGACGCGTTCTCGCCGACACCGGTCGCACCGCGCAAGCTCGCCTACGTGCGGGCTCCGCAGGGCCTGTCGGGCAAGCCTGGGCGCACGCTGACGGCGGTGCTCGACGCGGTCGTCGACCTCGACCGCCAGGTCGTTGCGGCGACGCTGCAGGCCGAGCAGGAACTGCCGAGCGGCTCGAGCTTCGGCGGCCTGCGCGGCGGCTACGCGCAGATCACGTCGACGGCGGCGACGCTGCACGCCTTCGCGTTCATCAGCGGCGTCGCGCTGACGGGGACCTTCCCGGTCAAGAACCACGAACTGCAGCCGGCGACGATCCGGATCTCCGGCTCGGCGGCGGCGCCGGGCGCCGTGCGGCTGTCGGCTGACAAACACGTCAGCGGCACGCTCGGTGGCAGGCGCTTCGAGGTGAGCCTCGCGAAGGTCAAGCTCTCGCGCGCCGGGGGGTCCGGCGAATGGCCCTCGCGCCCGGTGCAGCTGCCGCTGCCGGGGCTCGTGCGCGAAGCGACGCCGGCCGGCCGCTGAGGCGCGCGCGCCGCCACTAGGCTGGGGCGAGCATGGCCAACGCGCTCGCCGCCGAGACCTCGCCGTACCTGCGCCAGCACGCCGAGAACCCCGTCGACTGGCTGCCTTGGGGCGAGCGCGCGCTCGCGCGCGCGGGCGCCGAGGACAAGCCGCTGCTCGTCTCGATCGGCTACTCCTCGTGCCACTGGTGCCACGTGATGGAGCGCGAGTCCTTCGAGGACCCGCGCACGGCGGCGCTGATGAACGAGGAGTTCGTCTGCGTGAAGGTCGATCGCGAGGAGCGACCCGACGTCGACGCGCTGTACATGGAGGCCGTGCAGAGCATGACCGGGCAGGGCGGCTGGCCGCTGAACGTGTTCCTGACGCCGGAGCAGCTGCCGTTCTACGGCGGCACCTACTTCCCACCGGAGCCGCGCCACGGGATGCCGGCGTGGACGCAGGTGCTGCAGGCGATCGCCGAGGCGTGGAGCGAGCGCCGCGAGGAGCTCCGCGCCGGCGGCGAGAAGTTGCGCGAGCGGCTCGCGGGCGGCGCCCGGCTCGAGCCCTCCGCCGAGCCGATCAGCGCCGAGACGCTCGACGTCGCGGTCGCGCGGCTGCGCGAGTCCTTCGACACGCGCGACGGCGGCTTCGGCGGCGCGCCAAAGTTCCCGCACTCCTCGGTGCTCGACTTCCTGCTGCTGCGCGGCGAGCGCGAGATGAGCGGCGCGACGCTACGCGCGATGGCCGGCGGCGGCATCCACGATCAGATCGGCGGTGGCTTCGCGCGCTACAGCGTCGACCGCGCGTGGGCCGTGCCGCACTTCGAGAAGATGCTCTACGACAACGCGCTGCTCGCGCGCGCGTACCTGCACGGCTGGCAGCTGCTCGGCGAGCGGCGACTGCTCGAGGTCTGCCTCGACACGCTGGAGTGGGCGCTGCGCGAGATGCGCGGGCCCGAGGGCGGCTTCTACTCGGCGCTCGACGCCGACTCGGAGGGAGTCGAGGGGCGCTTCTACGTGTGGACGCTGACGGAGCTGCGCGAGCAGCTCGGCGCCGACGCGCAGGGGGCGATCGCATGGCTCGGCGCAAGCGAGCAGGGCAACTTCGCCGACCCCCACTCCCCTGCGCCGGGGCTCAACGTGCTGCAGGACCGCTCGTGGCGCGAGCCGGCGCTGGCGCCCGATGCGGCGAGCCGCGAGCGGATTCGCGAGCGGCTGCTCGAGGCGCGCTCGCGTCGCGCGCGGCCGGGGCTCGACGACAAGCGCCTGACGTCGTGGAACGCGCTGATGATCGCTGCGCTCGCCGAGACCGGCGCGCACCTGCGCGACGACGGGATCGATCCGCAGCTCGGCGAGCGGCTGCTCGACGCCGCGCGCACGTGCGCCGAGTTCGTGCTGCGCGAGCTGCGCGACGAGCGCGGCCGGCTGCTGCGCACCTACAACGACGGCCGCGCGAAGATCGACGCCTACCTGGAGGACCACGCGTTCCTGCTCGAGGCGCTGCTCGTGCTGTTCGAAGCGACCTGCGAGGAGCGCTGGTTCGAGCACGCGCAGGCGCTCGCCGACGTGCTGATCGCGCGCTTCGCCGACGAGCAGCGCGGCGGCTTCTTCTCGACGGCGGCCGACCATGCGCCGCTGATCGCGCGACGCAAGGATCTCGAGGACTCGCCGATCCCCTCGGGCGCGGCGAGTGCCGCCAACGGGCTGCTGCGCCTCGCCCAGCTGACCGGCGAGGAGGAGTACGAGCGCCACGCCGTCTCGGTGCTGCGCCTGCTGCACGAGATCGCGCCGCGCCACCCGACCGCGTTCGGCCACGTGCTGCAGGCGATCCATCACCACCTCTCGCCCGCCCGACCGATCGCCTGCGCCGTGCCCGCGCGCGCGTAGCGTCTAGAGGATCGCGAGGTAGCGGTCGCGCTCCCACTGCGTGACCTGCACGCGGTAGTCGTCCCACTCCTGGCGCTTGATCTCGACGTAGCGGTTGAACATGTGCTCGCCGAGCGTGCGCAGCACCAGCTCGGACTGCGCGGTCAGCTCGATCGCCTCGCCGAGGCTCTCCGGCAGCTGCTCGACGCCGAGGCGCCGGCGCTCCTCGCCGGAGAGGTGGTAGAGGTTCTTCTCCATCGGCTCGGGCAGCTCGTAGCCCTTCTCGATCCCCTCCAGGCCCGCCTGCAGGAGCACGGCGAAGGTCAGGTACGGGTTGCACGCCGGGTCCGGGCAGCGCAGCTCCATCCGCGTCGCCTTCTCGCTGCCCGGGTGATACAGCGGGACGCGCACCAGCGCCGAGCGGTTGCGGCGCGACCAGGCGACGTAGACGGGCGCCTCGAAGCCCGGCACCAGGCGCTTGTAGGAGTTGACCCACTGGGCGAAGATCGAGCAGATCTCGCGCGCGTGCTTGAGCTGGCCGGCGATGAACGCCTTGCCGATGTCCGAGAGGAAGTACTGGTCGTCGGCGTCGTAGAAGGCGTTGACGCCTTTGCTGAACAGCGACTGGTGGGTGTGCATCCCCGAGCCGTTCTCGCCGAACAGCGGCTTCGGCATGAACGTCGCATGCCAGCCGTACTTCATCGCGTACTCCTTGACCGTGATCCGGTAGGTCATGCAGTCGTCGGCCATCTTCAGCGCGTCCGCGTAGCGCATGTCGATCTCATGCTGGGAGGGACCGACCTCGTGGTGGGTGTACTCGACGTGGATGCCGAGCTGCTCGAGCGCGAGAACCGTCTCGCGGCGCACGTCCGAGCCGGCGTCGAGCGTCGTCAGGTCGAAGTAGCCGCCTTCGTCGAGCACCTCGGTCGAGCGCGAGTCTTTGAACAGGAAGTACTCGAGCTCGGGGCCGACGTTGAACGTGTCGAAGCCCATCGCGTGCGCGCGGTCGAGCGCGCGGCGCAGGACGTGGCGCGGGTCGCCCTCGTAAGGCGTCCGCTCGGGCGTGATCACGTCGCAGAACATCCGCCCGACGCCCTGCTCCTCCGGGCGCCACGGGAGCACTGCGAACGTCGCCGGATCGGGCATCGCGATCATGTCGGACTCCTCGATCGCGTTGAACCCGGTGATCGACGAGCCGTCGAAGCCCATCCCCGACTCGAACGCGTCGTCGAGCTCGTCGACGTTGATCGAGAACGACTTCAGCTGGCCGAGCACGTCGGTGAACCAGAAGCGGATGAAGCGGATCTGGCGCTCGGCGACGATCGCCTTGACGTCGTCCGCGCTCTTCGGCGTGTCTCCCATCAAAGCGTGACCTTATCGCTGGCCCCGTCGCGACGGTATCGACGGATGGCTAAACCGGGATTGCGGCGACCCGGGCCCCCTCCGCAGCCGAGACGCTCGACGCGCCGCCGAGCGTCTCGGGGTCAGCGGCCGGCGACCGCGGCGACGAAGTTCGCGACGTCTTCCGCTTCCCTGCCCTGGTAGAGCAGCGCAGGCATCTGGCCGAGGCCGCGCGCGCGGCCTTCTTCGATCGCGTTCAGCACGAGCGCCTTGCGCCCGGCCGCCGTCGAGATGTCGGCGCCGACGCGGACGTCGAGGTTCGGGCCGATCTGCCCGACGGACTTCGTCGCGGCGAGCGTATGGCAGACGGCGCACGTGTGCTCGAACAGTTCACGCCCCTTCTGCTCGCCCCCGTTCAGGTGGACGCCGCCGGTCGCGACGCTCGCCTTGTGCTCGCCGTTGAACGCGAGCACGATCGCCGGGACAACGAGGCCGAAGACGACCAGCACGACGACGCCGAGCGTGACGAGCCGGCGGCTCGCGTTCGATTCGGTGTGCAGCGCCTGGCGCGCACCGCGCGGGCCACCGCGCATCGCGATGAAGAAAGTTCCGAGCCCGAGCAGGACCCAGGCGAGCACGATGATGATGACCATGCGCGCGAGAAGATATCGCCTGGCGGCGCCGGACGGACGGGAGACCGGCACACGCCGGGCGCCGGCTGCGGGCTCAGCGTCCGCTCGAGCGTGCGCTTCCGCGGGGCGAGGATGAGCATTCTCACAGACTCCTGCGGCCTTTAGGCACCCCGAAGGTACGGCGCTATCGTGAAACCTGTCCGAGTAAAGGAGCCAGCACCATGGACGCCGTGTCGTGAACATCCTCCGCCGCATCCCCCTCGCCCGCCTGTTGCTCGTCAGCGCCGTAGCGATCGCACTCGGCGCCTCGGCGACAGCGCTCGCGTTCGCGCTCGGCTCCGGTCCGACCCCGCCTGCGAAGCCGCTCGCGCAGGCCGTGCACGACGCGCTCGCCGCGCCGCACGTCGAAGGCGTCAGCGCCCACATCCAGCTGACCGACCACCTGCTCGAAGGCGCGAGCCTCGCCAGCGGCAACGGCGGCGAATCCGGACAGCTCTCGAAGAGCCCGCTGCTGTCGGGCGCGTCCGGGCGCCTGTGGATCGCCAAGGACGGGCGCGTGCGGCTTGAACTTCAGGCCGAAAAGGGCGACACGCAGATCCTCTACGACGGTCACAACCTGACGATGTACGACGCCGCGTCGAACACGCTCTACCGCTACAAGCCCCCGGCGCACGAAGCCGATCACTCGACGCCGGCCGCGGACAAGCCCCACGAAGTCCCGTCGGTCGCGAAGATCGAAGAAGCGCTCGCCAAGTCGAAGGACGCGAACGTCTCCGGCGCGACGCCTACCGACATCGCCGGCCAGGCCGCCTACACGGCTCGGATCTCGCCGAAGGAAGGCGGCAGCCTGCTCGGCGGCGCCGAGGTTTCGTGGGACGCGCAAAACGGTGTGCCGCTGCGCGCCGGGATCTACTCCTCGACGAGCTCCTCGCCGGTGCTCGAACTCGCCGCGAGCGAAGTGTCCTTCGGTCCGGTCGAAAGCTCCGTCGTCGAATTCACGCCCCCGTCCAACGCGAAGGTCGAAGAACTCTCGCTTCCGACGAGCGCCGGCAAGCACAGTGCCGCAGGCGACGCCGAACACCCGAACGTGACGACCCGCGGAAGCGGAATCACCTCCGTCAAGGTGCTCGAAAGCAAGCTCAAGCCCGGCGAGAAGCAGCCGACCCTGCCCGAAGGCCTGCAGAAGGTGAAACTCGACCAGACGACGACCGCGACCGAGCTGCCGACTGCCCTCGGCACGTTGCTCAGCTTCGAGCGCTCCGGCGTCCGCTACGTGCTCGCGGGCGCGATCACGCCGGCGCAGATCGAGGCCGTCGCGCGAGGCCTCTAGCGTGAGCGCGGACGCGGCGCCCGGCCTCGGCCGGGCCGGCGAGCAGGCGACGCGAGCAGACGACGAGGCGCCACCCGTGCACGAGCCGGCACCCGCGAGCAGCGGCACGGACGAGGTGCCGCCGGTCCGCGCGCGCGGCCTGGTCAAGCGCTATGACGACGTGCTCGCGGTCGACCACATCGACCTCAACGTCCGCAGCGGCGACGTCTACGGCTTCCTCGGCCCGAACGGCGCCGGCAAGACGACGACGCTGCGGATGGCGCTCGGGCTGATCACGCCGAGCGAGGGAAGCGTCGAGCTGTTCGGGCGCGACCCGATGCGCACCGGAGCACGCGCGCTCGAGGGTGTCGCCGGGTTCGTCGAGGCGCCGCGTTTCTACCCGTATCTCAGCGGGCGCAAGAACCTCGAGATGCTCGCCGCGCTCGACGGCGACGGTGCGAGCGAGCGGATCGGCGAGGTGCTCGAGATCGTCGAGCTCGCACCCCGCGCCAAGCACCGCGTCGGCGGCTACTCACACGGGATGCGCCAGCGGCTCGGGATCGCCGCGGCGCTGCTGCGCCGGCCAAGGCTGCTGATCCTCGACGAGCCGGCGACCGGCCTCGACCCGGCTGGGATGCGCGACATGCGACTGCTGATCCGCCGTCTCGCCGACGAGGGCATCACCGTGCTGCTCTCCAGCCATCAGCTCCCCGAGGTGCAGGAACTATGCGATCGCGTCGCGATCGTCGACTCCGGACGCGTCGTCTACGAGGGCGCGCTCTCGGATCTGCGCCGGCAGGGAGGCGCCGGCTACCGCCTGCGCACGACCGACGACGAGCGCGCACTGGCCCTGCTGCGCACGCAGCGCGGCGTCGAGCACGCGAGCCTCGGCCCGCACGGGCTCGGCTTCCAGGCCAACGAGAGCGACGTCGCAGCGCTCTCGCTGGCGCTCGCCGGCGCCGGCGTCGGCATCCTCGCGCTGACGCCCGAACTGGCGACGCTCGAGGATCTGTTCTTCAGGTTGACCGAGCACGACGGGCAAGCCAGCCCGTCGGCCGGCCCCGACGCCGCCGCGCCTTCGCCGCCGAGCCAGCCGCCGGTCGCGGCGCAGAACGCGCTGGAGATCGGATGAGCGCCGCCGCCCCCACCGTGCCGGCCCCGCCGATCGCTCGCGCGCCGCGCGCGCGGCGCCCGTCGACGTTGACCGTCTGGCGCTGGGAGATGCGCAAGCTCGCGGCGCAGAAGCGCACCTACCTCGGCTTCGTGCTCGCCTCGATCCTGCCGATCGTCTTCGTCATCGTCGAAAACATCCACCAGCGCCACGGCCACCGCGACAACATCTTCGCCTCGCAGATCACCCAGTCGGGCCTTGCCACGCCTGTCCTGATGCTGCTGTTCCTGTCCGTCTTCATGCTGCCGCTGATCGCGGCGCTCGTCGCCGGCGACATCGTCGCCAACGAGGACGGCAACGGCACGCTGAAGACGATCCTCACCCGCTCGGTCGACCGCGGGCAGGTGTTCGCAGCGAAGGCGCTCGCGGCGATGACCTACGCGATCCTCGCCGTCTTCCTGTCGGCCGCGGTCGCGACGATCGCCGGCGTCGCCTCGTGGGGCTTCAAAAGCATCACCACGTTCTCGGGCAGCGTCGTCTCGGCGCCGAAGGGCCTGCTGCTCGTGTTCGCCGCCAACGCCTGCTACCTGATCCCGCTGCTCACCGTCGCGAGCATCGGAGTGCTGCTCTCGACCGTCACGCGCAACAGCGCCGCCGCCGTCGTCGGCACGATCGGCTTCGTGATCCTGCTGCTGATCGTCGGGCAGATCCCGGGCCTCGAAGGGATCCATCCGTATCTGCTCAACGAACAGTTCGAGAACTGGCACGGGCTGCTGCGAACCCCCACCGACTGGGCCCCGATCGGCCATTCGGCGTGGGTCTGCGCGCTGTACGCCGTACCGGCGCTCGCCGCCGCCTACCTCGTCTTCCTGCGCCGCGACGTCGCCGGCGGCTGAGCCCAGCGAGCGCTAGCCGACCTGTGCGTGCTGCTCGACGACGGCCAGCTCGACGTCGCCCATCAGACGCCGCGCCTCGCGCGGGTCGATCAGGCCCGCTTCGAGGCGACCGGTCGACTCGGCGCCGCACGCGACACCGAGTCGCAGGCACTGGTCGTGCACGCGGCCCTCGTATCGCCCCGCGACGTAGCCCGCGAGGAACGCGTCGCCCGAGCCGCGCCGCGCGATCGGCTCGCGCGGCTCGATCCGCGCCCTTTTCGTGTGCGGCTGGCCCTCGAGCAGGATCTGCGAGAAGCAGCCGTCGGGGAGCGTCATGATCGCCTCGCGCGGGCCCATCGCGACGATCTCGCGCACGACCTGCGCGCGCTCCTGCTCGCCGGAGAACTCGTGTCCGACCAGTTCCTCGGCCTCGAGCACGTTCGGCGAGACGACGTCCGGATCGGCGCGCACGGCCTGACGCAGCGGCTCGCCGTCGGTGTCGATCACGGTCGTCACCTCCATCCGTGCGAGATCGTGGATCAGCCCGGCGTACAGGTCCGGCTCGACGCCGCGTGGGAGCGAGCCCGCGAAGACGACGATCGCCGCGCCGCGCGCGAGGTACAGCAGCTTGTCGCGGAACAGCTCGACCTCCCGCTCGGAGATGGCCGGGCCGCGTTCGTTGATCTCGGTCTGCTCGCCCGTCGTCGGGTCGAGCACCGACGTGTTCGTGCGCGACTCCTCGCGGATCCGCACGAAGTCGTTGAGGATCGACTCGTCGGTCAGCTGCTCGACGATGTGCGTACCCGTCGCGCCGCCGGCGAAGCCGGTCGCGATCACCGGCTGGCCGAGCGCCTTCAGCGTGCGCGCGATGTTGACGCCCTTGCCGCCTGCCATCGTCCGCTGCTCGACTGTCCGGTGGCGCCTCCCGAGGCGGAAGTTCGGGACCGAGAGCGACTTGTCGATCGCCGCGTTGAGCGTGACCGTGATGATCATCCTGGTTCCACATCCACCTTCTGAGCCTGCGGCGACGCCGCCGAGCGCCTCACAAGGCTAGCGAACGCTCGCCGGCGCATCGCTCGAGAGCGCCCACGCCGTCTCGCGCATCCGCTCGGCCTCGGCGCGTGCGGCCGCCGCGGGCTCGCCGCCGGCGCTCAGATGCGCGCCGACGATGCTGCGCGAGGCGGAGATCAGCCCGCCGGCCCGGCCCGCCGCGAACGCCGCCGCGAGCCGCTCGACCCGTCCGCCCTGCGCGCCGACGCCCGGCAGCAGGAACGTCGCGCGGCCCATCAGCTCGCGCGCACGCGCCAGATGCCATGGCTCGGTCGCGCCCAGCACCGCGCCGACGTCGCTGAGCCCCGACTCCCCGACGCCGTCCGCGCCGAGCTGATCGACGATCTCCGCAAGCCGCTCCCAGACGGCGCCACCGCCCTGCAGCGCCAGGTCCTCGACGTCACGCGCGCCCGGGTTCGAGGTGCGTACGAGCACGAGCACGCCGCCGCCGGCCGCGCGTGCGGCCTTCACGAACGGCTCGATCGCGTCGGCGCCCATCAGCGGGTTGACCGTGACGAGCTCCGCGCCGAGCCCGCCGAGCGTCCCGAACGGCGTCTGCGAGCCGCCGAACAGCGCGCCGGCGTACGCACGCGCGGTGACGTCGATGTCGCCGCGCTTGCCGTCGGCGATCACGAGCAGCCCGCGCTCCTGCGCGTAGCTCACGACCGCTTCGAGCGCCGCCCAGCCCGCGGCGCCGAGCAGCTCGAAGCGCGCGAGCTGTGGCTTGACCGCGACGCACGCCGGCGCCGTCGCATCGATCACCGCGCGACAGTGACGCTCGACGGCGCGCGCGGCGCGCGCGGCCGGCGTGCCGGCAGCGACGTCCTCAGCCGCGAGCGGCCACAGCGCCGTCGGGTCCGGGTCGAGGCCGAGCACGATCTGCGACTCGCGCTCGGCCACGCGCTGCGCGAGCGTGTCTGCGAACGAGCGCGCCAGACTCAGCGCCCCTTCACCGCGCTCTTCAGCCCGCTGCCCGCCGTGAACCGCGGCACGCGCGAAGCCGCTATCTCGATCCGCTCGCCCGTGCGCGGGTTCACCCCCATCCGCGCGCCACGATCGCTCACGTGGAACTTGCCGAATCCCGCAACCGTGACCTCGCTGCCGCGGCGCAGCGCATCCTCGACCGTGGCCAGCACCGCGTCGACCGCGCGTCCGGCATCCTGCTTGGTCAGATCGGCGCGGTCCGCCACCTGGTCGACCAGCTCGGACTTCGTCACCTGGGCCTCCTCGACTCGTGAAAACCGAAGATTCGACGCTAACACCAGACGCGGACGCGCGCGGCTCGGTGGACGCTCGGTGAACCAGCGCGCACGCGCGCCGGCGCACGAATCCGCCAGAATGCGCCGATGACCGTGACGCGCATCACGTGGATCGTGACCGTGCTCGTCGCGCTGCTGACCGGGCTGCTGCTGCTGCTGAGCGGATACAACGGCTACGCCGGACTCGGCCTCGCCGTCGCGATCGCCGCCGCGATCAACCTGCGCTAGCGCGTTGATCGAGCCATCCGAGCAGCGCCCGCGCCGCGCGACCGCGGTGGCTGATCGCGTCCTTCTGCTCGTCGCTCAGCTGCGCCATCGTCAGCCCTTCCGGGCCCTCGTCGGGTACGAACGCGGGGTCGTAGCCGAAGCCCCGCTCGCCCCGCGGACGCGCCGTCAGCGTCCCCGCGCAACGACCCTCGAACAGCACCTCCTCGCCGCCCTGCGGGTCGACGTACGCAAGCGCGCAGACGTACTCGAGCGCGCTTCCGTCGGGCGCCTCGCGGAGCAGCTTCTGCAAGTTCTCCGCGTCCGTCGCATGGTCGCCGGCGTAGCGCGCCGAGTGGACCCCCGGCGCGCCGCCGAGCGCCGCCGCCGCGATCCCCGAGTCGTCGGCGATCGTCGTGCGACCGGTCGCCGCCGCGGCGGCGCGCGCCTTGCCGAACGCGTTCTGCGCGTACGTCTCGCCGACCTCCGGCGGCAGCTCGACGTCGGCGCCGAGCAGATCTAGCTGCCAGCGCTCGCCGCCGGCCGAGGCTGGCAGCAGGCGCGCGAGCTCGCGCGCCTTGTGCGCGTTGTGGCTCGCGAGCAGCAGCTTCACGCGCTCGCGCTCGCGGGCTCCCCCGCGCGGGGCGCCGTTGCCTCGATTGCCGCCTCCTGCGCCGCGCGCAGCCGCCCGATCCCGGCCGCCGCGAGCGCCAGCAGCTCGTCGAGGTGCGCGCGCGAGAGCGGCGTGCGCTCGGCCGTCGCCTGCACCTCGACGAGCCCACCCTCGCCCGTCATCACGACGTTCGCGTCGACCTCTGCCGTCGAGTCCTCGGAGTAGTCGAGGTCGAGCAGCGCCGCGCCGCCGACGATCCCGCATGAGACGGCCGCGACCGAGCCGGTCAGCGGCGAGGCCGCCAGCGCGCCCTGCTCGCGCAGCCGCGCGCACGCCAGCGCGAGCGCGACGTACGCGCCCGTGATCGACGCGCAGCGCGTGCCGCCGTCGGCCTGCAGCACGTCGCAGTCGAGGTAGATCGTGCGTTCGCCGAGCGCCTTGAAGTCGACGACGCCGCGCAGCGAGCGCCCGATCAGCCGCTGGATCTCGACCGTGCGCCCGTCCTGGCGCCCGCGCGTCGCGTCGCGCTGCTTGCGCTGGCCGGTCGACGCCGGCAGCATCCCGTACTCGGCCGTCAGCCAGCCCGTTCCGCGCCCCTTCATCCAGCGCGGCACGCTCTCCTCCGCCGACGCGGTGCAGATCACGCGCGTCTCGCCCGCCGCGATCAGCGCCGATCCGGTCGCCGTGCGCATGTACCCCGGCTCGATCTCGATCGGCCGCAGCCCGTCCGCACCGCGGCCGTAGCTGCGCTCCGACGCCACGCCGCCGCTCACGCCGCCGCCTCGGCCTCGGCCAGCTCGATCCGCTCGACCGTCCCGAGCGGCATCTGCAGGAAGCCCGTGCCCCGCTGCGCAAACGCCTCGGTGTCGCCGGTGCAGAGGAAGCGGTACGCGCCCTCCCCCGCGTTCGGGCTCTGCAGGCCGCGCGTGCTCAGCGCGTGCTCGACCTGGCGCGCGAGCGCGGCGCCGGAGCTGACGAGCGTGACCTGCGGCCCGAGCATCCGCTGCAGCATCGGGCTGATCAGCGAGTAGTGCGTGCAGCCGAGGATCACCGTGTCGACGTCGGCCTCGCGCAGCGGCGCGCACGCCTCGCGCACGAGCGCCACCGCGCGCTCGTCGAACTGCTCCCCCGCCTGGATGACCCCCGCGAGCTCGCGGCAGCGGACGGCGGTCAGCGTCACGTGCGGGTCGATCGCGTGGACCGCCTCCTCGTAGGCGCGGCTCGCGACCGTCGTCGGCGTGGCCAGCAGCCCGATCCGCCCAGTCCGCGTCGTCGCCACCGCCCGCGAGGCCTCCGGGCGCACGACGCCGAGCACCTCGACGCCCAGCGTCGTCTCGAGCATCCGCCGGCGCAGGCTCGGCAGCGCCGCGGCGGTCGCCGAGTTGCACGCGACGACGAGCAGCTTCGTGCGGCGCCGCAGGAGCTCCTCGGCGATCTCCGCCGAGAAGCGCGCGAGCTCGGCCGGCGAGCGCTCGCCGTACGGGAAGCGCGCCGTGTCGCCGAGATACAGAAAGTCCTCGTGCGGCAGCTGCACGAGCAGCTCGTGCAGGACCGTCAGGCCGCCGACGCCCGAGTCGAACACACCGATCGGCCGCGTCCGCGGGTCCGGCGAGCTGGCCTGGGCGCGTTCCACGCCGGCCATCATTCCACGCGCGCCGTCGCTCCCGGGCGCTACCGTCGCCCGATGCGCGCGCTCGTCCTCTCCAACATGCGTCCCGACGCCGCCCACCCCGAGCGCGGCAGCTTCGTCCGCGACCAGGTCGGCGCGCTGCGCGCGCTCGGCGACGTCGACGTCGAGCTCTACGAGTTCCCGCCCGGCGCGCGCGCGCTGGCGCGTGCCGCGCGCGAGCTGCGGCGGCGCTTCGCGACCGCCGCCGCGCCCGCGCCGTTCGATCTCGTCCATGCGCATTTCGGCCTGACAGCGTGGCCCGCGCTCGCCGTCCGCGCCCACGTGCGAGCGCTGACGCTGCACGGCACCGACCTCAGCCATCCGCGCACGCGCCTGCTCACGCGCGCCGTGCTGCCGCGCGTCGATCTGCTCGCAACCGTCTCGCAGGCGCTGCTCGCCGAGCTGCCGCCGCGCGCCGCGCGCCGCGCGCAGGTGCTCCCGTGCGGCGTCGACGTCGACCGCTTCCGCCCGCTCGCGCGCGGGCACGCGCGCGCCGAGCTCGGCCTCGACGCGGATGGCGCGTTCGTCCTGTTCGCCGCCGATCCGGCGCGGCCCGAGAAGCGCTTTGACCGCGCCCGAGAGCTGGCCGCGACGCTCGACGCCGAGCTCCTGACGCTCGGCGGCGTCGCGCCCGCCCGCGTGCCGTTCTGGGTCAACGCCGCCGACGCCGTGCTCGTGCCGTCCGACCGCGAGGGCTTTGGCCTGGCGGCGCTCGAGGCGCTCGCCTGTGACGTGCCCGTGCTCGCCACGCCCGTCGGCATCCACGAGCAGGCGCTCGCCGGCCTGGACGGCGCTCTCTGCGCTCCGTTCGACCTGGAGCGGTGGCGCGCCACGCTGCAGCCGCTGCTCGAGGGACCCGCTCACGCCGGGAACGGCCGGCGGATCGACGGGCGCGCGCGAGCCGAGCGCTGGTCGGCCGCGCGGATGGCCGAGCGCGTGCTCGCCGCATGGCGCGCTGCCCGGGAGCGCGCCGGGTAGCATGAGCTGGTCGTGGATCAGACACCTGCCGCGGGTCAGACAGCCGCAGCCGCGCCGCCGCAGCCGGCCGACTCCCCGGCCGAGCAGCCCGTCGACGCCGCCTTGCCGCCCGCCCCGCCGGGCTTCGGTGCGCGCGGGCGCGTACGCCGGCGTGCGCGCTTCCTGCGCAAGGCGCGCGAGCTCGCCTACCGCGACCTCGGCGGCCTCGTCTTCAGCCTCCACCGCTACGGCCAGCGCAACGACTCGCTCGTGCTCGCCAAGCTCGCGACGCTGAGCCGAATCGACGCCGAGCTGCGTGCGCTCGAAGCGAGCCTGTCCGAGCGTCAGCCCGTCACCGTCCTGCGCGAGGCCGGCGTCACGGCGTGCCCGCGTTGCGCCGCGATCCACAGCGGCGAGGACCGCTTCTGCCCGAACTGCGGCCTGCCGCTGAGCCGCCGCAGCGACCTCCCGATCGCTGGAGCACCGCCCGCGTCCGTCCCGGCCGGGCTCCCGGCGCCCGGCGCGATCGCGCAGGGGTCTCCGGTCGCGATGCCCGCGCCCGCCGCCGCTGCGCCGATCGCCGCAGCTCCTGCGGCGCCGCCGACAGCGTCGCCCGCACCACCGCCGGCGCACGCTCCCGGTGCCGCGCCCGCGCGCGCGCCGGCATCACCGGCGACGCAGGTGCACGCGAGCGTCGACCCCCGAAACGACTCCGCCGGGCGCTCGCCGACGCCTCCGGCCACCGCCGCCGACCCGCCCGCTCAGGCGAGCGACGACGACCAGCCGACCGAGATCGTGCATCCGCGGCCGAGCGGATCGTGACCGTCGTCGCGACGCACGGCGAGCAGACGAGCGCTCCCACCGGCGCCGGCGTCCCCGCAGACGCGCCCGGCGAGCACGGCGCGCCCGGCGCCGCAGAGCGCCACGGCCCCCTGACGCCGCCGCCCCGCGTGATCGAGGCGTGCCCGCTGTGCGGCGCTTCGCTCGCCCCCGAGCAGGACTGGTGCATGAACTGCGGCGCCGCCGCTCGCACGCGCCTCGCGGCGACGCCGAGCTGGAAGGCGCCGATCGCGACCGCAGCCGTCATCGCCGCGCTCGCGCTCGGCGTGCTCGCGGCCGCGCTCGTCAAGCTCGCCGGCGACTCCGGCTCATCCGCGGCGAGCGCGCCGGCGACGACGACCGTGACGGTCGCGCCCACCCCGACCGTCGGCGCGCCGGCCGCCACGACGACGACCCCCGGCGCCGCGCTCACGCCAACGACGAGCACGACGGCACCGCCGCTGCCCGGCGCCGCCAGCACGACGCCCGGCGCGGCGGCTGCGCCCGGCGTGAACGGCTCGACGACGGTTCGCACCGCGCCCGGCGGCAGGTCGGCGACGACGATCACACCCGCCCAGCGCGCGGCGCTGCGCCAGCTCCTGAACCCGCAGCGGACCAGATAGCGGCGAGGCTCGCTGCGCCCCGCGCGCGAGATACGGTTCCGGCGATGTCCGCGCCCGCAGCCGCGGTCTCGCACGAGACCGACGTAGCCGTCGTCGGCGCGGGCGCGGCCGGGCTGTACGCCGCGCTGTGCGCCGCGCGCGACGGCGCTTCGGTCGTGCTCGTCTCGGCGACGCCGCTCGCGCAGACGGCGAGCTACTGGGCGCAGGGCGGCCTCGCGGCGGCGCTCGCCGCCGACGACAGCCCCGAGCTGCACCTGCGCGACACCGTGCTCGCCGGGCGCGGCCTCGTGCGCCGCTCGGCCGCCGAGATCCTCGTGCGCGAGGCGCCCGCGCGCGTTCGCGACCTGCAGGCGCTCGGCGTGCGCTTCGACGCCGACCGCGACGGCGGGCTGGCGCTCGGCCTCGAGGGCGGCCACTCGGTCAGACGCGTCGTCCATGCCGGCGGCAGCGCGACCGGACGCCGCGTCGTTCGCCAGCTCTCGGCGCTCGTCGCCGAGGAGTCGCGGATCGTCGTGCTCGAGGGCGCCCGCGCCCGCGCGCTGTGGCGCCGCGACGAGCGCTGCGCCGGGCTCGTCTGCGAGGACGGCCGGATCGTCGCCGCGCGCGCCGTGATCCTCGGCACCGGCGGCTGCGCCGCGATGTGGGCGCGCACGACCAACCCGCCCGGCTCACAGGGCGTCGGCCTGCTGCTCGCGCACCGCGCCGGCGCCGCGCTCGCCGACCTCGAGCTGCTGCAGTTCCACCCGACCGCCGTGATCGGCGTGCCCGGCCGCGAGGGCTTTCTCGTGACCGAGGCGATCCGCGGCGAGGGCGCGACACTGCACGACGCCGGCGGCGAGCGCTTCATCGACGAGCTGCTGCCACGCGACGAGGTTTCACGCGCGATCCAGGCCAGGCTCGAGGAGACCGGCGAGCGCTCCGTCGGCCTCGATATGCGCGCAGTCGACCCGACGCACTTCCCCAACGTCGTCGCCGCCCTGCGCGAGGCCGGCCTCGATCCGACACGCGAGCTCGTCCCGGTCGCGCCCGCCGCGCACTACACGATGGGCGGGATCGTCGCCGACCTCCAGGCGCGCTCGACGCTGCCCGGGCTGTACGCCGTCGGTGAGTCCTCGTGCACCGGCCTGCACGGCGCCAACCGGCTCGCGTCGAACTCGCTCAGCGAGTGCTTCGTCTTCGCGCGCCGCGCCGTCGAGCACGCTCTTGCCCTGCCCGCACCCGCCCGCACCGAGCCCGGCGACGACGAGCTCGAGCGGCTGCTCGCGCTGCCCGCGCCGCCGCGTGCCGACCGTGCGACGCGCGAGGCGCTCTGGCGCGACGCCGGCATCGTCCGCTGCGGCGAGGGCCTGCGGCGGCTGCTGGCCAGCGAGCACCCGCTCGTCCGCGCGATCGCCGCCTGCGCGCTCGCACGCGAAGAGAGCCGCGGCGCGCACGCGCGCCTCGACTTCCCCGAGCGCGATCCCGCGCTCGACTCGCACCACGCCGTCGTCCGTGGCGCCGAGCGCGCCGGCGGGCAGCCCCGCGAGATCGACGACGCCGGGCTGCCATCGCTCGACTGGCAGACCTGGGCCTGACGGCGCCGCCCGAACGCCGGTCGAGACCCCGGAAGGGGTCCATTCTAAAAAGACGCTGATTTGCGCTTTATCCCGGTCTGTTGTGATCAACGTCGTGTTCACGCACGTAGAAGGAATCGGAGGCTCGCGGAGTCTCTGAGAACGGGGGGTGTGCTCCAACAAATGAAGAGGGTCAGGAGTAGCCATGTACCAGTTCAGCCGCGCGATCTACAGGGAGCTAGCTCCCGAGATCCTTCCCCCACCCCCCGGCGCCCCTGCGGCCGCCAACCACGCCGCCGTGCTGCGCGCGTGCGAGGCCGTCGTCACCCGCCTGGCAACCGACCGCCATTACTTCGCGCGTCCCGAGCGCACGCTGTTCGCCGATATCCGCAGCTACTTCCCGATGTCGGCGCAGTCGCACGTGCATCAGGTCGTCTGCCGTTATGTGCAGTACGCGCAGGACTACCTCACGCTGCATCCGCACGAGGGCTACGCCGCCGTCAGCGGCGCGCCGCCGCAGTGCCGCGCGACGACGCGCAAAGGCGCCGCCTGCCAGCGCGTCCCGCTGCCGCACAACGGCTACTGCCCCTCGCACCAGCACCTCGCCGAAACCGAGGACCGCGAGCTCGCCGCCGCGTAGCAGTGACGTAGGCTCCCGAGCGTGCTTCTCGGGGTCGATGTCGGCGGCACCTTCACCGACGCCGTGCTCGTCGGCGACGGCGCCGCCGTGCACACCGCAAAGGTCCCGAGCACGCCACGCGAGCAGGCGCGCGGTGTGCTCGAAGCAGTCTCGCTCGTGCTCGACCGCGCCGGCGCGCACCCCCGCGACGTGCGCCGCTTCGCGCACGGCATGACCGTCACGACGAACGCGCTGCTCGAGGGCCGCACCGCGCGCACCGCGCTAATCGCGACCGACGGCTTCACCGACGTGATCGCGCTCGGACGCCAGGCTCGCCCGCACCTCTACCGCCTGTGCGACGCCGCGCCGGCGCCGCTCGTGCCCGACGAGCTGCGCTTCGCCGCGCCCGAGCGAATCGCACCCGAGGGCGTGCTGCGCGCGCTCGATCGCGACGGTGCGCGAGCGCTCGTGCACGACCTCGCGGCGGCCGAGCCCGAAGCCGTCGCCGTCGCGTTGCTGCACTCCTATGCCGACCCGACCCACGAGCGCCTGCTCGGCGAGCTGCTGGCCGAGCTCCTGCCCGGCGTCCCCGTCTCGCTCTCGAGCGAGCTCGTCGGCACGTTTCGCGAGTACGAGCGAACCGCGACGACCGTGCTCGACGCCGCGCTCTCACCGCTGCTCGGACGCTACCTGCGGCGCCTCTCCGCCGACGCCCGCGCCGCGCGGCTGCCCGAGCCGCACGTGATGCAGTCCTCCGGCGGGCTGACCGACCTCGCGCGCGCCTCCGCGCACGCCGCGCTGACCGTCCTCTCGGGCCCCGCCGGCGGCGTCGGCGGGGCGCTGCTGCTCGCCGAGCTCGCCGGCGAGCGCGACGTGCTCTGCTTCGACATGGGCGGCACCTCGTGCGATGTCTGCGTGATCGACGGCGGCGACGTCGCCGAGACCGCACAGCGCGCCGTCGCCGGCCGGCCACTCGCGCTGCCGGCGCTCGACATCCAGACCGTCGGCGCCGGCGGCGGCTCGATCGCCTGGCGCGACAGCGGCGGCGCGCTGCGCGTCGGCCCGCAGTCGGCCGGCGCCGACCCCGGCCCCGCCTGTTACGGGCGCGGGGGCGAGCGCGCGACCGTCACTGATGCGAACCTGCTGCTCGGGCGGCTCGCCGACGAGACGCCGCTCGCCGGTGGCCTCGAGCTCGACCGCGACGCCGCCGAGCGCGCCGTCGCCGGGCTCGCCGCCGAGCTCGGCATCGAGCCGCTCGCGTGCGCCGCCGGGATCGTCCGCGTCGCCGAGTCCGAGATGCTCGGCGCGCTGCGCCTGCTGACCGTCGAGCGCGGGATCGACCCGCGTCGCTTCGCGCTGATGCCGTTCGGCGGCGCTGGCCCCCTGCACGCGTGCGCGATGGCGCGCGAGCTCGGCATCCGCCGCGTCCTCTGCCCGCGCGCCTGCGGCGTGCTCTGCGCGCTCGGACTCGCCGCCGCCGCGCCGCGCGTCGACGTCTCGCGCACGGTCCTGCTGCGCGGCGCCGAGCTCAACGGCGAGCGCCTGCGCGCGCTGCGCGCCGAGCTGCTCGCCGACGCCGACGCCGCGCTCACAGGCGAGCGCGCGCGGCTGCGCGTCGCCTACGAGCTGCGCTACGCAGGCCAGTCCTTCGAGCTCGCCGTCGAGCAGAGCGAATCCGTCGATCCCGACGCTCTGCGCGACGCGTTCGCAGCCGCGCACGACCAGCGCTACGGCTACCGCGACGACGCCGCGCAGATCGAGCTCGTCACCGTCCGCGTCTCCGTCTGGGGACCCGCGCCCGAGCTCGCGCCGCGCGCCGGCGACGACGCGTCCGACGAGCTCAGACCCGGCGCGCGCCTGGGCGGGCCGAGCGTCCGCACCCTCGGAGAGTCGACCCTCTACGTGCCCGCCGGTTGGTCCGGCGTCGTCGACGAGCACGGGACGATCCTGCTCGAGGACGGCGCCGCCGAGGACGGCGCCTCGCGGAGCAGCGACTTCGCTGACGGAGCTGCGGAGAGCGGCGCGTGAGCGAGCTCGACCCGATCGAGCTGCAGGTGCTCGCCGGCGCGCTGCGCGCCGCCTGCGAGGAGATGGGCGTCGCCCTGATCGGAGCCGCGCACTCCTCGAACATCAAGGAGCGCCGCGACTGCTCAACCGCGCTGTTCGACGTCGACGGCGAGATGGTCATGCAGGCCGAGCACATCCCGGTGCACCTCGGCTCGATGCCCGCCGCGGTCGCCGCCGTGCGCGACGAGCGGCACGCGCCGGGCGTCTCGTGGGTCCTCAACGACCCGTTCGCCGGCGGCACGCACCTGCCCGACATCACCGTCGTCACGCCCGTCTTCGCCGTCGACGCGGCGAACGACGCGGCCGGCCCGGACGGCGCCGAGGACGGCGCCGGAGCGCTGATCGGCTTCGCCGCGAGCCGCGCGCACCACGCCGACGTCGGCGGCCGCGTCCCCGGCTCGATGCCCGCCGACAGCCGCACGCTCGCCGAGGAGGGGATCGTGATCGCGCCGCGCGTGCTCGACGACCGGACGATCGACGAGCTCGCCGCGCGCATGCGCCAGCCGCAGGAGCGCCGCGCCGACCTGCGCGCGCAGCTCGCCGCGAATCGGATCGGCGCGCGGCGGCTCGCCGCGATCGGCGCACGGATCGGCGTCGAGCGCCTGCGCGCCGCGACGGACTCGGTGCTCGACTATGCCGAGCGGCGCACACGCGCATGCCTCGCCGCGCTCGCCGACGGCGAGCGCTTCGCCGAGGACGTGCTCGAGGCGAGCGACGGCGACCTCGCGCTGCGGCTGCGCGCGCGCGTCGACGGCGAGCGCCTGTTGCTCGACTTCTCGGGAAGCGCCGCCCAGCACGAGGGCAACCTCAACTGCCCGCTCGCCGTCACGCGCTCCGCGTGCCTGTTCGCCGTGCGCGTCCTGACCGACCCCGAGATCCCCGCCTCGGCCGGCGCCTACCGGCCCGTCGACGTCATCGCGCCCGAGGGCACGCTGCTGAACGCGCGCCCGGGCGCCGCCGTCGCCGCCGGCAACGTCGAGACGTCCTCGCGCGTCGCCGACCTCGTGCTCGGCGCGTTCGGGCGCGCGCTCGGCCAGGGCACGATGAACAACCTCACCCTGGGCGCCGATCGGTCGGCCGGCGGCCGGTCGTTCTCCTACTACGAGACGCTCGGCGGCGGCCAGGGCGCGTGCGCCGACGCCGACGGCCCGAGCGGCGTGCACGTCGCGATGAGCAACACGCTCAACACGCCCGTCGAGGCGCTCGAGCGCGAATTCCCGCTGCGCGTCGTGCGCTACGCGCTGCGTCGCGGCTCGGGCGGCGCCGGGCGCCGGCGCGGAGGCGACGGCGTCGTGCGCGAGCTCGAAGCGTTGCGCGCGATGTCCTTCTCGCTGATCGCCGAGCGCCGCCGCCACGCGCCGCCGGGTGCCGACGGCGGCGAGCCGGGCGCCGTCGGACGCGACCTGCTCGACGGCGAGCCGCTGCCGGGCAAGGCGACCGGCGAGCTGCGCGCCGGGCAGCGGCTGCGGCTCGAAACCCCCGGCGGCGGCGGGTTTGGCCGCGCGGACAAACCCGGCCGGGCCGCGTAAGCGCCCGATATGCGCGCGATTTGCAGGGGATTTGGGATTTCCGCCTGGGTTTCGTATCTTTAACGTGCCTGCGGCCGCCCGATCCAGGTGGGACAGGCCAGATAGAGACGCTTTTCCAGCGTTACCTTTATGCCAATTGCTTTCAAAGAATGGGCTGTCACCGTACGCGCGCTCGCGGAAGGTGAGCAGCTCCTAACGCTCCGCAAGGGCGGAATCCGCGAACCGGGCAAGTCGCTGCGGCTCGCGCACGAGCGTTTCTTCCTCTACCCGACGTTCGACCCTCAGACGGGCAACCTCGTCCGCGAGTCCCACCAGCCCGAGCTGCGTCGCGCGCTCGAGGAGGGAGTCTGGAGCGACGGCGAGCCACTGCTGCAGGCGTTCACGTCCGGCGCCCGCGTGCAGCAGCCCGACCGCGTGCGGATCCGCGCGTGGGCCGAGGTCGCCGAGCACTTCACGGTCACCGACCCGCGCTGCGTCGACGCGCTCTCGCCGTTCTACGTCTGGACGCCCGACTACGCCGAGAAGCGGCTCGGCTGGCGCCGCCACCAGCCGCTGCACGTGCTGCTGCTGCGCACCTACCGGATCCCGCGTCCGGTCACCGTCAAGGTCAAGGACGAGTACACGGCCGCGCAGGCCTGGATCGAGCTGCAGCGTGAACTGCCCTTCGAGGGCACGCCGGTCCTCTCCGACGCCGAGTTCGAGCGCGCCTCCGAAGAGATCCGTTCGATCGCGAGCGAGTCCTCGGGCGCCTCCGCCGGCCAGCCGGTCCTCGCCTAACTCGCCGGCACCAGAGCTTCGCGTGCCGCCTCCGCGCCCGACTCGGGCACGAGGATGTCGCGCGGCCCGGCCGCGAGGAAGTCGGGCACGTCGAAGCCGCCCGAGCGGCGCGACATGCTCGGGATCCCCTCCTCGAGCAGCAGCGCCTCGATCAGCTCGGCCTCGGGCTGGCTGCCGGCGCGCGCGACCTTGACGAGGCGTCCTTCGGTGTATTGCGGCTTGACCTTGCGCGCCTTGCGCTGGCGCTCGGTCGTGTCGCGCCCGCTGCCGGGCATGTGGACGAGCGGCATCTCGCACGTCGGGCAGAAGCGCTCGCTGCGCGGCTGCGACACGCCACAGCTCGGGCAGATCAGCGGCCGGTCCATCAGCCGGTCGTCTGCTCGAGCGCGACCTCGCTGACCTGCGCGCCGTCGATCAGGTAGGAGCGAACGATCGGGCGCTCGCCGCTCGCGAGCCCGACGATGATCCACTCGAGGCCGGGCCAGCCGGTGGCGAAGCCGATGTCGGTCTGCGACGGGTACGGCTCGCTGCGCACATGCGAGTGGTAGATCGCGCCGATCTCCCAGCCCTCGTCTTCGATCGTCTCGTTCAAGCGGTACAGCTCCATCGGCGCGATCTCGAACTTCAGCGCGCTCGCGTGCACGTTCTCGGCACGGTACACGCGCGTCGCCGTCCGCGCGGCGGTGTGCTCGGCGGCGGCGACCGCGACGATCCCGCAGCACTCGATCCGCGGGTTCTCGCGTGCGTGCGCGACGATCTGCTCGAGCAGCGGCGCGGCGATCTTCACGCTCGTCCCCGAACGCGGCGGGCGCGCGGCCGGCCGCCTACCACCAGACGGTCGCGTCCAGGTTCTCGATCTGCTCGACCGGGAGCGTGTAGATGCCGCTCGAGAGGTACTTCCAGCCGTCGTCGGCGACGACGAAGACGACGTTGCCCTCGTCGAGCTCGCCGGCGATCCGCACGGCGATGCTCGCGATCGCGCCGCTCGAGACGCCCGCGAAGACGCCCTCCTCGTCGAGCAGCCGCCGCGTCCAGACGATCGCGTCGGTGTTCGTCACGAAGATCTTGCGGTCGAGCAGCGAGAGGTCGATGATCGGCGGGATGAAGCCGTCGTCGAGCGAGCGCAGCCCCTGCACCGGCTCGCCCTGCATCGGCTCCGCCGCGACGATCTTCACGGCGTCTCCGAATGTCTCCTTCAGGCGCCTGCCGTTGCCCATCAGCGTGCCGCCCGTGCCGAGCCCAGCGACGAACGCCGAGATCTCATCGAGCTCTTCGAGGATCTCCACAGCCGTGCCGTTGTAGTGCGCGTTCGGGTTCGCCTCGTTGCCGTACTGGTAGGGCATGTACAGCGAGGGGTCACGCTCGGCCAGCTCGAGCGCCATCGCGACGGCGCCGTTCGAGCCCTGGTCGCCCGGCGAGTAGACGATCTCGGCGCCGTACATCTGCAGCAGCTGCGTGCGCTCGGGCGTGACGTTCTCGGGCATCACGACGCGCAGCTTGTAGCCCTTGCGCGAGCAGATCATCGCCAGCGAGATGCCTGTGTTGCCGGACGTCGGTTCGAGGATCGTCTGCCCCGGCGCGAGCGCGCCCTTCTCCTCGGCGTCCTCGATCAGCGCGCGCGCGACGCGGTCCTTGACCGACCCCGTCGGGTTGCGCGACTCGAGCTTCGCCCAGATCCGCACGCCCGGCTTCGGGCTCAGGTTCGGCAGCTCGATCAGCGGCGTGTTGCCGATCGACTGGACGATGTCGCCGTAGCGGCCACCGCACGGCCGGTTTCGCAGCCTCTGGACCGCCATTACTTCACGGAATATAGCGGGGCTGAGCAGAGTAGCGCGCGATCTCCTTCAGGCTCCCGGCAGCATCCTTCCGGGCTCTCAGGCGCTATCGATTGTCGAGAGGAAGTCGTGGAAGGCCCGGTCGGTGCGTGCGGTGTCGCCGGTGGCGTCGAGGTCTCTGAGCAGGCCGCGGATGACGGCGAGCACGACGGTCGCGAGTTCAGGTCGGCCGAGACTGCGCATGCCTTCCTCGAGTGGTGCGAGCCAGTCGGTCGTCGCGGTCCGCCGGAAGCCGGGCCAGAGTGGCTCTCCCGCGGTGTCGTGGAGCCGGCCGAACATGCGGAGGTAGGGCTCGCCCTGCGGCCCGGAGATCGCGGACCAGGCGCGGGCCAGGGTGGTCGGGTAGGGCTCGTCTCCTCGCAGACGTATGAGGTCGGTGAAGGCCTCGACCTGGCGCCGGCGGGCCTGTCCGAGGACCTCGCGGAGCAGTCTGTCACGGGTCCCGAAGTGGTAGATCAGCATCCGGTTCGACGTGCCTGCGGCGGCGGCCAACGGCCCAAGCCGGCTCGGGAGCCCGTGCTCGAGCGCGTGGTCGGTGCACGCGTCGAGGAGTCGCTGCCTGATTTGTGGTTGGCGCTGTCTGCCGATCGCCCAATGTTTTCACGTAACGATCGGTACGTCTATTGTCGCTGACAGTAGATCGACACAAGACGAGGAGGTCATGATGAGGATCGTTTTCGTGCACGGGGCGTGCGTGATGGACGGATCGTGGTGGTGGCACCGCACCGGTGAGCTGCTGGCCGAGCAGGGCCTCGCTAGCGAGGCGCCCGCCCTGCCGAGTTGCGGCGAGACGGGTGAGCCGACGGATGCGGGAGGCCCCGGGCTGACCGAGGACGTCGCCGCGGTCCGGCACGTCTTGACCGCGAGCGACGAGCCGACCGTCGTGGTCGCCCACAGCTACGGCGGGATCGTCACCGCGGAGGCAGCGGCGGGCGTCGAGGCCGTGTGCCATCTGCTGCTCGTATCCAGCTACCTGCCCGAGGTCGGGCAGAGCCTCTCCTCGTTCGGCGGGGAGGAGCCCGCTGCGTTCCTCGACATCGACCCCGACGGCGGCACCTTCACTGTCCGACCGGACGCCTTGGCTGAGACGTTCCTGCAGGACTGCGACCCGGAGATCCAGCGAGAGGCCACGGAGAAGACGGCCCGCCAGAGCCTGGCGGTTCTCGAGCAGCCGGTGCAGTCAGCGGCCTGGCAGCACGTGCCCTCGACGTACCTCGTCTGCGCAGAGGACCATGGCACCCCCGCCGGGTTGCAGCGCGAGTTCGCCGGTCGGGCGGGCAGCGTCGTGGAACTCGACGCCGGCCACCACCCCTTCCTCTCCCAGCCCGCCGCCGTCCGCGACCTGGTCCTCGCGCTGTGACGGCGACCACTGGCGCGCAGGCGGACCACCGAGAACTCCTACTCCAGGCGTGACGCGCGCTAGACGCGTCCGAGCACGATCAGGATCAGCAGGATCAGGGCGATCGCGCCGATGATCCCGCCGGCGACGGCGACTTTGACGAGCACGAGCACGATCGCGATGACGATGAGAAGAGCGAGCAGCCCTCTGACCATTTTGTGTTTCCTCCCGCGTTGGATGAGAAGTGTCCACGCCGGCTACCCGCGCACTGCAGCGACAAACAGCGCGTCTCGGTGGGTCTCGGTCTGATCTGGCGCTGGCCGCGCGGCCAGCCAGGCAGTAGGATTGGGCGGCTGCGCCGGCGCGCCGACCGCGCGGGCGACCCGCCCGACTGATGCCCTCGCGCTCGGACACCTACGACTTCGACTGGCTGGTCATCGGCTCGGGCTTCGGCGGCAGCGTCTCGGCGCTGCGACTGACCGAGAAAGGGCACTCGGTCGGCGTGCTCGAGTGCGGGCGACGGTTCGCCGACGACGAGCTGCCGAAGTCGACAGCCGACCTGAAGCGCTACTTCTGGAACCCGCAGCTCGGAATGAAGGGGATCTTCCGGATGACGACGTTCAAAGACGTCTCGGTCGTCTCCGGGTGCGGAGTCGGCGGCGGCAGCCTCGGCTATGCGAACACGCTGTACGTGCCGCCGAAGAAGTTCTTCGACGACCGCCAGTGGGCCGAGCTGGAGGACTGGCAGAGCGCGCTCGCGCCGCACTACGCGGAAGCGCAGCGGATGCTCGGCGTCGTGCAGAACCCGCACGACGACCCGGCCGACCAGCTGCTGCGTGAGCTCGGCGAGGAGCTCGGCGTCGGCGAGAGCTACCAGAAGACTCCGGTCGGCGTCTACTTCGGCGAGCCCGGCGAGACGGTGCCCGACCCGTTCTTCGGCGGCGAGGGGCCCGACCGGACGGGCTGTCGCCTGTGCGGCCGCTGCATGGTCGGCTGCCCGCACGGCTCGAAGAACACGCTCGTCAAGAACTACCTCTATCTCGCCGAGAAGCGCGGCGCGCGCGTGATGCCCGAGCGCACGGTCGTCGACGTGCGGCCGATCGGCGGCTCAGACGGCGCCGACGGCTACGAAGTCGAATCGGTCCGCTCGGGCGCGTGGCTGCGCAAGGAACGCCGCGTGCAGCGGGCGCGCGGCGTCGTCGTCTCGGCCGGCCCGCTCGGGACTAACAAGCTGCTGGCGCGCTGCCGCCTTAGCGGCTCGCTGCCGCGCGTCTCAGCGCGTCTCGGCGAGCTCGTGCGGACGAACTCCGAGTCGATCCTCGCCGTGACCGTCCCCGAGGACTACCCGGAGGACCTGATCAAGCGCGTCGCGATCACGTCCTCGATCTATCCCGACGCGAACACGCACATCGAGACGGTCACCTACGGCGACGACGGCGACTCGATGCACCGGCTGAACACGCTGCTCGTCGGCGACGGCACGCGCGTGACGCGACCGCTGAAGCTGCTCGTACAGGTCGCGCTCCACCCCAAGCGCCTGCTGCAGGTGATGTTCCCGAAGCACTGGTCGCGGCGCACGATCATCATCCTCGTGATGCAGACGCTCGACAACGCGATCGCGCTGCGTCCGCGCAAAGGGCCGTTCGGCTCGTTCTGGCTCAGCACCGAACAGGACCCGCAGCGGCCGATCCCGACGTTCATCCCGATCGCGAACGAGACCGCCGCGTGGTTCGCCAAGCGCACCGGCGGGATCGCCCAGAGCTCGGCGACCGAGGCGCTGTTCAACATCCCGACGACCGCGCACATCCTCGGTGGCGCCGTGATCGCCGGCGACCCGTCGAGCGGCGTCGTCGACGCCGACCAGCGCGTCTTCGGCTACGAGAACCTGCTCGTCTGCGACGGCTCGGCGATCCCGGCGAACGTCGGCGTCAACCCGTCGCTGACGATCACCGCGCTCGCCGAGCACGCGATGAGCGCCGTGCCGGCGGCGCAGCAAGCCGCGACGGCCGAGCCGCCGCGCGCCGCCGCCGCCCCGGCCTAGGCGCGCCTCGCCGGGCCGAAATCCGGCCACTAGAACATTCGTCTTGTTCAGCGTGGTGCAACTCTGTCAACCCTGACGGACGGCGCCGACGCTCGCTCCATGCTCACTCCAGAGACGGACCCACAGGCACCGCACGGCACAGATCGGCGCAGCGCGCAGAGCTCGCTCGGCGTTCCCGACGAGCACTCGGCCGAGCTCATGCTTCTGGCGCACGAGCTCACGGCGCGAACGGACGCCGTGATCGAGGGGATCCGCGTGCGGACCGCCCGGTCGGGCGTGATGCTCGACGATGCGGTCGAGGCGAGCTTCGCGCGGGTCGGCGTCGTCTCGACCGTGGCGGTCGCGCGGTGGATGGCGGGAGAGGGGGTCGACGTCGCGCGCGAGGTCGGGCAGGAGTCGTGGTCGATCTTCGGCCAGCTCGCGGCGCAACGCCGCGCGCCGCTGAACGAGGTCACGAAGCGTTGCCTGCGCTGGCTGGAGGCGGCGTCGGACGTCGCGCGCGAGGCGGCGCTCGAGCTCGCGCTCCCGCCGGCGGTGCTCGAGCAGGCGACGGCGATGCTGCAGCGCAGCCTCAACGTGACGCTCGTGCGGATGTGCGAGTCGTTCGAGACCGAGCGCAGGCGCTCCGACGACGAGCTGACGTTCCTGGCGACGCACGACGCGCTGACGGGCCTGCCGAACCGCAAGCTGATCCTCGACCGCACCGAGCAGCTGCTCGCGCGCTCGCGCCGGCACGGCACGCTGCCGGCGGCGGTGTTCGTCGACCTCGACAACTTCAAGCTGATCAACGACACGCTCGGCCACGGCGCCGGCGACGAGCTGCTGTGCGCCGTCGCGGCGCGGCTGCAGGGCGCCGTGCGCGAGCCCGACACGCTCGGGCGCCTCGGCGGCGACGAGTTCGTCGTGATCGCCGAGGACATCACGTTGCAGGCTGGCCCGGAGCTGATCGCCGAACGCCTGCTGGCGGCACTGGCCGAGCCGTTCACGCTGACCGCTGGAGGAGCGCGCTTGAAGGTGACCGCGAGCCTCGGCGTCGCGGCAGGCACGTGCTCCTCGGCGGAGGAGCTGCTGCGCGACGCCGACATCGCGATGTACCGCGCGAAGTGCAACGGCAAGGACCGCTACGTCGCGTTCGAGTCGGAGATGCAGGGCGCGATCCAGAGCAGGCTGGAGCTGGAGATGGACCTCCGCGAGGGGCTTCAGAACGACGAGTTCTTCCTCGTCTACCAGCCGATCTTCAACCTCAGCGACATGAGCCCGAGCGCGGTCGAGGCGCTGGTCCGCTGGGAGCACCCGACACGCGGCGTCGTGCAGCCGGAAGCCTTCATCCCGCTGCTCGAGGAGACCGGGCTGATCACGCAGATCGGAGGCTGGGTGCTGCGCGAGGCGTGCGCGCAGGGTGCGCGCTGGCGTGCGGCCGGATCGGCGATCGAGATCGCGGTCAACGTCTCGGCGCGTCAGCTCGACAGCGACGAGTTCGTGACGGAGGTGCGAGAGGCGCTCGCGCACAGCGGCCTCGACCCGCGCGCGTTGACGATCGAGATCACCGAGACGACGCTGATGCGCGACGCCGATGAGACGATCCGGCGGCTCACCGCGGTCAAGGCACTCGGCGTGCGGATCGCGATCGACGACTTCGGCACCGGCTACTCGTCGCTGACTCACGTGCAGAAGTTCCCGGTCGACTCGCTCAAGATCGACCGCTCGTTCATCGCGGGGCTGCGCGACAACAAGGAGGGCGCGGCGCTGATCCACACGCTCGTGCAGCTCGGCAAGGCGCTCTCGATCGAGACCGTCGCGGAGGGCATCGAGCTGCAGGACGAGCTGTCGGTCCTGCAGGGCGAGCAGTGCGACAGCGGCCAGGGCTTCCTGTTCGCGAGGCCGCTCGACGCGGCCGCGGCCGACGCGTTCCTGATGAGCTGGGTGCGGCCCGCTCAGGCGCCGCCGGACATCGCCGGCAGGATCACGAGCGTGTCGGACTCGCCGACGCTCGTCTCGAGCCCGTCGAGGACGCGCACGTCCTCGTCGTTGAGGTAGACGTTGACGTAGCGGCGACGATTCACGAGCTAGCCAGGTTGGAGGGTTTGCCGGCGTCGATATTGTCGCTGCGCCTGAGCCCGAGCGCAGCTGGACGAGCAGTACTTGACGCCGCGCGTCCTGTACTGACCATGCACGGACCGACCCCGCTGGCGAACGAACAGGCGCCCACACTTCTCATTGGCGCAGCGTCTGTAACGAGCCTCTTCGACGATGTGGTTGAAAAGCTCGAGACAACAGACTTCATAGGTCCAGTGGTCGTCGAAGACCGCTTCCCGGTCACTATGAACGTGCGGCGAAAAGGCCGCGAGACCTTCCGAAAGGCCGACCATCAAGACCGTCTCTACGGCCTCCACCGACGACCAAGGACGGTACTCCTCGGCTCGTCCAACCTCCCAAATCGGCGACTCCCAGCGATGGGTGGCCAGATCGATCTCGCCGCGCAGGATCCGCCACGCAGATACAAGATCGCGCATGCACAGCGCGCCCCATCTGAACTCGTCGAGCGTTTCCACGCCTAGCGGGATTGGCACGTCGCCGGCTTCGAAAGCCTTCGCACGACCAGCCGCCAGCTTCCTGGCAATCTCATCTGAGCCGGCTAGATAGGTGAGACCGGCCAATCGGAGCGGGCTGTAGTCGGCCACTCGCGACGAGGTCATGCCGAGCAAGTCGAACACGGAAACGAAATCCAGGATCGCCGCCGGATCGCTCAAATCGACCGCGATCAGCTCGAGATAACACTCTTCCGACCAGCGAGGGGAGGGTGCAAGCATGTCGCTCTCCCGCAACGTGTCGATGTCCTCCTGCAACTTGTCCCATGCCGGAACGATCATTCCTCCACGGCTCAACAGATAAGGCACACGGTAGAGGCCGCGCGCCGGATGAGGCAGTCGCATCGTCGGCCAAGTCGTGATACGAAATCGTGACTTGTCGTATCGCCCCACACCGTTATACGTTATCAAGATGATACGTATCGTAGGGCCGCCTACCCACACCAGGTGCGACTGCATGCGCGGGCGCCCGACCTGGAAGTGACGATGGCAAGGAAGACCGACGTCCAGCAGTTCAGGCAGGCCTGCAAGGCGGTGGGCCTGACGGCTTCGCAGCGCTTCGCAGCCAGCGATGCGCTGCACGCTGAGAAGGAACGGAGCGGTGCGCGCGAGGACATGAGCTATGGAGAACTGCTGGCCTGGCTGCGAGAATGGAAGGAGTCATGGCAGCGGTCGTAGCTCTCGATGCGTCACCAGCAACGGTCCTCCGCTCGATGCGTGGGAGGATCGTCGATGCACGTGTCGCCTATCCGCATGTCCTCCACGTGGAGGTCCGCGACCCGCACGGGGATCTCTGGCGCCTGGCCAGTCAGGATGCGGGATGGTCGCCGCCCGATCCGGCGCAACTGACCGGACAGGCAATTGTCGACGCAAACATCGACGATGAATCGGGTGAGCTGCGTTGTCGCCTCTCGGGCGGAACGATTCTCAGCATCAAGCCGACAGCCACCGCGCCTTCTGCCGCCACCGAGGCAGACAGAGATCCGCCTTACTGGGAACTGATTAGTCCTTCAGGCGTCGTTCTCGAGTTCGGCCCGGGAGTTCGCTGGCAGATCAGCGGGGCCGACGCGCTGCCGGCCTCGCGTCCGTGAGCTGGCCCTGCGCAATGATCCGAATCAGCCGCCGGCCATCGCCGGCAGGATCACGAGCGTGTCGGACTCGCCGACGCTCGTCTCGAGCCCGTCGAGCACGCGCACGTCCTCGTCGTTGACGTACACGTTCACGTAGCGGTTGAGCTCGCCGTCGCCGCCGAACAGCTGCGTGCGCGTATCCGG
>FSVZ01000041.1_pt1 | contig 37974 bp, 37 predicted proteins | sample 1637881 | NCBI WGS metagenome assembly FSVZ01 (sample SAMEA3914789, study PRJEB12502) | metagenome | biome: forest; material: soil | place: Canada | collected 2011-07-03 | depth 0.3 m
GCCGGGCCCCTGTCCGGGCGGCGTCGGCCTCACCACAGCGCTGGCGATCCTTCCGCAGGGCTTCGTCGTCGTCGGCAGCCTGCCGACCAAAGACGGTTCGGCGGCCACCGCCGAAGCGGGCTGCTTGATCGTGCTCGACAGCAGCGGTCATGTCGTCCAAACGATCTCCGGAGCGCCGATCGACGGCCCGTGGGACATGACCTCCGTCTCCTCCGGGCAGAACGCCACCCTGTTCGTCACGAACGTCCTCAACGGAACGGTCGCCTCAGGAGAAACGCCGACGCCCGGGGGCACCGTCGTGCGGATCCGCGTGCACACCAGTGCGCGACACGCCCCGAAGGTCACCTCGACGAGCGTGATCGCGACAGGTTTCCCCGAGCGCACTGACCCGGCGGCGCTGGTCGTCGGCCCGACGGGCGTCGCGCTCGGCGACGAAGGAGCCCTGTATGTCGCCGACACGCAGGGCAACCGCATCGCCGCCGTCCCGGGCGCACTGACCCGCTCCGCACCGCTCGGCGAAGCCGGTGAGACGGTCGCCGCAGGCGGCTACCTCAAGAACCCGCTCGGCCTGACGCTCGCGCCCAACGGCGACATTTTGACGGCCAACGCCAACGACGGCAACCTCGTGGAGACAACGCCGGTTGGCGCCGAGTTCCAGCCACTCGATACCGGAGCGGGTGGAGGCGGCCTGTTCGGACTGGTCGTTGCGCCGACGTCCAAAGGCCTCTATTTCGTGGATGACTCGAACAACACGCTCGGACTCGCGCACTGACGCGCACGCACTCGAGACGAGCCACTCCGGCTGAGTCCGCCTCCGATCCCGGCGGGCTCAGCGGCGGCGGCTCCGGTTGGCGAGTCGCCGCCCGGATCCGCTCGGGCATCGGTGTATGTGGCGGCCTGGCTCCCCGACGAGGGGTAGCCTGGGACGGGTGTCGAGCGACGAGGCGTTCAATCTTCCGGCGGCCGCGCTGCGCTCCGATCACGCCGAGCTGGAGACCTCGGTCGACGTGCTCGCCAGCACGCTCGAGCAGGCGCTGCCCGGGTTCGCCTCGGTCGAGCGCCGCAAGGTCGGTGGATTTCGATCCAAGCGCCGCGAGGTCCGGTGCATCCACGTCGCGCTCGGCGACGAGCAGCTCGAGCTCCTGCGAACGGACGGCGGCCTGCAGTGGACGCTGCACAAGGTCGTCCGCGGCATCACCCTGAGCCGGCGCGAGCTCTCCGCTGCCGACTGGCTCGCCGAGCTGATCGCCGCCGTGTCGCGGCGCGGCGACGTGCAGGAGCGCGATCGTCTCGCGCTCGAAGGGCTCCTGCGATGAGCCCGCTGTTTCGTCGTCGCAGCGAGGAGGAAGTGCAGGCTGCGCAGCAGCGCAGCGACGCCGCCGAGCGAGCAGCGCAGCGCGCCGCCGACTCGCTCGCGCTGATCGAAGCGGGACACATTCCGCTCGTCGCCGCCGAGCGCCTCGGGCGCTTCGCCAGCCGCGAGGAGCCCGGCGAGCACGCCCCGGCGCCGTTCAGCAGCGACCTTCGGGTCAGCGAATGGAGCGCGCTCGCCCGGCTCGGCGTGACGCCGCTCACGCAGGTGATGGGCTCCTCGATCTACCACGTCGGCTGGCAGCCGACGTACTACAACGTCCCGACCGAGGTGCGCGTCCTGTCCGACGCTTACAACGAGTCGCGGCGCCTCGCGCTCGGCCGGCTGCTCGAGGAGGCCCGAACATGCGGCGCCGACGCGGTCCTCGGCGTGCGGATCGATCAAGGCGCCCACGACTGGGCCCCGAGCGCGATCGAGTTCATCGCGCTCGGCACCGCCGTGCGCTTGGCGCCGGCGATGCGCGAGGACGGCGCGAGCACCGTGCTCAGCGATCTCGACGGCCAGGAGTTCGTGCAGCTCTGTCAGGCCGGCGTGCGCCCGGTCGGGATCGCCGCGCACACGAGCGTTCACTACGTGCCCGCGAGCGGGCAGACGCAGATGGCCCAGTCCGGCTGGGGGTCGTCGTGGGCCAACCAGGAGCTCGTCGACTTCAGCCAGGGCGTCTACGAAGCGCGCGAGAAGGCGATGGGGTTCGTCACCTCGCAGGTGATCGAGCTCGGCGGCGACGGCGTCGTCGGCGTCGAGCTGCGAGAGCACAGCCGCACGCACGAGGTCAGGCGCGGGCTGACCGACTCCCGAGACCTCGAAGTGACCTTCCACGCGATCGGCACCGTCGTGCGCGAGGACCCGACGCTCGCCGCGGCGGCGGCCCAGCCGCCGCCGCTGAAAATCCTCTCGATGTCATGACCGTCGGCCCGCACCCGGCTGCTCCCAGTCCCCTCGACCAACCCCCGCCCCGCGCCTCACGCCAACCACCAGCGACAAAGGATCGACACCGTGGCATATGACCCGACCAGCACAGAGGGCGTACCCGAGGCGGGCACCGCTCGCCTGCTGCAGAACCGCTCCGGCCTGTTCACGAGCGACCTCTCGGTCAACGAGTTCCTGCTCGTCCGCCAGGCCGGCTTCCAGCCTCTCGGGCTCGTCATCGGCAGCTCGATCTACCACATCGGCTACCAGCAGGCCCAGTGGAAACAGAGCCAGGAGATGAACGTCCTCTCGCAGGCGATGTACGAGGCGCGCGAGCTCGCGATGACGCGGATGGAGGAGGAGGCCGACCAGCTCGGCGCCGACGGGATCGTCGGCGTGCGGCTGACGATCGGCCGCTACGACTGGGGCCAGAGCATGGCCGAGTTCATCGCGATGGGCACCGCCGTCAAGCATCGCGAGGGCGCGCTGCACCGCGCGCCCTCCGGGCGTCCTTTCACGAGCGACCTGTCAGGTCAGGAGTTCTGGACGCTGCTGCAGACCGGCCACCGCCCGGTCGCGATGGTGATGGGCTCATGCGTCTACCACGTCGCGCATCAGGGCTGGCGCCAGTCGATGGGCAACACCGGGCGCAACGTCGAGCTGCCGAACTTCACGCAGGCCCTCTACGACGCGCGCGAGCTGGCGATGGAGCGGATGCAGGCCGAGGCGCTCGAGGCGAAGGCCGAGGGCATCGTCGGCGTGCACATCGAAGAGAAGTCGCACGGCTGGGGCAGCCACGTGATCGAGTTCTTCGCGATCGGCACCTCGATCATCCCCTCCGAGGGCCTCGAAGACCACGTCATCCCGGCCCCCCAGACCGTGCTCGACCTCAGCTGACGCCCGAGATGCCCGCGACCACGACATGGGAGGCAAGATGAGCATCGTCCTCACAGAGGATCGCGGCGCCGTGCGCCACGTCGTCCTCAACCGGCCCGAGAAGCGCAACGCGATGAGTCAGGAGCTGCTGCGCGCGCTCGCGCAGGCGCTGCGCGAGGCCGCCGACGACGGCGACGTCCACTGCGTCGTGCTGCGCGGTGAAGGCCCCGTCTTCTCGGCCGGCGTCGACCTCGGCGAGCTCCTGCAGTCGGCCGGCACGCCCGAGCGCCTGCGCGCGTTTCGCAATGTCTTTCTCGACTGCCCGAACCTCTGTGAAGAGATGACCAAGCCGGTCGTCTGCCAGATCCACCGCACGTGCGTCGGCGGAGCGCTCGAGGTCGCGCTCGGCTGCGACCTGCGGATCGTCTCGAGCGACGCGCAGCTCGGCCTGCCCGAGGTCAGATTCGGGCTGATCCCCGACGTCGGCGGCTCGACGCGCCTACCGGCCGTCGTCGGGCTCGGCCGTGCGAAGGAGCTGATCATGACCGCGCGCACGATCGACGCCGCCGAGGCAGAGCGGATCGGGCTCGTCAACCGCGTCGTCGCGCCCGAGCAGCTCGAGGCCGCGACACAGGCGCTCGTCGACGAGCTGCTGGCCAACTCGCACGTCGCCGTCGGCCGCGCCAAGCGCGTGCTCGACGCCTCCGCGCGCCCCGCGCTCGCGCAGACGCTCGAGCTCGAGGTCGCCGTCCAGGAGTACTGCGTCGCGGCCGCGCGCGAGAGCGCGCGCGAGGCCGAGCAGGCCGCGCCCGTCGCCTAGCGCCAGTCGACCGGGCCGGCGACGATCGTGTGGCTGCCGAGCGGGCGGCCGAGGATCTCCTGCGCGCGGCGCGCACACGCGAGCAGCGCCGGCAGGTCGATGCCCGTCTCGATGCCCATCTCGTGCAGCATCGAGACGAGGTCCTCCGTCGCGATGTTGCCCGTCGCGCCGGCCGGCACCGGGCACCCACCGAGCTCGCCGAAGCTCGACTCGAAGCTCGCGACGCCCACCTCGAGCGCTGCCAGCACGTTCGCGAGCCCCTGCCCGCGCGTGTTGTGGAAGTGCGCCGTCAGCTCGACCGCCTCGCCGAGCTGCGCTTTCGCGGCGCCGAAGAACTCGCGCACCTGACGCGGGTTGGCCATTCCCGTCGTGTCGCCGAAGCCGATCTCCTGCGCGCCGGCGTCGCGCAGCCGAGCGGCGATCTCGAGCACGCGCTCGGGCGGCACGTGGCCCTCATAGGGGCAGCCGAACGAGGTCGAGATCACGCCCTCGCAGCGCAGCCCGGCCTCGCGCGCGCGGCCGAGCACGGCCTGCAGCTCGCTCAGCGACTCGGCGACCGAGCGGTTGACGTTCTTGCGGTTGTGCGTCTCCGAGGCCGACATGAACACGTTGATCTCGTCGATCCGCTCGCGCTGCGCGAGCGCCGCCTGCAACCCGCGCGCGTTCGGAATCAGGACGCCGACCGACACCTCCTCCGGCACGTCGATCCGCGCGAGCACCTCCGCCGCGTCGGCGAGCTGCGGGATCACGTCCGGACGGACGAAGCTCGTCACCTCCAGGCGCCGCACGCCGGTTCGCGCGAGCGCGTCGATCAGCTCGATCTTCTCGGCCGTCGCGATCGTCTCCGGCTCGTTCTGGAAGCCGTCGCGCGGGCCGACCTCCCTGATCTTGACGCGCTCGAGCATCCCTATATCCGTAGCACCGATCGGCGAGCCTATACTCGCCCGCGATGAGCGCTCCCGCCGCCGACCCCGTCGCGATCATCGGCGCCTCCGGCGCGCTCGGCTTCGGCCTCGCAGTTCGGCTCGGGCGCAGCGGCGTGCCGATCGTGATCGGCTCGCGCGACGCCGACCGCGCGCAGGAAGCCGCGCAGCGCGCGCTGTCGGTGGTCCCCGACGGATCGTTCGGCAGCGAGGAGAACGCCGCGGCCGCGCGCTCCGCCGGGATCGTGATCCTCAGCGTCCCGTTCCGCAGTCACTCCGAGACGCTCACGAACCTGAAGGACGCGCTCGCGCCCGGACAGCTGCTGATCGACGCGACCGTGCCGCTCGCCGCCGCCGTCAGCGGCAAGGCGACGCGGATGCTCGGCGTCTGGCAGGGCTCCGCCGCGCAGCAGGCCGCCGAGATGGCTCCCGACGGCGTGCGCGTCGTCTCCGGCCTGCACACGATCAGCGCCGCGTCGCTGACCGACCTCGAGCACCCGCTCGAGCAGGACGTGCTGCTGTGCGGCGATGCGCGCGCCGACAAGACCGAGGCCGCGCGCCTGATCGAGCGGGTCGACGGGCTGCGCTGCGTCGACGCCGGACGGCTCGAGATGTCGCGCATCACCGAGTCGCTGACGGCGCTGCTGATCGGCGTCAACTCCCGCTACAAGGTGCACGCCGGGATCCGCCTGTCCGGGCTCGCCGACCCCGACTGGGAGTGAGCGAGACGCCGGTACGCGCCGACGCCAACGTCGTCGTCCTCGCGGGCGGCACCGGCGGCGCGAAGCTCGCGCGCGGGATCGCCGACGTCGTCGAGCGCGAGCGACTCAGCGTCGTCGCCAACACCGGCGACGACATCACGATCTACGGTGCGCATGTCTCGCCCGACCCCGACCTCGTCACGTTCTGGCTCGCCGACGAGATCGACGAGCGCGGCTGGGGCCTCGCCGGCGACACGTTCACCGTGATGGACGCGCTGCGCGCGCTCGGCTCCGACGTCTGGTTCAACCTCGGCGACCGCGACCTCGCCTGGTGCCTCGAGCGCGCGCGCCTGATCGCCGACGGGCTCACCCCGACCGCCGCGCTCGGCCGGCTGGCAGAGCAGCTCAGGATCGGCGCGCGCGTGCTGCCGATGTCTGACGAGCCCGTCCACACGTGGGTCCGCTGCGCCGCCGGTTGGCGCTCGTTCCAGAAGTTCATGATCGGCGAGCGCGCCGCCGGCCCCGTCGACGGGCTCGAGTTTCGCGGCGCCGAGCAGGCACGGCCGACCGCGGCCGTGCTCGACGCGATCGCGAGCGCCGACGCGATCGTGATCGGCCCGTCGAACCCGCTCGCCTCGATCGCGCCGATCCTCGCCGTCCAGGATATGCGCGAGGCGCTGCACGCCGCGAGCGCGCCGATCGTCGCGGTCAGCCCGATCGTCGCCGGCGAGGTGCTCAAGGGGCCGACCGCCGCGTTCATGGCATTCGCCGCGCTCGACGTCAGCGCCTCCGGCGTCGCCGAGTTCTACGGCGAGCTGCTCGACGGGATCGTCGCCGACGAGGACGCCGGCGCCGACCTGCCCGCGCTGCACGCCGACACGCGGATGGACGACGCCGAGAGCCGCGTGCGCGTCGCCGAGCAGACGCTCGACTTCGCACTGGCGCTGGGCGCCTGAGCCGGCCACCCACGTCCGGGCGCGCCACGCGCGCGTCACTATCGTTGGGGCCGATGCGGACCGCCGCGATCCTGCCCGTCAAGCGCTTCGCCGCGGCCAAGTCGCGGCTCGGCGCCAGCGGCGTCGCGGCGACGCTGCGCGAACGGCTCGCGCGCGCGATGGTCGCCGACGTGCTGCTCGCGCTTGCCGGGAGCGCCTCGATCGACCGCACGATCGTCGTCACGCGTGAGCCGAGCCTCGCCGGGCTCGCCGCCGAGCACGGCGCGTTGCTCGTCGACGACATCGCAGAGGACGGGCAGTCAGCGGCCGTCGCACTCGCCGTGCGCAGCGCGCTGTTCGAGCGCTTCGAGCGCGTCCTCTGCATCCCCGGCGACTGCCCCGCGCTCGACCCGCTCGAGCTCGACGCCCTGCTCGCCGCCGCCGACGCACGCGCAGCTGCGACAGAGGTCGTGATCGTCCCCGACCGTCACGGCGCCGGCACGAACGGCCTGCTCCTGACGCCGCCCGACGCGATCGAGCCCGCCTTCGGTCCCGGCAGCCGCGAGCGACACGAGGCGCTCGCGCTCGCCGCCGGCGTGCGTCCGCAGATCGAGCGCCCGTCTTCGCTGCTGCTCGACATCGACACCGGCGAGGACCTCGCTGCGCTGCGCGAGCGGCTCGACGCCACCGCCGCTGCCGCGACGCGCACCCGCGCCGTGCTCGGGCAGCCCGAACGCCAGCCGATCCTCTCCCTGATCGAACCAGACTGACCGCGCCTCCGCGCTGTGGCCCCCCTCTGCGCCCGTCCCCTCGCCGGCCTGCCCGAGCTGAGCCCCGGCGACGACCTCGCCGGGCTGATCGCCGGCGCCGTGCGCGAGGCCGGCGAGCCGCTGCGTGACGGGCTGCTGCTCGTGGTCGCGCACAAGGCCGTCTCGAAGTGCGACGGCGCGCTCGTCGCGCTCGACGGCGTCGTGCCGAGCGAGCGCGCACGTCGGCTCGCCGCCGAGGCCGAAGCCGCCACCGGCGAACCGCGCGACGCGCGCGCGGTGCAGGTCGTGCTCGACGAGTCCAGCGAGGTCCTCCGTGCCGAGCGCGGTGTGCTGATCTGCCGCACGCGCCACGGCTTCGTCTGTGCCAACGCCGGCGTCGACGCGTCCAACGCCACCGACGATCGCACGCTGGTCCTGCTGCCGCGCGACCCCGATCGCTCGGCGCGAGCGCTGCGCGCGCGGCTGTTCGAGCTGACCGGCGCGCGCGTCGGCGTGCTGATCGCAGACAGCTTCGGCCGCGCCTGGCGCCACGGCCAGGTCGACGTCGCGATCGGCCTCGCCGGGATGCGGCCGCTCGACGACTGGCGCGGGCGCAGCGACGCGCGCGGGATGGAGCTGCGCGCGACCTGGCTCGCCGTCGCCGACGCCGCCGCTGCGGTTGGCGAGTTGGTGCGGGCGAAGGACTCTGCGGAGCCGGTCGTCCTGGTCGAGGGGCTCGAGCGGTTCCTCGGCGAGGACGACGGGCCGGGCGCGCGCGCGCTGCTGCGGCCGCTCGACGAGGACCTGTTTCGCTGACGCGCAGAGCGGAGCCGGCGCTCGGGTAGGGTTGCGCCTCAAGCTGGATTCCTGGTGGACGAACGAACAGGGGAGCAGATGCCGCTCGAGGTAGTCGGAGCCGGCGTGGGACGTACGGGCACGCACTCGCTGAAGCTGGCGCTGGAACAGCTGCTCGGAGGTCGCTGTCACCACATGGTCGAGATCATCGGCGACCCCGCTCAGGCGTCCGGGTGGACGGACGCGATCGAGGGCCGCGACGTCGACTGGCAGGAGCTCTTGAGCGGCTACGCGGCACTGGTCGACTGGCCGGGAGCCTCCTTCTGGCGCGAGCTCTCCGCGGCGAACCCCGATGCGCTCGTGCTGCTCTCAACGCGCGATCCCGAGGCCTGGTATCGCAGCGCCTCCAACACGATCTTCCAGCCGATCGACAGTCCTCCGCCCGGGCTCGCGCAGTGGTTCGGCACGACGGTTCCCAACCTGCTCGGGGAGCGCTTCTCCGATGATCTGCGAAACCCCACGGCGATGATCGACGCGTTCGAGCGCCACAACGCCGAGGTACGCGCAGGCGTCCCCGCCAGCCGCCTGCTGGAGTGGACCACGTCCGACGGCTGGGAGCCGATCTGCGAGCGGCTGGGCGTCGCTGTCCCGGACGAGGCGTTCCCCGCCACCAACAGCACGAACGAAACGCGCGCGATCCTGGGCATGACGCCGGTCGCGGCAGCGGGCGAGTCCGCGTTCGGCTGAAGGTCGCCCCCGCCACTCGTCTCCAGTGCCGGCCAACTGGAACTTCCGCCCTGCCGGGCCCGCCGACGCGGGAGCGATCGCAGCGTTGCATGCCGACAGCTGGCGCCGTCATTATCGCGGGGCCTATTCCGACGCGTTCCTCGATGGCGACGTCGTCCTCGACCGGCTTGGCGTGTGGACCGACCGGCTGAACCGACGCGATCCCGGCTCGCGCACGATCGTTGCCGAGCCCGAGGGCGCTCTGATCGGCTTCGCGCACGTCGTCTTCGACGAGGACCCGACCTGGGGAGCCCTACTCGACAACCTCCACGTCGCCGATCCCCACCGACGTCGAGGCGTCGGCTCGGGCCTGCTCACGCAGGTGACGATGGCGATCGCCGGTAGGCGCCACCGGACAGGCCTTCACCTTTGGGTTTTGGAGCAGAATGCGGACGCCCAGGGCTTTTACGAGGCGCACGGCGCGAAGCGCGTGGAGAGAGCCCGCGTGGCCCCGCCGGGAGGGATTGCCAGCAGACTCGACGGATCCCCGCACAAGCTGCGCTACGCCTGGGACGACCCCATCGCGCTAGACCGACAGCCGTGAGAATGGGGCGGCAGCGCCCGCGCTGAGCCCACTCTTGAAAAACTCGTGAATGTTCGCACGCTCGTTTCCGGCGCTGCGGATCCCACGGCCCGGGCGCCCGAGACGAATCGCTGCGCGACATCGATGAAGTAGGGTCGTGCCAACGGCGCGACAGGGGGTTCTGCGAGATGAGCAGCGAAGCAACGCCAGATGAGGTGCCGGCCACACCGCCCGGCAGCGGCGATCGCCAGCTCGACTTCCACCCGGGCATGGAGATGCGGTGGGAGATCACGCGCAGCGCCGCGGACACCGCCGGCGAGCTGTTCGAGGCGACGAACTGGATCGGTCCCGAGATGTCGGGGCCGCCCGTCCATCTGCACCCGACTGCGGAGGAGAGCTACGAGGTGATCGAGGGGTCCCTGGACATCTGCGTCGACGGCGTATGGCGGACACTCCGGGCCGGCGAATCGGCGACGACGCCCACCGGCGTTCCTCACACGCTCCGCAACGCGACCAAGGAGCCTGTACAGATCGTCAACATCCACCGCCCAGCACTACAGTTCGAGCCCTTCTTTCGCGAGATGCAGGCGCTGATCGAGCAGGGCAAGATCAAGAATCTCCCACCGAAGGAGCCTCGCTCGGCGATCTACGCGGCGATGCTGTTCGGCAAGTACCCGGATGAGATTCGGGTCGTGAAGCCCCCCGCTGGTGTGTTCAAGGCCCTCGCCCTGTTCGGGAGAGCGCTCGGCTTCAAGCTCAATCCCTGAAGACGCTCTCCGGAGGCCTGCTGCGAGACGACGGCGCTACGGCTCGCTCGTCCCGCTCCCCGAGCTGGCCGCAGCAGCCCCCGCCAACTGCCGCTGCAGGAACGGCACGACGAGCCCGCGGACGCGCTCCGGATCATCCTGAAAAGCCCAGTGCCCGCTGTCGGGCAACACCGCGACGTCCTCGACGTCGAAGAACTCGCGCTGGCGCTCGGCGAACTCGACGCCGATGTACGGATCCTTCGCGCCCCAGATGACGAGCGCTGGCTTGTGCAGCTGCGCGATCGCCGCGCCGAGCTCGATCGCCGTGTTGCCCGGCTCGGGCGTCGCGCGGTAGAGCTTCAGCACCGTACGGCGTGTTTCGCGGTCGTAGTCGTCGTACATCCTGTCGACGAACTCCGACGGCAGCCCTCTTGGGTTGCCCTTCTGCATCACGCGCCGCCACGCCGCGCGCGGGATGAACGCCTGCGTCAGCTCGCCGAGCACCGGCGTGCGCCAGCGTTTGGCCATCGAGTGCCATGTGTAGCCGGGCATTACGCCGACGTTGAACAGCACGACGCTCGCCCAGCGCTCGGGATGCTGAATCCCCCAGAACAGCCCAAACGGGCCGCCGAAGTCGTGCAGCACGAGGTGCACGCGCTCGATCCCAAGCTGCTCGCGCGCCGACTCGATGAACGCCGCATACGCGCCGACGTCGAACGCGAAGCCGTCCGGTGCGTGCGCTTTGCCGAAGCCCGGCAGGTCGAACGCGACGGCACGCCCGAACGAGCCGACCGCGTCGACGAGCGCCGTCCAGTCGCCCGACGAGCCGGGGTTGCCGTGCACGAAAATGACCGCCTCGCGCGCGTCGGAGGGACCGGCTTCGATCATCGGCGAGCGCGTGCCCGCGACGTCGAGCGTGCGCTGGGCCGGGCTCATCGCCTGCCTCGCGAGACCTCGCCGGCGGCGGTGCCCGAGAGGACGATCGGCCGCGCCTGGCGATCGGCGCGGCGCAGCAGCGGCCGGCGCGCCTTCGCGGCCAGCGCGCGCGGCGTCCCCGTCAGGACCATCCGCGTCGGCCCGATGTTGCGGCTGCCGTAAGCCTCCATCACGCGTGCCACCCCCTGATCGTACGTCGCCGTCGAGAACAGCAGCCGCTCGGCCGGGTTCATCTTCCGCCCGCCCGCGTAGTCGTAGATCATCGTCGCGTGCCCGCGCAGCGCGCGCCGGTGCCGGCGGCGGTAGTGCTCGAGTCCGCGCGCGAGCACGCTCGCGTCCGCGGCTGCGCTCGGTACGGCGAGCGCCGCGCCGACGCCGTCGGCGAGCCATTCGGCCGACTGCAGCGCCCAGCCGCAGCCGACGCCCCACAGCGGGTCGATCGCGAGCGCCGCGTCGCCGACGAGCGCGAGCCCCGGCGCGGTCGGCTTGTGCGCGACGTTCGTCATGTCGAGCTTGCCCTGCGGCGCGCTGACCATCCGCGAGGCCGCGATCGGCGGCGCGTCGGGCACGCCGGCGACGAACTCGACGAGCGCCTTCGCCGGGTCGGCGCGGAACGCCGCTAGGCGCCCCTTCGTCGGCATCGCCGCGTAGAACGTCAGACCTGCGTCCGTCGGAAAGGCCGCCGCCATACCCGGGTCGAGCAGCCAGAACGACGCGTCCGGCGAGCCCTCCGGCGCGGGACCCTCGAAGTAGGCGCCATAGGCGAAACGCTCGTGGCGGTGCCTGCCCTCGCGCACGCCCGCGAGCTTCGCCACGCGCGAGCCGCGCCCGTCGGCGCCGACGACGAGCCTCGCGCGCAGCCGCAGCGTATTGCCGTCGCGATCGTGCGCGAGCGCTCCGCAGATCGACTCGCCGTCGCGCAACAGCTCGCCGACCGTCTGCCCCGCGAGCAGCTCGACGCCCTGCGTCTCGGCGGCCGTTTTGCGAATCAACGGGTCGAGCATCTCGCGACGCAGGTTGACGCCGCTCGCCACCGAGCTCTCACGCGGCGGCTCGACCCAGCCCCACGGCCCGCGCAGGCGCACGCGCGAGCGCACCGCACCGGCCTCCATCATCGGCTCGAGCAGCTCGAGCCGCTCGAGCGTCGCGATCGCCGAGGACTGGATGTAGTGCGAGCAGATCTTCTTGTACGCGCTCGCGTCCGGACGCTGCTCGACGAGCGCCACACGCGCGCCCGCGCGCCCGAGCATGATCGCCGTCGCGCAGCCCGCGAGGCTCGCGCCCACGATCACCGCGTCGAACTCCTCCGCACCTGCGCTGCCGCTGTCGAACTGGTCAGCCATATCGCACCTCCGAGCCGGACGCCGTTGCGAGCTTTATACTCTGATGCGTACCATACAGCTCGAACTATGCAAGTCAAGGCCAAAGTCAGACATCCGGTGCGACGATGAGCGACGAGCTCCGCCTCGGCGGCACGTCCTACGCCGTGCTCAGCCTGCTCGAGCTGCTCGGCGAGGCGACGCCGTATGACCTCAAACAGATGCTCGAACGCTCGATCGAGAACTTCTGGCCGGTTCCGCACACGACGTCCTACGCCGAGCCGGAGCGCCTGATGAAGGCTGGCCTGCTCTCGGAACGCCGTGAGTCGCACGGACGGCGGCGCAAGCTCTACTCGCTGACCGAGCGCGGCCGCGAGGAGCTGCACGGCTGGCGCGACTCACCCGAGCTCGCGCCGCCGCAGCTGCGTGACGAAGGCGTGCTGAAGCTGTTCGCCGGCGGCGATCCCGTTTCCTACGCGGGGACGCGCCACGCCTTCTACGAGGCCAAGCTGGCGGAGCTGGAGGGCTACCTGCAAGCCTGCCCGAGCGAGGAGCGCTTCCGCGGCGTGCGCGCAAGCCTGATCGCCGGCATCACCTATCACCGGCTGCTGCTCGAGGCGACCGGGTCGTTCCTCGCCGAGCAAGCAGCGAGCGCCGCACCCTAGTCCTCAGGCAGCGAGCGCCGGCTCGTAGCGGCGCACGATCTCGTACAGCGTCGTGCGCTCGGCCGCCGGGCGCCCGGCACGGTGCGCGGCTGCGACCAGCTCGTCGGGGTCGAGCTTCGTCCCGTGGTAGCTGCCCGCGAGGCGGCTGATCGACTCCTCCATCAGCGTCCCGCCGAGGTCGTTGACCCCCCAGCGCAGCGACTCGGTCGCCGCGTCGAGGCCCATCTTCACCCACGACGCCTGCACGCTTGGAATCGTGCGCCCGAGCGCCAGGCGGAAGACGGCCGTGTGCTTGAGGTTCTCCTCGCGCGAGATCTCCTCCACCCCGTGCGTGCGCCCGAGCAGCGTCTGAAACGGGATGAACGAGAGCGGCACGAACTCGGTGATGCCGCCCGTCCGTTCCTGTAGCTCGCGCACGACGCGCATGTGCTCGGCGAGCTCCCACGGCTCCTCGATGTGGCCGAACATGACCGTCGAGGTCGAGCGCAGGCCGGCGCGGTGCGACGCCTCGACGATCTCGACCCAGCGCGCGACGGGCAGCTTGTTCGGCGAGATCCGTTCGCGCACGCCGTCGTGCAGCACCTCGGCAGCCGTGCCCGGCGTCGAGCCGAGGCCGGCGTCGCGCAGCTCGGCGAAGACCTCCGACGGCTCCAGGCCGGAGATCTCGCACATGTGCGCGATCTCCATCGGGCTGTACGCGTGCAGGTGCAGCTGCGGCGCCAGCTCCTTCGCGAAGCGCAGCCAGCCGAGGTAGTCCTCGAGGCTCCAGTCGGGATGGATGCCCGACTGGATGCAGAGCTCGCTCGCGCCGTATTCGACCGCACCGTGCACGCGCCGCGCGAACTCGTCGCGGTCGTGCTCGTACGCGTCGGGCGAGCGCTTGCCCTGCCCGAAGCCGCAGAACGCGCAGCCGACGATGCAGACGTTCGAGACGTTGATGTTGCGGTTGACGACGAACGTGACCGTCTCCCCCGCGAGCTCCGTGCGCAGCTCGTCGGCGGCTTCGCGGATCGCCTCGATCGCCTCCGGGCGGGTCTCGGCGAACAGCGCCGTCAGCTCCTCGGCGCTCAGCGGCTCGCCGGCGCGCCCGCGCTCGATCGCGCGCGGCACGAGGTCGAGCCGGATCGGCGCCGGCGGCTCCGTTCGCCCCGACCCGCGCCTCGGGATGAAGCTCCAGTACCTGAGCTTGATCGTGTCGAGCACCGCCGGCGCGATCCACTCGGGGTCGATGTACTGCGGATACACGCACAGGCGCTCGGTCAACGCGACGCCGTCGCGCTGCAGCTCCTTGCGCACCTGGTGCGGCGAGGGGAACGGGTGCTCCGGCGAGATGTGGTCGCCGTTCGCCGACAGCCCGCCGAGATCGCTCGCGCCTGCGGCGACGAGCTCACCCCACCAGTCGGCGAGGTTCGGCGGAATCTGGATGCCGACGTCGGGCATCAGGCGCCTGCACTCGACGATCAGGCGCTTCATCTCCTCGATGCTCACCGGACACGCCCACTCCGGCAGCGGCAGGCTCGGGCGCTTCGGGACCGGACCCTCACCGTCCTCGGCGACCCCCGTCTGCCAGTACGCGCGCGCCGCCGCGTCGGCGATCTCGGCCGGCTCCTGCCCGTAGTAGCGCTGGTGCGGAACGAAGTTCTGGAGGATCACCTCCTGGATCTGGCCGTGCTCGGCGTGCGCCCGGGCGAGCGCTTCGAGCGAGGCGACGCGCTCCTCCTCGCTCTCGCCGATGCCGACGAGGATGCCGCTCGTGAACGGGATCTTCAGCTCGCCCGCCGCGCGGATCGTCTCGAGGCGTCGCAACGGGTGCTTCGTCGGCGAGCCGGCGTGCACCGTCTGCATCAGCCGCTCGGAGATCGACTCGAGCATCAGCCCCTGCGACGCCGACACCTCGCGCAGCCGCGCGAGGTCCCGCGAAGGAAGCACCCCCAGGTTCGTGTGCGGTAGGAGCCCGCGCTCGAGCGCGCGCTCGCACGTCCAGATGACGTACGCCGTGAAGTCCTCGTGCCCGTACTCGGCCAGGCGCGCGGCCACGCCCGGGTTGACCTCCGGCTTCTCGCCGGTGAGCACGAGCAGCTCCTTGACCTGGCGCTTGGACGCGCCGTCGAGGATCTCGATCACCTGCTCGGGCGAGTACAGGTGCGCCTGGTGCGTGGCGAACGCGCAGTACTTGCAGTAGCAGCGGCAGGTCCGCGACAGCGACAGCGTCAGGTTGCGCGAGAAGGTCACTCGGCGACGCATTGGCACGGAGTCTATGACGGTCGGGCTGGCGCGCACGCCAGCCGAGCAGGGCCTGGGTACGCCCGCCGGCGCAACCGGGTATCAATCCGCCATGTCGACACGCCGGGTGATGATCGACCACCTCACGATCGGCGTCAGCGATCTGGCGCGCAGCCGCGACTTCTACCTGCGGGCGCTCGCGCCGCTCGGCTTCGACGCGACCAGCACGAGCGATCTGCTGCCGAGCGAGATCGAGTTCGGCAGCGCCGCGAAGATGGACTTCGCGATCTCGACCGACTACGCCGTCGGCGCGCCCGTTCACGTCGCCTTCGCCGCCGACAGCATCGAGCAGGTCCACGCCTTCCACGCGGCGGCGCTCGCCGCCGGAGGCCGCGAACACGGTCCACCGGGCCCCCGACCGCACTACGGCGAGGGCTATTACGGGGCGTTCGTGCTCGACCCCGACGGGCACAACGTCGAGGCCGTGTTCCACGGCTGACCCGTCGCCCGAACCCGCTACGAATGCGGTCCCGCTTGCCGACGCCTGTCGGATCAAGAGGGTAGACGTTGCTGGGACTACATGCAGATCGCATGTTAGTCTCCGTAACACATGTCAATGATCCAGATCCGAAACGTTCCAGACGACCTCCATCGAGAACTCAAGGCGCGGGCAGCACAGAACGGGATGACGCTCTCGGACTATTTGCTCGGCGAGCTGCGGACGCTGGCGGGCCGACCGACGATGAAGGAATGGCTGGCCCGCACTGAAAAGCTGACACCCGTCGAGCTCGATGAAACACCGGCTGAAGCGCTCGCGGCAGAGCGGGCTCGCAGGCCGATTTGATCGTCGTCGACTCGAGTGCGATCGTCGAGGTGCTGCTTGCACAGTCGCGCGCGGGGGCGATTCGCGCAGCCCTGTCGGACACCAGCGAGTTGCACGTGCCCGCGCACTTTCACGTGGAGGTGCTGTCCGCTTTGCGCCGCTACTCGCTCCACGGCAAGCTGAGCGATCTGGAGACGGCAGACGCGCTTGCGGCTCTTACCGACTTGCGTGCCCTGACGTATCCGGTCCGCGAGCTGACCCGACCGATCTGGGAGCTCCGCTTCAACCTGACCCCCTACGACGCCGCATACCTCGCGCTCGCGCGCTGGCTCGATGTCGGCCTGGTCACGCTCGACGCGGCACTCGCCAAGGCCGCAGCGAGCGACGGGCGGCTCGTGAGCGTCTAGTCGATCAGGCGATTCCGACTCGATCGTGCTTGCATCGATACCCTCGTGCTCGCTGAGCGCGCCGCGTCTGGAGACGAGCGGCGCAGCGATCCACTCCTCTCCGGATCCAGCGCGGCCAACCCGGCGAGCGACGAACCAACAGAGGCACTGTTGAGCAGAAAGGGACAGGAACGACATGACTGAGAGCGTCAGCGACAGCGAGAGCCCCGCGATCGCCAGCCCGACCAGCGAGGCTCCCCACCCGAGGACGAACCACGACTGGTGGCCGAACCAACTCGACCTCAGCGTCCTGCACCGCAACTCCCCCGTCTCGGACCCGATGGACGAGGGCTTCGACTACGCCGAGGAGTTCGCGACGCTCGACCTCGAGGCGCTGCGGCGCGACCTGATCGAGCTGATGAGCACATCGCAGGATTGGTGGCCCTCCGACTACGGCCACTACGGGCCGCTGTTCATCCGGATGAGCTGGCACGCGGCCGGCACCTATCGGATCGCCGACGGGCGGGGCGGCGGCGGCCAGGGCGCCCAGCGCTTCGCGCCGCTGAACAGCTGGCCCGACAACGCGAGCCTCGACAAGGCGCGCCGGCTGCTGTGGCCGATCAAGCAGAAGTACGGCCGCAAGATCTCGTGGGCTGACCTGCTCGTGTACACCGGCAACGTGGCGATGGAGTCGATGGGCTTTCGGACGTTCGGCTTCGGCTTCGGGCGCGAGGACATCTGGGAGCCCGAAGAGATCTTCTGGGGCTCGGAGGACACGTGGCTGGGAGACGAGCGCTACAGCGGCGACCGTCAGCTCGCCAAGCCGCTCGGGGCCGTGCAGATGGGGCTGATCTACGTCAACCCCGAGGGGCCAAACGGCAACCCCGATCCGGTGGCGGCCGCCAGGGACATTCGCGAGACGTTCGCCCGGATGGCGATGAACGACGAGGAGACGGTCGCGCTGATCGTCGGCGGGCACACGTTCGGAAAGACCCACGGCGCAGTCGACCCGAAGCAGATCGGCCCGGAGCCGGAGGCGGCCCCGATCGAGCAGCAGGGTCTCGGCTGGAAGGGCAGCTTGCAGCGCAACGGCAACGGCGTGCGGATGCTCACCGGCGGCCCGGAGGGCGCGTGGACGAGCGAGCCGACGAAGTGGAACAACGACTTCCTCGACAACCTGTTCCGATATGAGTGGCAACTGAGCGAGAGCCCAGCGGGGGCGAAGCAGTGGACCCCCAAGGACCCCGACCCCGACGACCTCGTGCCCGACGCGCACGACCCGTCGAAACGGTCGCCGGTGATGATGCTGACGACCGACCTGGCGCTGAAGCTCGACCCGATCTACGAGCCGATCGCCAAACGCTTCTACGAGAACCCGGACGAGCTCGCCGAAGCTTTCGCGAAGGCCTGGTACAAGCTGCTGCACCGCGACATGGGGCCGGTCTCGCGCTACCTCGGCCCGTGGATCCCCGAGCCGCAGCAGTGGCAGGACCCCGTCCCGCCGATCGAGGGCGACTTGATCGACGAGGCCGACGTCGCATCGCTGAAGCAGAAGATCCTCGCGTCGGAGCTGTCGATCTCGCGACTGGTCGCGACCGCTTGGGCGGCCGCGGCGTCGTTCCGCGGCACCGACAAGCGCGGCGGGGCCAACGGCGCGCGAATCCGCCTGGCACCGCAGAAGGATTGGGAGGCCAACGAACCGGCCGAGCTCGCCGTCGCGCTGCAGGCGCTCGAGCAGATCCAGCAGGAGTTCAACGACTCCCAGTCGGGGGCCACGAGGGTCTCGCTGGCCGACGTGATCGTGCTGGGCGGGTGCGCGGCCGTCGAGCAGGCGGCCAGGAGCGCCGGGCAGGAGATCAAGGTGCCGTTCACGCCGGGACGCACCGACGCGTCGCAGGAGCAGACCGACGTCGACGCGTTCGCCGTGCTCGAGCCGACCGTCGATGGCTTTCGCAACTACGTGCGCCCGGGTGAGGCCATGCCGCTGGAGCACGGGCTGCTCGATCGAGCGTTCATGCTGAGGCTGACCGCGCCCGAGTTGACGGTGCTCGTCGGAGGGATGCGCGCGCTGGATGCGAACTTCGACCACTCCCAACACGGAGTATTCACCGACCGGCCGGGCACGCTGAGCAACGACTTCTTCGTCAACCTGCTCGACATGAGCACGGAGTGGAGCGCGTCCGGCGCGCACGCGAACGGCTCGTCGGCAAACGGCTCGTCGGCGAACGGCTCAGCCGAGATCCACTACGAGGGACGCGATCGCGCGAGCGGCCAGGACAGGTGGACCGCCACCTCGGTCGACCTCGTGTTCGGCTCGAACTCGGAGCTGAGGGCGCTGGCCGAGGTCTACGCATCCGATGACGCGCAGGAGAAGTTCGCGCGCGACTTCGTCGCCGCGTGGGACAAGGTCATGAACCTCGACCGGTTCGACCGATCCTGACCGAGCGCGCCTCCAACAGGGTCTATCTCGCCCGGCACGGGGAGACGACGTACAACAAGGAGGGGCGCTTCCAGGGCCAGCAGCAGGTGCCGCTCGACGACCTCGGACGCGTCCAGGCAGTCGAGCTGGCCGAGCGCGCGCTCGGCTACGAGTTCGCCGCCCTGTGGACCAGCCCGCTGCTGCGGGCGCGCGAAACGGCCGACGCCGTAGCCGCGCGGACGGGCCTGCAGCCACGCGAGGACGCGCGGCTGATGGAGACCGACGCCGGCGACTGGACGAACCGCTCGTTCGCCGACGTGATCGCCGAATCGCCCGACCTCTTCGCGGCCTTCGCCAACGCCGAGCCGGACTTCGCGTTTCCCGGCGGCGAGTCGTTCGTCGAGCAGGAGCTGCGCGTCGGCGCCGCGCTCGACGACGTCGAGGCGGGCGAGCTGCCGGCGCTCGTCGTCTGTCACGGCATGGTCATCCGCGCGGCGCTGTCCGTCCGGATCGGACGCTGGCTGCCGCACGGCCAGCGCGTGCCGAACGGTGCGATCGTTCCGCTCGAACCGAGCGAGGACGAACTGGCCGAGATCGGCCGCTCGCACGCGACCGAGGCGAGCTAGGCGAAGATCGTGCAGCCGGTCGTGCCGTGCGCGATCAGCTTGCCGTCGGCCTCGCCGAACACGCGCCCCTCGGCCGTCGCCGTGCGCCTGCCGCCGTGCACGAGGCGCCCCTCGGCGAGCACGCGGCCGGTGCGCTCGCCCATCGCGCGGATGTAGCGGACCTGCAGGTCCGTCGTCGTGTAGCCGACGCCCGGCGCGAGCGACGTGTGCACGGCACAGCCCATGCACGAGTCGAGCAGCGTCGCCGCGACGCCGCCGTGGATCATGCCGATCGGGTTGTACATCCACTCGGCCGGCTCGATCGCGAACACCGCCCTCCCCTCGTCGGCTTCGACGATCTGGAAGCCGAGCAGCTCGGCGATCGGCGGCGGCGGCAGCTCGCCGGCCGCGATCGCGCGGATGTACTCGAGGCCCGACAGCTTCAGCCCCTCAGCCGCCGTCGCCGCCGGATCGTGCCAGCTGAACGTGCGCGTGCGCGCGCTTGCCCTCGCGCCGCTCGTCGTTCCAGCCTGCGCGTCGCCGCCGAGCTGCTCGAGCACGCTCACGCGGCGTCCTCGACGACGAGCGGCTCGACGATCAGCGGATCGGAGATCGGCTCGGAGATCACCGGCTGCTCACCCGCCGCAGCGACCGCGGCGCGCTTGGCCGGCGGGCCGATCGCCGCGAGCAGCGCGCCGGCGGCGAGCCCTCCGGCGACCGAGATCAGCCACGCCGAGTGGAAGTCGGCGGCGTTGCGCGTCGTCGTGCCGAGCACCGCGACGAGCACGGCGACGCCGAGCGCGGCGCCGATCTGCCGACCCATCGTCAGCACCGCCGCGCCCGTCGCGAAGCGCTCGGGCGAAAGCGAGGAGGCGCCGGCGCCGGTCAGCGTCGGGATCATCAGGCCGACGCCGGCGCCGCCGATCGCGATGCCGGGCAGGTACTCCGAGAGGTAGGCCGGCGTGTCGCCGGTCTGCGTGATGTAGAACAGCTGCCCGGCGCAGAACAGCAGCGCGCCGGCGATGCCGGGCAGGCGGTAGCCGAAGCGCGCGCCGAGCCTTGCCGAGGGGATGCTGAAGGCGGTCGCCATCGCCGGGCCGGGGAACAGCATCAGCCCGGCGCTCAGCACGCTCTCGTGCCAGACGCCCGTGAGGAACAGCACACCGGCCAGGAGCATCGCGCCGAAGCCGCCGAAGAACAGCACCGAAGCGCCGACGGCCAGGCCGAAGCTGCGCACGCGCAGCATCGACGGCTCGACGATCGGCGCCTCGTGGCGTTCGGAGCGCCACCAGATCGCCGGCAGCAGCGCGACCGCCGTCGCGAGCAGCGCGAGAACCGCGGGCGAGGACCAGCCCCATTCCTGGCCCTTGACGATCGCGACGACGAGCGCGCCGATCGCGACGATCAGCGCGGCCGCGCCGAGCACGTCCGGGCGCGCGGCGCCCTGTTCGCGGCGCTCGGCGAGCGTGCGCAGGCCGAAGCCGAGGCCGAGCAGGCCGATCGGCACGTTGACGAGGAAGACGAGTCGCCAGTCGGCCTGCACGAGCAGCCCGCCGAGCGGCGGTCCGGCGGCGGCGGCGATCCCGCCCGTCGCGGCCCACGCGCCGATCGCGACGTGGCGCTCGTGCGGGCCGAACTCGGGGAGCATCAGCCCGAGCGAGGTCGGCAGCATCAGCGCGCCGCCCGCCGCCTGCACGACGCGCGCGATGACGAGGAAGCCGACCGACGGCGCGAGCGCACAGGCGGCGCTCGCGAGGACGAACACGCCGAGGCCGAGCAGGAATGCGCGCTTGCGCCCGAACGCGTCGGCCCAGCGGCCGGCCGGCACGAGCAGCGCGGCGAAGACGATCGCGTAGGCGCTGAGGATCCATGACAGCGAGCCGAGCGAGGCGCCGCCGAAGTGCTTGCCGATCGCCGGGAAGGCGATGTTGACGATGAACAGGTCGAGGCTCGACATGAACACGCCGGTGCAGACGATCAGCGAGACGACCCATTTGCGTTGCATGACGAAACGCACCCTACCACAAGGGTTGCGTGATGCAACTCGTTCGGCTATTCTTTTTTTGATCGGATGACGACGGGGCGGAATTGCGAGTGCTCGGCAACGACTACAAGAACCAGACATGCAGCATCGCCGGCGCGCTCGAGGTCGTCGGCGAGCGCTGGTCGCTGCTGATCGTCCGCGACGTGTTCCTCGGGCTGCGCCGCTTCGACCAGATCCAGCTGGATCTCGGGATCGCGCGCAACGTCCTGCAGGTGCGCCTGCAGCGCCTCGTCGAGCAGGGCGTGCTCGAGCGCAGCCTCTATCAGGAGCGCCCGCCGCGCCACGAGTATCGCCTGACCGAGAAGGGGCTGGACCTCTGGCCGACGGTCGTCGCGCTGATGCAGTGGGGCGATCGCCACACGCCGCCGGCCGGCGGTCCGCCGGTCGTGCTCGAACACCGCGGCTGTGGCGGGCACGTCGACGAGCACCGGATCTGCGAGCGCTGCGGCGCGCGCCTGAGCGTGCGTGACTCGCGCGCGCTTCCGGGCCCGGGCGCGGCTCCGGATCACCCGTTGATCGCGCGGCGCGAGCGCGCCGAGGCCGTCGAGCGCGCGGCGGCAGCTTAGGCGCGACGCTAGTCGATCAGCCGCCGGCGAGGCGCGCGACGAGCTGCGCTCCCTCGCGTGCCATCCGTGAGCGCGGCACGACGAGGTCGAAGCCGGCCTCACGCGCGCGCTCGCCGATGTCGACGTCGACATGCGAGTAGAAGGCGAGCGTCCTGACCTCGTGCAGCAGACCGCCCGCGAGCAGCGACTCGTGCAGCGTGGCGCCGTCGAGCTGCGCGTCGGTCAGGTCGACGACGAGCACGTCCGCGTGCGGCTCGTCCGCCGCCGAGAGCCGCTCGCGCAGCCGCCCGACGTCGGCGATCAGCTCGACCTCGTCGCCGGCGGCGCTGAGCGCGCCGTGCACGCGCGAGCCGAACAGGAGGTCGGGAACGAGCGCGAGCACGCGCGCCACGGCTACTGCGCTCGCAAGCGGCGGAACTCCTCGCGGGCCGACTGCGGTCGGCCCCAGCCCTGCGTGATCTCGGCGCGCCCGCTGCGCGTCTCGCGCACGACGAGCTCGCCGTCGAGGCCGGCCTCGTCGAGCAGCGCGAGCGTGCCGTGGACGGTCTGCGCCGACGCGGCGTGCCCGAAGCGGTGCGCGACGAGCAGGCGCCAGTGCCAGTCGTGGCGCGAGTACGGGCGCGCGTTGCACGTCGCGAGGTACAGCGCCGCTTCGACGTAGCGCGACTCGTCGGCGATCCGCAGGTCGAGCTCGAGGTCGGTCCAGTCGTCGGGCAGCGCGTCGACGGTGCGCTGGAAGGTGTCGGCGAGGCCCATCGGGCGCAAGCGTAGCGCGGCTATGCTCGAAAGAGTGGCCGCGACCGACACAGATCTGCTCGCCGCCGAGCTGCGCGCGCTGCGCGAGTCATGCGGCCTGCTCGACCGCTCCGAGCGCGGCAAGCTCGCGCTCAGCGGCGCCGGCGCTGTCGAGTTCCTCAACGGTCAGGTGACGAACGAGCTCGCCGACCTGCGCCCGGGCGAAGGCCGCTACGCGGCGTTCCTCACGCCCAAGGGCAAGATGCTCGGAGACGTGCGGATAGTCGCCGTCGCGAACGGCGCCACGGACGCCGAGGCGGACGCGCGGACGGGCGCGGACGGGCCGGCGCCGCCGAGCGAGCTGCTGCTCGACACCGAGCGCGCGTCGCTGCAGGCCCTGTTCGACATGATCCGGCGGTTCAAGATCGGCTACGACGTCGAGCTGCACAAGCGGACGCTCGAGCGTGGCCTGCTTTCGCTGATCGGACCCGCCGCGATCGCGACGGCCGGCGCGGGGACGCTCGCCGAGAGCGCAGAGCACGCCAACGCGGCGCTCGCAATCGAGGGGATCGACACGCTCGCGGTGCGCACCGACCTCGGCGTCGATCTGCTCTGTCAGGCGACCGACAGCGAGCGGCTGAGCGCCGTGCTCCTCGCTCGTGGAGCCGCCCCGATATCCGAGCAGGCCGCCGAGTGCCTGCGCGTCGAATCCGGTCGCCCACGCTTCGGCCTCGACATCGACGAGACGACGATCCCGCAGGAGGCCGGGCTCAACGCGCGCGCGGTGAGCTTCACGAAGGGGTGCTACGTCGGGCAGGAGACGGTCGCGCGGCTGCACTGGAGGGGCAAGCCGAACCGCCACCTGCGCGGGCTACGCCTCTCCTCGCCGGCGACGAGCGGCGAGGAGCTGAAGCTCGGCGAGCGCCGCGTCGGGTACCTCGGCGGCTCGGCGCTCTCACCCGAGCTCGGGCCGATCGCGCTGGCGCTCGTGCGCCGCGAGGCCGAGCCGGGCGCCACGCTCAGCGTCGGCGAGAACGGGACGAGCGCGCTCGTCGTCGAGCTTCCGTTCGACCGCCGCGCCTGACTGACGGTCCACGTCTGGGCGGCGCGCTTCCAGTCCTCATGGCTGCCGGGTACTCGCACGAGAGCGACGTCGCGAGCAGGACATCCGCGACGTCGCCCTGCCGATCGGCCTGGTCGACGTCAAGGTCGCCGCGCTCGAGCAGAGCTGGTCGGGGCTGCGGCTCCTCCGGCGGCGCGAGCTGCGGACCACCCTCCGGGGCAACCCCAGGGTAGGATTGGGGCGCATCCGTCCCCGATCAGCGAGGTCCAACCGCACGTGGCACTCGATCTGCAGCAGGTATCCGACGTCAACACAGAGCTCGGCGAGCTGCCGAAGACGATGGCCGCCTGGGTGATCCGCGAGGAGCGCCAGGGCGAACCGAAGGACGCGTTCCAGGTCGAGGAGATCGAGGTCCCCGAGCCAGGCGCGTTCGAGGTGATCGTGCGCGTGATGGCGGCCGGCGTCAACTACAACAACGTGTGGGCGGCGCTCGGCAAGCCGGTGTCGGTGATGAAGTACGGCGACCACCCGCAGTACGGCCACCACATCGGCGGCTCGGACGCCTCGGGGATCGTCTGGAAGGTCGGCGCCGGCGTGACGCGCTGGAAGCCGGGCGACGAGGTCGTCGTGCACTGCAACCAGGCCTCCTACGAGGACCCGGAGGTGCATGGGCTGGACCCGATGGCGGCCCCCTCGCAGAAGATCTGGGGCTATGAGACGACGTGGGGCTCGTTTGCGCAGTTCACGAAGGTGCAGGCGCAGCAGCTGCTCGCGAAGCCGCACGCGCTGACCTGGGAGGAGGCCGCCTCCTACGGCCTCGTCTACTTCACCGCGTATCGAATGCTGATCACGCGCTGCAAGCTGCAGGCCGGTCAGAAGGTGCTGATCTGGGGCGCCGCGGGCGGGCTCGGCGTGTTCGCCACGCAGCTGTGCGCAGCGGCCGGCGCGCACAGCGTCGGCGTCGTCTCGTCGGCCGAGAAGGGTGAGCTCGTCAAGCGCCTCGGCGCCGTCGACTACATCGACCGGGCCGAGTTCTCGGGGATGATGCGCACCGGCTCCGAGACGCCGGCGGAGGAGAAGGCGCGCTTCGGCGTCGCGCGCGAATTCGCCAAGCGCGTCAAGCAGATTCTCGGCGACGCGCCCGACATCGTCTTCGAGCACGTCGGCCAGGCGACGTTCCCGACGTCGGTCTTCACGGTCAAGCCGTTCGGCAAGGTCGTGATCTGCGCGGGCACGACCGGCTACAACCTCGACTTCGACGTGCGCTACCTGTGGATGAAGCAGAAGGAGATCCTCGGCTCGCACTTCGCCAACGCGTACGAGTGCATGAAGGCGAACGAGCTGATCGAGAGCGGCCAGATCCGCCCGGTCCTGTGGCGTACGCTTGGCTTCGACGGCGTCGCCGAAGCGCACCAGCTGATGCTCGAAAACAAGCACCTCGGCAAGATCTCGATCCTCGTCGGCGCCGAGCGTGAGGGCGAAGGCAAGACGGCCGAGGGCCCGGGCGCGATCCACGCCGAGGTGGGCGCCTGATGGCCGGAACGGTGATCGTCCCGTGGTACGCGACCGGTTTTCGCCCCGACGCGTTCGAGCAGGAGCTCGAGCCGGTCGCCGCCGCGGCGCTGCGCTACGGCGCGACCTCCTATGCGATCTACCGCGCGCGCGACGACCGCTACAAGTTCCAGCAGCTCGCGGCCTTCGAGGACCACCTTCAGTGGGAGCGCTACTGGACGGGCACGGAGATGACGCGCTTCCGGACGTTCCACTCGAGCTGGTATCAGGTGCCGGTGCTGTACGGCTGGTGGGACAAGACCGCCGGCGGCGAGATCCACAAGGGCGCGACGCCGAGCGGCAACTCTCACGCCAACGGCCACAGCAACGGCCACGGCAACGGCGCCCCCCGCAGCATCGTCGAGGGCGAGTCGGTCTAACCGACACGCCCTCAGACGGCGCTCGACCAAGCGGAGCAAGGACGCAGGGAGCGTGGCGTGCGGACGCACGCGAGCGACCGAGGACGCCGCTCCGCGCAGCGTCGAGGGTCGTCTCAGCCCTGCTCGAGGGGGGCCATCGTCAGTCCAGCGCCCTTCAGCTGCTCCCAGTAGTGCTCGGCGGGCTCCTGCATGCCGGTGAAGACGATCGCCCGGCCGGCGCTGTGGATCACGTTGGCGATCTCGTGCCCGCGGGCGAGCGTGACCCCTGGGATGTAGCGCGCGAGCGTGTGCGCGACGTGCTCGAAGGTGTTGTGATCGTCGTTGCGCACGATCACGCGCCACGAGCCGCCGAGCCCGCTCCCCGGGCCTCCGACGCGCGGCAGCTCGATCGTCTGAGACACGTACAAGAGGATAAAGCGAGCGGCGCAACCGTACAATTGCTCGTATGAGCGGCGAGAAGTCACCGCGGCTGCCCGAGCGTGAGCGCCCGTGGATGATGCGCACGTACGCCGGGCACTCGACGGCGAAGGCGTCGAACGAGCTCTACCGGCGCAACCTCGCGAAGGGCCAGACCGGGCTCTCGGTCGCGTTCGACCTGCCGACGCAGACCGGCTACGACCCCGACGACGAGCTCGCGCGCGGCGAGGTCGGCAAGGTCGGCGTGCCGATCTCGCACCGCGGGGACATGGCGGCCCTGATGGACGGCATCCCGCTCGCCGAGATGAACACGTCGATGACGATCAACGCGACCGCCGCGTGGCTGCTCGCGCTGTACATCGTCGCCGCCGAGGGGCAGGGAGTCGCGCAGGAGTCGCTGCAGGGCACGACGCAGAACGACATCATCAAGGAGTTCCTCGCACGCGGGACCTACGCGTTCCCGCCGGGCGCGTCGATGCGGCTGATCGCCGACATGATCGCCTACACGGTCGAGCGCGTGCCGAAGTGGAACCCGATCAACATCTGCTCCTACCACCTGCAGGAGGCGGGCGCGACGCCGGTGCAGGAGATCGCCTACGCGATGAGCAACGCGATCGCCGTGCTCGACGGCGCGCGCGAGCGCGTCGAGCGCGCGCACGAGCCCGGCGGCGCCGAGGCACAGCAGCTGATGGAGCAGGTCTTCGGGCGGATCTCGTTCTTCGTCAACGCCGGCGTCCGCTTCGTCGAGGAGCACGCGAAGCTGCGCGCGATGTCGATCCTCTGGGAGGAGCTGGGGCGCGAGCGCTACGGCGTCCAGGATCGCCGCCACCTGCGGTTCCGCTACGGCGTCCAGGTCAACTCGCTCGGGCTGACCGAGGCGCAGCCCGAGAACAACGTGCAGCGGATCGTGCTCGAGGCGCTCGCGGTGACGCTCGGGCGCGACGCGCGCGCTCGCGCGATCCAGCTGCCCGCCTGGAACGAGGCGCTCGGGCTGCCGCGCCCGTGGGACCAGCAGTGGTCGCTGCGAATCCAGCAGGTGCTCGCGTACGAGACCGACATTCTCGAGTACCCCGACATCTTCGAGGGCTCGATCGTGATGGACGCGCTCGTCGCTGAGCTGCTCGACGGCGCGCGCGCCGAGATGGCGGTCGTCGCCGAGCACGGCGGCGCGGTCGAGGCGGTCGCCTACATGAAGGGCGCGCTAGTCGACTCCCACCGCGAGCGGATCCGCCGAATCGAGGCCGGCGAGCAGGTCGTCGTCGGCCAGAACCGCTTCACCGAGAGCGAGGAGTCGCCGCTGACGGCCGACGCCGAGGGCGGGATCCTCGTCGTCGATCCGGCCGTCGAAGCGCAGCAGATCGAGGATCTGCGCGCGTGGCGCGCCGGGCGCGAGCAGGCCGTCGTCGAGCAAGCGCTCGCCGAGCTCGCGCAGGCGGCGCAGGACGAGACGCAGAACCTGATGACCGCGACGATCGCCGCTGCGCGCGCCGGCGCCACGACCGGCGAGTGGGCGGGCACGTTGCGCGATGTGTTCGGCAGCTACCGCGCGCCGACCGGTGTCGGCGAGGCCGCCGCGGCGCCCGCCGACGCGGACCTCGCCGAGCTGCGCGAGGAGGTCTCGCGCCTGGAGCAGAAGCTCGGACGCCGGCCGAAGATCCTCGTCGGCAAGCCTGGACTCGACGGTCACTCCAACGGCGCCGAGCAGATCGCCGTGCGTGCGCGCGACGCCGGGATGGACGTCGTCTATGAGGGGATCCGCCTGACGCCGGCGCAGATCGCCGCGTCGGCGCTGCAGGAGGGCGTGCACGTGATCGGGCTGTCGATCCTCTCCGGCTCGCACCGCGAGCTGATCCCGGCCGTGATCGACGCGCTGCGCGAGGCCGGCGTCAGCGCGCCGGTCGTCGTCGGCGGGATCATCCCCGAGCAGGACGTCGCGGCGCTGCGCGAGGCCGGCGTCGCCGCCGTCTACACCCCGAAGGACTTCGACATCACGCGGATCATGCGCGACATCGTCGAGCTGCTCGACGCCGACGGCGCCGCGACCGACGGCGCGGCCGTCGCTCACAGCGCCGCGTCCGCCAACGGCGCGGCGTGAGCGGGGCACCGCGGCCGACGGGCACACGCCCCGACGGTGTGGATCCCTCCGGTCTGGGTGCCCACGGGGTCGGCGCGGCGCTCGGCGCTCGTCTGCGCGAGCGCGACCTCAGCGCAGCGCCCGCGACGCTGAACCTGCTCGAGAGCGCGACCGCCGAGGCCCGAGCGCAGGCCGCGGCGCTGCTCGCGGAGGTCTCGCCCGCCGCGCTCGGCCGCGAGGCGCCGGGCCACGTGGTCGGCGTGACCGGGCCGCCTGGCGCCGGCAAGTCGACGCTGCTCTCGGCGTTGCTGCGCGCGTGGCGCGCCGACGGGCAGAGCGTCGCGATGCTCGCCGTCGACCCGAGCTCGCGCCGCTCCGGTGGCGCGCTGCTCGGCGACCGCGCGCGGATCGAGTTCGACCCGCACGACCGCGGCGTGTTCATCCGCTCGACCGCGGCCGGTGAGCGGCTGGGCGGCCTCGCGTGGGCGACGCGCGCGGCCGCGCACGCGCTTGCGGCGGCGTTCGACGTCGTCGTGGTCGAGACCGTCGGCGTCGGCCAGGCCGAGACCGAGGTCGCAGACGTCGTCGATACGGTCGCCGTCGTCGTGCAGCCGGGCAGCGGCGACGTCCTCCAGTTCCTCAAGTCCGGGATCATGGAGATCCCCGACGTGCTCGTGATCACGAAGGCCGACCTCGGACAGGTCGCGCAGCGCACGCGGCGCGACGTCGGCGCCGCGCTGCGCTCGCTCGGCTCCGGCGCAACCGCGGTCGTCGTGGTCTCGTCGCTCTCGCCGCCGCGGGGGATCGAGGAGCTGATCGAGGCGCTGCGCGAGCACCGCGCCGCCGGCGACGTCGCCGCGCGGCGGCTGCGCGCGCGGCGGGCGGGGGCGCTGGCCGACTTCGCGCACGAGCACGGCGAGCGCGGCGTGCGCGCGCTCGGCGGACGCCGGGCGGCCGAGCGGATCCTCGCCGCGCAGGAGCCGACGCTCGATCCGGCGGCGCTCGTCGCGGCGCTCGAGCGGGCGGCGCTCGAGCGATGAGACGTGGCCCGCTCGTCGACCTCGCGCTGATCGTCGGCGCGTTCGCGCTCGCGAGCGCGCTCGCGGGCGCGCTCGGCGCGATCAACCTGGGCACGGCGCTCGCGTTCGGCCAGATCGCGCTGGCGCTGACCGTCGTCTACGTGCTGCTGCGGCGCTGACGCAACGCCGCGAGACGACGCTGCGCGCGGCTGCCGGCGCCTAGGGCCGGCCCCCGGCTCTAGGCTCCATCGCAGCGACCAGACGGCCGTGTAACGGATCGCGGCGCCGGCCGACTAAAGAGCTACAGCAGATGATCGTCCTGATCGGCTTCGCCATCCTCGCCGGCGCCGGCACGGCCCTGTCGCCGTGCGTCCTGCCCGTGCTGCCGGCGCTGCTGTCGGCCGGCGGCGTCGGCGGCAAACGCCGCCCGCTGGGCATCGTGCTCGGCCTGTCGGTCACCTTCACGGTGACGATCGTCGGCCTCGCGAAGGTCGTCGGCGGCGTCGGCCTCGGCAACGACCCGCTGCGCGACGTCGCGATCGTCGTGCTGCTCGGTTTCGGCGTTGCGCTGTTCGTGCCCGACGTCAGCGCGCGAATCGAGGCACCGCTCTCGCGCCTCGCGCGCTTCGGCCCGCGCTCGCGCGGCGACGGCTTCCGTTCGGGGCTGCTCGTCGGCGGCGCGCTCGGATTCGTCTACACGCCGTGCGCGAGCCCGATCCTCGCCGCTGTCATCTCGGTCAGCGCGGCGAGCGGGAAAACGATCGTCCTCGCGCTCGCCTACGCGCTCGGCTCGGCGCTCGTGCTGCTCGCGCTGACGCTCGGCGGCAGGCGGCTGTTCGACCGCGTGCGCCGCGCCGGCCGCGGGCCGGCGCTGCAGCGTGCGCTCGGCCTCGTGATGATCCTCACGGCGGTCGCGATCATCGCGAACCTCGACGTCAACTTCGACCAGTTCGTCGCCCAGCACATCCCCAACGTGAACCTGACGGCATCGCTCGAGTGCTCGGAAACCGTGACCAAGCACCTCCACGAAGTCAGCGGACACGAAGTCAGGTTCGCTCCGGCAAACGGCTCCTCCGCCTGCGGCGGCTCGGGCTCCGGCGTGAAGGCCGCGCCGGCGAATGCGAGCCAGGCGACGCTGCTCGCCGCGGCGCATGGGCTCAAGGACCTCGGGCCGGCGCCGGACTTCATCGAAACGCAGGACTGGTTCAACACGCCCGGTATGCGCCCGCTCTCGCTCGCCGGGCTGCGCGGGCACGTCGTGCTCGTCGACTTCTGGACCTACACCTGCATCAACTGCATCCGCACGCTGCCCTACCTGAAGGCCTGGGACGCGAGCTACCGCCGCGCCGGGCTGACGATCGTCGGCGTCGAGACGCCCGAGTTCGCGTTCGAGCGCGACGCGTCGAACGTCGCCAACGCGATCAAGCAGTTCGGCCTGCGCTACCCCGTCGTCCAGGACAACCAGATGGGAACGTGGAACGCGTACGGCAACCAGTATTGGCCGGCGGACTACCTGATCGACGCCCGGGGTCACGTTCGCTATGCGGCGTTCGGCGAGGGCGACTACGACAAGACCGAAACGGCGATCCGCGCGCTGCTCGCCGAAGCGGGCGGCGAGGTCGGCGCGAGGAGCCGGCCGGCCGACGTCGTCGTGCCGAGCCAGCAGGCCACGCCCGAGACCTACCTCGGGACCGAGCGGGCCGAAGGCTGGCTGCAGGCGCCGCGGAGTGGCGTCCACGACTACGGCGTCGCGCCGACCGGCTCGCTTGCGCTCAACGAGTTCGCCTTCAGCGGCACGTGGCGAATCGGCGCGCAGCCGGCGAGCGCGATCTCGAGCGCCGGGATCGACGTCGAGTTCCAGGCCAAGCACGTCTATCTCGTGCTCAGCTCCGAAGGCGCACGGCCACGCTCGGTGCAGGTGCTGCTCGACGGCCGACCGATCCCGGCGGCCGACGCCGGATCCGACGTGCACGCGGCGCGCGTGACCGTCAGCGGCCAGCGCCTGTACACGCTCGCGTCGTTCCCGCGCGAGGAGCGCCACCGGCTCGGCCTGCGCTTTCCGCCGGGCGTCACCGGCTACGCGTTCACATTCGGTTAGGCCGGTAGCCTGGGCTGCGGTGCGAACCGGCATCCTCACCCTCGCCCTGCTGCTCGTGCTCGCAGCGGGTGCCGGCGCGGCGGCGCCGGTCACGCTCCCGGGCGCTCCGTTGAGCGTCGCGGTCGGCCCGCTCGGCCAGTGCCAGTCGAGCTACGTCGGCCTCGGCAACAACTTCTACCCGGCAGAAGGCGCGCTCGGCGACTGCGGCTTCTTCCTCGGCTTCCCCGAACGCGGTAATCCGGCGTTCCTGCAGAAGCAGGTGTTCGGCTTCCACGGCGTCCAGGGCCCCGACCTGAGCGCGCAGTACACGCCGCTGAGCCAGGGCCTGCCGACCGGCACGGGCACCCCGTCGGACCCGTACGAGCAGCTGACCACATTCAAGCTCGGCGACACGGCGAGCGCCAAGGAAGGTGACTACGTGCTCGTCGAAGAGACGACGAGCTACGTCGACGGACAGGCGCAGTTCAGATCGACCTTCGACGTCGAAAACGTGACCGGCCGCGCCCCGACGCCCGGGCTGAGCCCGGCGCCGGCGGCGTCGCTGCGGTTCCAGGCGATCTATGCAGGCGACCTGCTGACCGGCGGCAGCGACTTCGGGACGGGCGTGCTGCTCGCCGGGCCGCCACTCCTCGTCGGCGGCCAGGATGAAGCGAGCGGCGTGCTCGGCGGCCTCGTCCAAGCGCCGCCGCCTTCTCCGCCGTGGGCGAGCTACGAGGCCGGCTGCTGGAACGTCGTTCCCGAACCGGAAGGTCGCTGCGCGAACGCGAGCGCATCCGACGGCGGGATCTGGGCGGCGGTGCGCGCCGCCTCGGGCGAGGCGCCCGCGTTCAACGACGTGATCGACCCCGCCTCGATCGACGACGGCGCGGGCGTCAGCTGGGGCGACCACCTCGCCAAGCCGCTCGCGCCCGGAGAACGCGCGACCTACTCGATCGTCAACCGCGCGGACGTTCCCTCCGCGCTGAGCGTCACGCCCCTCGCGCAGAGCCAGACGGTCGGCCAGACGGCGACGATCACCGTCGCGGCGACCGACACCGCCGGCGTGCCCTACGCGAACCGTCCGATCGTCTACACGATCGGCGCGGCCAACCCGAAAAGCGGGAGCGTCCTCACGGACGCGTCCGGCGTCGCGACGCTCAGCTACACGGGCACCGCCGTCGGAGCGGACGCGCTGGCGCTGTTCCTCGACCTCAACGGGAGCGGCACGCGAACGCCGCGCGACCCGGCCGCCGCCGCGCAGATCGCCTGGACGGCGGCGCCTGCGACGGCGAGCAGCAGGTTCGAGCTGCGCTCCGTCCACGTCGCCAGAGACGGCACGATCACGATCGTGCTCGTGCCGAGCCAGGACGGGACGGCGAGCGTCGCGGTGACCGCGCCGACGGCCACGATCTCCCGCGATGCTCGCAACGCGAGGCGGCTCGCTTGCAGGCGCTCTCAGGCCGTCGTCAAAGGTCGCTGCCGGCCGCGGAGCACCGTCTCGGGTAGCGTCAGCGCGAGCGGCCACGGCGGGATCGCGCTGAAGCTCACCGTCCGGTCCTCGGCGAAGGTGAGGCGGGCGCTGGCTGGCGGCAGGAAGGTCGAGCTCACGGCGAAGCTGACCTACCGCTCGAAGCTCGGCGGCATCCCGACCACGCGCACGCTCCACCTCACGGTCAGGCCCACGAGCCGCAAGCGGCGCTAGCGACCTCGAAGAGGCAGCTTCGCAGTAGATCGGGTGCACGGCGGCCCGCGACCAGGGCAGCGATATCCAGCTGATACGCACTTGTACGTATGTATAGTCAGCCGCCTTCCGGGAATTGCTTTAGCTTCCCGGGTCAAGGCAAGCTGCCAAGCACGCCATAACTCCCCGGGGGGACTCGAGATGCGCATAACAAGACGTGTGCGCGACCATGCGGTCGCGTCGCCTCTGCTCTCTGATCGCGGCGAGCGCCGCGCTCGGCGCGATCGGCTTCGGGCCGGCGGCCAGCGGCGCCGCCGCGGAAACGCCGGCGCACACCGACGTGCTGTTCCTGTTCGACACGAGCGGCTCGATGTCCGGCGAGCTGGCCGAAGCGAAGGAAAAAGTCGCGAGCGTGATGGAAACGGTCAGCGCGCACCTGCCGGATGCGCAGTTCGGAGTCGCCAACGTCGAAGACATTCCCGGCTACAACGAAGGCGCGTTCACCGAAACGGAGACCGAACAGCAATACGCCGAAAACAAAGAAAAAGCGTGGCGGCTCGATCAGTCGATCACGACCGATCGAACGAAAGTCCTCTCGACGATCAACGCGCTGACGATCGGCTATGGCGGCGACGGGCCCGAAGCGTATTCGCGCGCGCTGTGGGAGTCCGACACGAACCCGACGGTCGGCTGGCGCCCCGGCTCCCGGCACGAGATCGTGCTGATCGCCGACAACGTGCCGCACGACGTGAACCTCAACGAAGGCCTGCCCGAAAGCCAGTGGCTGACGAACCCGTTCGACACCAACGAAGAACCCGGCGGGAAGTTCGGGATCGCCGGGACGACCTGGACGCCCGGGACGAACCTTCGGATCCGGAACGTCGTGAGCCAGCTCGGCAGCGACGGCAAGCCGCTCGAGTCGGTCGAGTTCTTCGGATCCGAAGACCACTACCTCCCCTACTGGGAATACTGGGCCGCGCTTTCCGGCGGCCAGGCGCTCAACGGCAGCAGCAAAGAACTCGCGACGGAGCTCACGACGATCATCGAAACGGGTGCGACCAAAGCGCTCACTGGATGCCCCGCGGGCCAGGTTCGCGTCGGCGAAGAAGCGTGCGTCGTGCCGCCGAAACCGACGAGCCACCCGACGGTCACGCAGGTGATCTGCAACCTCGTGATCGCGACCGCGTCTGACACCTGCACGGCGACGGTCGGCGACGCCGCCACGGCGGGCTCGACGAACCCAACCGGCACGGTCTCGTTCGCGACCCGCAACGGCGGCGTGTTCAGCAGCGGCAACACGTGCAACCTGACGCCGACGCCGCTGTCGGGGAACACGTCCAGCTGCTCGGTGCAGTTCCTGCCGCCGAGCAAACCGGGGACGTTGCCGGAGATCACGGCCACCTACTCGGGCGACGCGACGCACAACTCGAGCGTCGCCGAAACGCATTACGGGCCGGCGAGCTCGCTCGAACACCTCGTCAGCCTCTCCGAAGCGGGGACGATCAAGCCGGGGGGCACGGTCGAAATCCCGATCAGCTGCGAATTCCCGTGCGTGACGTCGGCGAGCCTGTTCACCGAACCCGGCCTCGCCAGCCTCGCCTCGGTCGCCTCGGTCGGCGAAGTCGAAGCGGTCGCGACGAGCGCCGCCAAGCACGGCAAGAAGAAGAAAAAGAAGAAGAAAGTCGCCGTGCTGCTCGGCAAGGGCAGCGTGACGCTCACGAAACCCGGCAAGGGCAAGCTGATCATCACGCCGACGGCGAAGGGCCGCCGCGCGCTCGCGGGCATCAAGAAGGGCAAGAGCGTGCGCCTGACGCTGAAGATCACGGTCACCACGATCAACGGGACGCTCGTGGTGAGCAAGACGCAGGGAATCACGCTGCGCCCCCTGAGCAAGAAGGGGCGCAAGAAGCACCACTGACGGCTGGCGGGAGCGGACCGCTCGCAAGCCCCCCGCGGCGCAGGCAACGTCGCGGGGGGCCGTCCTACAATGCGGACATGGATGGATCGACGCCGGAGACCGGCGCCCGAAGCTGGTTGCGCTGCTACCGCTGCTGGTCGCAGGACCTCGAGGTGCAGGTCCACTACGAGGGGATCCACAAGATCGACCCCGATACCGGCGAGCGCGCGGAAGTGATCGACGAGCTGCAGGAGGCCGTCGTGCAGTGCCTCGACTGCATGCACGACCAGCCGCACCTCGGCTTCAACAACAGCCGCGTCGAGCCGATCGAGGACCGCTGGGAACGGATGATCGCCGGCACGCCGTGGGTCGCCTCGTGCACGGTCACGGTCGACGCCGACGAGGTCGAGAGCTGCTCGGGGCCGGAGGCCGGCGACGCGCTCTCCTACGCCGCGTTCGGCGACCACGGCGTGCGCGAGTTCTTCACGCACGTGCGCTTCCACAAGCACGAGGACGACTCGCGGATCATCGTCCACCTGCTCGTCGAGCTCTACGCGCGCTCGCTCGAGGAGGCGACCGACGTGCTCGAGTCATCGGCACGCGGCGCGCTGACGATCACCTCGCTCGCCGAGGAGTCACGCCCGCCGGCGGCAGCCGCGGGCGACACCCACGGCCACGACTAGCCGAGGCGCTCTTCGAGCGCCTGCAGCTGCACGCTCAGCGCGTCCGGCAGCGCCTTGAACCGCGCGAGGTGCGCGTGAAGCTGCGGCAGCTGCGCCTTCCACTCGACCGTGTCGGCGCGCAGCAGCTCGGCCATCTCGGCGTCGGAGACGTCGAGCCCGTCGGTGTCGATCCCCTCGGGGCCGGCCGGCGGGATCAGACCGATCGGCGTCTCGCTCGCCGCGCCGCGCCCGGCGCAGCGCGCGAAGACCCACGCGAGCACACGCGAGTTCTCGCCGAAGCCGGGCCACAGGAAGCGCCCGCCATCGTCCTTGCGGAACCAGTTGACGTAGAAGATCTTTGGCAGCTTCGCGCCGTCGCGTCGGCCCATCTCGAGCCAGTGCGCGAAGTAGTCGGCCATGTTGTAGCCGCAGAATGGAAGCATCGCGAACGGGTCGAAGCGGAGCTCGCCCACCGTGCCCGCCGCCGCGGCCGTCTTCTCCGAGCTCATCACCGCGCCGAGGAAGACGCCGTGCTCCCAGTCGAACGCCTCGGTGACGAGCGGCACGACGGTCGAGCGGCGCCCGCCGAACAGGATCGCGTCGATCGGCACGCCTGTCGGGTTCTCCCACTCGGGCGCGATCGCCGGATCCTGGGAGGCGGGCGTCGTGAAGCGGGCGTTCGGATGAGCCGCCGGCGCGTCGGAGTCGGGCGTCCAGTCGTTGCCGTGCCAGTCGATCAGATGCGACGGTGGCTGCTTCGTCATCCCCTCCCACCAGATGTCGCCGTCGTCGGTCTTGGCGCAGTTCGTGAAGATCGAGTTGCGCTCGATCGTGCGGATCGCGTTCGGGTTGGTCTCCTCGCCCGTGCCCGGCGCGACGCCGAAGAACCCGTACTCGGGGTTGATCGCGTAGAGCCGACCGTCATTGCCGAACTTCATCCAGGCGATGTCGTCGCCGATCGTCTCGACCTTCCAGCCCTCGAGCGTCGGGATCAGCATCGCCAGGTTCGTCTTGCCGCACGCGCTCGGGAAGGCGCCGGTGATGTACTTCACCTCGCCCTCGGGCGAGGTCAGCTTGAGGATCAGCATGTGCTCGGCCATCCAGCCCTCGTCGCGCGCCATCACCGAGGCGATCCGCAGCGCGAAGCACTTCTTGCCGAGCAGGGCGTTGCCGCCGTAGCCCGAGCCGAACGACCAGATCTCGCGCGTGTCGGGGAAGTGGACGATGTACTTGTTGTCGGCGTTGCACGGCCACGGGACGTCCTCGGCGCCGTCTACGAGCGGCATCCCGACCGAGTGCAGGCAGGGGACGAACTCGCCTTCGGACCCGAGCGCGTCGAGCGCGTCCTGGCCCATCCGCGTCATGATCCGCATGCTGACGGCGACGTAGATCGAGTCGGTCAGCTGCACGCCGACGTAGCTCTTGTCCGAGCCGAGCGGGCCCATCGAGAAGGGCACGACGTACATCGTGCGCCCGCGCATCGAGCCGGCGAACAGCTCGTTCAGCGTCTCCCGCATCTCGGCAGGGTCACGCCAGTTGTTCGTCGGCCCCGCTTCGTCCTCGGTCTGCGAGCAGATGTACGTGCGGTCCTCGACACGGGCCACGTCGCCGGGGTCCGACAGCGCGAGGTAGGAGTTCGGGCGCTTGGCGTCCGACAGCCGCTCGAACGTGCCCGCGTCGACGAGTGCCTGGCAGAGGCTGTCGTACTCCTCGGCCGAGCCGTCGCACCAGTGGATCTCGTCCGGCTCGGTCAGCGAGGCGACCTCACCGACCCATGCCAGCAGGCGCTCGTTGGTGGTCGGGGCGGAAGCGGTCGTGTTCATGGGGTATGCGGCTCCTCGATCGCGGTCATGATCGGCGCGCCGACGCGCTCGTTGGTCGGTCGGCGCCGTTCCGGGAGCGCACAAGGGCCCCGGGAACGGAAAAAACGCCCGTGCGGGCGATTCGTGAAGCGTATCGCACGCCTAAAAGTGGTTCCCCGTCGCGTGCGGGCCGGAAACCTCTACTCGACGTTGCCCTCCGCCTCGCCCGCGGCCGGGTCCCTGCGCGGCACGAGCACGAGCCGCTTGAACTCGGCGACAAGCACTCCGTCCTGGTTGAGCACGCGCGTGTGGACCTTGACGGTGCCGCGGTCGGGCTTCGATCTCGACTCCTTCTTCTCGAGCACCTCGGACTCGCAGAACAGCGTGTCGCCGTGGAAGACCGGCGCCGGATGCTTGAGCTCTTCGGTCGCGAGGTTCGCGATCGCCTTGCCGCTGACGTCTGAGACCGACATCCCGAGCGCGAGCGAGTAGACC
>FSVZ01000135.1_pt1 | contig 36897 bp, 35 predicted proteins | sample 1637881 | NCBI WGS metagenome assembly FSVZ01 (sample SAMEA3914789, study PRJEB12502) | metagenome | biome: forest; material: soil | place: Canada | collected 2011-07-03 | depth 0.3 m
CCGAGGAGATCGACGCGCTCGAGGTGATGGGCATCAACTCGATGACGTTCCTCTGCGCGACGCGCCTGCTGGCGGCGTGGCTGGTGCTGCCGTTCATGTACCTCGCGGGCATCGGCGCGGCGTTCCTCGCGTCGTATATCGCCGTCGTGCAGCAGATCGGATACGTCTCCTCGGGCGGCTACTTCCTGATCTTCTGGCAGTTCCAGAATCCACCGGATTTCCTCTACAGCCTGATCAAGGCGATGTTCATGGCCACCGCTATCGTGCTCGTAGCGTGTTACTACGGCTACAACGCGAGCGGCGGCCCCGTCGGAGTGGGGAGGGCGACCGCGAAGTCGATGGTCCTCAACCTGGTGCTCGTACACGTGATCGGGATGCTCGGAACGCAGATCTTCTGGGGCGCCAATCCGCGTGCCCCGATCGGGGGGTGAGGAGCTGATGGCCGAGCAGCCGCTCGGGCCGCACGGCGACGCCGACGGCGAGAGCGAGTTCGCGGCGCCGGCGTCCGGCCAGATCGAGGAGGACGCGCGCAGGCGCGAGGCTCGCCGCGAGGAGGAGTCGGGCGAGTTCGCCTACCACACCGGCACGCAGCGCCCGACGGAGACGCCCGACGCGATCGAATTCATCGACGTGCACAAGGCGTTCGGGCGCAACCAGGTGCTGCGCGGCCTGAACATGGGCCTGCCCGACAACAAGATCTCAATGATCATCGGCCCTTCGGGGACGGGCAAGTCGGTCTGCATCAAGCACATCGTCGGCCTGCTCTACCCCGACGAGGGCGACGTGCTCGTGCAGGGCGTCTCGATCCCGAGCCTCGCCGACGCCGACCTGTTCGAGATCCGCAAGAAGTTCGGCGTGCTGTTCCAGGACGGTGCGCTGTTTGGGTCGCTGACTCTGTGGGACAACGTCGCCTTCCCGCTGCGCCAGCACACGGAGAAGGGCGAGGAGGAGATCGCCGAGATCGTCAACCGCCGGATGGGCGAGGTCGGGCTCGGCGGCGAGGGCGCGAAGATGCCGAACGAGCTGTCCGGCGGGATGCGCAAGCGCGCCGGCTTCGCGCGCGCGCTCGTGCTCGATCCGGAGATCGTCCTGTTCGACGAGCCGGACTCCGGCCTGGACCCGGTCCGCACGGCGCTGCTGTGCGAGCTGATCAAGGAAATCCACGCCGAGCACGGCGGCTGCTACGTCGTGATCACGCACGACATCATGAGCGCGCGCCGTGTCGCCGAGCACATCTCGGTGCTGTGGAAGGGCAAGATCGTCGAGTCGGGGCCGGCCGAGGAGCTGTTCGCCTCGGAGAACCCGTTCGTGCGCCAGTTCCTCTCCGGCGAATCAGCCGGTCCGCTCGGCATGGAGTGACGCAGCCGGCGCCTCGTCGTCCCCGGCGGCGTCCTCGGTCGCTCGCGTGCAGAGCACGCCACGCTCCCTGCGTCCTTGCCAGGAACGACGATGCATCCGGCAGGGCGCGGCTTGCGCGCGTGGGCACCGCGCGCGGTTAGCCTTCGGCTGTGAATGCGGCACGGCTTCTCTCGGCGCTCGCCGGCGGCGCGACGCGGCGTCCTCGGCTCGCGCTCGCGCTCGCGCTCGTGCTCGGGCTCGCCGGGGCGGCGCTGGCGCTGCGGCTGAAGCCGACGGCGGCGACGAGCACGTTCGTGTCGAGCTCGAGCTCGCAGTACAGGGACACGCAGCGCTTCTACCGGAGCTTCGGCGAAGAGCCGGTCGCGGTCGTCGTCAAGGGGAACCTGCAGAAGCTGCTGCTGAGCTCGGACCTCGAGCGTCTGATCGGGCTCGAGGGATGCCTGTCGGGCAACGTGCCCGCGAGCGCGCTCGCTGCGGAGGGCGGCGCTGGCGGGCCGTGCGGAGCGCTCGGGCGGGCGCACACGGTCAAGGTCGTGCTCGGGCCGGGGACGTTCGTCAACGAGGCGGCGGACCAGATCGACGAACAGCTCGCGCGCGAGACCAAGCAGGCCGAAGTGCAGGCGAAGCAGGCCGAACGCACGGTCGCCGGCGCGGCGCTGAAGCGCGGGCTGAGCGTCGGCGAAGCCGCGGCGCTCGGACGCGAAGCGAGCAAGATCACGACGGGGCGCTTCCAGGAGGGGCTCGTCACGCTCGCGCTCGAATACGGGCTGACCTCGCGCCCGACGCTCGAAAACCACGAATTCGTCACGTCGCTCGTGTTCGACTCGAGCAAGCCCGCCGGCACGCCGAAGCAGCGCTTCGCGTACCTCTTCCCGAGCCGCGAAGTGGCGCTCGTCTCGGTGCGGATGCGCGCCGGCCTGTCGGAGGCGCAGCGGACGCGCACGATCGCTCTGATCCGCAGCGCCGTCGCGATGCCGCAGTGGCACCTGCAGAACGGCGAGCGCTACCTCGTCACCGGGGTGCCGGCGATCGTCGCGGACCTGACGAGCTCGATCACGCACTCGATCGAGCTGCTGCTGATCGCCGTGCTGCTGGTGATGGCGGCGACGCTCGCGCTGATCTTCACGGGGCGCCCGCGCCTGTTGCCGCTCGCCGTCGCGCTGCTCGCCGCGGCGATCACGTTCGGCGGCCTGTCGCTCGCGGGCGCGTCGCTGACGATGGCGTCGATCGCGGTCCTGCCGGTGTTGATCGGGCTCGCGGTCGACTACGCGATCCAGTTCCAGTCGCGCGTCGCCGAGGAGTCGGCGAACACGGGGACGGCGGGCGCGAGCGCGGTTCGCCGCGCGGCGGCGCTCGGCGCGCCGACGATCGCCGCGGCGGGTGCGGCGAGCGCCGCGGCGATGCTCGTCCTGCTGCTCTCGCCGGTGCCGATGATCCGCGGCTTCGGCGCGCTGCTCGTCGCCGGCGTGATCGTCGCGTTTCTCTGCGCGCTGACGGCCGGCGCCGCGGTGATGACGCTCGCGGGCGCGGCGCCCGCACGCGAGGCTGCGCCGGCGCAGGCGGGAATCGCCGCCGCGTGGCGCGGCGCGGGTGAGCTGCTGCGCGAGAACGCCCTGACGCGTGCCGTCTCGCGTCTCGCGCTCGAGGGCGCGGTGCGCCGGCCGGGCCGCGTGCTCGCGGTCGGCCTGGCGCTGGCGGCGCTCGGGTGGGGCCTGGACACGCAGACCTCGGTGCAGACCGACATCACGAAGCTCGTGCCGCAGGGCCTCGGCTCGCTGCAGGCGCTGAACACGCTCGAGCGCACGACCGGCGTCGGCGGCGAGATCGACCTGATCGTCAGCTCGAACGCGCTGACGAGACCGGCGACGATCGAATGGATGAGCTCTTATCAGAGCGCCGTGCTGAAGCGCTTCGGCTACAGCACCGCGCGCGGCTGCGGCCAGGCGCGGCTGTGCCCGGCGTTCTCGCTGCCCGACCTGTTCTCGGCGCAAGCGGCCGCGAACGTCCAGGCCGGCCCGGGCAGGCCTGCGAAGCGTGCGAAGCTCACGCAGGCGCAGGTCAGCGGGCTGCTCGCCGCGATCCCGCCGTACTTCTCGCAGGACGTGATCACACCCGACGATCGTGTCGCGACGCTCGCGTTCGGGATCCGCCTGATGAGCCTGACCGAGCAGCAGCGCGTGATCGACGAGATGCGCGCGAGCCTGCACCCGCCCGTGGGCGTCAGCGCGCAGCTCGTCGGCCTTCCGGTGCTCGCGGCGAAGTCGGCGGCCGAAGTCTCGTCGCCGCTGCGGCGGATCGAGACGCTGCTCGCGAGCCTCGCGGTCGTCGCGCTCGTGCTGCTGCTCGCGTTCGGCGGCGACGCGCGCCGCGCGCTCGTCCCGCTCGTCCCGGTCGCGCTCGCAAGCGGCTGGTCGGCGCTCGTGCTGTTCGTCGTGCGCGTGCCGCTGAACCCGATGTCGGTCACGCTCGGCGCGCTCGTGATCGCGATCTCGACCGAGTTCGGCGTGCTGCTCTCGGAGCGACACCGTCAGGAGCGGCTCGCCGGCCACGACACGATCGCGGCGCTGCGGCGCGCCTACCGGCGCACCGGCGCGGCGGTCGCCGCGTCGGGCGTCACGGCGATCGCCGGCTTCGGCGTGCTCGTCCTGTCGGACATCAGGATGCTGCGCGACTTCGGGCTCGTCACGCTGATCGACCTGAGCGTGTCGCTGCTCGGCGTGCTGATCGCGCTGCCGGCCGCGCTCGTGCTCGCCGACGCGCGCGCCGAGCGCGGGCGTGCGCTGCGCGCGCCGCTGCGTGCGGACGGCCGGCGCGAGACCGCCCATGAGCCCGTCTGAGCCGCGCCCGCCGGCGCCGCGCACGACGCCGCGCTACGGAGGCTACGTCGGGCTGCTCGCGCTCGTGATCCTCGCGCTGATCACGCTCAACACGATCACGACGAAGCCGAACGGCGCAACCGGGATCGCGCCCGGCGGGCAGATCCCGCCGTTCGCCGTGCCGCTCGCGCTCGGCAGCCTCACGGGCGACGCCGACACGGCGAGGCACGCCGACGAAGGCGCCGCCGGGCGCATCCCGGCGTGCCGCGAGCGCGGTCCGCAGATCCTCAACGTCTGCCAGCTCTATGAAGGCGCGCCGATGCTGCTCGCGTTGTTCGTCGACGGTGGCTCGTGCGCCGACGTGCTCGGCGACATGCAGGCGCTCGCGCCGTCGTTCCCGGGCGTGCGCTTCGCGGCGGTCGCGATCAAGGGCGCCCGCGCGCAGGTCCGCACGTTGATCGAGAAGCGCGGGCTGACGCTGCCCGTCGGCCTCGACCGCGACGGCGCGCTCGCGGCGCTGTACAAGGTCGCGACGTGCCCGCAGCTGACGTTCGTCTACCCGGGCGGCGAGGTGCAGAGCAAGGCGCTGCTCTCTCGCCCCTCACGGGCGACGCTGCGCGCGCGGCTCGCCGCGCTCGTCGTCGCCGCGCGAGCGCGCGGCTGGAAGGGGCCGGCGCGGTGAGCTCGCGCGCGGACGAGCCGACGCCGGCGCCCGAGCCGACCCAGGGCTGGTGCGCGCGCGAGATCGAGGAGGAGCTGCCGGGGCTGCGCCTGCTGAGCGCCGAGGTCAGCGTCGGGCGCCGCGGCTCGCTGACCGGGGCGCCGCCGCCCGACGTCGAGCGGCGTCTGAAGGAGCTCTCGAACCGCTTCCGCGGCGCGACGGCGGTCGCCGTGCGGCGCGAGCCGGTCACCTCGGCCTACCGCGTCTTCTTCCGCCAGATCGGCCTCGACCCCGAGGTCGTGCGGACGCCGATCGAGGCGGCGCTGCTCGCGCGGATGATGAAGGGCGGCTTCCTCTCGCGCGGCCTGCTCGCGGACGTCCTGCTGATCGCGCTGCTCGACACGGGCGTGCCGGTGTGGGCGCTCGACCCCGCGGACCTCGACGGACCGCTCGGGATCCGCGCGAGCGAGCCCGGCGAGCGCCTCGGCCGCAGCGCCGGCGCGCCGGCGCTGCCCGCCGGCAGGCTCGTCGTCGCCGACGCGGCGGCGTCGCTCGCCGTGCTGTTCGGCGAGCTCGCGCCCGAGCATGCGCCCCGCGCTCGCAGCGAGCGCCTGGCGCTGTTCGTGGTGCAGGTCGCCGGTGTGCCCGAGCTGTACGCCGACGAGGCGCTGTGGAGCGCGCGCGCGGCGCTCGAAGCGCGCTGAGGGGTGGCCGCGGCCGCTGGCGCTGCGGGAAGAGCGAGCGCTCGACGCGGGTCCTCGGCGGGCGCCGAAGCCGCGCACCGCGCCGCCGCGCGCTGGTAGACTCGACGCGTCCGTCGTCGGCAGGAGGAGTCGCAGGCGTGCGCAGTCCCGAGCAGCTGAGCAGCGATCGCGCAGCAGCGCCAGGCGAGGCGCTCGACGAGCGCGCCGCGCGCCGCTCGCTGCGCGCCCAGGTCGCGCGCCTCGAGCGCGAGCTCTCGCAGCTCGTCGCCGGATCGTTCCCGCACATTCCCGCCGCCGCGGCGCGCGTCGGCGCGCAGTGCGCGAGCGGCCCGCGGCTGCTCGGCCTCGCGCAGCTCGAGCGCGAGCGCGACGCGCTCGCGGGGCGCGTGCAGGACGTGCGCCGGCTCGCGCGCGCGCGAGCCGCGCACGAGCGCCACGCGCGCGAGCTGCTCGAGCTGATGAAGCTCGAGCCCGGTCGCTACCGCTTCGTGCGCCTGCCGGTGCGCGATCTCGGCGAAGGCGGCTGCGGCGTCTGGGAGGTGCGCCCGCGCCTCGGCCTGATCGGGATGCTCGCGGGCTGGTGGCAGCTCACGCTGTCGTCAGGCTGCCCGTTACCCAGGGGGTCGCGCCGGCGGCGCGACCCCGGTCGGCGGAGCACAGCATCGCCGCGAGCGTGCGGCGCTGACGCTCGGTCATCGTCCCGATCGTCTTCTTCTCGGACATCGGGATCTGGGCGAGGAACTTGCGGCAGCGCGTCTGCCCCCAACGGCGTTGGCTCATCAGCAGGTCGGCGACCGCCATGCTCTGCGCCTCCCACGGGCACGCGAGGATCACCTCGGCCGCGTCGAGCTCGTCGACCGAGACCCGGCGCTTGAGCTCGGCGCGGGCCAAGCGAACCTTGTTGGCGCGCTCGAGCGCACGCATGTACTGCGGGGCAGGGACGATTGTCGCTGTCGCGTTCATGTGTTCTCCCCGTCGCGGCCTCCGAGAGCGGGCCACGACATCCTTGCTTGGCTTTTGACAGTTCGCGCCCGTCATGTCCGTCCGCGACCGACCCGGAGCCGCCGGCTGGCGACCCTGAAGATGGACCTGGAGATGAGCTTGCCGGGCGAACCCGGACGTCATGCAGAGCGCTCACGCAAGCTATGTCAGGGCGCGTGGCGCGGTCAAGCAACGTCCCCTCCCTTTGGACGCTAGAAGCGGCCTTTTTATCTCCCGCCCGGACTTGTGAAGATTTGGACAAGTCGCGCCCACGCCACGGGCGCTCGACAGGCGTCCAAATGGGCGGCGACATCTCTGGCGAGAACTGCCCGCCGCGCTCGTCGTGTCAGCGCTGGTCCGGCCCGGGAAGCGGACCGTGCTCCGCCTCGAACGCGCGCTTGACGCGCTCGAACGCGTCGAGTGCGCGCTCGAGCGTGGCGGCGTCGTGCGTCGCCATCACGCTCGTGCGCAGCAGCGCGCCGCCGGGTGGAACGGCGGGGTGCAGCGCCGTGTTGACGAACACGCCGGCGTCGTACAGCGCGCGCCACAGCAGCGCCGCCTGCCAGTCGTCGCCGACGAGCACCGGCACGATCGGCGTGACGATCGCGCGCTCCGCGCCGTCGGCAAGCACGCCGGGCGCGTCGCCCTGCACGGCGGCGTCGCGCGGCAGCGGCTGCGGCGCGACGACCGCGAAGCCGCGCTCTTCCAACCCGTCGCGCAGCAGCCGCGCGTTCGCGAGCACGCGCTCGAGCAACGCCGGACCGTCGTCGGAGCGCAGCACGCGCAGCGCGGCGAGCGCAGCGCCGACCGCCGCGGGTACGGCCGAGGCCGTGAAGAGGAAGGCGCGCGAGGAGATCCGCAGGTACTCGATCACCTCGCTCGGGCCCGCGACGAAGCCGCCGCACGAGGCGAGCGACTTCGAGAACGTGCCCATCCGCAGGTCGACGCGGTCGGCGACGCCGAGCAGTTCGGCGGTGCCGGCCCCGCGGGCGCCGAGCACGCCGGCGCCGTGCGCCTCGTCGACCATCAGCCGCGCGCCGTAGCGCTCGCACAGCTCGCAGATCTGCCCGAGCGGCGCGATGTCGCCCTCCATCGAGAAGACGCCGTCGACGACCACCAGCACGCCGCCGCCGTCGTCTTGCGCGCGCTCGAGCATCTTCTCGAGCTTGTCGAGCCGATTGTGGCGGAACGGACGCAGCTTCGCGCGCGAGAGCAGGCAGCCGTCGAGGATCGACGCGTGATCGCCGGAGTCGACGATCACGGTGTCCTGCGGGCCGAGCAGCGTGCCGAGCGTCCCGACGTTCGCCTGGTGCCCGGTCGTGAAGACGATCGCGTCCTCGGCGTCCATCCACTCGGCGATCTCGCGCTCGAGCTCGAGGTGCAGCGGGATCGTGCCGTTGAGCAGCCGCGAGCCGGTCAGGCCGGTGCCGAAGCGGTGCAGCGCGTCCTCGGCGCCGCGCATCACGCGCGGGTCGCCGGTCAGCCCGAGATAGTTGTTCGAGCCGAGCATGATCCGCTCGGCGCCCTCCATCTCGACGATCGGCAGCGCCGGCGAGTCGAGCAGGTGGAAGTACGGCAGGACGTCGGCCTCGCGCGCGGCGGCGAGCAGCTCGGAGCGCCCGTGATCACGAACCTTGGCGAAGACGTCGGTTGAGGTCTGCATGTAGTGTGCCTCGGCCGTGGCGGTCGAAATCTCCTCTGTGTCCGGCGGGAGGGATCTGAGGCGCTTCATCGACCTCCCCTACAGGCTGCATGCTAACCATCCGCCGTGGGTGCCTCCGCTGAAGCTCGAGCGGCGCCTGTTCCTGAGCCGCCGGATGAACGCGTTCTTCAGCCACGGCGAAGCCGAGTACTTCCTGGCGCTGCGCGACGGTCGTGCCGTCGGTCGGATCAGCGCGCACGTCAACCACGCGTTCAACGACTACCAGCAGAAGAACTGGGGCTGGTTCGGCTTTCTCGAGTTCGAGGACGACCAGGAGGTGCTCGAGGCGCTGCTCGACGCCGCCTCGCGCTGGCTGAAGGCGCGCGGCAAGGAGCGGATCGTAGGCCCGGCGAGCTTCACGATGAACGACGAGAGCGGCGTGCTGATCGAGGGCTACGAGCTCAAACCGATGATCGCGCAGCCGTGGAACCCGCCGTATTACCGCGAGCGGCTCGAGCAGGCGGGCCTGACGAAGGCGATCGACCTGCTGATGTGGAGCCTCGACGTCGAGGACCGCGACAAGGTGCTGCCCGTGATGTGGGAGCTCGCCGACAAGGTCCAGAGCGAGCACGGCATCCGCGTGCGCCCGATGCGCCGCTGGCAGCTACGCAAGGACATGGACGCGTTCGCCGAGGTCTACAACTCGGCGTGGTCGAAGAACTGGGACTTCGTGCCGTTCTCGAAGAAGGACCTCGACGCCTACGCTCAGGAGCTCCAGCTCGTCTTCGACAAGCACTGGTTCATGATCGCCGAGCGCGAAGCCGACGGTGAGGTCGTCGCGATGGCGATCACCGTGCCGGACGTCAACGAGGTGCTCGCGAAGATGAAAGGCCGCCTGCTGCCGTTCGGCTGGTGGCACTTCGCCAACAAGAGCCGGATCATCAAGCGCCTGCGCGTCGGCTTTCTCGGTGTGAAGCCCGAGTACCAGCACACGGGCGTCGCGGCGCGGCTCTACCAGCTGCACTACGACGCCGCCGAAGTCCGTCCGCAGTCCGGCGGCGAGATGGGCTGGATCCTCGAGACGAACACGGCGATGAACCGAGGCATGGAGATGATGGGCGGCAAGATCGTCAAGCGCTACCGGATGTACGAGCGCGAGCTGGAGCCTGCCGGCGATGCGGTCTGAGCCGCTCTTTACACTTGGACGATGAGCGGCGCTCCCGAGGATCGAACGACGACGACGGCCGACGACGACGAGCCGGCCGAGGTGGTCGACGCGCTGCCGGTGCTCGCGCAGGAGGCGAGCGTCGTCGGCGACCCGTTCGTCGGTGAGCTCTCGCGGGGTCCCGCCGGGATCCCGGCAGTCCAGGCGGCGGCCGTCGCCGCCGGTGGCTTCGTCGCCGGCGCCGCGGTCGTCGGGCTCGTCGCGCGCCGTCAGCGGCGCTTGGCCGCGCTCGCCGGCGGCCGGCGCGGGCGCCGACTCGGCCGTCGCAAGGCGGCGCCGAGCGGCGGCGAGCTGGTGCAGATCGTCGGCAGCCGCTCGCTGCTCGTCGACGTGCACCTGCTCGGCGGTCGCGGCTAACCCGCCGCGGCGCTCGTGACGGTCGTCGAGCAGCGCGTCGAGGTTCGCCCCGCGGGTCCGTTTCGCCTGCCGCGGGGCGGGATGGATGGCCTGCTGCGCCGCCGCGGCGGCGTGCTCGAACGCCTCCTGCACGATCGTGGCGAGCCGGTCCTCGTGCGCGTCGCGCAGCCCGCGTGCGACCGCGTCGTGCTCGGCGCGCGCTCGCGCACGGGCTCGGCGGCCGCGCACGGGATCGAGCGGATGCGCTTCGCGCTCGGCGTCGACGAGGACCTGCGCGCGTTCCACCGCCGCTTCGCGCGCGATGAGATGATCGGGCGCTCGCTCCGCCGCCGCCCGTGGCTGCGCGTCGCCCGCCGGCCGGACCCGTTCGAGGCGCTCGCGTGGGCCGTCTGCGAGCAGCTGATCGAGTACGAGCGCGCCGCCGCGATCGAGCGCCGCCTGCTCTCCTCGCTGGGGCGGCGTTGGGTCGGCTGGGACGGCGCCGCCAGCGCGCTGCGCGACCTGCCGAGCGCCGGCGCGCTCGCGGGGACGGCGCCGGCGCGGCTCGAGTCTTTCGACCTCGCGGCCTCGCGCGCCGTGACGCTCGTCCGCGCTGCGCGGGAGGTCGCGCGCGGACGCGTCGACTTGGACTCGCACGATCACGAGCATGGCTGGCGTCGGTTGCGCGCGATACCGGGGATCGGCAGCTGGACGGTCGAGATGCTCGCGCTGCACGGCCAGGGCCGCCACGACCAGGTCCCGGCCGGCGACGTCGGCCTGTTGAAGCTCGTCGGGCGCGTGCTCAGCGGCGGCGACCCGTACGCGCGCGCCGGCGAGCACGAGGTGCGGCAGTTCTTCGCGCCCTACGAGGAGTGGGCCGGCCTCGCGGCAGCCCATATGATCGGGCTGTGAGCGGCTAGCGCGGGACGCGCGGCAGGACGCGGGTGCGTTCGCCGGCGCCCGGATCGGTCGAGCCGCGCGCGGCTCGACGGTCGCGCTCGACGAGCAGCGCGAACGTCGGGCACGCCTGCGCCGCACGCTTGGCGTGCGCGAGCAGCTCGTCGCCGAGCGGCTCGTCATCGATCACGGGGTAGCCCCACTCGTCGAGCGCGATCCGCTCGGGCAGCAGCTCGGCGCACATTCCGTGCGCCTCGCACGTGATCGGGTTGACGCGCACGCGGTGGCTCATCGGCGCGCCGCCTGCAGGTTGGGCCGCAGGGTCGTCTGCGCGTGTGCCGGCAGCGGCAGCTCGGCCGGCCGCGCGCACGCCTCGCAGCGGCCATGGCGCGCGTGGTCGGCGAACTCGGCGGCGAATGTCGCGAGCGCGCTGTGGACGAAGCGCGCAGCGCCGTCGGGGTGCCCGCAAGCGCCGCGCCGGCGCACGAGCGCGGTCAGCCGCTCGACACGCCGCTGGGCATCGCCGCCGGCATCGCCCGCGGCGATCTCGGCGACCGTCGCCGCGAGCGCGTCGAGCCCGTGCACGCATGGGCCGCACTGCCCCGAGCTCTCCCGCGCGAGCCAGCGCGCGACGCGGGCGGTCTCGGCGACCGGACACGCCTCGCCGCTGAGCAGCGCGATCACGCCCGCGCCGAGCGTCGCGCCGTGCGGTGCGAGGTGAACGTCTGAGAGCGCGACGTTGCGCAGGTACTCGCCCTCGATCCAGCTGCCGGCGTAGCCGCCGAGCAGGGCCGCGCGCACGGGCGCCGTCGTGCCGCCGGCGGCGTCGATCAGTTCGCTCAGCGACGCGCCGTGCTCGATCTCATAGACCGCCGGGTTCGCGACCGGCCCGGACAGCGTGACGAGCGCCGAGCCGGGCTGGGCGGCCGTGCCGAGCGCGCGGAACCAGCTCGCGCCGTGGCGCGCGATCAGCGCGACGTGCGCGTACGTCTCGGCGTTGCTGACGAGCGTCGGGCGCCGGGAGACGCCCTGCTCGAAGGGCAGCGGCGGTGTGAACGTCGGCAGCGCGGGGCCGCCGGAGAGGTGGTTGACGAGCGCCGACTCCTGACCGGCGACGTAGCCCGGAGGAGTGGTATCGAGCCGTAGTCGCGGGCCGCCGAGCGCACGGCGTTCTTCGATCGCCGACGCGACGGCGCCGGCGCCGGCCCTCGCCGACTCGCAGACCGCGACGATCACCTCGTCGGCGCCGAGCGCCTGCGCGGCGAGCTGCGCGCCGTCGAGGATCAGGTGCGGCGCGAGCTGGCACAGCGTCTGGTCCTTGAGGCTCGCCGGCTCGCCCTCGGTCGCGTTGACGACGACGATCGCACGCCCGCGCGAAGAGGCGACCGCGAGCATCTTCGTCGCGGTCGGAAAGCCGGCGCCGCCGTGCCCGCGCAGGCCCGCTCGCTCGACCTGCTCGAGCAACGCAGGCGTCTCGCGCCGCCTGCGCTTGCGCTCGAGCGGTAGCTCGCCGTGCGTCGCGATGTGCTCGTCGAGCCCGAGCGGAGCCCCGTCGGCGCCGGCGCCGCGCAACAGGCGCGGCAGCGAGCGCGCGTCGGCACCGAGCTGCGGCGGCTCGCGTTCCAGCAGGGTCGCGTCGCTCGCAAGCGGGCCCGTCATCGTTTCGATCCCTGCGTCGAGCTCGTGTGCGCGGAGTGGCCGAGCAGCGAGCTCGGCGTGCCCGACCGCCTCGGCCATTCCGAGCCCAGCGGGCCGCCGGGCAGCCAGAGGGCGAGGAACAGGGAGAAGGCCCCGGCGCCGCCAAGCGCCGCGCCGCGGGCGCGCAGGTGCTTCGGCCAGCCCGAGATCACGCGCGCGAGCACGGCGGCGAGCACGACGAGCAGGCAGAGGACGCTCAGCAGCAGCAGCCAGGTCGATTTGACATCGCTGCCGGTGCCGAATCCGTGCAGCAGCGCGATCGGGAAGCTCGCGTACGTCAGCCAGTGGATCGCGCGCCAGGCGCCGTAGCCGAAGCGCCGGCGCAGCAGGCTCGTGATCGTCACGGCGACCAGCAGGTCGAACGAGAGCGCCCCGAGCCCGAGCCAGAACGGGCGGTAGGAGCCGGTGAACGGGATCACCGCGTCGACGATCGAGATCGGCGCGAAGCTGTCGAGCACCGACGTGATGATGTGCACGCCGAGGAACGCCATCGCCAGCAGCGAGACGTTGCGGTGCAGCGAGTCGACGACGAAGCGCGGCCACTCCGGCGTGCTGAAGCGACGCACGTCGAGCACGCCGAGCGCTACCGCGCCGGTCATCAGCAGCAGCGCGACTGCGCCGGTCGAGCGCGTCAGGTACCAGTAGGCGCTGGGACCCGAGGTGGCGAGCAGCGGGCTCATCGGTGCTCCTCTGTCGGCGCAGGCCAGCCGCCGGTTCGCGCGACGCGCCCGTCGTGCGCCTGAAGCCGCGCCGGCAGGCCGAGCTGCTCGAGCCATGCGAGCGCCTGGCGCCCTCGCACGAGCGCGGCCGTCGTCGCGATGTTCGCCTGCGCGCAGTCGGCCGCCGCGACGCTCGCCGTCCGCCAGCACGAGCGTGTCGGCACGCCGGTCGCGGGGTCGATGATGTGGTGCATCGTCTGTCCGGCGTGGCTCCAGCGGCGCACGGCCGTGCTCGAGGTCGCAAGGCCGCCCGAGTCGATCGAGATCGCCTGCCCCGGCGCGGCGGGGCCGCTGCGGTGGTCATCGGTCACGCGCACACGCCAGCCGCCCTCGGGGGCGTCGCCGGCGGTCGCGATGTCGCCGCCGAGGCTGACCAGCACGCCGCAGTCGCTCGCGGCGTGCGCGGCGACGGCCGCGCGGTCGGCCGCCCATGCTTTCGCCGTTGCGCCGAGGTCGAGGCGGATGCCGCGCGGCACGCGCACGCCGCGGGTCGCCGGATCGAGCTCGATCGTGCGCCAGCCGGCGCGCGCGCGAAGCTTCAGCGTCGGCGCGGCGGGCGCCGGAGGCGCGGCCTGCTCGCGCGGCGGCGCGAGCAGGCCGAAGTCACGGTCGTAGCCGGCCAGCTCGAGTGCGCGCCCGAGCGTCGGGTCGACGTCGCCATCGGTCAGCTGCGCCGCGTCGAGCGCGAGCACGAGCGCCTCGAACAGCAGCGCGCTGGTCCTGACGCGGTGCCCGGCGCGAGCGTTCAGCCGCACGAGCTCGGAGTCCTCGCGGAAGCGACTGCAGGCCATGTCGATCGCCGCGAGCTCGCGCTCGACGGCGCCGCGCGCCGGCGCCAGCGCGTCGGGGTCGGCGCTGCGCAGCACGACGCTCGTCCCGAGCGCGCTCCAGCGCGCCTGCGCGAGCGGCCGCGGCGGCGCGGCGAGCAGCGCGTTCACGATCCTCCGGAGACGACCGGCGCCGAGCTTTCTTCGCTCGCTTTCGGCGCGCTCGGTTCCGCTGCGGAGCTCGATTCCGAGGATCCCGAGGATGACGGGGATTCCTTCGTGGCGCTCGCTTCCGGCGTCGGTTCGCGCGCGGCTTCGGCCGGCGGTTCGCTCGCGCCCGCCCCAGAGGAGCCCGAGCTCGACGGTTCGGCCGCCTGGCCCGACGATTCGCTCGTCGCTTCGGGCGCTTTCGCCGGCGGCGTGATCGTCTTCGGCGGCGACGTCTGTGTCGAGCCGGGAGACGTGCTCGTGTGCGTCTTGGCGCTGTGTGCGCCGGTCGTCGCCGACGGCTTGGCTTTGCCGGGGAAGGCCTGTGCGGCGACCTCGGTCAGCACTCCGGTCAGGGCGACGCTGCCGCCGAGCAGCCAGCGGTTGGCGAGCGAGAGTCGTCTCAGCGAGTTGTCGCGGGTATGTGCGTGGTGTCGAGTCATCTCAGTGGTGGAAGTTGTTGATCCATGGACCGAACTGCGGAATCAGGACGATCGCGAGGACCGCGCCGAGCACGAGCGCACCGCTCAGCGAGAGCGTGCGCCCGACGCGGCCGTTGAGATCGTTGCTCCATGCCGCGCTCGCGCCGCCGCGGGCCGGGCGTCCGTAGTCGGCGCGCAGCGAGCGCGCGACCTCGGGCAGATGGGCGAGCACGTGGATCGCGATCAGCGCCGCCCACGCGAAGAAGCTCAGCTTGTGGATCGGGAACAGCGTGCCGCGCGAGCTCGGGCCGACGAACAGGAGAGCGACGCCGCTCGCGAAGACGACGAGCGTGCTGAGGATGACGAGCGGAGCGAGCAGGCGCAGTGGCATCGGCGGCGGGCCCTTGCGCACGTAGCGCTCGTTGTGCGCGTAGTAGCCGACGAAGCGATAGCCCGTGCTCGCGAGCTTCAACGCGAGCGGCCCGATCAGCAGCATGCCGACGAACATGTGAACCCACAGCAGCTGCCCGATCCGGATGATCGTCACGCCGATCACCGCCAGCAGCACGATCAGCAGCGCGCCGGCCGCCGACGTCAGCCGTTCGTTGCCGGTCGTCCCGCCCCCGAGCAGCCGCCGCGGCCCCGACGGCGGCGCCGGCACGCCCGCGGCGGCGTCTGCGCCGCGCCGACGGCGCCGCGCGGTCGGCGAGACCGGCGTTTGACGTTCTACTGCCATGAGCCGAGTGTGCGAGCGCCGGGTAAGCGTTTGATAACTGCTGCGTGAGAATGCTCTGGGAATGGGCTTCCCTGCAATTCGACGTTCGCGGGCGCCTATCCTTGGTGAATGGCGGCGAGCACGCGTCCGGAGCGCGACGAGGCGGGCGAGGAGGCGTCGCCTCCGCGCGAGCCGCGCGGAGTTTCTCGCGTGCTCGTGATCGAGGACGAGCCTGGGATCGTCGACTTCGTCCGCCGCGGGCTCGAGGTCGAGGGCTTCGAGGTGGCCTCGGCGACCGATGGCGTCGAGGGCGAGCGCCTGGCGCTCGGGGGCGGCTTCGACGCCGTCGTGCTCGACCTGATGCTGCCCGGGCGGCCCGGCATGGAGATCCTCCAGACGCTGCGCCGGGCGCGCCCGACGACGCCCGTGATCGTGCTGACCGCGCGCGGCGAGATCGAGGATCGCGTCGCGGGACTCGAAGCGGGTGCGGTCGACTACCTCGTCAAGCCGTTCTCGGTCGCCGAGCTCGTCGCGCGCGTGCGGGCGCAGCTGCGCGTGCTCGCCGAGGCCTCGGCGAGCACGCTGCGCGCCGAGGACATCGAGGTCAATCTGCTCACGCGCAAGGTCACGCGCGGCGGGCGCGCGGTGACGCTCTCCACGACCGAGTTCGAGCTGCTCGTCTACCTCCTGCGCCACCCAGGTGAAGTGCTGACACGCGACCAGATCCTGAGCGCGGTGTGGGGCTACGAGCACGACCCGACGACGAACGTCGTCGACGTCTACGTCGGCTACCTGCGACGCAAGCTCGGCACCTCGGACGAGCCCGCGCCGATCTTCACGGTGCGCGCCGTCGGCTACCGGCTCGGCGCCACGGGCTGATCGCGATGCGCGCGCTGCGTGGACGCCTCAGCCGCGTCGGCCTGCGCTGGCGGCTCGCGGGCTGGGTCGCGCTCGTCACGCTGCTGTGCACGGGGATCGCCTTCGTCGCGGTCTATCGCGGGACCGGCACGCAGCTGCGTCGCCAGATCGACGGCGAGATCGCGATCTCCGCGAAGGGCCTCGCGCACGGCCTCGCGAGCTCCAACGTGACGAGCCCCGACCGCGCACACGCGGAGGCGGCCGAGCACGTCGGCGACCAGTCGTTCGCGGCCAGCTCGATGGTCCTGTTCGTGACGATCCCCGGCGCTCCGATCGTTACCAACCGCCCCGAGCTGTTCTCGAGCGCCGGCGTGCCGGACAACGGCGAGACGTCCGTCGAGCAGGTGCGCGAGGACGTCCTCTCGCACCGGCTGCTGACGCAGCCGAGCGGCTACTCGACGCTGTCGCTACCCGACACCGGCGACCTGCGCCTGCTCAAGCGCACGATTCGCCTGAGCGATGGCGTGCGCGCGACGCTCGGCGTCGGCGAGCCGCTCGGGATGGTGACGCACGCGCAGGCGAGCGTCGCGCGCGCGTTCGTCCTCGGGGGGATCCTGGCGCTCGCCGGCGCGTTGCTCGCCGGCCTGCTGATCGGCACGCGGGTGTCGCGTCCGCTGCGGCGGATGGCCTCGGTCGCGGCGCGCGTCGACGCCGGCGACCTGCACCCGCGGATCGATGACCCCGGCGGCCAGGCGCACGAGGTGCGTGTCCTGAGCGACGCGTTCAACCGGATGCTCGACCGCCTGACCGATGCGTTCGCGCGCCAGCGCGCGTTCGTCGCCGACGCCTCGCACGAGCTGCGCACGCCGCTGACCGTGATCCGCGGGCAGCTCGAGGTGCTCGCCTCCCAGCCGGCGCCGCCCGGCGAGGAGGTGCGGCGCGTCGAGGCGCTCGTGCAGGCCGAGATCTCGCGGATCACGCGTCTCGTCGACGACCTGCTGGTGCTCGCCAAGAGCGAGCAGACGCAGTTCCTGCGGCTCGAGCCGATCGACCTGCGCCCGTTCGTCGAGCAGCTCTGGGATGGCACGAGCCTGCTCGCCGAGCGCCGCTTCGAGCTCGGCGCGGTCCCCGACGGGACGCTCCGCGCCGACCCCGACCGCCTCACGCAGGCCCTGCGCAACCTGATCGCGAACGCGGTCGAGCACACGGCCGCCGGCGACGGGCTCGTGCGGCTGCGGATCGAGCAGCTGCGCGGAGAGCGCCTGCGCTTCCTCGTCGAAGACGACGGTCCGGGGATTCCGAGCGAGCAGCGCGAGCGGGTCTTCGATCGCTTCCATCGCACCGACTCGGCGCGCGACCGCGCATCCGGCGGGACCGGGCTGGGCCTGGCGATCGTCCGTGCGATCGTGCTCGCGCACGGCGGCGAGGTGAGCGCCGCGCGCTCACCCGAGGGCGGCGCGCGGATCGAGCTCGTGATTGCCGGCTTCAGCCCGCGCCCGTCCTCGCCGCACGCGACGCAGCCGGGCCGCGCGCTGCCCGACGACCCGCGCGCGATCGACCGAATAGCGGCCGGGCGCCACGGATAGGCCGCGCGGGGTGTCTCCGTCGGACGGCCCTACGTGCTGCCTGGAGCCAAGCCCACTCGCGCCCTACGGCACGAGCACCGCCGCGCCGTGGAAGCGGCCGGCGCGCAGGTCGGCGAGGGCCGCGTCGGCGTCCTCGAGAGCGTAGGTCGTAACGCGGGTTTGCACCGGCACGTCGGGGGCGAGCGCGAGGAACTCGCGGCCGTCGTTGCGCGTCAGGTTCGCGACCGAGCGCACGATCCGCTCCTGCCACAGCGCGCTGTATTCGAACGCGGGGATCTCGCTCATGTAGATGCCGCCGCAGACGACGACGCCGGCCGGGGCGACCGCTTGCAGCGCGAGCGGCACGAGCGAGCCGTCGGGCGCGAAGATGATCGCCGCGTCGAGCTCCTGCGGCGGGCGTTCCTGCGAAGCGCCGGCCCAGACCGCGCCGAGCTCGCGCGCGAACGCCTGCGTCGCCTCGTCGCCGGCGCGCGTGAACGCGTAGACCTCGCGACCCTCGGCGATGCAGACCTGCGTGAGGATGTGCGCCGAGGCGCCGAATCCGTACAGCCCGACGCTCCGCGCGTCGCCGCACATGCGCAGAGCGCGGTAGCCGATCAGCCCGGCGCACATCAGCGGCGCCGCCTGCTCGTCGGGGTAGCCGCCGGGGATCGCGAAGCAGAAGCGCGCGTCGGCGACGGCGTGCTCGGCCATCCCGCCGTCGATGTCGCGTCCGGTGAAGCGCGCCCGCGGGCAGAGGTTCTCGCGGCCGCTGAGGCACCACCTGCATTCGCCGCAGCTCCAGCCGAGCCACGGCACGCCGACGCGCTCGCCCTCGGCAAACGCGCCTGCGGCCTCGCTCGCGCCGGGTGCCGCGCCGTCGCCCTCGCCGTGCGCCTCGACCGTCGCGATGATCTGATGGCCGAGGATCCGCGGCGCGTGCTCGATCCGCACCTCGCCGTCGAGCAGGTGCAGATCGGTGCGACAGATGCCGCACGCGCGAACGCGCAGCAGCAGCTGTCCGGGGCCGGGCGACGGTGTGTCGCGCTGCGCCGCGCGCAGCGGCCTGCCGACCCCGTCGAAGAGCATCGCGCGCATCGTCAGCCGAAGAACAGCTCCGCCGTCTCGTACAGCGCCGGGTCGAGCAGCTTCGGCTCGCGCAGCGCCTCCGCGATCGGCGTCTGCACGATCTCGGTGCCCCTCAGGCCGACCATCGTGCCGAAGCGTCCGGCGAGCGCGGCGTCCATCGCCGCGACGCCGAAGCGTGTCGCGAGCACGCGGTCGAAAGCAACCGGGCTGCCGCCACGCTGGACGTGGCCGAGGATCGTCACACGGCTCTCGTACCCCGTGAGCCGTTCGAGCTCACCCTCGAGCAGCACGCCGATCCCGCCGAGGCGCGCGTGCCCGAACGCGTCGGTCGTCGTTCCCTCGCGCACCTGCAGCGTCCCCTCGCGCGGCGTCGCGCCCTCGGCGACGACGACGATCGAGAAGTTCGGACCGCGCGCGTGGCGCTTTCGCAGGTGCTCGGCGATCTCCTCGACGTCGAACGGGCGCTCGGGGACGAGGATCGCGTCGGCGCCGCCCGCGATCCCCGCGTGCGTCGCGATCCAGCCCGCGTGGCGGCCCATCACCTCGAGCACCATCACGCGGTTGTGCGACTCGGCCGTCGTGTGCAGCCGGTCGATCGCGTCGGTCCCGATCTGCACGGCCGTCTGGAAGCCGAAGGTTACGTCGGTGCCGCCGAGGTCGTTGTCGATCGTCTTCGGCACGCCGACGACCGGCACGCCCGCCTCGTGCAGACGGAGCGCGACGCCTAGCGTGTCCTCGCCGCCGATCGGGATCAGCGCGTCGATCGCTCGCGCGCGCAGCGTCTCGCGCACGGCCGCCGTCCCGTCGCGTCCCTCCGCGTACGGGTTCGTGCGCGACGTGCCGAGGATCGTGCCGCCGCGCGGGAGGATGCCCGAGGTGCTCGCGAGCGTCAGCTCGTCGCCCTCGTTCGCGAGCACGCCCGCCCAGCCGTGGCGGAAGCCGACGACGCCGTTGCCCGGTTCGGCCAGCCCGCGCCGGACGACCGCACGGATCACCGCGTTCAGCCCGGGGCAGTCGCCGCCGCCGGTCAGGAGTCCGACCCGCACTAGATCCCCTGCCCCGGCAGGAACTCGTTCGTGAACGGCGGCAGCGCCGTGTTCGGGTCGTGCTTGAGCAGCGCGCGCGAGTACATCCAGTTGCCGAACGCCGCCCACGCCGGCGGGCTCTGCCAGGCGTATGGCTTGCCCGCTTCGCTCGGGACCGTCGCCGGCAGCGTCTGCTCGATCGAGGTGAGCTGCAGCTTCGCTTCCAGCGACGGGTTGGCCGCGACGACGAGCTTCGCCGCCGCCGAGGGGTCCGCGCGCACCTCGCGCTCGCCGCGCGTCAGCGCCTGCAGGAACGCGCGCACGTCCTGCCCGCGTTCGCGTGCCTCGTCTTCGCGGACGACGAGCACGAGCTCGTCGTAGCTCGGCACGCCGGCCTGGTCGACCGGAATCGTCAGCGCGTGCTTGTGCAGCTGCGCCAGCTGGATCGCCTCGTAGTTCCAGAAGCCGCCGAGCGTCGCGGCGACCTTGCCCGAGAGCATCGCGGGCACGAGGTTGAAGCCGACGTTGACTTCCTTGACGCTCGCCGGGTTCGCGCCGGCCGCCTGCACGGCCGTCCGCAACTCGGCCGCCTGATAGGGGATGCCGGCGGTGCCGACGGTCTTGCCGGCGAGGTCGGCGACCTTCTTCACGTGGCTCGAGCGCAGCGCGATGATCGACGTCAGCGGCCGCTGCACGAGCGCGCCGACCGAGACGAGTTTGAGACCTTCGTCGCGCGCGAGCAGCAGCTCCGGCTCGTAGGAGATCGCGATGTCGGCCTTGCCCGCCGCGAGCAGCTTCAGCGGTTCGGAGGGGTCGGCCGGCGTCTGCGGTTTGACGTCGAGCCCGACCGCTCGGAAATCACCGTTCGCGATCGCCGAGTACAGCGGCGCGTGGTCGGCGTTCGGGAAGAAATCGAGCACGAGCGTGAACGGCTTCGCGCTCGCCGCGCTCAGCGTGTCCTGCTTGGAGCCGCACGCCGCGAGCGCCAGCAGCGCGCCGAGCACGAGCGCCGGCGCGAGCAGGCGTGGCGCGATCGTGCGGGGCGAGCGCGCGCGGCGCCTGAGAGCGCGGCGGGCGTGGACGGCGACGAGCGTGACTCTCAAGATCTCTCTCCTTGTGGGTGGGCCCACGGCGCGAGCGCCCGCTCGGCCGCGGCGAGGGCGTAGAAGCAGGCGACCGCCAGGACGAAAAGCACGAACGCGGCGGCATACGCGCGGGGGGTCTGCAGCGCCGTGAGGTCGGCGTTGATCTCGTGGCCGAGCCCCGCGTAGGCCCCGCTCGTCGCCGTCTGCGACTCGGCGATGTACGCGCCGATCACGCCGACCGCGAGCGCGATCCGCGCACCGCTGAGCGCCGCCGGCAGCGCCGCCGGCAACTCGGCGAAGCGGAATGCCTGCCAGCGCGTCGCGTCGAGCGTGCGCAGCAGCTTCAGCCGCTCGCGATCGCTCGCGCGCAGGCCGTCGACGGTCGTGACGAGCACGGGGAAGAAGCAGATCAGCACGATCACGACGAGCTTCGGCAGCACGCCGAAGCCCCACCAGAAGACGAGCAGCGGCGCGATCACCGCGATCGGGATCGCCTGCGAGCCGACCGCGAGCGGGTAGACGGCGCGCCGGAGCGGCTCCGAGAGGTGCACGAGCACGGCGAGCGCGAAGCCGAGCGCGAGCGCGAGCGTGATCCCGAGCGCGACCTCCTCGGCCGTCGGCGCGAGGTTCGCCGCGAGGAAGCCCGCGTTGTCCCACAGCGCCGCCGCGACGGCATGGGGCGCCGGCAGCACGTACGAGCTGGTCGATCCGAGGTCCGCGTAGAGCTCCCACGCGCCGAGCAGCACGAGCGCGAGCGCGAGCGGCGGCGCCAGCCGTCTCAAGCCGCGTCCCTCGTCCCCGCCAGCAGCCCGAGCGCGCGCTCGCGCAGCGCGAGGACCTGCTGATCGGTGCGCGAGCGCGGCCGCGCGAGCGCGACGTCGAGCTCGGCGACGACTCGTCCCGGGCGCGGCGAGAGCACGACGACGCGGTCGGCCAGCACGATCGCCTCCTCGACGTCGTGCGTCACGAGCACGACCGTGCGCGGCTCGCGCGCGAGCGCGTCCGACAGCCAGCCCTGCAGCTCGGCGCGCGTGATCGCGTCGAGTGCGCTGAGCGGCTCGTCGAGGCACAGCACCGGCTTGCCCGACAGCAGCGTGCGCACGAACGCGACCCGCTGGCGCATCCCGCCGGAGAGCTCCGCCGGTGAGGCCTCCTCGAACCCGTCGAGCCCGAGCTCGGCGAACAGCGCCGCCGCACGAGCGCGCGCCGCGGGGCGCGGCACGTGCGCGATCCGCAGCGCCAGCGCTGCGTTGTCGAGCGCGCTGAGCCACGGGAGCAGCAGGTCGCGCTGGGGCATCAGCGCCGCCGGCTCGCAATCGAGCGTTCCCTCCTGCGGGGTCTGGAGCCCGCAGATCAGCTCGAGCAGCGTCGTCTTGCCGCAGCCGCTCGGCCCGACGAGCGCGAGCAGCTCGCCGCGGATCGCGTGCACCGTGACGTCGGCGAGCGCGCGCAGCGGCTCGCCCCGGCGGGCGTCGAACACCCGCCCGACTCCGCGCAGCGCGACCGCACACCCGCTGATCGCCGGCTCGCTCGGCGCCTGTGCGACGGACTGCAGTTCGGTTGCCACTTCGCTCCCTTCGCGGGCATTACCCCACAGGTTCTAAGGGTCGACGCCGGTGGGATCGCTCCCGGGGCGCCATCTCAGCCGGCCTCCGCCAGCCCCCCTGTGCTTGTCGCGCTCGCGCTGATCCTATCGCGAGCGGCCTGCCGCGAGACGGCCGCCACCCGAGGATGCGACCCGCGCGCGCCGGCGGTCGCGAGCGGCGCTCAGGCCGTCACGACGGGCCGTGTCAGCGCGCGCACGAAGTCCTCGAGCTGGGCAGTCGTCCAGCACTCGAACGCCGTGCAGTACTGCTCGTACGCGGCGATCACCGAGTCGCCGTAGTTCCAGTACAGGCGCGGCTCGGGGTTCAGCCAGAACGTGCGTCCGGCGCGCGCCGCGATCTGCGCGAAGATGTCCGCGCGCGGGTCACGCCCGTTCGTGCGCGCGTCGCCGAGCACGATCACGGTCGCGCGCGGGTGCAGGTCGTCCTCGACCTGCACGAGGAACTCCGACCAGACGCGCCCGTAATCGGTGTAGCCGGAGATGTCCGCGACGCCTGCGTCCGAGCCGATCCGTTCGGAGACCGTCTTGAAGTTGCGCTCGTGCTCGAAGATGTCGGTGACCTCCGAGATCCGCTCGATGAACACGAACGAGCGCATCTTGCGGAACGTGTCGTGCAGCGCGTGCAGCACCGAGAGGAAGAACACCGACGCCGACGTGACGCTCGTCGAGACGTCGCACAGCACGTAGATCTCCGGTCGTTTCGGGCGGCGCGGGCGGAACTTCAGCACGACCGGCACGCCGCCCGTCTGCAGCGATGCGCGCATCGTGCGACGCACGTCGACATGCGCGTGACGGCGGTGGCCGCGGTTCTGCATGCCCTGCGTCGCCAGCCGGCGGCGCAGCTGCGCGACGACACGGTGGACCGCAGCCAGGTCGGCGAGCGGGCCCGACGGCAGCGCGCGGTCGAGCTCGCCGAGCGCCCGCGCCGGCGGCAGGTTTCCGGTGCGCTCGATCTGCGAGCGCTCGAGCTCGCGGCGCAGCAGCGCCTCGAAGCGCCGCAGCGCCTCGCGCGGCAGGCCGTCGCGACGGGGGTCCTCTGCGGGCAGCTCCGGCTGCGGCTCGGCGCGCAGCCCCAGCGCGCGGCGGATCCGCTGCACGTCGACGCCGATCACGCCCGAGCCCTCCTGCCGGCGGGCGAACGCGGCGATCGCCATCCGCGCGAGGTCGCGCATCGCGCCCTCGGCGCCATCGCGCACCGCCGCGGCGATCTCCGCGCGCAGCGCGTCGAGCTCCTCGTCGCTCAGCTCGTCGAGGCTCGCGCGATCCTGCTCGCGCACCCCCTCGCGCGCCGCCGCGAGCTCGACCGCGCGGAAGAAGAAGCGCTCGAACACGAGCTCGAAGACGCGCCGGTCCTCCTGGCTCTTGGCGAGCGTCGCCGCGAGCGCCTCGCGGAAGTCCTCCTGTGTCGTCCAGCTGATCTCGCGCAGGACCGCGAACGCGTCGAGCAGCTCAGAAGTGCCGACCGCGACGCCCTCGCGGCGCAGCTCCTCGCCGAACTCGAGCACGCGCGCCGGCAGGCCATCGGGCGCCGGCGCGCTCACGTCCGCGCCGCGCGGCGGCTCAGGTGACATCGGCCGGCGATCCGAGCTTCAGCCCGACCCGCTCGGCGACGACGTCCATGTCGGCGCGGTGCTTGACGATCACCGACATCGTCTCGTTGAAGGTCTCGGAGTCGATCTCCTGCGCGCCGAGCAGCAGCAGCGCGCGCGCCCAGTCGATCGACTCGGCGATCGACGGCGGCTTCTTCAGGTCGAGCTCGCGCACCATGCCGATCACCTCGACGAGCCGTCGCGCGATCGTCCCGTCCAGATCCGGCGCGTGCAGACGCACGATCGCGAGCTCGTGCTCGAGCTCGGGGTAGTCGAGCCAGAGGTACAGGCAGCGGCGCTTCAGCGCCTCGGTCAGCTCGCGCGAGTTGTTCGAGGTCAGCAGCACGATCGGGTGCGTGCGCGCCTCGACGCGCCCGAGCTCCGGGATCGAGATCTGGAAGTCCGAGAGCACCTCGAGCAGCATCGCCTCGAACTCCTGGTCGGTCTTGTCGATCTCGTCGATCAACAGCACGACCGGCTGCTCGGAGGCGATCGCGCTCATCAGCGGCCGCGCCAGCAGGAACTCCTCGCCGAAGATGTCCTCCTGCACGGCGTCCCAGCCCGTGCCGGACGCCTCCGCCTGGATCCGCAGGAGCTGCTTGCGGTAGTTCCACTCGTAAAGCGCCTTCGCCTCGTCGAGCCCCTCGTAGCACTGCAGCCGCACGAGCTCGCGCCCGAGGAACGACGCCAGCGCCTTCGCCAGCTCGGTCTTGCCGACGCCCGCCGGCCCCTCGACGAGCACCGGCTTGCCGAGCTTCGTCGCCAGGAACGAGACGAGCGCCGTCGACTCGCCCGGGAGGTAGCCGACCGCCCGCAACCCGGCGGCCACCTCTTGCACTGAGCTCGGCTCCGACGCGGAGACGCCGGGCGCCTCGGACGGGGAGACGGACATCGTTCACCGCAATCATAGGCGCCCGCCGCGCGCAGTCCGCGGCGGCTGCCTCGCCCTACTCCTCGCGCGGCGGCTCCTCCTCGAACGACAGCTGGCCGGGCGGCTCGGCGCCGCCCGCCCCGCCCGGCGACGGCGGATAGCGCGGTCGCTCGCTGCGTCGAGGCGCCTCGCGCGCATAGGGCCCCGCCGGCGCGGCCGGCGACGCCGGCGACGCGCGCACCGGCACCGGCCGGCTCGCCGCGGTCGACTGCTCGCTCTCTGATCGACGGCGACCGGGGATCTCATCGGCCCGATCGAGATCATCCTCGTCGGCGCTCCGGACGCGCGCGCGATCGCGCTCGCGCGCCGAGCTGGGACCGTCCCGACGCGGGCGCGTCAGCGGCGGCGCGCCGTGCTCGCCTGCACGGATCCGCCGGCCCGTGTAGAGGAGGCCGAGCGCGACGAGCAGCGCGATGAAGATGCCCCACTGCACGCCGACCGTCGAGCTGATCTTCGCGTTGCCCTGCAGGCCCGGCTTGTCGAGCAGGCGATAGAAGATCAGGATCGCCGCCCAGCCGCCCGCGAGCGTCACGATCGTGCCGTCGCCGCCCGGCAGCTGGAACTCGCGACCCTCGGCGCGCGCGAACAGCATGCTCAGCACGCCGGTGCTGACGAGCAGCACGGCCGCCTCGACGAACGAGAACGCCTGGAACGCGCTCAGGCTCTGCTCCGTCGAGCTCGCCGCGCCGTGGACGACGATCGTCTCGGTCTTGCTGTACCACGGGAGCAGCATCGACACGAACAGCCCCAACGAGACGAGCGCCGCCGTTCGCTGCTCTCGGTCGAGCCCACGCCACGCCTGCGTCAGCCGCGTCATCGAGCCTCGCCCACACGGTGCGCGCCGCCCCGGATCGTCGCCAAACGCGTCATTCGAGCCAGTCTAGGCCCGCCCCGGGCGACCCGAGCGCGCTAGCCGTGCGAGACGACGATCGTCCCGATGCTCGTCGAGAAGTTGCCCGCGAGGTCGCTCGCGCTGAGCGTCACCGTGAATGCCCCGCCGCTCTTCGGCGTCGGCCACAGCAGGCGCGGCCGGCCGCGTTCGAGGTAGGCGCTGTTCGTCCAGACGACGCGCGATCCCTGGCGCACCGTCATCCGGACCGTCGAGACCTTCGACAGCGAGAGCTGCACGCCGCCGCGCACGCCACCCCTCAGCGTCCGCGTCAGCAGCGCGAGGACCGGCGGCGTCCGCTCGTACGTCGCGAAGTTCTGAGCCGTCGCGCAGTAGATCTGATCGCCCGCGATCGGCGTCGGCTTCGGCGTGCTCTGAGCGCCGTGCGCCGCCGCCGCGTGCGCCGCCGCGACCGCGCTCGTTCCCGGCGAGCTGCCGCCCGAGGTCGTCGTCGTTGTCGTGGTCGTCGTCGGAGTTGGCGCACCAGCCGTCGGCGTCGTGCTCGCCGGCGGCGCCGGCGCGGGGATCGGCGCCGGCGCGATCGGCGGCCCCTTGCGCGTGCGTTCGCACAGATGCTGGAGGAATTCGGCCAGCAGTTCGTGGTAGTTCAGCGTCGATTCGGAGTACTGGTCGTAGCGCGACCACGCGCCGGTGTCGTAGTGCGGCGTCTCCGCACGCGCCTCCGCGTCGCCCGCTTCGAACAGCTGCAGTCCGAGCGGGTCCTTCGTGATCTGCGTGTAGTCGTACAGTCCGACGTCCGCCTGGATGAAGCCGTTGAGGATCCGGTCGCTCGGCGCGTAGGTGTACTCGGCGTACTCGGACCCGACCGGCGTCTTGACCTGCACGCCGCTCGGCGGCGACGTCTCGAAGATCCCGAGCGCCTGCTGCGCCGCGGCCAGCAGCGCCGGTTCCTTGAAGCGCGACCAAGCCCGCGCGAGCACCTGCAGCGCCGTGCCCTGCGAGAGCCCGCTCGTCCACGGCGGCCGGCCGCCGTCGAACTGGAACATGTACTCCCACGCGATCCCGCCGGCGCGCTTCGTCGCGAGCGGGACAACTTCGCCCAGCAGCTGACGCAGGTTCGCGTTTTCGTGGCCCGCGAGGAAGTAGCCGTTCGCCTCACCGAACGTCCCGAGCCACTGGATCTCGATGCCCTGGCCTTCGTAGTGCTCCCACACGATCAGGCTGTGGGGAAAGCTGATCCGAGTGCCGCCGGCGAGCAGCGGTTCGGTCGTCCACCACTGGCGGTTGCGTTCGAGCGTCAGGAAGACGACCGGCAGGCGCGAGGCGATCAGGTAGCCGCTCGCCGCCATCGCCTGGACGTTCGCGATCACCGCGCCCAGTTCTTCGTGGCGCGTGCCGCTGAGCCGGTTCAGCGAGCGGCTCGCCGCGGCGTACGCGCTCGTGTACCTCGAGTATTCGGCGGCGGTGATCTGGCCGCTGCGCTGCAGCGCCGTGAGCGCCGAGGAGACGCTCGGGCGGCGCGTCGCATGTGCCCGCGCGCCCGCCCTGCCGGCGGCCGACTGAGCGATCGAGCCGGCGACGATCAGCGCCGCGAGGGCGAGCGCCGAGACGAGCGTTGCGCGCACGCGTCGCATCCTAGGAGGAACACGGGCACGGGCACACGAGTTGCGCCACCTACTCGGGATCGAGCTCGAGCTCGTCCGGCTCCAGCTCGTCGTCCTCTTCCTCGTCCTCCGCGTCGTCGCCGGCGGCGAGCGGCTCGCCGCCGGGCTGGTAGGTGACCTGGAACTGCTCGATCAGCTCGTCGCGCTTGCCCTCGTCGAGCGGCGTGTCGTCGGAGATCAGCACCCAGTCCTCGCTGTCGAAGCTGCCCGCCTCGAAGATCTCGTGGCCGACCTCGGGCGAGTCGTCGACGACGATCAGCACCTCGGTCTGCGGGTTGAAGTACGTGCCCGGACGGATCGTCAGTTCGTCGAGCTGAAAGCGGCGCGCGTCCTTCATTGGCGCGTTTATACCCGACTGACGCGCGCGTGTGGTTACGGCGTGAGTTCGTCGAGCGTGCGCGTGACCTCGGCCTCGACGTCGAGCGGCTCGAGTCCCTGTCGCGCGCGGCGTTCGTTGCGCGCGTGCACGAGCTGGCGGACTTCGCGTTCGATCCCCGCGTCGTGGCCGCGCGCCGACGGCGCCGCGGCGGGCGCGAGCAGCCGCGCGACCTCGGCGTCGATGTCGAGCGCCGGCTCGCCGCGCCCGACCAGCCGCGTGCTGCGCGCGCGCAGCATCTGGCGTATTTCGAGCTCCTGCTCGTCGCGCTCGGCTGCCGAGCCGGGCGGCGGCGGAAGATCGGCGTCGGGGGCGCCGTTGCTCGCGAAGTCGTTCTCGCCGATCTGGTCGTACAGGCTGCCGCGGCTGAAGAGGAAGACGAGCGACATCACGACCGACAGCGCGACGGCGCCGAACACGACGATCGGGAACGCGCTCTGGAGCACGTCTCGATTGTTGCCGATCCCCACGCGCTCCGCTACCCTTTGCAGGTATTGACTGACCAGTCAATCACTGCGGCGAGCGAGCTACGCAGCCGATCCGCATCCGCCACCTGTTAAGGGGAGTTCGAAGAAATGGTCGATTTCACGCTCACCGATGAGCAGAAGAGCCTGCGCGAGATGGCGCACGACTTCGCCGTCAAGGAGATTCGCCCCGTCGCCTGGGAGTACGACAAGGACGGGACGTGGCCACAGGACATCATCGAGAAGGCGTGGGAGGTCGGTCTGATGAACTCCCACATCGACGAGGCGTACGGCGGCGCCGGCGCCGGCTACCTCGACGGCTGTCTGATCGAGGAAGAGCTCTCGTGGGGCTGCTCGGGGATCCAGACGTCACTCGGCTGCAACGGCCTGGCGACCGCGCCGATCGCGCTGGGTGGCTCGGAGGAGATCAAGAAGAAGTACCTCGGCGCACTCACCGAAGCCCCCAAGCTCGCCTCCTTCTGCCTGACCGAGCCGGACGCCGGCTCAGACGTCTCGGGCATGCGCACGACGGCTGTGAAACAAGGCGACAAGTACGTCATCAACGGCTCGAAGTGCTTCATCACCAACGGCGGCTACGCCGACTACTACACCGTCTACGCGAAGACCGACAAGGAGGCCGGCCACCGCGGCATCTCGGCCTTCGTCGTCGAGCGCGACTGGGGCGTGGTGGTGGACAAGAAGGAGGACAAGCTCGGCCAGCGCGCGTCGAACACCGCGACGATCTCCTTCAACGACGTCGAGGTCCCCGCGGAGAACCTGCTGGGCGAGGAGAACAAGGGCTTCAAGCTGGCGATGATGACGCTCGACCGCACGCGCCCGGGCGTCGCCGCGATGGCGACCGGGATCGCGCGCGCGGCGTTCGAGTTCGCCACCGACTACTCGCGCGAACGCGTGCAGTTCGGCGTGCCGATCGCGATGCACCAGGCGATCCAGTTCATCATCGCCGACATGGCGACCGAGATCGAGGCCGCGCGGCTGCTGACGTGGAAGTCGGCCGTGATGCTCGACAACGGCGAACGCAACACGCTGATCTCCTCGCACGCCAAGCGCTTCGCCGCCGACACGGCGATGAAGACGGCCACCGAAGCCGTCCAGGTCTACGGCGGCTACGGCTTCATCAAGGAGTACCCCGTCGAGAAGCTGTTCCGCGACGCGAAGATCATGCAGCTGTACGAGGGCACCTCGCAGATCCAGCGGCTGGTGATCGCGCGCGAAACGCTGCTCCCCCGGCACGTCGAGGAGCCGGCGGCCGTCGGGGGCGTGGAAACGGTCGCCGTCTGATCGCGAGCGCCTGATTCGTTGATTGGTCGGCGGGCGCCGTCGCCGACGCGGCGGCGCGACGCGACCGCGTGCGCACGCTCGGCGCACGCGGTCGGCGTACGGCGCCGGACGGCTCTGCCTAGCGGATCAGCAGCGGCGTGCCGTAGGCGGAGACGACCGGACCCGACGTCACGCGCACGAGCACGCGGTAGGCGCCTTTGTGCACTCGCACGACGCGGCTGAACTGCGAGCTCGTCGCGTCGAGCGGCTTCAGCCCTGTCCCGCCGGCGAGCACGCCGTGGCCGTGTTCGATTCGCAGGATCCCGACCTGCATCCCGTTGGCGGCAGGCGTGACCGTGCCGAAGATCCGCACGAAGCCGCGCCGGCGCGTGCGCGCGATATGGCTCGTGACCCGCACGGCGGCGTACTCGGTCGCGACCGGGCTGATGACCGGCGCGCTGGTCGGCGTGAACACGCGGAACTGAGTGCTCGCGCTCAGCGACGGCAGGACGAAGCTGAAGCCGCCCGTCGCCGTCGTCAGCTCAGGGTTGCCGACGCTCTGGAAGCCGGCGGTGAACGGGAAGCCGTTCGCCTGCAGCACGACGACGCGGTTGCCGTTGCCGGTGCCCGACAGCGCGCCCTGGATCGTCACGGCGCCGCCGAACGGAACCGGGTTGGGCGCTGTCAGGATCGCGAGCGACAGCGGGATCTTTTCGGTTTTGAACGAGCCGTCGGAGCCGATCGCGGCTCCGGCCGCGTTGACGGCGACGAGGCGGTAGTGGTAGATCGTGATCGGCTGCAGGCCGGAGATCGTCAGGCGCACGGCGACGGTGCTCGACCCCGCGCCGGCGTCGGCGATCGAGGTCTGCGAGCCGTAGGCCTTCGTCGGCCCGTACTGGAAGTAATAGGACGTGTCGCTGCCGTTGGGGCTGACCGCGCCGGTGAGCGTCGCCGAGGCGTAGCCGAGTTCGCGCACGCCGAACGTGCTCGCTTTCGGCGGCGCGGGCGCTTTCGGCGGCGCAGCCGCCTGCGCGGCGGCGGGCAGCGCGAACGCGGCGAGCACCGCCGCGCCGATCGCCAGCCGCCGCCGGATGGCGAGGCCCCGCGAGGGGCCGCCACCCGCCGAAGGGAAGGTCTGTGGTTCGCTGGATCGGGTCATCTGTCCGCCTCCTACGTAGCGATCGCGCTGGGCCTACCGTCTCAACCCGCGCGTCGCGCGAGAGGTGCGGTGCGTTTCCGGCGCAGCGACCGCGACCGCGATCCGCGCGGCCGCTACGCTCCGGCGACCGCCAACCGCCCAGAGGAGAGAAGAGACCAGCATGTTCGTGTACAGAGCCGCCGTCGTCGGCGCCGGAACGATGGGCGGCCAGATCGCCCAGACGATCGCGGCCGCCGGAATCCCAGTAGTGCTGAAGGACATCGACGACGCGCTCGTCCAGGCGGGACTCGACGAGGCCCGGAACGTGACCAGCGGCCAGCTCGGCAAACTCGTCGAGAAGGGCAGGCTGACCGCCGAGCAGGGCGACGCGCAGCTCGCCGAGATCGTCGGGCGGATCGAGGGCACGACCTCCTACGAGGCCTTCGGCGACGTCGACTTCGTCGTCGAGGCGGTACCGGAGCGGATCCAGATCAAGCAGGCCGTGTTCGCCGAGCTCGACGCGTGCACGCCCGGGCACGCCGTGCTCGCGTCGAACACCTCCTCGCTGTCGATCACCGAGATCGGCGAAGCGACGCTGCGCCCCGAGAAGGTCGTCGGCTTCCACTACTTCTATCCCGCGTCGATCATGCCGCTGATCGAGATCGTCGAGGGCGAGGAGACCTCTGCCGAGACGGTCGCGACCGCGGTCACGTTCGCGCAGGCGATCCGCAAGCAGCCGATCACGTGCGCCGAGGTGCCCGGCTTCGTCGTCAACCGGATCCTCAACTCGAGCAGCGCCGAGGTCTGGCGCGAGCAGGAGGAGAAGGGGCTCTCGATCAAGAAGATCGACGAGGGGCTCGGCGCGGCGGGCGTCCTGCCGATCGGCCCCTACCAGCTCGTCAACCTGCTCGGCCTCGACACGGTGCTGCACGTCGCCGAGCACCTGCTCGAGTCCTACGGCGAAGAACGCTTCTACGTGCCGAAGGGGATGCAGAAGCTCGTCGCCGACGGCAAGCTCGGCGCGAAGACGGGCGGCGACGGCTTCTACGACCCGTCCGGCGAGCCGAACATCGCCGGCGAGAACGAGCCCGACATCGCCGAGCTCGTCGAGCTGCTCTCGCTGAAGACGTTCCTCGAGGCGTGCCTCGTGCTCGAGGAGGGAGTCGCAAGCCACCGCGACATCGACTTCGGGATGATGGCCGGCGCCGGGCTGGACCCGCGCCGCGGCCTGCTGCCGCCGTTCCTGCGCGCCGACTCGGAGGGGCTCGACGCGGTGCTCGAGCGGATGGAGAACGCGCACGAGCGCTACGGCGAGCGCTTCACGCCGCCGACGATCCTGCGCCGGCTCGTCGCGCAGGGTCGGCTCGGGCAGAAGAGCGGCCAGGGCTTCTATGCCTACCCGCAGCCCGACGCTGAGCAGCCGGCCGCGTCGTCATCGAAGGTGGAGGTGATCAAGCTCGAGACGCGCGAGGACGGCGTCGCGATCGCGTGGCTCGCGAACGGCCAGATGAACTCGATCTCGCCGCAGGTCGCGGGTGACCTCGAGGAGGTCTGGGGCAAGGTCAAGGAGTCCGGCGTGCGAGCGCTCGTGATCGCCTCCTCGAACCCGTTCCTGTTCTCGGCGGGCGCCGACATCAAGGCGTTCACAACGATGGACGCGGCCGCCGGCGCGACGCTCCTCGCCGAGACGCACGCGCTGTTCAAAGAGCTCGGCGAGGGTCGCGTGGCGACGATCGCCGCCGTCAACGGGCTCGCGTTCGGCGGCGGCTGCGAGCTGGCGATGGCGTGCGACGTGCGGATCGCCGCGCGCTCGGCGCTGTTCGGTCAGCCCGAGATCAAGCTCGGGATCATTCCGGGCTTCGGCGGCACGCAGCGCCTGCCGCGGCTCGTCGGCCAGAACAAGGCGCTCGAGATGAACCTGATCGGCGACCCGGTGCTCGCCGAGGAAGCGTTCGAGTTCGGGCTCGTCAACCGCGTCGTCGAGGACCACGAACTGCTCGACACGGCGCTCGCGTGGGCGCGCAGGCTTGCGCAGGCGGCGCCGCTCGCGCTCGAGCAGATCAAGCGCGTCTCGGCCGCCGGCGATCTCGACGCCGGGATCGAGGCCGAGAAGCGCGCCTTCGCCGAGGTCTTCCAGAGCGCCGACGCGAAAGAGGGCATCGCCGCGTTCCTCGCCAAACGCGCGCCGACGTTCGAGGGCAGGTGAGCGGCGGCGCGGGTACGCGATCGTCGCCGACGAGTAGCGGCCGGCCCCTCCAAGGCGGGCGCCTGCGCCCCGGCGCCGGTCAGCCGGGCAGTTCGGCGACGCTCAGCAGGTACTCGGCGCGCACGCGCATGCTGCCGTCGTCGGCCTCGTTGGCGTCGGTGTAGAGCTCGATCAGCTCCGCACGCAGCGGATCCCACCTGCCCTGCGGCTCGAGCGCCGCCTTCGCCATGATCGTCGGCCCGAGCACGCGCTCGTTGTACTCGAGCCAGCCCTCGGGCGACTCGTGCTCGAAGCTCACGTCGCGGCGCTCGAACGTCAGCTCCGCCCCGCTGTCGGCGAACAGCGAGCGCACGTGCTCCTCGTCGCCCCACGTGACCGGCGGCTCGAGCCCGGGCGGCGGGGACGGCATGTAGGAGCCGACCGTCGTGAACATCCGACCGTTCAGCCCCTCCGGAGTCCACGCGGTGAAGACGATCCGCGCGCCCGGCTTGGCAACCCTGACGAGCTCGCCGGCGGCGACCTCATGGCGTGGGGCGAACATCACGCCGAAGCACGACGTCACGCGATCGAACGATCGATCATCAAAAGGAAGATCCTCGGCGTCACCCTCGACGAAGCTCACCTGCACGCCAGCCCCGGCGGCGCGCTCGCGCGCGACCTCGAGCAGCTTCGGCGTGAGGTCGAGCCCGGTGACCTGCGCGCCCGCGAGGGCGGCCGGGATCGCCACGTTGCCGCTGCCCGTCGCGACATCGAGCAGCGTCGCGCCGGCCTGCGCCTGGGCTCGCTCTGCGACGAGCTCGCCGACCGACGCGATCGTGCGCGCCAGGTCGGGATAGTCGCCGGCCGTCCACATCATCCGCTGGCCCTGCTTGATGCCGCTCACGTCGATGCTCATCGCTTCAGCTCCTATCGGTTGACTGTCGTGCGCTCGGACCTGCGCAGGTCGCGTCCGGGCTCGATCCGCCAGCGCGCCGCCAGCGCCGAGAGCTCGTCGTCGAGCTCCCAGCGATCGGCGATCGCCTCGCCGCTGTATTCGGGGCTCGCCCCCTTCAAGGTCATCGACCCGGTGTTGTCGCCGATCTCGCGCAGCTCGCGTACCTCCTCGGCGCTCAGCGGCGAGGACGCCGTGACGGCGGCCAGCTCGGCGCGCTTGCGCTCGATCGGGCGCGCGCCGGTGCCGCTCTCCTGGATCAACGTCGGCGCGACGCAGCGCACCGCCGGCTGCGCCAGGTTCCACGCGCACGCGAGCTGCAGCATCGTCAGGCCATGGCGATCGGCGTACGGGCGCATCAGCTCGAGCTTCTCGCGGCCGCGCTGCACCCACCCGTCGGGGCGGAACTTGCGGTGGTCGTACTCGGCGAACGCGTGGCCCGCGAGCACGTCGTCGTGGAACAGGCCGCCGTAGTCGACCACGCGCGTGATCAGGCTCACGTCCTGCGCCTGCGCCGCCGCCAGCGCGAGCTCGCCCGGCCACGGCTCGAGCGGGTTGAGGATGATCATCGCCCAGTCGATCAGCGTGGCGAAGCGCTCGATGCAGTCGATCAGGTCGAGCGTGAAGCCGTTCGCGGGGCCCGGAGCGACGCCGAGCAGGCGCGTCAGGCCGGCGTCGCGGACCGCCGCCATCCCGTCCCACACGGCCGGGCTCGTGTAGCCGGCGCGGTCGGGGTTGTGCAGCAGCAGCAGGTCGAAGCGCTCGGCGCCGATCCGCCGCAGGCTGCGCTCGGTCGCCATCCGGATGTAGCCGGCGTAGTCGCGCTCGCCGCGCAGCCGCGCGTCGGTGAAGCGGGGGTAGCCCTTCGCGCCGTCGCGCTCGCCCTCGTAGAAGTCGTGGCCGATCGCGCCGACGAGGCAGTAGTCCGCGCGCGGAACGCCAGCGAGCGCGCGGCCGAGCGTCGCGTCGGCCTCGCCGGCGCCGTAGGCGTCGGCGCTGATCACCGTGTCGATCCCGTCGCCCGGACGCAGCAGCGACAGCAGCCGCCGCTCCTGCAGCGGCTCCCCAAAGTGCATGAAGCGCCCACCGCTCCACGTGCCGATTGCGCTCGTCGTCGGGTCCATCCTCAGCTCAGCCTAAAGCCCGCCGCCGTGCGAGCTCGCAAGGTCGCTTCGAGCCGGCCGAGCGCGTGGCGCACGGCGTCCTCCTCGACGCCGCCGGCTGCGTCCGGCGCGCGGGGCGCGCCGTCGCCGGGCAGCTCGGCCTCGTGCGCACCGCCGAGCGCGGCATCCGCCTGACGCTCGACGCCCTCGCCGAGCTTTCGCAGCTCGTCGAGGCGGATCGCGAGGTCCTCGCGGCGCTCGTCGGGCAGCTCGGCGAGCGCGGCGGCGTACGCGCCGCGCAGCTCGATCGCGGCGTGCGCAAGACGTCCCTGCTCGAGGTCGGCACGCGCGCGCAGCGCGAGCTCCTCGCAGAGCAGCGCGCGGCCGCGGCCGCCGAGCAGGACGGCGAGGCGCTCCTGCGGGCGCAGGGCCGCCGCGCGGTCGCCGATCCGCTTGCGCCGCACGCCGCGCGGACCGCGCCAGGGGAGCTCGACGGCGTGCGTCCAGACGCCGTCGGCGACCTGCTCGCCCTCGCCCCAGCCCGCGCGGATCACGAGCGCGTGCTCGGGCGAGACCTCGTGCAGGTACGCGTCGGCGGCGGCGATCCGCTGCATCTGCAGGACGCGGTTGAGCACGCCGACGGCATCCGTCACGGCGCGCTCGCCGTCGAGGTCCGACAGCCACGCGTGTGCCTGGCGCTCGGCCGACACGGAGACCGGGTCGACGATCGTCGCGCGCGCCGTCGCGACCGGCGCGGGCTCCGGCTCGGCCGGCGCCGGGCGCGATCGCGCGGACGAGCGCGCCGCGGCGCTCCACAGGGCGCCGCGCGCCGGCGCGCGGCGCCGCGCGCCGAGCGTCCCGAGGACGACGACGTGCTCCGGCTCGGCATCCTCGCCGGGGCGCAGCAGGTAGCGCCCGTCGGGTGGCCCGAGCTCCCATGGAAACTCGAGCTGCACGAACAGGAACCAACGGTCGGTCATCGCTTCACCGTATCCTTCCGCGTTGGCGGTGATCGAGCCGCCGCGGGCCGGCGGCCCGCCGAACCCGACACCAGGAGCGCAAGGATGTCCGATGCGAGCAACGTCGCCAAGAGCCTGCGCGAGCGGTTGAGCGAGAACACGGAGGAGCGGTTGGGGAAAGCGCTTTCCGACCTGCTTGAAAACCCCCTCATCACAGGAGCCATCGGACGGGCGTTCGACGCCCGCGAGAAGGCCTCTCAAGCACAGGAGGTTGCAATGGGTGCTCTGAACATCCCGTCGGCTGCCGATATCGAGCGGCTGACCCGACGGCTGCGGTCCGTGTCGCATCGGCTCGAGGGCATCGAGGACGGCGTTCACCGTCTCGATCGTGCCCTCGCGCCGGGCGCCGTGGAGGTACGACTCAGCGCGATCGAGGCGCAGCTCGGGCGGTTGACCGGCAAGCTCTCGAGCGAGATCGCGCGCCCGGCGCGCGCGGCGGCGGCGGCGAAACCGACGCGCAGCCGGTCGACGAAAGCGAAACCGGCCAAAGCGAAAACCGCCGGCAAAGCGAAAACGGCAAGCAAAGCCAAAGCAGCGAGCAAAGCGAAAGCGTCGAGCAAAACAAAAGCGAAAGCGACCGCTCGCAAAGGCAAAGCGAAAGCGGGCGCCGGTGGGCCGGCGAAAGTAGCGGGGAAAGCGAAAGCGAGCAAAGCGAAAGCCGCGCGCAAAGCGAAAGCGGGCAAAGCGAAAGTCGCGAGCAGAGCGAAAACGGCGCGCAAAGCCGCGACGAAAGCCGCCGGCAAAGCGAAAGCCGCCGGCAAAGCTCAGGTCAAAGCCGCGAGCAGGGCAAAAGCGGCCGCGAGCCGCAGCAAAGCGGCGAGCAAAGCCGGAAGGGCGAAACCGGCGCGCAAAGCGAGATAGGAGCCCGCGCTAGCTGACGTGCCTCAGCACCTTCCGAACGCTTAGATAGGCATCCGGGTCACGTCCGACGCTGTGGGTCCTTCCAAAGATCCATGACGAAGGAGGAC
>FSVZ01000053.1_pt1 | contig 36766 bp, 33 predicted proteins | sample 1637881 | NCBI WGS metagenome assembly FSVZ01 (sample SAMEA3914789, study PRJEB12502) | metagenome | biome: forest; material: soil | place: Canada | collected 2011-07-03 | depth 0.3 m
CCGGCCGAGATCGTCGCGACGCGCGCGATCTGGTCCTTGCCAGAGACCTCCTTGGACTGCGAGGCGATGTTCTTGACGACCTCGTCGACGGCCTTCTCGATCCCGCGCTTGAGCGCCAGCGGGTTCGCGCCCGCCGCGACGTTCTTCAGGCCCTGGCGAACGATCGCCTGGGCGAGCACGGTCGCCGTCGTCGTGCCGTCGCCGGCGACGTCGTTGGTCGCCGTGGCGACCTCACGGACGAGCTGTGCGCCCTGGTTCTCGAAGACGTCCTCGACCTCGATCTCACGGGCGATCGTGACGCCGTCGTTCGTGATCGTCGGCGCGCCGAACTTCTTGTCGAGGACGACGTAGCGACCCTTCGGGCCGAGCGTGACCTTGACCGCGTTCGCGACCGCGTCGACACCCGCCTCGAGGGCGGAACGCGCCTCGCTGTTGTACTTGATCTCCTTGTTAGCCATCTAAGTCTCCTTATGCCTCGACGAGAGCGAGGACGTCTGACTCGCGCAACACGAGCAGGTCCTCCCCGTCGATCTTGATCTCGGTCCCGCCGTACTTGCTGTAGAGGACCTCGTCGCCCTTCTTCACGTCCAGCGGGATCCGCTTACCGTCATCGTCGAGGCGACCGTCGCCGGCGGCGACGACCTCGCCCTTCTGCGGCTTCTCCTTCGCGGTGTCGGGGAGCACGAGACCGCTTGCGGTGGTCTGCTCCTCCTCGATCGCCCGTACGATCAACCGATCGCTCAGGGGCTTGAGCTTCATCTTGGGAATACCTCCATCTAGAGAGTGCTTCGGGCGCGCCGTCGCTTTCCGGGTCTCGCCGGGCACGACGCGCCTCTGGCACTCTCCGCGGAGAGTGCCAACGGTTCCCTCAATATATAAGCAGGGCGGGGCCTTTTTCAAGGGCAGTTGGCACTTGAACGCAAAAGTGCCAACGAATGTCCAGACGATACGGCGATCAGGGCCGTGGCGGCGCGATCATCCGCACACGCGAGACGATCGGCTTGACGTTGACGTCGGCGTTGACGACGTAGAGCAACCTCGTGCGGGGATTGTAGGCCATGCCGGGAAGCCCGTCTTCCCTGTCGACGATGCCCCCAGGCAAGTTCGGGGGGCCCTTGTCGAAGCTCGCGATCCTGACGCCGCTCGCGCTGTACTCGTCGATCCGGTGGCGTTCGAAAGCGTAGACGTCGACGAACAGGTTGCCGGCCGGATCGAGCGCCAGCGTCGGCGCCGGACCTTCGTCGTACGCCGGCACGCCGCCCGGCTCGAGCGTGCGGATCAGCTGGCCGGAGGGCGAGTACTCGTTGACGCCGACGATCCCGTGGCGCTCCACGTACATGTCGCCCGAGCCGTCGACGGCGAGCGCGCTGACGCCGCCGGGTTCCCTGCCCACTCCGGGCGCCGGCGGCCTCAGCTCGACGCGCGACCGGTAGCCGCCGCTTGGCGTGAACGTCTTCACGCTGTTGCGCTGGCCGAGATAGATGGTCCCACCGGAGCCGACGGCGATGAAGCTGCCCTCGGTGGCGAATTCGAGCTGGCCGCCGCTCGGCCCTTCGGTGCCCTCGCCGCAGACGTCGCCGCGCTTGACCGGGCAGACGTCTTCGTTCACGCGATCGTGGCGCGCGCCGGCCGTTCGATTGACGCCGCCGCCGAACATCAGCAGAAAGCGACCGCCGGGGCTGAACTTGTCGACGCGCCGGTTCTCGATGTCGACGACGTAGACGTCGCCCCGCGATCGACTCGTCGGGTTGTTGTCGACGGCCGCTCCCTCGGCGAAATGAAGCTGTCCCGGACCTTCGCCCTGAATGCCGGCGAAGCACCGCTTCGTGCATGTCTGCGGCGCACGGGTCCTGCCGTCAGCGACGCCCCAACCCCACGCGAGCAGAAAGCGGCCTGCGCTCGTGAACTTCTCGACGCGGTTGTCGTTGGTGTCGACGACGTAGACGTCGCCGCTGCGATGGTCGACGGCGATCCCGAACGGTTCGGTGAGCTCTCCCGCGCCGGCTCCCCGCCGCGCGAACTCGCCGACCGTCCTCGCGCCCCCGCTGAACGCGCTGGCGACGCCGATCGGAGGGCCGACGGCGACGCTCGCCGTCGTGCCGGTCCCGGCGGCGACCGTCGCGGCGTGCCGTACGGGGTCGCTCGTGGAGTGCGTGGAGCCACCGCATCCGCTTGCCGCGCCGAGCAGCAGGCCGAGCGCAAGCAAGCCCGCCAGCGGCGCAGGCCGGCGCGCGATCGCTCGGATCGGAGTTGTCCGCGGTGAAGGCATGGAACGCTGGGCCGTTCGGCAGTCGGAACGTAGGCCTTCCGCGAGCCTGCGGTCAAGCGTTTGCCGCCGGCGTCTCTGTCTTCAAACGCCTCCGCCAACAGGGGCGGGCGGTCAGTTCTGCGCCCCGCCGAACCCCTTCATCGCCGCCGTCATCCCCGTCGGGTTGTCGAGGATCTGCGAGAAGCGAACGACCGTGACGGTGTCCTGCGTCGAGACGGGACGGTCGTAGATCTGCTCGAGGAAGTTGATCAGCTCCTCGTGGCGGCGGAACTCGGGGTTGTCGTGCTTGATGTCGCGCGGCGAGAGGTCGGCGAGCTGCATCACCTCGACCTGGTCGATCACCGCCTCGAAGATCCGTTCGCGCGGCGAGTACTGGTAGCCGATCGTGACGAGCACGAGTTGATTCTTGCGGTACTTGCCCGACTTGTCGCCGAGCCGGATCGTCGCCGTCTTGCGACCCCGCTTGAGCTCGTCGGCGAAGATCGCCGAGTAGAAGTTGAGCACCTGCACGGGGCGCAAGGCTATCGGTCTTTGCGGGTTTCCTCCAGGTACGCGGCCGCACGCTGCACCATTTCGCGCTCGGCCGCGTGGCTCAGCTCGCGCTCGGCCTCCTCGAGCGGCATCCAGCGAGCCTGCTCGACCTCGTCGTCGTGGTCCTCGGTGTCGCCTTCGACGTAGTCGAACAGGAAGAACAGGACCGACTTCGGGATCGTCTGGCCGTCGCGGCGGTACCAGTAGCGCGACTCGCCGAGCTCGCGCACCGGCTCGGCGACGACGCCGGTCTCCTCGCGCACCTCGCGCGTCGCCGCCTGCAGCTCTGTCTCGCCGGGGTCGATGTGGCCCTTCGGCAGCGCCAGCACCTTCGAGCCGTCGGAGGCGCGCCGCGTCGGGATGATCACGATCACCTCCTCGCCGCGTACGACGACGCCCCCCGCCGAGTGCTCGCGCGCGGCGCGTTCGTGCTCGGAGCGGCGCCCGGCGCGGCGTTTGCGCCCGCCGCGGCCGGCGCGGCGTTTGCGCCCCTCAGAAGACATATTGCGCGAGCGCGTCGCGGTCGTGCACGACGAGTCGCCCCCGTCCCTGCGAGATCACGCCGGCGCGCTCAAGCACCGCGAGGAAGCGGCTCGCCGACTCGCGCGAGGAGCCGGCGAGCTGCGCGAGGTCGGCCTGCGTCGCGGTCACGAGCACGTCGCCGCGCTCGCCGTCGGCGGACTCCTGGTCGACGAGCTGCGCGAGCACGACGGCGACGCGGCTCTGCACGGTCTGGAAGGACTGGCGCGCGAGCCGCTCGTTGGTCTCGCGCAGGCGCCGCCCGAGCGCGATCGCGAGGCGCGCGGAGATCTCGGCGTGCTCTGCCATCAGGCGGCGCATGTCGGGGCCGAGGACGGCGAGCGCGCTCGTCGGCTCGATCGCCTCGACGGTCGCCGAGCGCTTCTCGTCCTCGAACAGCGCAAGCTCGCCGAAGATGTCGCCGGGGCCGAACGATGCGAGCGTCAGCGTGCGCCCACCCGAGTGCGTGCGGATCGCGCGGGCGCGGCCGGAGCGGACGATGTAGCACGTGTCGCTCGCGTCGCCCTCGCGGAAGACGACCTCGCCCGGCTCGAAGTCGCGCGGCACGGCGAACTGCGCGATCCGCTCGAGGTCCTCGCGCACGAGCGTCGAGAAGACCGGGACGGCGCCGAGCAGCTCGACTGCCTCCGCTGAGCTCATCCCGGCCACCTGGCAGGCATATCACACGCCACCGAGGCTGCCCACCGATGCCCGGCATCCGCCGCAACTGCCGCCTTCGCGAAGGTATCTTGAGACAGATGGCCACGACCGCGACAGGACCACGCTCGAACGCCCGCAAGGCGATCACGGCGCTCGCGCTCACGACGCTCGCGCTCCTTGCCGCGCCGGCGCTGCTCGCGCCCGGAGGAGCGAGCGCCGCGCCGCTCGCGAAGCGCGCGCTCGACACGACGACGCTCTCCCGCTCGCGCCTGTTGTGGTCGACGATCGACGTCTGCAACGCGAGCGACCAGCCCGACACGCTCGGCGTGCGTGGCTCGATGCCCGGCGACCACGAAGCGCGCGATGCGATGTACATGCGCTTTCGCCTGCAGTACATGAACACGAAGACGAAAGCGTGGACCGACCTCGCGGGCGGTGTCTCGCCGACGTGGGCGAGCGTCGGCACCGGCGCGTTGGCGCGCCAGGGAGGACGCAGCTTCCAGCTCAGCCCGGTCCCCGGCCAGCCGGCGGTGACGATCCGCGGCGTCGTCGCGTTCCAGTGGCGCCGCGGCGGCACCGTGCTCGCGCGCGCCTCGCGCCCGACGAGCCCCGGGCGCGTCAGCCTCGCCGGCTCGGACCCGGCGGGCTTCTCGGCCGCTCAGTGCGTGATCGGCTGAGCGCCTAAAGACGGGCGCTGGCCAAGCCTCGCAAGGACGCAGGGAGCGTGGCGTGCTTGGCACGCGAGCGACCGAGGACGCCGCGAGGCGCCGGTCAGCGGTCGTCTTCGAACAGCCGCGGGTCGTTCGTGATGATCCCGTCTACGCCGAGCGCGGTCAGCCGCGCGATCCGTCGCGGGTCGTCGACGGTCCACACGTACAGCTCGCCGCCGCCCTCGCGCACCGCGCGGACGAGCGCGTTCGTGACGACGCGCCAGTGCGCCATGATCGCGTCGACGCGCCCCGCTTGCAGCGCGCTGCGCGCTCGGCGGGGCAGCATCGCGCGGTAGCCGGTCAGGATCGCGAGCGCCGGGATCGCCGTCAGCATGTCGGTCGTGTAGTCGCGGCGCACGCGCGGCACCGACCAGCCGAGGCGCAGTCCCGGCTCGGCCGCGCGGATCCGCGCGAGCGCGTCGGTGAACATCCCGCTGACGAGCGTCCGCTCGACGAGGCCGTGCTCGCGAAGCGCCTGCACGACGCGCAGCTCATAGCCGGGGATCTTGACGTCGACGTCGAGCTCGAGACCGGCGAAGCGCTCGCCCGCGAGGTGCGCGAGCGCCTGCTCGAACGTCAGCGGCTCGCGCCGGCGGATGTCCTCGTAGTCGTGCGCGACGAGCAGGCGCCCGCCGCCGTCGGGGCGCTCGGAGAGCACGTCGAGCTCGATCATGTCGACGCCGTGGCGCAGCGCCGCGTCGAAGCTTGCGAGCGTGTTGCCCGGCTCGATCAGGTCGGCGCCCTTGTGGCCGACGCGGCGCGGGCCGACGCGCCCGCCGGGACGCGGCTGCTCACGACGGCGCGCGCTCGGCGCGGGCTCGCTCATCGCGCCCACGATCGCAGATCGCGTGGCGCGCGCTGCGTCAGTAGTCGCGCGGCAGCGGCTTGCGCGCGGCTTCGATCGTCTCGATCGCCGGCTTCGCGCCGATGTACGGCGCGAGCACGATGAACGAGATCTGGTCGACGACCCGCGGCAGCTGGCGCACGCGATCGTGCGCCGTGTAGCTCGAGACGATCGCCCAGATCGCGCCGGTGATCGCTTCGCGCGCGACGAGCGGTCCGCGGCGCGGGGCCGGACCGAGCTCGTCGAGCAGCCTCGTGAAGTCTTCGATCGAGCGCGTCAGGCGCCCGACCATGCCCGGGCCGACGTCGAAGATGTCGACGAAAGCCATCCGGCTGAGCGCCTCGTGCGCGGTGAGGTACTCGATCAGGGCGCCGACGCCGAGGTGGACGGCCTCGGGCCAGCTCGACGCGCGCTCGACCTCGACCCTGGCGGCCTGCATCGCTTCGGCGACGAACTCGTCGAGCACCGCGAGGAAGCACGCTTCCTTCGTCGCGAACAGCTTGTGGAACGCCTCGGTCGAGATCCCGGCGAACTGCGCGATCTGCGGGTCGCTGAGGTCGTTGTAGCGTCCGTCGAGCGTCAGGTGCACGAGCGCGCCGAGCGCGCGCGAGCGCTTGTCGTCGCTCGCGAGGAACGCCGCCGGCTGCGGCTCGACGTCGCTCGGCTGCACGAGGCCCGAGATGTTCAGCCGCCGGGCGAGCGGCGAGCGGTAGGACTCGATCCAGTCGAGCAGTTCGTCGGTCAGCGCGAGCAGCTCCCTTTCGCGCCCCTCGTACATCCGCGTGAACGCGACGTGGCGGATCCCGGCGACGATCGCGCGGACGGTCAGCGGCGAGAGCTCGACGCCGTCGGGGTGCGCCTGGAAGGCCATCCCGACCACGCGCTCGAACGTCTGCGCCGCGAGCGTCATCCGCTCCCGCGCGCGCGGGCCGATGCCGAGCGAGTCGACGAGCACCAGGCGGGGCCCCTTCGGGCTCTCGGCGACGTCGTCGAGCAGCGCCTTGCACGCGGCGTGCAGGCGGTTCGCCCAGCCGCGCTCGCCCGCCCACGCGTCGAGCACGAGCTTGCGCGCGCGCGCGACGACGATGTCGTACGTCGCGAGGAAGCACTCCTCCTTGTTCGCGAACTGCTCGTAGAAGGCGCGGCGCGAGACGCCGGCGTAGGCGATCACGTGCGCGACCGTCGTCTGCGGGTAGCCGCGCTCGCTGACGGCCTCGATCATGCCCCCGTACATCCTCGCGCGCTGGTTGCGCGCTACGTCCTCTCGAGCCATCCCGTTTGGACCGTGAGGGAGCCTCCGGTACAACGGAGTGGATCCCCCGTGAGTTCCGCTCATCCCCACAATTCGTGACAATAGACCATGGTCAGTAGAAACGCAAGCCTACTTCTTCAGCCGTCGTCGTTCTTTATACCGGAATACGTCCAGACGCGCGCCAGACGTGTGTCCACCGGTGGCGGCGCGCTCGCCGGACACGCCGGGCGGCGCCGTGAGGATCTCCTCACGCGCCGGTGGCGTCAGGCGCTGAGCGTCAGCCGGCGCGGCCCGGGGTGGAAGCCGAGCTCGAGCAGCTCGCCGGCCAGCGCCGAGGCGATCGCCGGCTCGCCGTCGATCCGCTCGAGCGAGAGCTTCGGCACGCGCCCGGCGCGCACCGCCTCGGCGAGCGCGCGCAGCGCGCGGACGACCGCGTCGTGCTCGCCGCCGGCGATCGCCGCCGGCGTCGAGTCGCCCTCGCCGGCGTGCACGGCAAGCGTCAACAGGCCGCGCCCGCCGCGCTCGACGTACAGCGCCGGCTCGTCCTCGACGAGCACGACGTAGGCGCCGGCGACGCGCGCCGGGCGCCGCTCCCGCCCGTCGCGGCGGGGCCAGGGCAGCGTCGCGCCGTACGGCTGCGCCGGGTCGGCCGCGGCGAGCACGACCGCGCGCGGCCCGTCCTCGGAGCCGTCGGAGCCGCGCGCGGGTCCCGGCGCCGAGCGCAGCCGCTCGACGGCCCCGGGCAGCGCGAACTGCGCGCCGCCCATCCCCTCGACGAAGTAGCCGCGGCGGCAGATGCCGAGCGTCTCGAGGTTCGCGAACGTGTCGTAGAGGATCGCGAAGCCGCCCCTGATCCCCTCGGCGAGGACCTGCTCGCGCGTGACGATCCCGTAGCGCTCGAGCAGCAGCTCGGCGAGCGCGCGGCGGCGCTCGGGGCCGGGAGCGGCCGGCGCGAAGATCGGCTCGGTCAGCGACCAGCGCCCCTGCACCTGGCCCTGCGCGCCGCTGCGGCGTGAGCCGAAGCGCCGGACGGATGTTCTACGCGCCGGCGCGTCGCTGCGCGAGCGCGCGAGCGCCAGGCGCGGCGCGCGCAGCGGCGCCCACGCGTCGTTCGTCGCCTCGCCGGCCCAGACGAGGTCCCAGAGCGCCTCGCGCAACGCCTCGGCCGGCGCGTCGAGCTGGACGATCAGGTCGCTGAAGAAGCACGGGCTCTGCGCGAGGCGCGCGCGAATCCGATCGCGCGCGGTCGCCTCGCCGTCGTCGAGCGCGTCCGTCGCACCGCCGGCGTCCTCGCTGCCGGCCCCGGTACCACCGCCCGCGCCGCTCGTGGGCCGCTCGGCGAGCGCCGGCGGGCCGATCAGCGGCGCGTCCTCGCGGAAGTACAGCGCGACGCGCCCCGAGCGCGCGAGCGGCCCCGCGCCGACCCAGACGACCTCGCCGCTCGCGCAGAGGCTGTCGAGCCAGGATGGCGAGTAGGCGCCGACGCGGCGTGGCAGCACGTCGCGCTCCCAGATCTCGGCCGGCAGCGCGAGCCCCTGCAGCGGGACGAGCGCTTCGCGCAGGCGGTCGACGCCGGCGCCGGCGCTCGGGTGGCGGTCGACGCCCTGCCACGACGGCAGGAACGCGGCGAGGCTCTTCTGGTCGGTCGGCTCGATCTCCTTGCGCAGCGCCGCGAGCGACGCGCGGCGCAGGCGGCGCAGAACCTCGACGTCGCACCACTCGCGACCAGAGCCGCCGGGGCGCAGCTCGCCCTGGACGATCTCGCCGTCGCGCTCGAGCTCGCGCAGCACAGCGCCGGCGTCGACGCGATAGCGCTCGTGCAGCTCGTCGCCCGTGAACGGCCCGTGCGTGCGCGCGTAGCGCGCGACGAGCACGCGCAGCGCGTCGGGCACGTCGGCGAGAAACGCCTCCGGCAGGCCGCCCGGCGGCGCGGCGCCGAGCGCGTCGCGGTAGAGCCCGGCCTCGTCCGCCGCGATCCAGCGCGGCTCGCCGCCGATCCGCAGCGAGATCGCGCGCCGTTCGCGCTGCAGCTCGGCGAGCAGCGGCGCCGGGTCGATCCCGGCGAAGACGCGTTGCTCGATCTCGCGCGCGCCGAGGTCGCCGACGTGGCGCAGCACGTCGTGCAGGCGATCGCGCCCGGTCGCCTGCGTGACCTCCGAGCGGTGCTGCAGATCGGCCTCGACGCGAGCGAGCGCGTCGGCGTCGAGCAGCTCGCGCAGCTCCTCCTGGCCGAGCAGCTCGCGCAGCAGGTCACGGTCGAGCGAGAGCGCCGCGGCGCGGCGCTCGGCGCTCGGCGCATCGCCCTCGTACATGTACGTCGCGACGTAGTCGAACAGCAGCGAGGAGGCGAACGGCGAGGCGGTCGGCGTCTCGACCTCGACGAGCGAGATCTCGCGCGAATGCAGCGAGCGCAGCAGATCTTCCAGTCCGGACACGTCGAGCACGTCGCGCAGGCACTCGCGATAGGTCTCGAGGACGATCGGGAAGTCGGCGTAGCGCTTGGCCACCTCGAGCAGGTTCTGCGCCTTCAGGCGCTGCTGCCAGAGCGGCGTGCGTCTGCCGGGGTAGGCGCGCGGGATCAGCAGCGCGCGCGCCGCGTTCTCGCGAAAGCGCGCGCCGAACAGCGCCGAGTCGCCGAGCTCTGAGACGATCGTCTGCTCGACCTCGTCCGGCTCGATCATCACGAGCTCGGCCGCCGAGGGGAGTGCCTCGGCCTCGTCGGCGTCGAGGTCGGGAAGGTGCAGCACGATCCCGTCGTCGGAGGCGATCGCGTCGGCCTCGATCCCGATCCGCTCGCGGATCCGCGCGGAGATCGCAAGGCCCCACGCCGAGTGCACGCGGCCGCCGAACGGCGAGAGCACGCACAGGCGCCAGTCGCCGATCTCGTCGCGAAAGCGCTCGAGCACGATCGTGCGCTCGCTCGGCAGCACGCGCGTCGCCTGGAGCTGCTCGCGCAGGTAGGCGAGCAGGTTGCGCGCCGCGCGCTCGTCGAGGTCGTAGCCGTCCTGCAGCGTCTGCGGCTCCTGCTCGACGGCCCAGCGCGAGAACGCGCCGATCGCCTCGCCGAGCTCCTTCGGACGCCCAACCGAGTCGCCCTTCCAGAACGGCACCGCGCCGGGCGCGCCCGGCGCCGGCGTGACGATCACGCGGTCACGGCCGATTTCCTCGATCCGCCAGGTCGAGGCGCCGAGCAGGAAGGCCTGGCCGGGACGCGCCTCGTAGACCATCTCCTCGTCGAGCTCGCCGACGCGCCGACCGTCGGGCAGCGTCACCGCGTAGAGGCCGCGGTCGGGGATCGTCCCGGCGTTCGCGACCGCGAGCTGGCGCGAGCCCTTGCGCGCACGAATCGTGCCCGCGACGCGGTCCCAGACGATCCGCGCGCGCAGCTCGCCGAAGTCCTTGCTCGGGTAGCGCCCGTCGAGCATGTCGAGCACGTTCTCGAGCAGCTCGCGCGAGAGCTCCGCGTACGGATAGCTGCTCGTCACGAGCGCGTGCAGATCGGCGACCGAGATGCCCTCGCCGGGATCGTCTTGATTGCCGGCTTTCGCCGGCTCGCTCGACACGGCGATCGCGACGACCTGCTGTGCGAGCACGTCGAGCGCGTTGCGCGGGACGACCGTCGGCTCGATCAGCCCTTCGTGCATCCGCCGCGCGACGACCGCGCACTCGAGCAGGTCGCCGCGGAACTTCGGAAAGATCCGCCCGCGGCTGACGTCGCCGACGCTGTGCCCGGCGCGCCCGATCCGCTGCAACCCGCGCGCGACCGACTTCGGCGACTCGATCTGCAGGACGAGGTCGACCGCGCCCATGTCGATCCCGAGCTCGAGCGAGCTCGTCGCGACGAGGCACGGCAGCTCGCCGGCCTTCAGCAGCTCCTCGACCTTCGTGCGCTCCTCGCGCGCGAGCGAGCCGTGATGCGCTCTGGCGATCTCGAGCGGCGCGACCGGTTCGGGCGCGGCCGGCGCCGTCGACGCGACCGGCTGCGGCGCGGCGTGATCGTTACCGCGCTCGCCCGTGACTGCGCCCGCCTCGCTGCGTGCGCCACGCGAACGCTCGCCGCCGGAGGCGGCCTTCTCTTCCTTCTCGGCCAGCTGCTTGCCGGCGAGCTCGTTTAGGCGCAACGCGACGCGCTCGGCCGAGCGGCGGTTGTTGACGAAGACGATCGTGGAGTTGTGCGACTGCACGAGCTCGAGCAGCTCCGGATAGATCGCCGGCCAGATCGAGCTCCGCGTCGACTCGCCTCCGGGAACCGGCTCGAGCGGGTCGGCGTTCGGGTCGGCCGAGCCACCGGGTTCGCTCATCGACTCGACCGGCACCTCGATCCGCAGGTCGAGCTCCTTGCGCTGGCCGGCGTCGACGATCGTCACCTCGCGGTGCGGTCCGACGAGGAAGCGGCCGATCTCGGCGAGCGGGCTCTGCGTCGCCGACAGGCCGATCCGCTGGACGGGACGGCCGGCCTGGCGCTCGAGGCGCTCGAGCGTCAGCGCGAGGTGCGAGCCACGCTTGCTCGCCGCGACCGCGTGGATCTCATCGACGATCACCGCCTCGACGCCGCTCAGGATCTCGCGCGCGTTCGACGTCAGGATCAGATACAGCGACTCGGGCGTCGTGATCAGGATGTCCGGCGGCCTGCGCGCCATCGCCGCGCGCTCGCGCTGCGGCGTGTCGCCCGTGCGGATCGCGACGCTCACGTCGTCCGCTCCGATCCCGCGCAGCGGCGTGCGCAGGTTGCGCTCGATGTCGTACGCGAGCGCCTTCAGCGGGCTGACGTAGACGACGCGCACGCCCGCTGCGCGCTGCTCGGTCTCGGCGCCGGCGGAGGGCGGCGCGCCGGCGGCGGCGGCGGCCGGCGCGCCCGACCTCTCGGTGCTCAGGCGGTCGAGCGCCCAGAGGAACGCCGCGAGCGTCTTGCCCGAGCCGGTCGGCGCCGACAGCAGCACGTTCTCGCCCGCGGCGATCGCCGGCCACGCCTTCGCCTGCGCCGGAGTCGGCGCGTCGAACGCCTCTTCGAACCAGCGGCGAACGCGTGGCGTGAACGTCGAGAGAGGCACGTTTTGAGGCTAGCGCGGGCGCTGCGCGATCGGCCGGAGCCTCCGCTCGCCCGGGCAGGGTCGCGGGGCCCAGAGTCCCAGTCGGAAACGGCCCGAGCGATGTTTACACGAGTTCGTCGCGGGTAAACTGTTCCGACTGGAGGAATTGCGGTTTATCCGCTGCCCGGGAATCAAAGGTCGGCCGAACGGCTGATCGCGCGCGTACGCTTCTGAGCATGGCGCGAGATGTCGTTGCGCACGAGCTCGCAGTCCGGGCGCCGCTTCCAGCGCATCGGCAGGCGACGCCGCTCGCGCAGGCGCTCGCCGCGACCGGCGATCGCTGGACGCTGCTGATCGTGCTCGCGCTGTCCGACGGCACCGCCCGCCTCAACACGTTGCGCGAGCGCCTGCCCGGCGTCAGCTCGGCCGTGCTCGACCACCGCGTCCGCCGGATGGTCTCGCTCGGCCTGCTCTCGCGCGAGCGCTTTCGCGAGATGCCGCCACGCGTCGAGCTCGCGCTGACCGAAAGCGGCGCTGCGCTGCTGCCGATCGCCGCCGCGCTCGCGCGCTGGGGCATGCGCTACCGCTGGAGCGAGCGCGTCGGCTGCGAGTGCGTCGACGCCGACGCCGTCCTGCGCCAGCTTCCAGCCCTGCTCGGAGACGCCGAGCTGCCTGCCGGCGTCGTCGAGACGATCGTCGACGCCGGCGAGCATCCCGTCAGCCACCGCTTCGAGATCGTCGACGGAAAGCTGCGGCCGATCGGCGACGCCGTGCCCGGCGCGCTGCGCACGAGCGCGAGCGTCGAGGGCGACGTCGCGGCTTGGCAGGCCGCGCTCGGGCCAAATCGCGACTGCGCCGCGCTGCAGTCGAGCGGCGAGCAGCGGTTGGCGGCGCGGATCTTCGATGCGTTGCCGCGGTAGGGTCGTCGGTGAGCACATGACCACTGACCGTCCTGAGCTCGGTTGCTTTCTCGTCTCATTGCATCGCGCTAACTCAAGATCGGCGTCAGCGGACCGTAACGAGCTCGCGACTGACGATCGACTCGGGCTCATCGTTGAACCCGACCACGAGATGGGTCCCAAACGCCGTGGCGATCCGGCGGAGAGTTGTCACGCTGGCTAGGTGCTGGCCGCTCTCCATCCGGGAGATGACAGAGTGGCTCGTACCTACCCGCTCTGCCAGCTCCCGCTGGGTCAGGTCGAGCGCTTGGCGGCGCGCAATCACGATCCGGGCGAGTCCCTCGTACGGAGTCAGGCGCTGGAGCTCCTCCCGATAGGCGGCGGTCTGCCGGGCGCGGCGGCGGCTTCCCGCTCGGTGGGTAGCCCCGATCGGCGAAACAGCCTGCACCCTCTTGGGCGGTCCAGCGGCTGACTTTGTGGTGTTCCTAGCCATTACCAATGCTCCATGCTCAAGATCGAATCGTGGTGATGTAGTTTAGCATTATTGCGAAGTTAGCTATGGTGCGTCGTGACCGGCCGCACGTGGTGGCTTGCGCAGCTCAGCGTCCATTCTCCGCCTGAAATCCGTCCAGCGCGTTTCGGCGACGCCGAGCGGTCGGACCCCCCGACTCGCCGCCAGCCCTCCCCAGCATCCAACGACCTCATAATTGGGGCCCCGGACTTGAATCGAGACCATGAGCCGGTGCCAAGTACGGGGCGAGACGCGGACCTGATCGCGACGGCCAGCAAAACCCGCTGCGGCTAGTTGTCTGTAGACGCTTCGTCTGCGCTCGGTCAGACTACAGCCCCATGAACCTCGCCAACGAGCGCTTCGCCGCGAACCTGCGCGCGCACCGCAAGCGACTCGGCCTCTCCCAGGAAGCGCTCGCGCTGCGGGCCGATCTGCATCGGACCGAGATCAGCCTGCTCGAGCGGCGCAAGCGCTCGCCGCGGCTCGACACGCTGATCGAGCTCGCGCGCGGGCTCGAGCTCGAGTCGGTCTGCGAGCTGCTCGACGGCGTGGCCTGAGCCGGCGGCAAACACCCCCGCGCCCGCAGGCCCCGGCCTCGCCATCGGCGCCCACGAGCCGGCCCGCCGCCGGGCTCGATCGGCCATCACCCCCGGTGCTGCTCCACGACGCACCGGGCCTTCACGGACACCGCCGCCGGGCGACGAGCTGCGGCGTCCGCGGAGACCCGGCATCGAGGGGTGACACCGAGAACCTCTCCCCAGGCGCCGCCGGAGAGGGAAAAAACGGCGCCTAAGATCGTTTCCCGCCTTGCGCTTTGTCCTTTCGTCTGATTTCGGTCAGTAGGACACGCCGCGAAACGTCCGGCACACGACGTTCCGTGGGCCAAGCTACTTCCACATATGGTCGCTTGCCAGACGCGTCTCCGACTGCGACAGCTCACCAGCCGCCGAGTGGGCGGCCGCGCCGCGCGCCTCGACGCCGCGCGTCCATACACTTGCGCCAGTGCCAGTGCCAGTGCCAGAGCAAGCGCTGCCGTGACCGCGACACCCGCGACCGACCCGCGGCCGGGCGTCTCCTCGTCCAGCGCACGTCCCGGGGGAGGCGTGCTGCCCGCGCAGCGCCTGCGCGAGGCGATCGCGCGCGAGTGGCTCGTCGCCGGCGATTGGCGGATCCCGTCCGAGTCCGTCCAGCCCGCGAGCGTCGACCTGCGGCTCGGCGAGCGCGCGTGGGTCCTGCGCTGCAGCTTCCTCCCCGACAGCGACTCGACCGTCGAGCAGAAGGTCGCCGACCTCGCCTTCGAACAGATCGACCTGCGCGACGGTGCGACGCTCGAGCGCGACCGGCCCTACCTCGTCCCGCTCGTCGAGGAGCTCCGGCTGCCCGACGGCGTCCGCGCGAAGACCAACCCGAAGAGCTCGACCGGTCGCCTCGACGTGTTCACGCGCGTGCTCACCGATCGCAGCCACCGCTTCGACGAGATCGCCGACGGCTATCACGGCAAGCTCTACCTCGAGGTCGTCCCGCGCACGTTCGCGATCCGCGTCAAAACCGGGCTCGCGCTGAACCAGGTGCGACTGATCGACGGCGACGGGCGCCTGACCGACGGCGAGCTGCTCGCGCTGCACGGCGACGTGCCGCTGCTGTTCCGCGACGAGCAGCCGCTCGCGCACTCGTCGCTGTCGCTCGGCGACGGGCTGTTCCTCAGCCTCGACGCCTCCGGTGGCGCGGACGCGACGGTTGGCTACCGCGCGAAGAAGAACAGCCTGCCGATCGACCTGACGAAGGTCGCCGCGCTGCGCTGGCAGGACTACTGGGAGGCCGTCCATCCCGAGGCCAAGCAGCGGATCGTCCTGGAGCCCGAGGTCTTCTACCTGCTGCTCTCCGCCGAGGGCGTCAGCATCCCGCCGTCCTACGCCGCCGAGATGCTCGCGTACGACCCGACGGCCGGCGAGCTGCGCACGCACTACGCCGGCTTCTTCGACCCCGGCTTCGGCTACTCGCGCAGCGGCGCCCTCGGCGGCAGCCGCGCCGCGCTCGAGGTCCGCGCGCGCGACGTCTCGTTCATGGTCGAGCACGGCCAGCCCGTCTGCAAGCTCGCGTTCGAGCGGATGGCCGAAGCGCCGGACGTGCTCTACGGCGCCGACGTCGGCTCCAATTATCAGGGGCAGCGAACGATGCTGAGCAAGCACTTCTTGACGCGCCCAGGCGACGTTCGGGCATAAAGCTCGAACTAGTGCATTTGTTCGTATTTTCGGGACGCGGAAGGGTACTTGCCTTCGCGTACGAAATAAGCGACCATAGTCCGCTCTATCATCCCTTGGAACCAAACTGTTTATGATCGTCTAGCTCCGCTTCCCGATCGCGGCGCAGACGACGTGAGGGATTTTCCAGGACGAGGAAGAGCCACCTAGCCCCCCATCAAACGGACAGGGACCAAGTACACATGCCCAGAGCCAGTTCGAAAGCACCGAAAGCCTCCCCCTCCACGCAGGAGCCGGCGTGGTCGATTCCGAGCCTGCGCGAACCGCGCTACTCACAGTCGCTCGAGCGAGGCCTCGCGATCCTGAGCTGCTTCACGCCCAAGCGCCCCGTGCTTGGCATCGCCGACATCGCCGACGAGCTCGGCATGAGCCGCTCGACGACGCACCGCTACGTGATCACGCTGCTCGCGCTCGGCTACCTCGAGCAGGGCGCCTCGCGCAAGTACCGGCTCGGGCTGCGCGTCACCGACCTCGGCATGTCGGCGCTGAACTCGACCGGGCTGCGCGAGCACGCTCAGCCCTACCTCGAAGAGCTGCGCCAGCGCACCTCCTACACCGTCAGCCTCGCCGTGCTCGACGGCACCGAGATCCTCTACGTCGACCAGGCGCGCAGCTTCCGCCGCGGCCAGCACGCCGGCGTCGACGCGCGCACCGGCTCGCGCCTGCCCGCGTACTGCACCGCGATGGGCAAGCTCCTGCTCGCCAACCTGCCCGAGGCGGACCAGCGCGAGCTGATCGCGCAGATCAAGCTCGCCAAGCACGGCCCGAACACGATCACGAGCAAGAAAGCGCTGCGAGAGGAGCTCGACGAGGTGCTCGACGCCAACTTCGCCGTCGACGACGAAGAGCTCGCGAAGGACCTCTACTCGATCGCCGCGCCCGTGCGCGACGAGGCGCGCCAGGTCGTCGCCGCCGTCGAGATCGCCGTGCCGAGCTCGCTGATCTCCCTCGGCGAGCTCGTCGACGCGCTCGGCCCGCACCTCGTCTCGACCGCCGACCGCGTCTCTGCGCGCCTCGGCTTCCGCCGCGACGACGAGCAGAGCTGACCGGCGCCACCCGCTCCGCACGACGGGACATGGCCGTCGGCGGCGGCCGCGCTCTGCTCGCGTCGCGTACTCTCTGCCAGCGAATGCGACCGCTTCCCAAACATGCCCTCGCGCTGCTCTGCGCGCCCGCGCTCGCGCTCGGCCTGTCCGCCTGCACCCAGACTGTCTCGACCTCCGGCCTCACGGGCGAAGCGAAGGTCGCCGGCGAAACGGTCAAAGCCCTGCAGAGCGACGCGACCGCAGGCGAATCGAAGAAGATCTGCCAGAGCGACCTCGCGAGCGCGATCGTCAAGCGCCTCAACGACACCCCGATCGGCTGTCAGGAAGCGATCAAAAAAGCGCTCGCCGAGATCGACTCGGTCGAACTGAGCGCCCAATCCGTGCAGCTCGGCGGGACCGCCGCCGCGCCGACCGCGACCGCGCATGTCAAAAGCGTCTACTCCGGCAAGAAAAAGATCTCCACGATCTCGCTCGTCAAGGAAGGCGGCAAGTGGAAGATCGCCTCGTTCGGCTGACGCGCCCCCGCGCGCGCTCGACCAAGCCAGCCGCGCCGCTCGCGCGGCGTCGGCTCAGCTGATCCCGTCGAGCAGCTCGCCCGGCGAGGAGAGGCGAAGACCCTTCGCGAGGATCACGATCGTCTCCAGGCGCGGCGAGCGCTTGCTGCGCTCGAGCAGGCTGATCTCGGTCCGGTGCAGCTTGCACACGTCGGCGAGCGCCTCCTGCGAGAGGCCGGCGGCGTCTCGTGCTCGGCGCAGATTGGCGGCGAATTGCTCGCGTGAACTCTTCATGGCTGCACTCTCGCGTACGACGGACAAAAGATCCACAGACAAACGTCTCGCGCCTTGCCAACGCACTCAGGCCAGCGCTCGCCCATACTGGCGCTCGTAGTACGCACGGTACTCGCCCGAGCGGATCGGCTCCCACCACCACGCGTTCTCGCGATACCACGCGACCGTCTGCTCGAGCCCCTCGGCGAAGCGCACACGCGGCTCCCAGCCGAGCGCACGGACCTTCGCCGAGGAGAGCGAGTAGCGGCGGTCGTGCCCCGGGCGGTCGTGCACGTGCTCGATCTGCGAATCGCGCGCGCCCGTCGCCGCGACGATCCGCCTGACGACGTCGATGTTCGCCTCCTCATCCGGGCCGCCCGCGTTGTAGACCTCGCCCGCGACGCCGTGCTCGAGCACGTGCCCGATCGCGCGTGAGAAGTCCGTCGCGTGGATCCAGTTGCGCACCTGCATACCGTCGCCGTAGACCGGCAGCGAGTCGCCGTGCAGCGCGTTCAGGATCATCAGCGGGATCAGCTTCTCCGGGTACTGGTAGGGCCCGTAGTTGTTCGACCCGCGGCAGATCGTCGCCGCGAGGCCATACGTGTGGAAGTAGCTCTGCACGAGCATGTCGGCGCCCGTCTTCGTCGCCGAGTACGGCGAGGATGGTCGCAGCGGCGACTCCTCCGTGAACGAGCCCGACTCGATCGAGCCGTACACCTCGTCCGTCGAGACCTGCACGAAGCGCCGCTGCGCGCCGCGCGCCGCCTCGAGCAGGACATACGTGCCGAGCGCGTGCGTCCTCACGAACGCGTCCGGCTCGGCGATCGAGCGATCGACGTGCGTCTCCGCGGCAAAGTTGACGATCGCGTCCGGCGCCGCCGCCTCGATCGCTCCCGACACGGCCGCCGCGTCCTCGATCGCTCCCTGCACGAAGCGGAACGAGCCGTGCTCGGCGAAGTCGTGGAAGTTCTCCGTGCGACCCGCGTACGTCAGCTTGTCGAGCACCGTCACCTCGTCGCCGTGCTCGAGCAGCCGCTGGCGCACGAACGTCGAGCCGATGAAGCCGGCGCCGCCGCAGACCAGAAGTCTCATCGGCGAATCATGCCAGCACGAGCTGCGAGATATCCGGCCAGGCCGTCCTGCCACGGCGGCATCGGCACGACGTCCTCGCGCTCGGACGCGAGCGACGACCACGCCGGCCGCGGCGCCGCGCGCGCGATCTGCTCGCTGCTCGCCGGCTCGAGGAGGCACGCGACCTCCGCCTGGCGGAAGATCTCCCGCGCGAAGCCGTTCCACGAGACCTCGCCGCCGCCCGTCATGTGCACGAGCCCGGCGACGCCGCGCTCGAGCAGCCCGAGCAGCGCCGGCGCGAGGTGCCCAGACCACGTCGGCGAGCCGACCTGGTCGGTGACGACCTGCACCGCGTCGCGCTCGCCCGAGAGGCGCAGCATCGTCTCGACGAAGTTCCTGCCGTCGACGCCGTACAGCCACGCCGTGCGCACGACCGTGTTCGCCGGCGACGCCGCGAGCACCGCGCGCTCGCCCTCGAGCTTCGTCGCGCCGTAGACCGAGCGCGGACCCGTCGGGTCTGACTCGACGTATGGACGCGGCCGCCCGAGCGCGTCGAGCGGCGCGACGCCGTCGAACACGTAGTCGGTCGAGATCTGCAGCAGCGGCACGCCGACACCGGCGGCCGCCCGCGCGAGCACGGCCGGCGCCTCGGCGTTGACCGCGTGCGCCTGCTCGCGCTTGCTCTCGGCGCCGTCCACATCCGTCCACGCCGCGCAGTTGATGATCCCCTGCAGCGAGCCCGGCGCCTCGACCAGCTCGCGCAGCAGCGTCGCGACCGCCTGCGCCTCGGTGATGTCGAGCCCGATCGGCGCTCGGCCCCCGGCTGCAACGCCGGGGAGGTCGGCGAGCACGAGCTCGTGCCCTGCGCGCTCGCCCGCCCGCGTCACGTCGTGGCCGAGCATCCCGGCCGCGCCCGTCACGAGCAGCCTCACAGGATCGAGATGTCGGAGTTGTCGCCGACCATGAAGCGGTACGCGCGCGGTTGGCGCTCGCCGCGGCGTACGCTGACGTTGCGCCCGAGCAGCGAGGACTCCATCCGCCCGTCGAGGTCCGACACCGACGAGCCCGCGAGCAGGATCGAGTGCTCGACCTCCGATGCCGTGATCTCGCAGCGCTCGCCGATCGCCGTATACGGACCGATGTAGCAGTCGGTCAGCCGCGCCCCGGCGCCGACGATCGCCGGGCCGCGCACCGTCGTGCGCTCGAGCCGCGCACCGCGCTCGATCACGACGCGCCCGTCCACGCGCGAGTCGATCAGCTCGCCGTCGATCCGCTCCGTCACGTTGTCGAGGATCAGGCGGTTCGCCTCGAGCATGTCCTCCAGGCGGCCCGTGTCCTTCCACCACCCGCGCACGATGTGCGGCTCGACGCGCGAGCCCGTGTCGAGCAGGTGCTGGATCGCGTCGGTGATCTCGAGCTCGCCGCGCGCCGAGGGCTCGATCGCGCGCGCCGCCTCGAGGATCGCCTGCGTGAACATGTACACGCCGACCAGCGCCAGGTCGGTCGCCGGCTCGCTCGGCTTCTCCGCCAAGCGCACGACGCGTCCCGTCTCGCCCGGCGGCGCCTGCGCCAGCTCGGCGACGCCGTAGTTCTCCGGGTCGGGCACCGGCGTCAGCAGGATCAGCGCGTCCGGCTCGTGCTCGACGAACGCCGCTACGAGATCCGAGATGCCGCCCTGCAGGAGGTTGTCGCCGAGGTACATCACGAACGGGCTCGTGCCGAGGAACGCCTCGGCGGTCAGCACCGCGTGCGCGAGGCCGAGCGGCTCGTGCTGGGAGATGTAGGAGATCCGAACGCCGAAGAGCGAGCCGTCGCCGGCGACCTGTTCGATCTCCGCGCCCGTCTCCGGCGCGATGATGATCCCGACCTCCTCGATCCCCGCCTCCGCCATCGCCTCGATCCCGTAGAACAGCACCGGCTTGTTCGCCACCGGCACGAGCTGCTTCGCGCTCGTGTGCGTGATCGGGCGCAGGCGCGTGCCCTTGCCTCCCGACAGGATCAGTCCCTTCAGCGGCTGCATTCGCGCAGGAGCCTAGATGATGATTCGCAGCAAAGCCCGCAGAGCCGGGGCTGTGACGATCCACCGTCGACTCCGTGCCACCGGATTGCGTGTCACGAGGCGGTTGAGCGCTCAGCGCGTCCCGGACCCAGAGCGGGCCCCCGCAGCACCCGAGGTCGCAGGCAGGAGAGAAGTCCATTGAACAGAACTCTGATTGCTCCGGAGAGGTTCTCGCCTATGTCGCCGACGCCCGCCGAAACCAACAGTCCGGTCCTCCTCGACCAGGCGCGCCGCTACGTCGATGCTGAAGACGGACGGGTCGGCGGCCTACAGACGCGGGCCGCGTCGCTGCTCGCCGCTGTCGTGGTCCTCGTGGGCCTCACGTTCACGGTCGAGAGCCAGTTCTCGGATCGTAACGTCTCCCGGTGGATCTCGCTCTCGATCGCCGTGGTCGCGATGGGCTCGTTGATCGTTGGTGCGCGATCGTTTCTACGCGTGCTCGCGCCGCGGCGTATCGATCGCGACGCTCCGCAGACGATCAGCGTGTTGTCTGCGCCCGGGTTCGTCGATACTCCGCCAACTCTTCTGACTCAGCAGTTGATCGGGACTCTCGCGGGCGAGCTCGATGCCGCACGATCAGAGGTGTCCCAGATACAACGCGCTCTGCAAGTCGGAGCGCGGTGGTTGGCGGCCGGCGTCGTCGGAGTGTTCGCACTGGCCGTGCTCTTCGGAGCCACGCACGACAAGACCCCCGTCCAGCGGATAAAGCTCGTCGCTCCCGTCGACGTGCACGTCGACGCCCCAATACAAGCGAGAATCGTTACCCCGGTACAGGCGCGCATCGTGGCGCCACTGCACGCTACGATAGAGGGACAGGTGCGCACCAAGATCGTTGCGCCCGTTACGATTATCGGCCCTGACGAGGATCCTTGGCCGGTACGAACTGATCCATGAGCCTTACCAACTTTCTCGTTCACGGCAAGCCGAATGGCATCCCAGATGCTGACTCCGCAGCTTTGTTCGACTCGCCCGAGGCGCGGCCCAACCCGCTCCAGGACATCGTTCTTGACCAAGAGCTGCTGCCGCTCATGCGGGCTCGGGGCAGCGTCGACTGGCCAACGCTACTCGAGGTCGCCGTAAACGAGACGCGTCTTCCTCAGGCGAGCTTGCTTCGATGGTTGAGCGAGGCACTCCACTACCGGCTCGTCGAGAGCGATCCCGCGAATCCCGGCGCATGGCGACTCACCGAGGCCGGCATGCAGCGTGTAGCCGAGCTCGAATCGTCGGACGCCGCCGCGGCGAGATAGCACCCCTCACTCTGAGGCCCGAGGATGCTGTCCAGCTCGTCGACGGGCGATGGGTGATGGGCGGCTTGTGAGTAGTAAGGGCCGTCGTGGGGTGTCCCTCAGGATCGGCGCCAGCCCTCAGTACACCCCGCCCAGCTTGCGATGGTCCCAGCTCACGCGGCGCAGCTCGACGAACTCGAGCCCGACGCGCTTGCCCGCCTGCGCTGCGATCGCGTCGCGCGCCTCCTGCGGCAACTCCTCCGGCGGCGCCTCGTCGCGCGGCAGCGCGTTGCGCATCATGATCTCCGCGCCGAGCCGCACGATCTCGGTGATCTCGCGGTGGACGACCACGTCGCATTCGAGCATCACGCCGCGCAGCTCCGCATAGGACTCGCCCGCCTCGACCTGCAGCGTCGCGCGCGCGTCGCGCTCGAGGTTGCGCGCCTTCTGCGAGGTGCCATACGTCCACGACCAGATCCGCGGCCCCGGTTCGCCCGCCGAGTGCCCGCGCAGCACGTACCACAGCGGCATCAGGTGCGGCCAGCCGCGCAACCCGATCGTCGCGCACGTGACCGTGCGCTCTTCTGCGAGGAACGTCGCGACCTCGGCCGCAGTCATCTTGATCTGCTCGCGTCTGCTCATCGGGTGGCGGGCCGCGTGAGGCCCTATGCCGGCTGCAGCTTCGCCAGCCGCCCGCCCGTGCGCCGGCGCACGGGCTTTGCCTGCGCCTCGCCGAGGCGGACCGCCGCCTCGCGCACCGCTTTGCGCGCGTCGGCCGGCTCGAGCACCGCTGCGTCACCCGCTTCGCGCAGGATCTCGCGCACCAGCCAGTCAACGCCGGCGAAGCTCAGCTCGACGACGACCGCGCCGTCGCTGCGCTCCTCGACGACGCGCCGCGCCTCGCGCGCCCAACGCGCACGCTCCGGCGAGACCCATACGCGCGCCGATCGCGACGCCTCCACCTCGCCCGTCCGCAGCCACCCGTCGACCTCCGCCGCCGGGTCGACCTCCGGGCGCGGCACGAACGCCTCGTCCGTCACGTGCACGTGCTTGATCCGGTCAAGGCGGAAGTGGCGCACGCCCTCGCGCGAGGGGTCGAACGACGCGACGTACCAGCCCTCGCGCCCGTTCGTCAGCGCGTACGGCTCGACCGTGCGCTTGACGAGGTCGTCCTCGTTCTCCTTGTAGTAGTCGAGCTCGACGAGCCGGTGCTCGACGATCGCCTGCGAGATCTCGCGCGCGACGCCCGAGTCGTCACCGGCGGCGCTCGCGACCTGCAGCCCCTGTTCCATCGGGTCCTCGCCGAGCGCCGCGACGATCTTCTCGCGCGCGCTCGCCAGCGAGCCCTCGGGGATGTGCTCGCCGATCAGGTCGATCGCCGCGATCAGCGCCTTCGCCTCGACCGGCAGAAGCCGCGCCGGACGATCGAAGTTGTCGCTGTAGGGCTCCGGATCGACCTCGATCTCGCCCGCCTGCTCGTCGATCTCCGCGTAGAGCACGTACGAGCCGCCACCGAAGTTCACGACGTTCAACACGTTGACGTCCTCGAGCAACTCCTCCTCGCTCAGCTGCAGGCGCTCGCAGACCTCGGCGATCTTCACGCGCTCACCCGCTCGCCCGGCGCGGATCAGGATGCTCGCGAGCGTCACCAGCCGCGCGAAGCGCTCCGGGCGGATCGCCGCCTCCGACCGTCCCCCCGCCTCCTCGCCGTCATCTTCCGCCGCCTTGCGCGCCGCGCCTCGGCTGCGCGCCGGTGCCGCGCCGTGCCCGTTCGAGCCGGCCGGCGTCGCCTGCGCGTCGGCCCCCGGCGGCGTCCTGCCATGGCGCTGCTTGAGCAGCTTCAGCCGCCGTGCGAGCTCGCTCGTCAGCTCCTCCGGGCCCTGCAGGCGCGCGTTCGCGCCGAGTCCGAGCACCCACGAGATCAGCCCGCGCGGGTTCGAGAAGCCGGTGCGGAACAGCACGCCGCCGCCCTCGGCCTCGACGATCTCGCCGTAGCGGCCGAAGTGGCGCTCGATCTGCCAGGCGATCCGCTCGGAGATCGCGATCTCCGCGACGCCGCGCTCCTCGCCGAGCTGCCAGTCGGCGCGGTTCGCGTACGCCCGCGGATCGAAGTCGCTCGGACGGCGAAAGTCGTGCTCGGCCTTCGTCGCGTATGACACCTTGCCGCGAATCCGCGTCAACCGGAAGACGCGGATCGCCTCGCGCTCGTGCGAGTAGCCGAGCAGGTAGAACTGGCCGCCCTGGAACAGCAGGTGGTAGGGGTCGACGCGGCGCGGGCCCGTCTCGTCGCGCTCCATCGTGTAGTACTCGAACAGGATCGTCTTGTTGCGGAAGATCGCCGTCTCGACCTTCGCCAGGCGCGCCGAGAGCTCGTGCCCGCCGGCCGACGCGGTGATCCCGAGCGCGACCGAGCGCTGCTCGGGCGCGCGCAGCGGGCTCGGGCGCCCCCACGTGATCTGCTGCAGCGCCAGGCGCAGCGGCTCGGCGTAGGCGAATTCGCCGTCGAGCAGGGTCAACGACGTCTGCAGCGCCGCCAGCTCCTCCTCGCTGAACGCGATCGCCGGCAGGTGGAAGTTCTCCGGGCGCAGCGAGTAGTTCTCCTGCTCGGCCGCCCCGTCGGCCGGACGCTCGACCGTCAGCTGGATCCGCAGCGATTCGAGCTCGGAGCGGTCGGCGTAGAAGCGGCGTGCGAACGCGTCTTCGTTCATCCCGCTGTAGCCCTCGACGTCGCGTCTGATCTCGAGCGCCGTCACCGGACGTCGCTCGGCCATCAGGTAGGAGATCAGCGACAGCTGGCGGATCAGCTTCTCGGTGTCCTTTGCCATGAACGGCACACCATAGAAGTTGGCGGCGAGACGGTTATCAGGTGGGCGGCAGGCCGAACCGCTATTTGCGAGCTTTCAGGCGGCTTCGCGCGCGGGCGCGTCCGTCAGCGCGATCTGCGCGCCGACCTCGGCGCCGAGGTCGACCGCCAGCTGCCCAGGCGCCGCGAGCTCGTCGCGAGCCGGCTCGGCCGCGGGCGCTTCGGCCAAGAGGCGATCGGCGAAGAACGCGCCACCACCGATCGCGCGATCGAAGCTCGACCAGCGCTTGCCCGGCGCCAGCTCCTTCTCCAGGCGGTCGAAGCTGCCCAGGCGTCCGCCGAGGTTGTCGATCATGTGCACGAGCGTCGCCTCGCGCGTGCACGGGACGACCGGGCTGCCGTGCTCGAGCGTCCCGTGGTGGGAGAGGATGATGTGCCCGACCTCGAGCGCAAGCTCCGGCGGGAAGCCCTCGATCGCCTCGATCGCGCGCCTGATCCTGTAGTAGCCGAGCGCGATCTCGCCCTGCAGCTTGCCCGCGTCGGTCAGGTCGATGCACTGCGGATCCTCCGTGTACGCCTCGAGCTTGCCGATGTCGTGCAGCAGCGCGCCCGCGACCGCGACGTCGCGGTCGATCCCCGGAAACGTCGCACTGATCGCGCTGACCGCCTGCGCGACGCCGAGGCAGTGCTCGAGCAGCCCGTGGCGGTAGGCCTGGTGGTAGTACTTCGCCGCCGGCGCCACGCGGTAGCTCGCCCACAGCTCCGACTCCTCGCCGAACACGCGCTCGAGCAGCGTGCGCAGGTGCGACTCCTGGACCGTGCCGATCAGCTCGCGGACCTCGGCCTCCATCTGGTCCACGCCGCGCGCCGGTCCATCGGTCAGATCATCCAAATCAAAACTGCCCGGCTCGGCCTGCTCCAAGCCACGAAGGTTGATCTGCGGTCCGAATCTCGGATGCACCGTGTAGCGGCCGCGCACGCGGACCGGCGCGCCGGCGCGGGCGAGCGCCTCGACCTCGGCGAGCTCGTCCCAGACCATGCACGCGAGCGCGCCGGTGCGATCGCCGAGCTGCAGTCGCAGGTAGTCGCCGCCGTCGCGCCGCTGCCTGCGCTCGGCCTCGCGCACGAGCAGGACAAGGTCGATCTCGGCGCCGTCTGTGAGCTCGTTGACGAGCATGCTCTGAAGTTAGATGTGAGTGCGGACGGGACTCGCGCGAGACCCGGCGCGGCAGTCGCGTCTGCTAGAGAAGGCAGGGCCTCCGATGCCGCCGCCCTTCCTGCTGTCCGTGCTCGACCAGTCGCCGATCGCCGAGGGCTCGACCGGCTCGCAAGCGCTGCACAACACGATCGATCTCGCGCGCCTCTGCGATGAGCTCGGCTATCACCGCTACTGGGTCGCCGAGCACCACGGCGGCCCGATGCTCGCCGGACCGAGCCCCGAGGCGCTGATCGGCCCGATCGCCTCCGCCACCTCGCGGATCCGCGTCGGCTCGGGCGGCGTGATGCTGCCGCACTACAGCCCGTTCAAGGTCGCCGAGACGTTCAGCCTGCTCGCGGGGCTGTTCCCCGGACGGATCGACCTCGCGATCGGTCGCGCCGCCGGCACCGACCCGCTGACGACGTTCGCACTGCAGCGCGACCGCCGCCAGGCGGCCGCCGACGACTTCCCGCAGCAGCTCGCCGAGCTGCTCGCCTACCTCGATGACCGGATGCCCGACGACCACCCCTTCGCGCGGCTCGCCCAGACACTGCCCGGACGCCCCGAGCGCCCCGAGCCGTGGCTGCTCGGCTCCTCCCAGCAGAGCGCGATCTGGGCGGCCGAGCTGGCGCTGCCCTACGCGTTCGCCGACTTCATCAACTCGGCCGGCGCCGAGATCGCCAAGCTCTACCGCGAACGCTTCGCCGAGCACGAACACGCCGACGCGCAGCCGCGCACGGCCGTCGCGGTCTGGACGATCTGCGCCGAGTCGGACGAAGAGGCGCGGCACCTCGCGGCCAGCGGGCGAATGGCCTTCACGCTGCTGCGCCGCGGCGAGCTGACCGCCGTCCCCTCGCCCGAGCGGGCGCTCGAGTTCCTCGCGGGCGACGAGCGCGCGCCGTCGCCGCCGGGACAGCGCGCGCAGCGGCGCACCGTCGTCGGCTCGCCCGCCACCGTCCGCGCCCAGCTCGAGGGAGTCGCCGCCGAGTACGGAGCCGAGGAGGTGCTCGCCGTCAACATCCTCTACGACCACGCCGCGCGGCGACGCTCCTACGAGCTCCTCGCGGCCGCCTTCGAGCTCTGAGCGGGGCGCGTCCGATCCCGATCGCCATGTCGGAATGGTCCATTAGTCGAACTAGGCTCAAGATCCAGACCATGCGTGTCGAAGGACGAACCGATGGGATCGCGGGTGATGAAGCTGCGTCGCGCCGACGTCTGCCGCGTCTGCGCTCGTGCGCTTCCGGCGCAGGCGAGCGCGTATTGGGATCAGGCCAGCAGAACCGTCACATGCCTGGGCTGCCTGGACGGCGGATCGACGAAAGCGACGCGACGGCCGGCGCGGGCGCTTGCAGCGGCGAGCGACGCGCTCGACCGCGGTAGCGCCGGCGCCAGCGCGCGGCGCGAGTACCAGCGCCGTCGCGGCAATCGCGAAGCAGGCGTGCGACGCCGCCACCCGCTCCTCGGCGGCCTGCTGCTCGCCCTCGCCGGCAGCCCGCGGCACGAGACCGCATGGGCACGCGGGGCACGCGGCGAGGAATCGGTCGCCCGCGGGCTCGAGCGCCGGACCGCGAACGGCCCGGCGGCGATCCTGCACGACCGGCGGATGCCCGGCGGCTACGGAAACATCGACCATCTCGCCGTCGCGCCGCGCGGCGTCTTCGTAATCGACGCGAAGGCGATCCGCGGCAAGGTCCGTGTCTCGCGACCGTGGGTCGGCGGGCCGAAGCTGCTCGTCAGGGGTCGCGCTCGAGCGCATCTCGTCAACGGCCTCGAGCGCCAGGTCGCCGCGGTCCGCGACGCGCTTGCACGAATCGGACGCGACGAGGTCCCGGTGCACGGCGCCTTCTGCTTCACAAGCGCCGACCTGCCGCTGCTCGGGAGCTCGGAGATCCGCGGCCTACGTCTGTGCCACGGCCGCGGGCTGGCGCGGAGGCTGAACGCTGACGGCGCCCTCACGCGCCCCGAAATCGACGAGCTTGCGCGCGAGCTCGCGCGGATCTTCCTGCCGGCCTAACGCGGCTCCCGGCCACGCTCGGCAAGGAGCGCGTCGACCAGCCGCTTCGGCGCTCGCGCCAGCCACGCCTCGATGACCACTTCCTCGAGCTCGGCTCGTCCGATCTGCTCGAGCCGCACGAGGATCGCCGCGTAGCCGTCGAAGTGCGACGTCGTGAAGTACACGCTCGCGTCGTCAGCGAGCAGCGCTTCCTTTGCGCCGAGGTGCTCGACGCGCGCGCCGAGGATCGGCCCGTTCGGCGCCGCAGCTCCGAGCTCGGCCGCTTCCTTCGGCCGCAGCGGCCGCTCCCACACGAACAGCTTCTCGGCGACACGCCACTGGCGTTTCTCGCGCGAGACGCGCGCGCTCGTCTGCGGCAGGGCGAGCGCGAGACGCTCGACGTCATCCCATCCGGCCATCGGCGTTATCGGTTCCCGCGGGCCGCGACCGTCAGCGCTTCGGATTGAAGCGTTCGATCATCCGCGCCCGCCACAGCCGGTGGCGTGGGCCCTGCCCGGCGGCGTCGGCGATCACGGCGCTGATGACGAGGGCCACCGCGAGCAACGCGAGCACCAGCAGGATGACGCCGCCGGCGACCGGCGGGATGTCCGTGCCGAGCAGGCCGTGGCTCGACGACGCCGACGTCGGCACGCTGATCGGCCCCCTCGAGTTGGCCGAGGCTTCGTAGCGCGCGGCCTCGACGCCTGCGCGCGCGCCGCCCGCCTGCGTGCCGAAGCTGGCGCCCAGGTAGGAGACGACGCCTGCGACGATCTCCGGCAGCCGCGCACAGCCGCTCGTGCTCGCCAGCCCTCCAAGTTCGCGCACCGCCTGCGCTTCGAGCCGCACGAACCGCGCCACGCCGATCCGCAGTCGCGCGGCGGCCGCGCGTCGGCTGAGCGGAGTCGCGCCCGTCAGCCCTGTCCGCAGCTCGAGCAGCTCGCGCTGGCTGTCCGGCAGCCCGCCGAGACACCCGCGCAGCCGCGCGACCGTCGCTTTCAGAGCGCGTTCGCGTGCGGCGATCCGACGGCCCGCACGCGATCCCGCCGGCGCTTCGGAGGCCGGGACCCGAGCGTATCCGGCGCCCAGGCCCGCACCGTACGCGCCGGGCCCGACCGTGACCGCTCCAAAGCCTCCCCCGCCTGCGAGTCCCGGCGCGGTCGCGCTCGTACCGGGGCCGGCCGGAGCGCGCTGCGCGCCGGTGCCGGGGCGAGAGGACGCGGGCGCTCCTCCAACAGAAACGCCGCGCCCTCCGGCCGACACGCCCGGCGTACCCGACGATCCTCCGACCGGCCGCGGCGTCCCCGTCGCGGGCACAGAGACGGTCGGCGTAAGCGTCGGGACCGATGGCACTTTGACCGGGGGAGCAGGAGCTTTGCCCGGCACGGTTGGTGGCTTCGGCAGGGGCGGAGCTTTGGTGACGACCGGCGGCGCTTTGACCGGCACGGACGGGACTTTGACCGGCGGGGGTGGAAGTTTTACGGGCGGCGGTGGGAGCTTCACAGGCGGCGGTGGGAGTTCTACGGGTGGCAGCGGCAGTTTTATCGGCGGGAGTCGCGGTTTTACCGGCGGGAGTGGGAGCTTGACCGGCGGCGTCGGCACGGAGATCGAGGGAAGGTTGATCGAGACGCCGAGCCCGAGCGCGGGCGAGGCCTCTGCGAGCGCGACGAGCAAGCTGCCAAGCGCCAGCAAATGGAGCGATCGCCTCGCTCGGGCCGATCTCCTAGTGGTTCCGGTCATGCGCGCGAGCCATCCCTAACTCCTGGTCCTAGAACATTCGTCCAACGCAGATTTAGACTTGCTTTACCCGGATCCGGCGAGGCTATTCGCGCGCTCGGAACTTTCTCCACGGCTCGGATCGACGACGCAGTCCCGGCAGGCGCAATCGGTTGGAAGCGCTGCCGCGCGCGCGGCGGCCGCTATGGCTCGAGCCGGTGCGGCCCGCGATACAGGAACGTCACCTCGCGGACGTTCTCCTGTCCGAGCATCTGCATCAACAGCCGTGTCAGGCCGAAGCCAAAGCCGCCGTGCGGCGGCGCGCCGAAGCGGAAGAAGTCGAGGTAGTACTGGATCGGCTCGACCTCGACCTTCTTCTCGCGCGCCTGCTCGAGCAGCCGCTCGTAGCGGTGCTCGCGCTGCGCGCCGGTCGTCAGCTCGATCCCACGCCACAGCAGGTCGAAGCTCTTGGTGACGGTCGGCCGATCCTCGTAGCGCATGTGGTAGAAGGGCCGCACCGACGTCGGGTAATCGGTCACGAACGTGAACTCGTGGCCGTCGCGCTCCTTGACGAGCGCCGACAGCGCCCGCTCGCTCGGCGGATCGAGGTCGTGACCAGCAGGCGGCGCCTCATGCCCGGACTCGCGCAGCAGCTCCTTCGCGTGGTCGAGCGCGATCCGCGGGAAGGGCACCTCGGGGACGACGAGCGCCGTGTCGAACGTCTGCGCGATCTGCTCGCCGTGCGTCTCCTTGACGACGCCCAGCACGTACGCGAGCCAGCGCTCCTGGAAGGACATCACGTCGTCGTGCGAGTCGATCCACGAGATCTCGGTGTCGACGCTCGTGAACTCGGTGTCGTGGCGTGAGGTGAACGACGGGTTCGCGCGGAACACCGGGCCGATCTCGAAGACCTTGCCGAAGCCGGCCGCCATCGCCATCTGCTTGTAGAACTGCGGCGACTGCGCGAGCGTCGCGATCCGATCGAAGTACTCGAGTTTGAACAGCTCGGCGCCGGACTCGGTCGCCGCGCCGGTCAGCTTCGGCGAGTGCAGCTCGATGAAGCCTTCTTTCGCCCAGAATTCGCGCATCGCGCGCTCGGTCGTCGTCTGCACCTCGAAGATCAGCTTGCGGTCGGGCCGCCGCAGGTCGAGGTAGCGCCAGTCGATCCGCTTGTCGAGCGCCGAGTCGGCGCTGATCGGCAGCTCGGGCTCGGCCAGCGAGTCGACCGCGAGCTCCTCGAGCTTGACCTCGAGGCCGCCCAGGTTCACCCGCTCGTCGGCGGCGACCGTGCCGATGATCGTCACAGCCGACTCGACCGTCAGCGCCGACACGCGCTCGTTGAGCTCACTCGCCTGCTCGTCCTTCGCGAGCACGACCTGCGCCATCCCGGTTTCGTCGCGGAGCACGATGAACTGCACGCGCTTCTGGTCGCGCAGCGCGTTGACCCAGCCGCGCACGCGGACCCGCTCGCCGATCTTCTGCGGCAGCTCGGCTATCAGCGTGCGCTTCACGCGCGCCACCCTATCGAGCGCCTGCCGGCCGGCGGCTCAACGTTCGCGTGCGGCTGGAGCGAGAGCGCCGGTGAGCCCCTCCGCGAGCGTCTCGGCCGCGATCTTGTGCGCGTCGCAGATCGCGCCAAGGTGCAGCAGCGAGTCGGTCTCGGCCGCGACCTCGCCGTCGCCCAGCCGAAGGACCAGCGGCGTGCCCGGTGCGAGATCGCTGGCGGCCAGGCCGACGGCAACGTTGACGAGATCCGTCGACGTCACGGCCGCGACGGCGGCGCAGCCGCGGATGCCGAGCCGCTCGAGCGTCTCACGATCGTCGCCGCGTCCGATCGCGACCGGGATCCCGGCGGCGCGAGCGAGCCGGACGCACGGCGCATCCGGGTCGCGCTCCACCCCGAGGACGGCGATCTCGCGCCGGCGCAGCTCCTGCGCGAGCCGGAAGCCGACCTGGCCGAAGCCGATCAGCAGCACGTGGCCGCGCGCCGGCGCGGCACGGCGCCCGAGCAGCGTCGTCAGCCGCGGCCGGCTGAGCCGGCGCACGAGCGCCGCCGTGAAGACGGCGACGAGCAGCAGCGCCGCGAGCGTGTCGAGCGCCGAGAACGCCTTGAACCACGACGGCGCGCCCGCCGCGCCGGGCGTCGCCGCGACGGTCGCGACCGAGCGCGTGCTGAAGTACAGCGCGTCAACCACGCCCTCGTGCAGCGCGACCATCGTGATCGCGGCCTCGAACACGAGCGCGAGCAGCAACCCGACTCCCGCGCGCGCGAGCAGCCGCAGGGCGTCGTCGACCAAGCGCACTCCGTTTCGCCCGCGCCCCTGACCCGCGCCCGAGCTCTGCACCGCCGCGACGCACCGCTCGGCCAGATCGTTGCCGACGAGCGCCGAGGGCGAGATCACGTGCACGGCCGGGACGACGTGACGCAGCTCGCGCGTGATCGTCCGGTCGAACATCGTCACCCACAACGGCAGGTCGGGGCGCAGATGGGCGCTCAGCAACGTCATCCGGAGCGCGAGGACGTCGTCGCGCGCGATCACGCAGACGGATCCCCAGCGGTCTTCGGCGAGAATCGCCGACGTCTCGTTGTCGCTGCGAGCGACCGGCGCCTCGGCATCGACGCCGCGCTGCTCGAGCCGCAGCAGCAGCGCCGCCGCGAGCCCCCCGCCTTCGCCGAGGACGAGCACGGCGCCTCGCCCGCCCGGGTGAGCGTCCTCCCTCACGGCGGCACGCGCCTAATCCGCGGTCTCCTCCGCCAGCTCGACGTCGACCGTGAACTCCTCGCCGTCCGCGACCGCAGCGGTCTCGATCGTCTCGATCGAGCCCGCGAGGCGCAGGTCCTCCGCGGCGAGCTCGAGTGCCGCGAGGCGCTCGGCCGTGTCGTGCACGACGATGCGCGCGACCGGCGCGCGCATCGGCCGACGCGCCTGCGACTTGGCCTTGCGCACCTCGCGCAGGATGTCGGCCGCGAGCGCGAGCGCCCGCTCCTCGCGCGCACTCGCGGGCGCCCCGCCGAGCGCGTCGGCGAGCTCGTCGGCCTCGGGCCACGGCGCGAGGTGAACCGAGCCCGGCTGCCACCACGACCAGACCTCCTCGCTGACAAACGGCAGGAACGGCGCGAACAAACGCTGGAAGACCGACAGCGAGCACCGCAGCGCCCGGCTGACCGACGCCGCGCCGTCGCTCTCGCCCGCCTCGTAGCGGCGCCCCTTGACGAGCTCGAGGTAGTAGTCGCAGTACCACCAGAAGAACACCTCGGTGCGCTCGAGCGCGCGCGCGTAGTCGTATTGCTCAAAGCTCGCGGTCGCCTCCTCGACGACGCGCTGCAGGCGCGCGACCATCGCACGGTCGAGCGCGCTCGTCAGCTGGCCGATCTCCGATCGCTCGCCTTCCGGCGGGAGGTCGGCGAGCGCGAACTTCGACGCGTTCAGCAGCTTCACCGCGAGCCGCCGGCCGACCTTCATCTGCTGCGGGTCGAACGCCGTGTCGGTGCCCGGTCGGCCGCTCGCCGCCCAGTAGCGGACGGCGTCGGCGCCGAACTCCTCGAGCAGGTGCATCGGCGTCACCACGTTGCCCTTCGACTTCGACATCTTCTTGCGGTCCGGGTCGAGCACCCAGCCGGAGATCGCCGCATTGCGCCACGGCAGCTCGTCGTAGTCGAGGTGCGAGCGCAGGATCGTCGAGAACAGCCACGTCCTGATGATGTCGTGGGCCTGCGGGCGCACGTCCATCGGGAACACGTTCTCGAACAGCTGATCGTCGTCCCCCGCGTGGCCGGCGATCTGCGGCGTCAGCGAGGAGGTCGCCCAGGTGTCCATCACGTCCGGATCGCCGACGAACCCGTTCGGCTGCCCGCGCTGCTCGGGCGAGTAGCCGTCGGGGACGTCGGTCGAGGGATCGACCGGCAGGTGCTTCTCGTCCGCGCCGATCGGGCGCTCGTGGCAGACCGCGCCGCTCTCGTCGAGCGGGTACCAGACGGGAAACGGCACCCCGAAGAAGCGCTGGCGGCTGATGCACCAGTCGCCGGTCAGCCCGCCGACCCAGTCCTCGAAGCGCGCGCGCATGTACGGCGGATGCCAGTGCAGCTCGCGTCCGCGCTCGAGCAGCTCCTCGCTGTGCGCCACCGTGCGCACGAACCACTGCCGGCTCGTGATGATCTCGACCGGGCGCTCGCCCTTCTCGAAGAACTTGACCGCGTGCGTCACCGGCGTCGGCTCGCCGACGATCTCCCCGGCCTCGCCGAGCAGCTCGACGATCCGTTTACGCGCCTGGTTCACTGTCCGGCCCGCGAGCTGCTCGTACTCGCGCCGCGCGCGCTCGACGTCCTGCGACTCCCAGCCGGCGGCGCCCCACGGCACGTCGCTCAGGCGCCCGTCCGGCCCGAGGACCGAGCGCACCGGCAGGCCGAGCTCGCGCCACCAGACGACGTCGGTCAGATCGCCGAACGTGCAGACCATCACCAGACCCGTCCCCTTCTCGGGGTCGACGAGCGGGTGGGTCAGCACCGGAACGCGCGTGCCGAACAGCGGCGTCAGCGCGTCGCCTCCGACGAGCGCGCGCTGGCGCTCGTCGTCGGGGTGCGCCAGCAGCGCGACGCACGCCGGGATCAGCTCCGGGCGCGTCGTCTCGATCAGCGCCTCGCGCGCGGCGCCCGGACCGTCGTCGGCCATCCGAAAGCGAACCCGGTTCATCGCCCCCGGACGCTCGCGGTCCTCGAGCTCGGCCTGCGCGACGGCGGTCTGGAAGTCGACGTCCCACAGCGTCGGCGCCTCGAGCTGGTACGCCTCGCCGCGTGCCAGCAGCCCGAGGAACGAGCGCTGCGAGATGCGCTGCGCGCGCGCGCCGATCGTCGTGTAGGTCATCGACCAGTCGACCGACAGCCCGAGCGTCCGCCACAGCTCCTCGAACGCGCGCTCGTCGGTCTCGGTCAGGCGCAGGCACAGCTCGACGAAGTTCGGCCGCGAGATCGACACGGGGTCCTGCGCGGCACCGTCGACGGCGGCGGTGGTCGGCTCGAAGGACGGGTCATAGGGAACCGACGGGTCGCAGCGCACGCCGAAGTGGTTCTGCACGCGGCGCTCCGTCGGCAGGCCGTTGTCGTCCCAGCCCATCGGGTAGAAGACCGCCCGGCCGCGCATCCGCTGAAAGCGCGCGACCGCGTCGGTGTGCGTGTAGGAGAACACGTGCCCGACGTGCAGCGAGCCGCTGACCGTCGGCGGCGGCGTGTCGATCGCGAACACCCGCTCGCGCGGCGCCGTACGATCGAAGCGGTAGCACTCCTCGCGCTCCCACGCCTCGCGCCACTTGCGCTCGAGGCCGTCGAGCGTCGGCCGCTCGGGGACCGCCACGCGAGCCTGCGCTGTCTGATTCGCCGCCAAGGCGTTGATCGTATCCGCCGGCCGCCGGCCGCCTGCTCGGCGTCGGGCCGTGGCGGCCAGCCGGGCTCAGACCCCTCGAGTGCACCCGCTTGCGATCGGGCGCGTCAGGCGGCGAGCGGGATCTCGTGGACGACGTCGCCCGCGCCGAACGCCGCCGCGCGGGAGCGCTCAGCGCGCTCGCTGTTGTGCGACGGGCAGTAGACGCCGCGCACCGCGCCGCCGGCGAGGCCGTAGGCGAGCCAGACGCCGCCTTCCCAGATGAAGTGGAAGAAGCGCGCCTCGTCCTCGCCGCCGGCCTCGAGCTCGCGCGTCCACGCGCGCGCGACCACCGTCTCGGGAATGCCCTCGCCGCACGTGCAGCCGGCGGCCGCGCTCGAGACGCAGTCGAGGATCCGCTCCTCGCGCGCGTCAGCCGCGCGCCGCAGCAACTCCGAGACGATCCGGGCGAACTCCTCGCCGGCGAGACCGACGTCGGGCGCTTGCGTCGTACCAATCGGGCAACTCATGTCGTACTTTTCGGACGACACGGCGTCTCGCATTCGATTCGGGCGAATTCCTGGACGTCTGTTTGACGGCGCCCCGAAAGGCCGGCGGCCGACGGTGGCGGGAGCGCACAAACCCGATAGTTGGACCGCGGTCGGTGTCTAAGAAGATTCTCATCGTTTTTCGCTTGGGCCGCGCTGCACGAGGACCGCCCGCGGGTGTACAGTCGTCGCGTTTGGCTGGGAGAAACCGATTGCCCAGCCCGATCGGCGAGCGGAGGCATGGGGTCGTGAGCCTGACAGCGAGAAAGGCATTGGGAGTTGGGATCGCGACAGCGGTGCTCGCGGGGGCGATCGCGCTCTACATCGCCGACTGGGCGACGAGCTTCCCGAAGAGCGTCGCCGCGAGCACGGCTCCGGCGAACAGCGGCGGCGCCAACCTGACGCTCGAGACGGTCGCCTCCGTCGGCTCGAAATACAGCCCCTCGCACCCGAGCTGGGTCTCCTACCTGATCCGCAGCAACGGCCACTGGATACACAGCACCGACTACACGGTGCCGGCGAACTCGATCGTGCACGTGACGATCTACCAGTTCGACTCGCCGACGGGCCTGCGCAACCCATACCTCTCGCAGATTCAGGGCACCGAAGGCGGGACGGCGAGCATCGACGGCAAGGCCGTCTCCTCGATCAACCCCGAAGAAGCGTCGCACACGTTCGCCGTCCCGGAGCTCGGCATCTTCGTGCCGCTGCCGGGCGTCTCCGAAGAAGCCAAGCACCCCTGCGAAGAAGCTCCGTGCGAACTCAACAGCGACCACCACACGGTCTCCTTCAGCTTCCGCACCGGCAAGAAGGGGCGCTACCGCTGGCAGTGCTTCGTGCCGTGCGGCGCCGGCTTCTACTTCGGCAACGGAGGTCCGATGCAGACGCTCGGCTACATGGACGGGTTCATCGATGTCGTCTAGCGAGTCGGCCGCGCCGCCCGACCTCGGCGGCGAGGTCAACCACGCTCGCCGCTTCGGCCTGACGTGGCTGATCGCGTCGCTGATCGCGACGCCGCTCGTGATCGTCCTGCTCGGGCCGAACCTGCCGCCGGGCAACGGCAGCGAGCAGGCCTCCGGGCAGGTGACCGACAACACGGTGCTGATCGGCATGGCCACTCCGGTGCTGCTGCTCGTCGTGATCTTCCTGATCTACGCCGTCATCAACTTCCGCCAGCCCAAGGGCGGGGTCCTCGAAGGCCCGGCCGTACGCGGCAACGCGCGCGTGCAGACGACCTGGATCATCGTCACGTCGCTGCTGGTTCTCTTCCTCGCCGCCTACGGCACCTGGCGGCTGTTCGAAGACAACGGCGCCGGGTCGGGAAGCGGGCCAAACCCCGTCGCGACGCTGATCGCGCTGCCGCTCGTGATCTTCCTGCTCGGACCCGACCTGCCGCCCGGGCACGCCTCCGAACAGGCCTCCGGCCACGTGACCGACAACACAGTGCTGCTGGCGATCGCCACACCGGTGCTGCTGCTGGTCTTGATCTACCTGCTGTACGC
>FSVZ01000054.1_pt1 | contig 35700 bp, 35 predicted proteins | sample 1637881 | NCBI WGS metagenome assembly FSVZ01 (sample SAMEA3914789, study PRJEB12502) | metagenome | biome: forest; material: soil | place: Canada | collected 2011-07-03 | depth 0.3 m
ACCGCGACGTCTCCGGCGGGAACCGGCGTAGTCGACGTCACCGTGACGACGCCGGGAGGCACGAGCGCTCCCGACGCTTCCAGCGAATTCAGCTACGTTCCGGCTGTCACGGGCTTGAGTCCCAGCACAGGGCCGCAGGTCGGCGGCACGCTGGTTACGATCACGGGTACGAACTTCAATGAAGTTGCCTCGGTCAAGTTCGGTGCGGCGAGCGCGACCAAATTCACCGTCGAATCGCCGACGAAGATCACCGCGGAATCGCCGCCGGGAGCCGGCCTGGTCGACGTCACGGTGATCACCGCGGGCGGGTCGTCGAAAACCGGTCCGGCCGACCAGTTCACCTACGCTGGCGCGCCGCCCGAATTCGGGAGGTGCATCAAGGTCGCGAAAGGGACGGGTGTGTACGGAGACTCGGGATGCACGACCGCCGGGGGAAGTGCGAGCTACGAGTGGATGCCGGGCCCTGGAGCGGACGCCAAGTTCACGACCAAGAGCAAAGTCGACGTCACGTTCACGTCAGAGACGGTTGGCGCGAAGACGATCAGCTGCAAAGCGGAGAAAGGCACCGGAGCGTATTCGGGGCCGAAAATCGTAGGCGAAGTCGTGATGGCGTTCAGCGGCTGCGCGTCGGGCACGACCAAATGCTCGACGGCGGGCTCGAAAACCGGCGACGTGTCGACGAAGGCGCTCGATGGAGAACTCGGCGTCATCAAGACGAGCTCCGAAGGCGCGATCGCGAACGCGATCGGGCTCGACCTCAAAGCGGCCTCCGGTGGAGCTCTGGCTGAATTCAGCTGTGGGAGCCTGACGGTCGCGTGGAAGGGCTCGGTGATCGTCGAAGTCCCGACGGACCGGATGCGCACCACGTCCGATCTCGACTACCAGGCGGCGAGCGGCAAACAGCTGCCGGAAGCATTCGAAGGCCGTCCGCGCGACGTGATCGAAACGTCGCTCGCGGGCGGCGCCTTCGAACAGACCGGCTGGAAGGGAAGGCTCATCCTCACGAGCAAGGAAGCGATCGAGGTCAACTCCGTCGTCTGAAGCCCACGCGGGCAGCGCGCCTCAGCCGGCGACCGACCACTCGATCTGTCCGAGCCCGGGAAATCCGAGCGCGGCGGCGGTCGCGCCGGTCAGATCCCACTCCCTGCCGGCGACGTAAGGGCCGCGGTCAATCACCGGCACGGTCAGGCTGCGCCCGGCGTAGGTGAAGGTGATGAGGGTCCCGCAGGGAGCAGTCTTGTGCGCGACGCCAAGCTGATCGCGCCCGAGCACGCCACCACAGGCGAGACCGAGACCGTAGTCGCGGAACACCGATGCAACGCTCACCTGGGTCCCCGATCTCGGCTCGATTGACCACGGCAGCAGCCCCGCCAGGCTGGCGGCGGCCGCGCTGAGCGCCTGCGCGTGTTCCTGGCGCTGGATCGCGTCGAGCTGCCTCAGCTCGCTTCGCACTTCTGCGTCGGAAGGTGCGCCAGGCGCCGGCTGAAACGCGGCGGGGACCGGGTGGGCGGGCGCGATCGGCTGACGCGCCTTCGGCGTCCTCGGAGCGACGACGCTCGCCGAAGCGCTCGTCGCAGACGGGGCTCCGCCGCCGCCAGGTGGGTCGGTCTGTGGTCTGACCGCAACCGAGGCTCGCGCGGTCTTTGGCGTCGGGATGCTCGATCCAGACGAGCCGCAGCCAATCGGTAGCGCGACCACGAGCAGCAGTAGCACCAGCTTCGGGCCCGACCGCGAGGTGGCGCGCCGGGGTCCGGGCATCCGGGGATTATGGGGCAACGAAGGGCGTGCGAGGGGGTGAGCTACACACCGTTCCTCACAGCGAAACCGTAGGCGGCGCGAACGATCTAAGCCGGAACCCCTGGGGCGCGCCCCGGGGGTTCACAGGCCCGCTTCGCGTCTCAGGACGGGCTCCACGTTCGCAAAGCCGCCGTCGACGACGAAATCGGAGCCGGTCACGAAGCTCGCCTGTGGGCCGAGCAGCCACGCGACGACGTCGGCCACCTCGGCTGGGCGCCCCACCCGCTGCATCGGGGCCACCTCAGCCGCCAGCGCGTGGAGCGTCGTCATCTGCGTATCGATCCAGCCGGGGCTGACCGAGTTGACGCGGATTCTGGAGCGCGCGAGAAGGTTCGCCAGGCTGCGCGTCGCGCTGACCAGCGCCGCCTTGCTGGCGGCATACGCCGCCGAGCTGTACGAGCCGACGCGAGCGTCGGTGCTGGCGACGTTGACGACGGCCCCATCGACGAGCTGAGGCTCGAGCGCGCGCGTGAGCGCGACCGGTGCCGTCAGATTGATCGCGAGCGTCCGCCGCCAGATCTCGGAGTCGAATCGCTCAAGCGGTTCCTCCAGCGCGATCCCCGCGTTGTTGACGAGCGCGTGAAAACGCCCTGACGGCAGGTCGTCGAGCAGCCGCTGCACACCGTCGTCTGCGGCCAGGTCGACCCGGTGGAGCGTCACCCCGGCGAGCTCGGCGGCGAGCTCGTTGGCCTCGAGCTCGTGCGTGAGGTACGTGCCGTGGATCTCATAGCCGTCGGCCGCGAGGCGCGCTGCGATTGCACGACCGATCCCCACCGAGACACCGGTCACGAGCGCTCGGGCCGCCGTCATACCGGGACCATCTCACAGTGGCGCCGCGCGCGCGGCAGAGCTCGCGGGCCGTCAGCCGCCGAGAGACGCCTCGACCGTGTCACGCCGGAGTCGGCGCAAGCCGATCTGATGTTGCTCGTAGGGCTCTGCGGACGACTGGCGCGTGCATCGGGCCGAGCCATTCGCTAGGCTCCGCCACGCCTAATCCTGGGCCGTCGCCCGGGAGCGGGGGAACCGAGTTGTTGGGGCGAATTCCGCGGTAATCCGTGGGAGGCGCAAGTCGCTAGCCCGTCAGCTAACCCCGTCGGCCGACGAAGAGAGGCAAATGCGCACGCATCGACGCCCGACGGCGTACGTCGTCACACTCATGTTGTTCGTGTTTCTCGGCACCGCCCAGGGCACGTTCGGGGACCCGACCGGAGGCGTCTCGCCGACGCCGACAGCGGTCCCGGTCCCGCCGCCGACCGCCCCTTCGCCCGGGGGGACGACACCGGCAGGCGGTACACCCGCGACGGCACCCGCAGCGGTGTTCAGCGGCAGCCCGTACCCGATCGGGCCGGGTGGCTGGGTGTTCCCGCTCTACCCGCTCGCGCGCGTCGGGGCGATGAGCTCCTGGTCTCTCGACGAGGGCGTCGACCTCGGCGGCAACGCGAACCAGTGTGGCCCTCGGCTGACGGAGCTGGCCGTCGCGAGTGGCACGATCGTGCGCGAGGGGCTTGAAGGCTTTGGCAGTTTCGCGCCCGTGCTGCATGTCGACAGCGGCCCGGACGCGGGCCGCTACATCTACTACGGACACGCGGCGCCCGCGCTCGTCGCCGTCGGCGCGCACGTCAGCGCCGGGCAGCCGATCGCGCAGGTGGGATGCGGCGCCGTCGGAATCTCCTCGGCGCCCCACCTCGAGATCGGGATGATGCCCGTCGAAGCGAGCAGCTCAGAGGATCTCCCGGGGATCGGCGAAACCTCGCACGAGACGCTCGCCAATCTGAAGTCCGCCTACGTCGCCGCACTGTCCGCGGCGAGGGCGAAGACGGCAGCCAGGGAAAAGGCGCACACGCGCAAGCGTCGCTGAGCGCTCCGAAGATGAGCCGCCCCGCCGCGCGGAGATTTGGCCGCGCGCGTTGCGGGTACCGCTCCGCCAAGCGAGACGATGCCCGGTCAACGACCTCTAGCCCAAGCCGCGTGCTGGTAGAGCAGACTCCTGCGGACCTCACGGTCGCGCTCCCGCTCGACGCTGACGCTCCACGTGCGGCCCGCCATCACGTGGCGCGCGTGGACAGCCCTTCACCGGACCTGCGCGACGCGGTCGTGCTGTTGACGAGCGAGTTGATCTCACAAGCGCTCTACAGATGTCAGTTCGCCGGCGTGACGATCGAATTGCGCGCGTGGATGCCACGCGATCTGATCCGCGTCGAAATATGCCTCCCGAGAACGTTCCTCGACCTCGGCTGGCGCGACTACGAGAGCGACCTCGGGACGGTCGTCATGCGCAACCTCGCCGACCGCATTTGGGTCGGCTCGCGCGATCATCTCGCGCGTATGTGGTTCGAGATCGACCGCCGCTAGCCAACCCCCCACGCGACGCGGCGAGTGTAGAGTCGCTCACGTGGAGGGCCAGGAGGGACGCCGGGTCGCCGATCAACTCGCGCTCGACGCGCCGATCGAGCCGCGCACGATCATCCGTCGTGCCGGCCCGCGCCTGGTTCGAGACGGCTTCGGGCCGCTCGCGACCTTCTTCATCGGGTGGAAGCTGATTGGATTGAGCGCCGGGATCGCGCTCGCCGCCGTCTTCGGCATCTCTGTCTTCATCCACGAGCGCCGTCAGGGAAGACCGGCGGCGCTGGTGAGGGTGGCGCTCCTCCTCGTCTGCCTGAGAGCCGTCGTCGGGCTGAGCTCGGGCAGCGCGTCGGTCTACCTGGCGCAGGAGATCGGCATCGACCTGCTGCTCGGCTGCGCCGTGCTCGGCTCACTCGCCGCGGGGCGCCCGATTACCGCCTGGATCGCATCGGACGTCTACCCGTTCACGCCCCAGATGCGCGACTCGGACACCTTCGCGCAGGTCATGCGGACGGTCACCTCCGTGTGGGGGATCTACTTTCTCGCGAGAGCCGCCCTTCGCCTGACAGCGCTGCTCACGCTCAGCACCGATCGTTACGTGCTGGTCGTCGCCCTCAGCGATGCGCCGTTCCTGATCGCGCTCCTGGCGTGGTCGGTCTACTACACGATCGGTGCGTTCCGTCGCAGCGATCAGTGGGGCCCACTGCTGGCCGACCTGGAGCCCGCGCGGCCGCAGGCCGAATCGTAGCCTCACGCGAGGAGTACAGTCCCCGGCGTGGCGGCTTCAGAGAGCGCGCACCCGACGGAGGTGGACCTTGGCTCGCTCGACTTCTGGGGCCGGCCGGCCGAGCAGCGCGACCGCTACTTCGAGGAGCTTCGTCGTGACGCGCCGATCTCGCGTCACGAGCCGCCCGAGGACATCCTGGGTCTGCCGGACCAGGGGCGCACGAGCTACTGGGCGATCGTCCGCCACGAGGACGTGCGGCGGATCTCGCGCGACCCGGAGACGTTCTGCTCCGGGCAGGGTACGCAGTTCGTCGACGCGCCGCCCGAGTTCCTCGAGGCGTCGCTCTCCTTCCTGGCGATGGATGCGCCGCGCCACACGAAGCTTCGCGGGCTCGTCTCGTCGGCGTTCACGCCTCGTCAGGTGGCCCGGATCGAGGATGGGATTCGACTCAACGCGCGCCGGATCGTCGCCGAGGCGGCACCGAGCGGCGGCGGCGACTTCGTCGAGCTGATCGCGAAGCAGCTGCCGTTGGTGACGATCTCGGACATGATCGGCGTGCCGGAGGGCGACCGTGAGCGCGTGGTCGCCGCGGCCGACCTGCTGGTCACGGTGTCCGACCCCGAGGCGTTCGGCGAGCGCGCGCCGATCGAGGTTCTCGGTGAGGCGCTGTGGACGCTGACGAGCTTCGCGACCGAGCTGGCCGCGCACCGTGAACGGCATCCCGAGGACGACCTGATGACGGCGCTCGTCCAGGCCGAGATCGATGGCGAGCGCCTCACGCACGCCGAGATCGCTGCGTTCTTCGTGCTGCTGTCGGTAGCCGGCAACGACACGACGCGGCACACGACCTCGCACGCGATGCGCGCTCTCAGCGTCAACCCGGACCAGCGGGCTCTGCTCCTGGAAGACCTCGACGAGCGCCTGCCCGCTGCCGTTGAGGAGTTCGTCCGGTGGGCCTCGCCGGTCATGACCTTTCGGCGCACGACTACACGCGAGGTCGAGCTGCATGGCGAGCGCCTACCGGCCGGCGAGAAGGTCGTGCTCTTCTACCACTCCGGCAACCGCGACGAGCGAGCCTTCGAGGATCCGTGGCGCTTTGACGTGGCACGTGATCCCAACCGGCACCTCGGGTTCGGCGGTGGCGGTCCGCACTACTGCCTCGGCGCATCGCTTGCGCGGACACAGCTTCGGTCGATCTTCGGCGAGCTCCTGCGCGTGATCCCCGACATCGAGGCCGATGAGCCCGAGCTGCTGCGCAGCGCGTTCATCCACGGCGTGAAGCGGATGGACTGCGCCTTCTCTCCCCGCGCCTGAATGCGGCCACTGGCCTGCGCCCCGTCCCCGGGGCCGTCGTAGCGACAGCGGCGCGACTCCGCGGCGCTCAGGAGCGACAACTCTCGCGATCGCGTCGCTAGCGTACGCGCGGTGCGCGTCGCGACGTGGAATGTGAACTCGGCGAAGCAGCGGCTGCCGCGGCTGCTGGCGTGGCTGGACGAGCGCCGGCCGGACATCGTCTGCCTGCAGGAGACGAAGCTCGCCGACGACGCGTTCGCGCAGCTGCTCGGCGCGGCGCTCGACTCGCGGGGCTACGCGTTCGCGGCGCACGGCGAGGTGCAGTGGAACGGCGTGGCGATCCTCTCTCGCGCCGGCCTCGACGACGTCGTCGCGGGGATCCCCGGCGGCCCGGGCTTCCCCGCGCAGGAGGCGCGCGCGCTGTCGGCGACCTGCGCCGGAATCCGCGTGCACTGCGTCTACGTGCCGAACGGGCGCGCGCCGGACTCCGAGCACTACCGCTACAAGCTCGCATGGCTGGCGGCGCTTCGCGAGCAGCTCGTCACCGGCATCGACGCGACGATCGTCTGCGGCGACATGAACATCGCACCGGCCGACATCGACGTGTTCGACCCGGCGGCGTACGTCGGACACACGCACGTCACCCCGCCCGAGCGCGCGGCGCTCGCCGAGCTGGAGGCGCTCGGTCTGCACGATGTCGTGCGCGAGCGCTGGCCGGACGCACGCGTGTTCAGCTACTGGGACTACCGCGCCGGGATGTTCCACCAGGACCTCGGCATGCGGATCGACCTCGTGCTTGCGGGCGCGAGCGTCGCCGGACGCGTCCGAGCGGCGTGGGTTGACCGGCAAGCGCGCAAGGGCAAGGGGCCAAGCGATCACGCGCCGGTGATCGTCGACCTCGACGAGGCGCCGGATGGCGAGATCGGCCCGGTCGTGCCGCCGCCGTCGGCGCCCGCGCTGAAGCGATCCTCGCGCAAGCTGCCCCAGTCGGGATGAGCTCTTCTCGCTGTCGCTCAGCCGCCCTCGCTGCGCCAGCGCCGGTAGAGCGTCACGAACTCCTCGCGCATCGCCGGCGTCAGGTCGTCGGCCCGTAGGCGGCCCGTCAGCCGGATCGTGCTCCGCATCTGCTCGAGGTACTCGGTGCAGTGCTCGCAGCCCACCAGGTGAGCCTCGAAGCGTCGCCGCTGCGAGCGCGAGAGCGCTCCTTCGAGATAATCGGTGACGAGCTCGACCATCTGCTGACAGACCAGCTCGCTCCGGCGGATCATCGCCAGGGCCTCACGAACTGCTCGAGCGCCCCACGCAGCTGACTGCGCCCGCGGTGCAGCAGCACCCGTTGATTGGCTTCGCTGATCTCGAGCACGTCACAGACCTCGCTGCCGCTCAGCCCGTCGACGTCTCGCAGGATGACGACTTCGCGCTGGCGTGGCGGGAGCTCGTCGAGCGCGCTCCGCAGGCGCTCCGCCAACGACTCGGCGAGGAGGCGCTCGTCGCTGTCCTCGGCCCAGTGCTGCGGTGGTGCCGCCCACGCGCCCGATCCGTCGAAGCGGGCGCTCTCGACGGCAGGAGTCGCGTCGCCGATCGTCACGCCGCGACGCTCCCGCACGCCGGTGCTCCGCGCACGGTTGACGAGGATCTGAAACAGCCAGGTCTTGAACGAGGAGCGCCCGGCAAATCCGTCGATCCCGCGGACGACGCCCAGCCACGTGTCCTGCACGACCTCCTCGGCGATCGCCGAGCTCGAGACGAACGAGCGCGCGAGGCGCAGCATCGCGGCATGATGGCGCGCGACGAGCTGGACGAACGCCTGCTCGTCGCCCGCGCGCAGCCGCGTCACGAGCTCGGCGTCGTCGTCGGTCGTAGCGCCGCGGGGGCGCGGGCGACGTCCGGTCGCGATGCCGCTGATCAGCCCCGCGCGCACCCCTGCAGGCTAGAGAACGCACGCGCGTCGCAGGCCAGTCGACCCGCTGAGCGCGCGCGTCGCGCGGACGATCGCCACGCCGGCACCGCTGATCACTCTCATCGCATACTCCTTGGCTTCGGAAGGCGGATGTTCGAGATTGGGTCCGCCGAGCAACCGATTCGTTACAGCCCCCGAGCGGCCGGCCACGAGGTGCGCCTCGACACGACGCGCGGGCTTTGGGCGGTCTCACTGCGGACGCTCGGCTCCTGGTCGATCTTGCGTCATCCTTCGAGGCGTGGAGGCGACGCCCAAACGCGTGATCCGCTCGTGGCTGATGGACATGGACGGCGTGCTCGTCCGCGAGGAGCAGGCGATACCTGGCGCCGACCGTTTCCTCGCACGCCTGCGCGAGCGTGGGACGCCGTTCCTCGTGCTCACGAACAACTCGATCTATACTGCGCGGGACCTCGTCGCGCGGCTCGCCGCGAGCGGCCTGGAGGTACCCGAGGAGGCGATCTGGACCTCGGCGCTCGCGACGGCGCGCTTGCTCGAGGACCAGCGACCGGGCGGCTCGGCGTTCGTGATCGGCGAGTCGGGGCTGACGACGGCGCTGCACAACGCCGGCTACACGCTCGACGACCGCGAGCCCGACTACGTCGTGCTCGGCGAGACGCGCACCTACTCGTTCGAGCGGATCACGCGTGCGATCCGCCTGATCGGCGCCGGCGCGCGCTTCATCGCGACGAACCCCGACCCGACCGGGCCGAGCGCCGCCGGGCCGCTGCCGGCGACCGGCTCGGTCGCCGCGCTGATCAGCCGCGCGACGGGCGTCGATCCGTATTTCGTCGGCAAGCCCAACCCGCTGATGATGCGCTCGGCGCTCAACGCGATCGACGCGCACTCCGAGAGCGCCGCGATGATCGGCGACCGGATGGATACCGACATCGTCTCCGGGCTGGAGGCCGGGATGGAGACGATCCTCGTGCTGAGCGGCGTGACGACGCGCGAGATCGCCGAGCGCTTTCCGTATCGCGCCTCGCAGATCGTCGACTCGATCGCGGATCTCGTCGACCAGCTCGGCTAGGCGCCTGCGCGGCCGTCGGCCGGCATCGATCCGCTCGTGCGAGCGCGTCCCTTCGTCTCGGGCCGGCGGCTGGCAAGCGCGCGCGAGTGCGCGCCCCAACGGGGCCTAGGAGGCCAGCTGGCGCGTCTCGCCCGGCGAGCGCCCACGGCGGCGACGGACGAGCGCGTGCTCGATGGCCCAGACGATCACCCCCACCGCGGCGAGCGCGCCGCCGAGCATCGCGACGGCGCCCCAGCCGCCCGATTGGTAGATCGCCGAGGCCAGCGCCGAGCAGATCGCGGCCGAGGCGAAGACGGTCGTCATGTAGGCCGTCGTGATCCGGCTGCGCGCCGCCGGGTCGAGCGCGTAGATCACGCTCTGGTTGGTGATCTGCGCGCCCTGGATGCCGAGGTCCAGCACGGCGATCCCGACGATCAGCGCGCCGAGCGACGATCTGCCGGCGGCGATCGCTCCCCACGACAGCAGCATCGTCGAGAAGAACACCCCGGTCGAGAGATGGTGGCGGCCGCGGTCGGCGAGCCGTCCGGCGGCCTGCGCCGCGAGCGCGCCGACGAGCCCGACGAGCCCGAACAGGCCGATCGTCGCATCGCCGTAGTGGTAGGGCTTGCCGGCGAGCAGGAACGCGATCGTCGTCCACAGCACGCTGAACTGGCCCATCCCGAGCGCGCCGTAGAGCATCCGCACGCGCAACGTCGGCTCTGCGACGACGAGCGCTCCGACCGAGCGCAGCAGCGCCGGATAGGAGAGCTCGGTCGTCGGGCGCACGCGCGGCAGGCTGCGATGCAGCACGAGGCTCAGCACGAGCATCAGCGCGGCGGAGATGCCAAAGACCAGACGCCACCCGTCCAACCCGGAGAGCAGCCCACTCGCGGTCCGCGCGACGAGGATTCCGACGAGCAGGCCGCTCATCACCTTGCCGAGGACGCGGCCGCGTTCCTGCTCGGGCGCGAGCGAGCTCGCGAGCGGCACGAGGATCTGCGCGACGACCGATGTCACGCCGACGACGAGCAGCGCCGCCGCGAGCACGCTGAAGCTCGGCGCGAGCGCCGTCGCGAGCAGCGCGAGCGCCGTGACGAGCAGGATCCCCGTGATCAGCCGGCGGCGCTCGAGCAGGTCGCCGAGCGGCACGAGCAGCACGAGGCCCGCCGCGTAGCCCACCTGCGAAGCCGTCACGAGCAGGCCGGCGGTGCCGTCGGAGACCGAGAAGTCTCGCGCGATCGTGCTGAGCAGCGGTTGCGCGTAGTAGATGTTCGCGACCGCCGCGCCGCATGAGACGGCCATCAGCAGCACGAGCCGCGGGGAGAGTGTGCGTTCGCCGTTCACCGGCCGAGCTTAGAAGCCGCGCGGCGCGCCCCGTGAAGACGCGCTGCTCGGCCGGGCGCGCTGGCTCGGCAACGCGCGCTACGCCTGCGGGCTACAGCCGGTGCGCTCTCAGCGTCGGCGCCGGGTCGGACTCGGTGGGCGGCTCGGGCGGGCGCCTGAACGACGATGGGCGCCAGCGCTCAGGCGGGTCGCCCGCTCCGCCGTCGCCAGGTCGAGCAGGCGAGCGGCGCGAGGCGAGCACGAGCAGGCACGCGTTCAGCACCAGCACGCCCGTCACGATCGAGATCAGCGCGCCCGCGAGCAGCAGCGCCAGAACGGTGAGCCCGATCAAGGCGACTGCCAACAGCAGCGCGAGCATCCTTCGAAGTTCTACGTGAGCGAGCGGTTCCCTCCGGTGCGGCGAAGGTCGCGACGCTTATCGAGCGCGAACGTGGGTAACGAGACGCAGCGCACCGAGGCTCCGGTGAGGCGTCGCGCCGCGCGGCCTCCGCGGAGCGCACGAACCGACCCAGGAGAAGGAGCTGAAGATGGCAGAGCAATCCCCCGCTGCACAGAAGCTGATCCAGTATTTGAACGAGGCCTACGGGCTCGAGCAGCGACTCGTGACCGCGCTGCAAGCGCACATCGCGATGGCCAGCCACCCGCCGTACAAGAAGCGCCTGCGCGAGCACCTGACCGAGACCAAGCGCCACAGTCGCGAGGTGTCCAAACGGATCAAACAGCTCGGCGGCAAGGCGGCGACGATCGAGACCCCGGGGCCGGCGCCGGTCGCCGAGGCCGCGCAGGCCGTGCTCGGCGGCGCCCAGAAAGCCGCCGCGCTCGCGCAGGGTCCGCTGCACGCCCTGCGCGGCACCGGCCAGGCCGAGAAGCAGTTGAAGAACGCCAAGTCCGAGTACGCCTCCGAGTCGGAGGAGATCGCGACGTACACGGCGATCGAGACGCTCGCAGAGGCAGTCGCCGACCGCGACACGCAGCGGCTCGCGCGCGAGATCCGACGCGAGGAGGAGCGGATGCGCTCCTACCTCGAGAAAGAGATCCCGCGTTTCACGAAGGCGGTCGTCCGGGCCGAGATCCCGGTCGCGCTCAGGCGCGGCTCCGCGCGTGCGAAAGCGAACACGCCGAAAGGAGCGACCCGCGCGAAGGCGCCGAGCCGAACGGTGGCGCGGGCGAAAGCGAGCGCCGCCCGGGCGAAATCGGCGGGCACGCGAGCGAAATCGACGGCCGGGGCGAAACGGGCGCCGCGCGGGAAAGCTGCGGCTCGCTAGGCCGCGTCGGCGAGCAGCTCGAGCACGGCTGCCTCTACGGGCGACGGATGCGCGCGTCGGCGAGGTCCGGCGCGCGCTTCGGCAGCGTCGCCAGCGACCGGGGTGAGCGCGCTCGAGGGGTCACAATGGGGCCGATGCGCGAGTCGACGCACCTCCCGCCGCCGGTCTCCCGTGGCGGCCGGACGCACGCCCCGCCGCAAATTGCGCGCCGCGACCTCGACGTCCCCGAGCAGCTCAGCCGGCGCCGCCTGCGCAAGCGCGTGGCCTTCGCGCTCGCGCTCGTCGTCTTCGTCGTGCTCGCTGTCACGCTGCTGCCCGGGCTCGGCACGCTGCGTTCGCGCCTGGCCCACGCGAGCCCCGGCTGGCTCGTCCTCGGCGTCGGGCTGAAGCTGCTCTCCGGGCTCGGCTACATCGCCGTCTTCCGGATGATCTTCTGCCGGCGCATGGCATGGCGCGTCAGCGCCCAGATCGGGATGGCAGAGCTCGGCGCCAACGCGCTGATCCCGACCGGCGGCGCCGGCGGACTCGCGCTCGGCGCGTGGGCGCTCAAACGCGGCGGCATGCAGAGCGAGGAGATCGCGCGCCGGACCGTCGCGTTCTTCCTGCTGACCAGCCTGCCGAACGTGCTCGGCGTGATCGTGCTCGGCTTCGGTCTCGCCGCCGGCGTGTTCGGCGGCGAGAGCAACCCTCTGCTGACCGTGCTGCCCGCCGCGATCGCGACCGGCGCGATCGCGTTGACGCTGCTCGCCGGACGGATCGCCGGCAGCTGGGGAGCGCGCCTGCAGGCGCCCGGTGCGCGAACCGCGTCGCGACGCCGGTTGCTCGCGGTGAAGACGCTGACGGCGCTCGGCGAGGGAGTCCGGGAGGCGCTGAGGCTCCTGCGCGAGGGCAACGTGCTGCTGATCCTCGGGTTGATCGCCTATCTCGCGTTCGACGTGATGATCGTCTGGGCGACGTTCCGCTCGCTCGGCCCCGCGCCGCCGCTCGCGATCCTCTGGATCGCGTATCTGATCGGCGAGCTCGGCGGGCTGATCCCCGTGCCGGGCGGGATCGGCGGTGTCGACGCCGGTCTCGTCGGCACGCTCGCGCTGTACAACGTCTCGCTCGCCTCCGCCGCCGGCGCGGTGCTCGCCTATCGCGCGATCGCGCTGTGGGTGCCGGCGGTCGTCGGCGGCGTCGCGTTCGTCGCGCTGCGCCGGACGCTGCGCGACGAGGCCGAGCGGATCGCGGTCTGCGCGCCGCAGACCGAGATCGAGGTGATCGGCCTCGGGCGCGTCACGATCGGCGATCATCCCGAGCCACAGCGCGTCGGCGCCCCTTAGCGCGCCAGGCCGGCGACGAGTTGACCGGAGGGTGGAATGATGTCCGACGAGGCGGCGCCCGGCGGGGCATCGCTGAGGGGCGGCGCCGATCGGCGCCTGCGACATGCGAGACGGGGGCCTTCAATGGCGATCAGCAAGTACGAGCAGCAGCAGATCGAGCAGGCCAACGCGACCGGGCTGACGCCGGTCGTCTTCATCCACGGGCTGTGGTTGCTGCCGAGCAGCTGGGAGCGCTGGACCGGCGTCTTCGAGCAGGCCGGCTACGCGCCGCTCACGCCCGGCTGGCCCGACGATCCGCAGACGGTCGAGCAGGCTAACGCGAAGCCCGAGGTCTTCGCGCACAAGTCCGTCGGCGACGTCGCCGACCACTTCGCCGGGGTGATCGCCGGACTGCAGAAGCGCCCGGCCGTCGTCGGTCACTCCTTCGGCGGGCTGCTCGCGCAGATCATCGCCGGGCGCGGCCTGTCCGGGGCGTCCGTCGCGATCTCGCCCGCGCCGTTCCGCGGCGTGCTGCCGCTCCCGGTCTCCGCGCTGAAGTCGGCCAGCCCCGTGCTCGGCAATCCGGCCAACCGCAACCGCGCCGTCCCGCTCACATACGAGCAGTTCCGCTACGCCTTCGCCAACGCCGTCGAGGAGGAAGAGGCCAAGCAGCTCTACTCGACGTTCGCCGTCCCGGCGTCCGGGCTGCCGCTGTTCCAGGCCGCGACCGCGAACCTCAACCCGTGGACCGAGGCGAAGGTCAACAGCAAGAGCCCCGCGCGCGGGCCGCTGCTGATCATCGGCGGCGAGAAGGACCACACCGTCCCGTGGGCGATCGCCAACGCCTCCTACAAGAAACAGAAGCGCAACGAGGGCGTCACCGAGATCGTCGAGCTGCCGGACCGCGGGCACGCGTTGACGATCGACAGCGGCTGGCACGAGGTCGCCGAGAAGGCGCTCGACTTCGTCAAGCGCTTCGTCTAGGCCCGATTGCGTGACCGACGACGCCGCAGCCGCCGAGGCCGCACACGAGAGCACCGCGGGGGAGGTTGGCGCGAACGACACGCCGGACATCGCGCTCGTGCTCGCCGACGTCGACGGCACGCTCGTGACCCCCGAGAAGGAGCTGACCGCGCGCACGATCGCTGCTGTCGATCGGCTCAAGGAGGCCGGCATCGCGTTCGCCGTCACGAGCGGCCGCCCGCCGCGCGGGATGGCGATGCTCGTCGAGCCGCTGGCTCTCGAGCTGCCGCTCGCCGCCTTCAACGGCGGGCTCTTCGCGCGGCCGGACATGTCCGTGATCGAGCAACGCTCGATCGATCGCGAGCTCGTCGCGCCCGCGATCGAGCTCTTGTCGAAGCGCAGCCTCGACGTCTGGCTGTACCGCGGCGCCGACTGGCTCGTGCGCGACGCCGCCGCGCCGCACATCCGCAAAGAGGCCGACACCGTGCGCTTCGAGCCGACGGTCGTCGCCGACTTCGACGGGATCACCGACGCGATCGCGAAGATCGTCGGCGTCAGCGACGAGGACGCGAACGTGCAGGGCGCCGAGGACGACGCGCGCGCTCGCTTCGGCCACCGTGTCTCGGCGGCCCGCTCCCAGCCCTACTACCTCGATGTCACGCACCCAGACGCGAACAAGGGCGCCGTCGCGCGCTACTTCTCACGCGAGTACGAGATCCCGCCGAGGCGCATCGCGACGCTCGGCGACATGCCGAACGACGTGCTGATGTTCGCCCACTCCGGGCTGAGCATCGCGATGGGCAACGCCGACCGCGAGGTGCAGCGCGCCGCGCGCCGCGTCACCGCGTCGAATGCCGAGGAGGGCTTTGCGCTCGCGATCGAGCGCTTCGTGCTGGGCGATGCTGTATAGTTAACCTAATGGCTAACCAAGACCTGCTCGATCGCTCGTTCGCCGCGTGCGCGCACCCGATCCGGCGCGGGATCGTCGAGCGCCTCGCCGACGGGGAGATGACGGTGGGCGAGGCGACGCGCGACTTCGAGGTCTCCAAGCCCGCGATCAGCCGCCACCTGCGCGTGCTCGAAGATGCCGGTGCGATCGCGCGCGTCGTCGACGGGCGCACGCACCGCCTGCGCCTCGCCGAGGCGCCTTTCGAGGGTGCGAGCCACTGGCTCGGCGACCTGCGCGCGGTCTGGGAGCGCAAGTTCGACGTGCTGGAGCAGTACCTTGCCGAGCGTCGCGGCACGCCCGGGCAGGACGGCGACGCAGGGCCGCGCACGCGCGAGGACGACGCCTGAGTGAGCGAGCCGGCGCCCACTCCCGACGCCGCGACGCTGCGCCTGCAGCGTACTTTCGCCGCGCCGCCGGAGGACGTCTTCGACGCTTGGACCAACCCTGAGGTGCTGCGGCGCTGGTGGGCCGCGGACCCGAGCTGGAGCTCGCCGGGCTGCGACGTCGACCTCCGTGTCGGGGGCCGCTACGTGCTGCGGATGCGCGACGAGCAGACCGGCGAGCTGCACGCGGTCGGCGGCGAGTATCGCGAGGTCGAACGCCCGCGGCGGCTCGTCTACACCTGGAGCTGGCACGGCGAGGGTGGTCCGAACCCCGGGCACGTCAGCCTCGTCGCCGTCGAGTTCCGCGGCGAAGGCGAGCGCACGACCGTCGTGCTCGAGCACACCGGCCTGCCCGACGAGGCCTCGCGCCGGCGCCACGGCGACGGCTGGCGCGCGACCTTCGACAGCCTCGCCCGGCGGATCTTTCACGAAAGCGACGACGACGGCCGCTCGGCCGCCGCATGAGAACCACGCACGACAACGGAGGTTGACAACGATGGGCAACTACCTGTTCGCATACAGAGGCGGCGCGATGGCCGACAGCGACGAGGAGCGCCAGGCGGCGATGGCCGCCTGGGGCGCATGGTTCGGGCAGCTCGGCGAGGCGATCGTCGAGCCCGGCAACCCGTTCGGTCCTTCGACGTCCGTCGGCGCAGGCGCCGCCGGTCCGGCGCTGACCGGCTACTCGGTGATCAAGTCCGACAGCCTCGGTGCCGCCGCCGAGCTTGCAGGCGGCTGTCCCGTGCTCAGCCACGGCGGCAGCGTCGACGTGTACGAGACGATCGAGATCATGTAGCCGCGGCGGTCGGCCGCGGCGGGAATCGGACGAGGAGCGAGATGGCCTACGACGAAGAGCTGGCGCACCGTCTCCGCGAGCTGCTCGCCGGCGAGGAGGGCCTCAGCGAGATCGCGATGTTCGGCGGGCTCGCGTTCCTGCTGCACGGCAACATGTCCGTCGCGGCGTCCGGGCAGGGCGGCCTGCTCGTGCGCGTCGATCCCGCCGCCGGCGAGCTTCTGCTCACACGCCCGCGCGTGCGCGCGATGGAGATGCGCGGGCGCAGGATGAGCGGTTGGCTGCGCGTCGACGCCGCCGCCGTCGAGAGCAGGCGCGAGCTCACCGCGTGGGTGCGCCGCGGCGTCGAGCACGCGCGTTCGCTGCCGCCGAAGGGCTGACGCGAGGATCAGCCGATCGCCGTGCGCACGCGCTCGCCCTTCGGGTCCAGCAGCGGCTCCCGCGCGAGGGCTCCCGCGACCCACTGGCCGAAGATGTCGATCTCGACCGCCGCTCCGAGCGCGACCTCGGCCGGGACGTAGGCGTATGCGATCGAGCGCTCGACCGTGTACCCGTAACCGCCGCTGGTCACGCGCCCGACGACCTGATCGCCGATCCGCACCGGCTCGTTGCCGAGCGCGACCGAGCGCGGGTCATCGAGCACGATGCAGCGCAGGCGCCGCTCGGGCTCCTCGCCGTGGCGCTCGCCGTCCGGCGCGACGCCGAGCGCCTCGGCGCCGATGAAGTCGCCGTCGCTGCGCCTGACGCAGAAGCCGAGCCCCGCCTGAAACGGAGTCTCGTCCGCGGTGATGTCCGACCCCCACACTCGGTAGCCCTTCTCCAGGCGCAGGGAGTCGATCGCGCGATAGCCGCCCGCGATCAGCCCGTGCTCGCGTCCGGCCTCCCACAGCGCGCGCCACAGCCCCGCGCCGTACTCGGTCGGGCAGTACAGCTCCCAGCCGAGCTCGCCGACGAACGTCACGCGCAGCGCGCGCACCGGAACGTCGCCGACGGCGAGCTCGCGCATCGCCATGTACGGGAAGTCGAGCGGCTCGTCGCTCAGCGGCGCGAGGATCTGCGCCGCGCGCGGCCCCCACAGCGCGAAGCACGCCCAGCGGGAGGTCACGTCCGTGCAGCGCACGCTGGCGTCCTGCGGCGCGTGCCGGCGGATCCAGCTGAGGTCGTGATTGCCGAAAGCGGTGCCCGTGACGATCGAGAACAGCTCCTCCTCGACGCGCGTCACCGTGAAATCGCACTCGATCCCGCCGCGCGCGTTGAGCATCTGCGTGTAGCTGATCTCGCCGATCTCGCCCGCCACCTCGTTGTCGCACAGGCGCCGCAGGAACGCCGCCGCACCCGGCCCGGCGATCTCGAGCTTCGCGAACGACGACTCGTCGAACAGGCCCGCGCGCTCGCGCGTGCCGCGGTGCTCGGCGCCGATCGCAGCCGACCAGTGGATCCCCGCCCAGCCGCGCGGGCGCAGCGACTCCTCGCCCGCCGCCGCGTTGCGCTCGTACCAGTTGACCCGCTCCCAGCCCGACTTCTCGCCGAACGAGGCGCCGTGCTCGGCGTGCCACGAGTACGCGCTCGATGTTCGCAACGGCCGACCCGCCTCGCGCTCGTGGCCGGGGTAGCGGATGTCGTAGTAGGTCTCGTAGACCTCTTTCGTGCGCTTCAGCGTGTAGCTCGGCGAGCGGAACTGCGCGCCGAAGCGGCGGATGTCCATCTCCCAGACATCGCTCGTCGGCTCGCCCGCGAGGATCCACTCGGCGATCACCCTGCCGATCCCGCCCGCGCCGGCGAGCCCGTGCGCGCAGAAGCCGGCCGCGACGAACAGTCCCGCGACCTCGCTCTCGCCGAGGCAGAACTCGTTGTCCGGCGTGAACGCCTCGGGGCCGTTGATCAGACGCGTGACCGTGATCTCGTCCATCGCCGGCACGCGGCGCGACGAGTTCTCTGCGATCTCCTCGAAGCGAGGCCAGTCCTCCTCGAGCAGGCGGCCGTTGAAGTCGGGCGGGATCGCGTCGAGCAGGCGCTCGTCGAGCGCCCACGGCGCCGAGCGGCGCTCGTAGCCGCCCATCACCAGCCCCGCGCCCTCCTCGCGAAAGTAGATCAACAGGTCCGGGTCTCGCAGCGTCGGCAGGTGCTCGCCCGCCGCGCGCTCGCGAAACGGCTGCGTCACGAGGTACTCGTGCGCGAATGGAACGACCGGCACGCGCACGCCCGCCATCCGCCCGATCTCCGCGGCGAACATCCCGCCGGCGTTGACGATGACCTCCGCCGCGATCGGCCCCCACTCGGTCTGGACGCCCCGCACGCGCGCACGGCCGCCGGCCGCGCGCTCGACGTCGATGCCGGTCACCCGCGTGTGCGTGAACACGCGAGCGCCCCCCGCGCGAGCGCCGTCGACGAGCGCCGTCGTCAGCAGCGACGGGTCGAGGTAGCCGTCGCTCGCCAGATAGGTGCCGCAGCGGACCCCCTCTGTGCTCATCAGCGGGAACAGCGCGCGCGCCTCCTCCGCCGAGATCAGCTCGAGCGGCAGGCCGAACGTCTTCGCCCACGCGACCTGGCGCAGCGCCTCCTGCTCGCGCTCGGGCGTGCACGCCAGGCGCACGCCGCCGCACTGCACCCAGCCGCAGTCGAGCGTCCGGTAGAGCTCGACAGAGTCCATCATCAGCCGGGTCAGCGAGACGCTCGAGCGCAGCTGCCCGACGAGCCCCGCCGAGTGGAACGTCGAGCCGCTCGTCAGCTCGTCGCGCTCGAGCAGCACGACGTCGCGCTCGCCCAGCCTCGCGAGGTGGTGCGCGACCGCCGCGCCGCCGACGCCGCCGCCGATGATCACGACGCGCGCCCGCGGCGGCAGCTCACGCGGCTTGACCATCGCTCCTCCTCTGCTCCCCGTCGGCGCGAGGGCCGCCGCCGGTCTCCCCGGCGCTCCTCAGCCAGTCGGCGAAGTCCCGGCGATCCACTGTGGCCCGGAGACGCTCGAAGTGCTCGCGCGCGTAGGCGTCGAAGTCGAAATCGAGCTCCGAGATCACCCCCTGCACGACGCCCCACGCGCCCTCGCGCGCGTCGGACATCACGCGCATCAGCTTCAGGCTCGCGCGTCGCGCGTCCGTCGGGCGCTCGCCGTCGTACGCGCTCAGTAGGAGCTCGTCGGCCGCGTCGTCGAAATCGTTGTTGACCGACACGTTGCCGAGGTCGAAGCGCGCGTCGCCGATCCCCGCGTACTCCCAGTCGACCAGCATCAGCCGCCCGTCGGGGCTCGCGCGGATCACGTTGCCCGGCAGCAGGTCGTTGTGGCACGGACGCAGCGGCGCCGGCGCGAGCGCCTGTGCGATCGCCGCCGCCGCCGCCCGCGCCGCCTCGTAGTCCGGCGTCGGTCGCCCGCCGCGCGCGGCGACGATCGCCGCGTAGTCCGCGAGCAGGTCCGGCACCCAGAAGCGCGCCCGCAGCCGCACGCCCGACTCGTGAAACGCGCGCAGCGCGCGCGCGATCTCCTCGACGCCCGCGGCAAGCTCACCGGGGGCCAGCGCGCGGCACGCGACGAAGCTCGTCACGAGGCAGTCCTCGACGAACGCGGCGACCGCCGGCGCGATCCCGAGCGCCGCCGCCGTCTCGTTCGCGGCGAGCTCCGCGGCGCGGTCGATCCCGAGCAGCTCCGTGTCCTTGCCGGGACGTCGCACGACGTACTCGCCGTCGCCGAGCGTCACGCGGAAGTTGCGGTTCGTGATCCCGCCGTCGAGCTTACGCGGCTCGCCCGTGAGCGGTCCGAGCGACGTTTCGAGGCGCCCCAGGATGTCGTTAAGCTCGCCGACCATCCCCGCGATAGCCTCTCCCGGACATAAGGATCACAACCTATACCTTCATCGCGATTGCCCGTGAGCAGCGCCGCCCGGACCGCCCGCCACGGCGCCTTGAGATGTCGGCAGAGGAGCGGATGCGATGAACCTTGACGAACTGCGCGCAGAGGTCGACGCCGGCGAGATCGACACCGTCCTGCTCGCGTTGACCGACATGCAGGGCCGGCTGCAGGGCAAGCGCCTCACCGCGCGCCACTTCCTCGCCGAGGTCGCCGAGCACGGCGCCGAGGGCTGCAACTACCTGCTCGGCGTCGATGTCGAGATGGCGACCGTCTCGGGCTATGAGCTGTTCTCGTGGGAGCGCGGCTACGGGGACTTCGTCCTGCGCCCCGACCTCGGCTCGCTGCGCCCGGTGCCGTGGCAGGAGGGCACCGTCGTCTGCCTGGCCGACGTCGCCTGGGAGGACGGCTCCGAGGTCACGGTCTCACCGCGGCAGATCCTGCGCCGCCAGCTCGCGCGCCTGGCCGAGCGCGGCTGGAGCGCCAACGCCGGGACCGAGCTCGAGTTCATCGTCTTCCGCGACACCTACGAGGACGCTTGGCAGAAGGGCTACCGCGAGATGCAGCCGGCGAACCTCTACAACGTCGACTACTCGCTGCTCGGCACCGCCCGCGTCGAGCCGCTGATGCGCCGGATCCGCAACAGCATGGAGGCCGCCGGGATGCTCTGTGAGGACTCCAAGGGCGAGTGCAACCACGGCCAGCACGAGGTCAACTTCCGCTACGCCGACGCGCTGCGCACCGCCGACGAGCACTCGATCTACAAGAACGGAGTCAAGGAGATCGCCGCGCTCGAGGGCATCTCGGTCACGTTCATGGCCAAGTACGACGAGCGCGAGGGCAACTCGTGCCACATCCACTTCTCGCTCGCCGACAACGGCGGCCCGCTGTTCGAGCGCGACCGTGCGCTGTTCGAGTCGTTCCTCGCCGGCCAGCTCGCCGCGCTGCGCGAGCTGACGCTGCTGCTCGCGCCGAACGTCAACTCCTACAAGCGCTACGCCGCCGCGACGTTCGCGCCGACCGCCGTCGCCTGGGGGCGCGACAACCGCACGTGCGCGCTGCGCGTCGTCGGTCACGGGCCTTCGCTGCGCTTCGAGAACCGCGTCGGCGGCGCCGACCTCAACCCGTACATCGCGCTCAGCGCGATCATCGCCGCCGGCCTCGACGGCGTCGAGCGCGGGCTCGAGCTGGAGCCTGCCTTCGAGGGCAACGCCTATGACGCGACCGAGAAGCCGCGCGTGCCCACGACGCTGCGCGACGCTCGCGAGCTGTTCGCCGCCAGCGAGCTCGCGCGTGCGGCGTTCGGCGAGGACGTCGTCGCCCACTACCTCAACGCCGCCGACGTCGAGCTGGCGGCCTTCGGCGGCGCCGTCACCGACTGGGAGCGCTACCGCGGCTTCGAGCGGCTGTGAGCGAGGCCGTTCTCTCCGGCGCGAGCGTCTTCGCGCCCGTGCGCTCGCAGACCGCCTTCGAGGAGACCGTCGAACGTCTCGGCACCGCGATCAAGCTCGGGCTGCTGCCCGCCGGCGCGCGCCTGCCCGCCGAGCGCGAGCTGTGCGCCCGGCTCGGGATCGCCCGCTCGACCCTCCGTCAGGCGCTGACCGCGCTCAGCCACAGCGGCCACGTGCACGCGACGCGCGGACGCGGCGGCGGCACCTTCGTGGCCGACCCGCTGCCCCCCGCCGAGCCGCCCTCGGCGCAGGTGCTCGCGCGCTGGCGCGACACGTGTGACGAGCGTCTCGCCGTCGAGGTCGGCGTCGCGCTGCTCGCCGCCGAGCGTGCCGACCCCGAGGGGGTCGCGGCGCTCGATCAGCTCGTCGCGACGCTCGAGGACCAGCTCGAGGACTTCCCCGCCTACCGTCAGACCGACATCCGCCTGCACGTCGGGCTCGCCGAGGCGACACGCTCGCCGAGGCTCGTGCGCGCGATGACCGAAGCGCAGGGGGCGATGACCGACCTGATCGCCTATATCGCGCACCCGCCGGGCGTGCTCGCCTCCTCCAACGAGCAGCACCGCCGGATTCTCGCAGCCGTCCGCGAGCGCGACGCGCTGCGAGCCGCGCGCGCGATGACCGAGCACCTGCAGGGAACCGAGCGCGTGCTCGCCGGGCTTCTGCCCGGAGGCTGACCACGCCGGCCGCCCCCGGCGGCGCCGGTGCGTTGGCCAGCTGCCCCAGCCGCTCGCCCGCAATTTGGTGAGTTGCCCTTGACTTCGATCCGCGGTCGCGCGTATCGTCACGATGGAAGGGCCGACGAGCAAACCTTTATTCCTGAGGGGGACTGGCGAATGAGCACACCCGGGACATTGAGCGCCGACGAACAGAGGCTTGCGGAGCTCGGCTACAAGCAGGAGCTGAACCGCGGCTGGAGCTCGTTCTCCAACTTCGCGATCTCGTTCTCGATCATCTCGGTGCTCGCCGGGTGCTTCACGACGTACGGTCAGGCGCTGAAGAACGGCGGTCCGATCGCGATCTCGATCGCGTGGCCGCTGATCAGCGTGCTGATCCTGATGGTCGCCTTCTCGATGTCAGAGCTCGCCTCCTCGATGCCGACGGCCGGCGGCATCTACTACTGGGCCTCGAAGCTCGGCGGCCCAGGGTGGGGCTGGTTCACGGGCTGGTTCAACCTGATCGGCCTGGTCGCCGTCGTCGCCTCGGTCGACTACGTCTGTGCGACCTTCCTGATGAACCTGCTCGGCCTCTACAACGTCCACTTCATCTTCAACTTCACGAAGGCGGCGGCCGGCACCGACGTCCATTACACGGCCCATGTGAACTTCGCGCTGTTCGCCTTCCTGCTCGCGCTCCACGGGCTGATCAACGTCTTCTCGAGCCACCTCGTGTCGATCTTCAACGGAGTCTCGGTCTGGTGGCACGTGCTCGGCGTCGCCGTGATCGTCGCGATCCTGATCGCCGTCCCCAGCCACCACGCGAGCCTCTCCTATGTGTTCGGCCACCGCGCGAACGAATCGGGCTTCAGCGGCCACATGTACTGGTTCTACGTGCTGCCGCTCGGGTTCCTGCTGACGATGTACACGATCACCGGCTACGACGCGTCGGCGCACGTCTCCGAGGAGACGCACGGGTCGGCCGAGTCCGCGCCGAAAGGGATCTGGCGCTCGGTCTTCTACTCGGCGGTGATCGGCTGGATCGTCCTGCTCGCGATCACCTTCGCGATCCAGAAGAGCCACACAACCGAAATCTACAAAGCCGGCTTCCCGGCGCTCTCGATCTTCACGACCGCGCTCAGCTCCGCGGCCGCCAAGGCGGTGATCCTGATCTCGACGATCGGGCAGGTCTTCTGCGGGATGGCGTGCGTGACGAGCGCCTCGCGGATGACGTTCGCGTTCTCGCGCGACGGCGCCGTCCCGGGGCACAAGCTGTGGCGGCGGCTGGGCAAGAACCGCACGCCGACTTGGGCCGTCCTGTTCGTCTGCCTGTTCGCCCTCGCCGTGACGATCCCGGCCTACTTCCCGAATCACCTCGGCACGCCGGTCGCGTTCCTCGCGGTCACCTCGATCTCGGTGATCGGGCTCTACATCGCCTACACGATCCCCGTCTTCCTGCGCTGGCGGATGGGCCACGAGTTCAGCAGGGGGCCGTGGACGCTCGGCGAGAAATACAAATGGATCAACCCGATCGCGTTCGGCTGGGTGGCGATCTGCGTGGTCATCTTCTGCCTGCCGTTCTCGCCCGAAGGCGTCTTCTTCAAGCACGGCTTCAACTGGTCGGCGGTCAACTACGCGCCGCTCGTGACGATCGGCGTGATGCTCACCGTGACGATCTGGTACGCCGTCTCGGCGAAACGGAGTTTCACCGGGCCGATCCGGACGATCGACGAGCTGAATACAGCCGAGGCGCTGCCCGACATCGCCCAATATCCCTGAGGCGGAGCGTGAAAGCCCTGCGTAGCGGCGCCAGGCCGACGACGGACGGCTGAGCTGGCCGAGTTGCTTTCAGTCCTGGAGCCCGCGACCGAGGCGGTGCTCGCGCAGGTCCCGCGCGCCGGCGTCGAGCAGGTCGACGAAGCCGTCGCCGCCGCGAAGGGCGCCCTGCCCGCGTGGCGCGCGCTCGACCCGGGCGCGCGCGCCGGCCGGCTGCGCGAACTCGCCGACGCGCTCGAGGACGACCTGATCGAGCTGGCGATCCTCGAGGCGCGCAACGCCGGCAAGGCGATCGGCGACGCGCGCGGCGAGATGCAGATGGTGCTCGACACCTTCCGCTACTACGCCGGCGCGCCCGAGCGGCTGCTCGGCGAGACGATCCCGGTCGCCGGCGGCCAGGCGTGGACGGTGCGCGAGCCGCTTGGCGTCGTCGGCCTGATCACGCCGTGGAACTTCCCGCTCGCGATCGCCTCGTGGAAGCTCGCGCCGGCGCTCGCGGCCGGCAACACGGTCGTGCTGAAGCCCGCCGAGCTGACGCCGCTGACCGCGCTGCGGTTCGCCGAGATCGCGCTCGACGCCGGGATCCCGCCGGGCGTCGTGAACGTCGTCGTCGGCCCCGGCAGAACGTGTGGCGCGCGCCTGGTCGAGCACCCCGACGTCGCGAAGATCGCCTTCACCGGCTCGACCGAGGTCGGTCGCTCGATCGCCGCCGGCGCCGCGCAGACGATCAAGCGCGTGACGCTCGAGCTCGGCGGCAAGTCGGCCAACGTGATCTTCGCCGACGCGGACCTCCCCGCGGCCGCGCAGGCTGCTCCAATGGCCGTCTTCGGCAACGCCGGCCAGGACTGCTGCGCGCGCTCGCGGATCCTCGTCCAGGAGGGGGCCGTCGATCGCTTTATGGAGCTGCTCGCCGAGGCCGTGCAGGCGATCGTCGTCGGCCAGCCGCTCGCCGAGGAGACGCAGATGGGGCCGCTGATCTCGGCCGAGCAGCGCGCGAGCGTGGCCTCGTTCCTCGAGGAAGGAGAGCAGGTCGCGATCCGGGGCAGCGTGCCCGATGGGCCGGGCTTCTGGTTCGCGCCGACCGTGCTCGCGCCGGTCGCGCCCGACTCGCGCGTCGCGCGCGAGGAGATCTTCGGCCCGATCGCCGCCGTGATCCCGTTCGCCGAGGAGGCCGACGCGGTGCGCCTCGCCAACGACACGATCTACGGCCTGTCGGGCTCGGTCTGGACACGCGACGGCGCTCGCGCGCTGCGGATGGCGCGCGCGATCGAGACCGGCGTGCTGTCGGTCAACTCGAACACGTCGGTGCGCGTGAGCACGCCGTTCGGCGGCTTCAAGCAGTCCGGCTACGGCCGCGAGCTGGGGCCGCGTGCGCTCGAGGCGTACACCGAGGTGAAGACGATCTACTACGCAACGGGATGACCGACGCCGGCGGAGGAGGCGGGCGATGACATTGAGGCTCGAGCAGAAGGTCTGCGTCGTGACGGGCGCCTGTGGCGGGATCGGAGCCGCGTCGGTGGCGCTGTTCGAACGCGAGGGAGCGCGCGTCGCCGGCGCCGACCTCGCACCGGGGGCGCCGGGCGCGCTGTCGCTGCACGTCGACGTGACCGACGAGGAGCAGGTTCGCGCGATGTACGAGACGGTGCTCGCCGAGCTCGGGCGGATCGACGTGCTGTTCAACAACGCCGGCATCTCCCCACCCGAGGACGCTTCGGTGATCGACACGACGCTCGAGGCCTGGGAGCGCGTGCAGCAGGTGAACCTCCGCAGCGTGTTCCTCTGCTGCAAGCACGGCATCCCCCACCTGCTGGCGAGCGGTGGCGGCTCGGTGATCAACACGGCGTCGTTCGTCGCCGTGATGGGCGCCGCGACCTCGCAGATCTCCTACACCGCCTCGAAGGGCGGCGTGCTCGCGCTCTCGCGCGAGCTCGGCGTCGAGTTCGCGCGCCGCGGCGTGCGCGTCAACGCGCTCTGCCCCGGCCCGGTCGACACGCCGCTGTTGCGCGAGCTCTACGCGGCCGACCCCGAGCAGGCCGAGCGCCGCCTCGTGCACGTCCCGATCGGGCGCTTCGCGCGCGCCGAGGAGATCGCCGGCGCGGCGCTGTTCCTCGCCTCCGAGGAGTCGAGCTACGTGACCGCCTCGACCTTCCTCGTCGACGGCGGTCTGAGCGGCGCGTACACCACGCCGCTGTAGCGTTTGCGAGCGTGCCCACATTCGCTGAGCTGAGCGCGGGCGTCGACCTCGACGCCGCGCGCCGCGCGATCGTGCGTGGCGCCGTCGCGACGCCGACGATCGCGAGCACGGACCTGAGCGAGCTCGCCGGCGGCCCGGTCGCGCTGAAGGCCGAGTCGCTGCAGGTGGCCGGCTCGTTCAAGCTGCGCGGGGCGCTCGCCAAGCTCGCCGCGCTCGGCGCGCGCGCCGACGACGGCCTGATCGCGGCGAGCGCTGGCAACCATGGCCGCGCGGTCGCGCAGGCGGCGCGGATCGCCGGCGTCGAGTGCGAGGTGTTCATGCCGCGCGACGCGCCCGTCTCGAAGGTCGCGGCGATCGAGCGGCTGGGCGCGCACGTGCGGCTCAGCGGCGCCTCGGTCGAGGAGGCGCTCGAGCTGGCGAGGGTGCGCGCGGGCGAGAGCGGCGCGGCGCTGATCCACCCGTTCGACGATCTCGACGTGATCGCGGGTCAGGGCACGATCGGGCTCGAGCTGCTGCGCGACGTGCCCGACCTCGCGCGCGTCGTCGTGCCGGTCGGCGGTGGCGGCCTTGCGAGCGGGATCGGGATCGCGCTGCGGCGCGCGCGCGCCGATGTCGAGCTCGTCGGCGTCCAGGCGAGCGCGTGCGCGCCGCTCGCCGATGCGCTCGCCGGCGGCGACGGCGCCGGCGCGCCCGAGGTCCCGGCCGCGGCGACGATCGCCGACGGGATCGCGCTGAAGCGCCCCGGCGAGCTCACGCTGCCGCTGCTCGGAGAGCTGCTGCACTCGGTGCACACCGTCAGCGAGGAGGAGATCGCCGCTGCGATGGTGTTCCTCGTCGAACGCGCCAAGCTCGTCGCCGAGGGCGCCGGTGCGGTCGCGGTCGCCGCCGTGATCGGCGCCCGCCTCGAGCCTCGCGCCGGCACGACCGTCGCGGTCGTCTCCGGCGGCAACGTCGACAACGGCCTGCTCGCCTCGCTGCTGCGCCGCCACGAAACGGTCGCCGGACGGCGCGTGCGGATCTTCACGCGCGTGCCCGACCGTCCCGGCGGGCTCGCCGAGCTGCTGAAGCTGATCGCCGGCGCGCGCGCGAACCTGCTCGCGCTCGAGCACGTGCGCGAGGCGGTCTCGCTGAACGTGCGCGAGACCGGCGTCGAGCTGACGCTCGAGACGCGCGGCGCCGAGCACACCGAGCAGTTGCGCGAGGCTCTCGCGCGCGGCGGCTACGAGGTCACGTTCGAGTAGCGGCCGCGGTCGCCGCCCTACAGCTCGGCGGCGGCCTGCACGAACTCGCGCCAGCGCGCGCGGCGTCGCACGCGCTCGCCGCCGCCGCCGGCGCGCGGCTCGACGAGACGCCCGGCAGGAAGGCGCTCGGCGGCGTCCTCGACGCTCGCGAACGCACCGGCGCCGACGCCCGCGAGCAGTGCCGCGCCGAGCACCGTCGTGTCGGGCGGCCCGACGCGCAGCGGCACGCCGGCGGCGTCGGCCTGCAGCGATAGCAGCGTCGCCTCCCTCGTCAGGCCGCCGTCGACGCGCAGCTCGTCCACGGGGGCGAGGTTCGCGAACTCCTCGACGATGTCGGCGACCCGCCAGGCGATCGCCTCGAGCGCCGCGCGCGCGACGTGCGCCGGCCGCGCGCCGGCGTGCAGCCCGGCGATCACGCCGTGCGCGTCGGCGCGCCACCAGGGCGCGCCCAGCCCGGCGAGCGCAGGCAGCACGAGCACGCCGTCGCTGTCCTGGACCCCCGCCGCCGCTCTCGCGAGGCTCGCCGCGTCGGGCGCGAGCCCGAGCCCGTGCGCGAGCCAGTCGAGCAGCGAGCCGGCGGCGAAGACGCCGCCGTCGAGCGCGTGCGCGACCGCGCCGATCGTTTCGCCGGCGCCCGGCGCGGCCCACGCGACCGTCGGCAGCAGGCGCGCGTCGAGCGTCGGCCGCGGCGTGCGTCCGAGCACGAACACGCCGGTCCCGTAGCTCGCCTTCAGCTCGCCCGGCGCGACGGCGCCGGAGCCGGCGAGCGCCGCCTGCTGGTCGACGAGCTGCGCCGTCAGCGCGAGGGCGGCCGGCCAGCGCTCGTGGCGCAGCTCGCCGAGCTCGCCGAACGTCGGCGCGAGCGCGGGCAGCCACTCGCGCCGCACGCCGAACGTCGCGAGCAGCGACGCGTCCCAGTCGCGCCCGCCGACCGCGAGCAGCTGCGTCCGCGAAGCCGTCGAGAGGTCCGTCGCGAAGCGCCCGCCGAGGCGCTCGGCGAGGAACGCGTCGACCGTCCCCAGGCGCAGCGTCCCGCGCTCGCGCGCGCGTGCCACGGCGCCGTCGTGCGCGAGCAGCCAGGCGAGCTTGCCGGCCGAGAAGTACGGGTCGAGCGGCAGGCCCGAGCGCGCGACCGACGCCGGATCGATCTGCGCGAGCAGCGCCTCCTGGCGCTTGTCCTGCCAGACGATCACCGGCGTCAGAGCCTGGCCGCCGGCCTCCCATCCGAGCACCGACTCGCCCTGGTGGTCGAGCCCGGCGGCGAGCACCTCGCGCCCGCCGGCTGACGCGAGCAGCTCGGCGACGGCGTCGACGACGGCGTCGAGGATCGCCTCGGGGTCCTGCTCGACCCAGCCGGCGCGCGGATGCATGACCGCCAGCGGTCGCCGCGCCGCGGCGACGCAGCGCAGGTCGAGGTCGAACAGCGCGGCCTTGACCGCCGTCGTGCCCTCGTCGATCCCGAGCAGCAGCGGCGAGCTCATCGCGCGGCGGCGTGGTGGCGGGCGGCGCGCTCCCACCAGCGCCCCTCCGCGCCTGCGTCGGCGGTCGCGCCGGCCGCGCGCCGCGCCGCGAGGACCGGCAGCGAGCGCTCGGCGCCGAGCTCGACCGCGACGTGCTCGGCCAGCAGCGCCGCGACGTGCTCGCCGATCCCGAGCGAAGCCGACAGCCCGGTTGAGCGGATCGCGGCGACGTGGATCAGGCCTGGCAGGGTGTGCGACGGCTCGATCACGTAGTTCGCGTCGCGGCCGGCCGGGCGCAGCCCGGCGTAGGCGCCGAGCAGCTCGGCGTCGGCGAGCGGCGGGTAGATCCGCGCCGCGCGCTCGCGGATCAGCGCGGCCGCGTCGGGCTCGACCGACCAGTCCTCCTTGTCCTCGCGCTCGCGCGCCGTCGGACCGGCGAGCGCGAGGCCGTCGAGCGTCGGGAACACGAGCACCCCCTTGCCGAGCGCGCTCGGCACTCCCAGCAGGATCCGGCGCAGCGGCTCACGCGGCGCGAACACGACGAACTCGCCCTTGCGCGGGTAGACGCTCACGGGCGTCTCGGCGGCGAGCGCCGCGATCTCGTCGGCGTACAGCCCGGCGCAGTTGACGACGGCGCGCGCGCGGACACGCTCGCCTCCGTGCAGCTCGAGCGAGATGCTCGCGGCGTCCGCGCCGGCGTCGAGTCCGACGACGCGCGCGTTGGCGCGGACCGACGCGCCACCGCTCCGCGCGGCGGCCGCGAGCGCGTGGACGAACGCGACCGGGTCGGTCACCGCCTCGCCGGGCACGAGCAGCGAGCCGTCGTCGTGCAGCGTCGCCTCGACGCCGTTCGCGGCGGCGTTCTCGGCGAGGCGTGCGACCGCCGCGCGCTCGGCCTCCTCGCGCGGGCGCATCACCGCGCCGCAGCGCAGCGCCCGCACGCCGAGCTCGCCGAGCAGCGTCTGGCGCAGCTCGGCCGAGCGCAGGATCAGCCGCGTCTCGAGCGCACCCGGCGTCGAGTCGAACCCCGTGTGCAGGATCCCCGAGTTCGTCCCGCTCGCGCCGAGCGCGAGGCCCGGCTCGGCCTCGAGCACGAGTGCGCCGACGCCGCGCCGCGCGAGCGCGTGCGCGACGGCGCAGCCGACGACGCCGCCGCCGACGATCGCGACCTCGACGTCCTCGAACGCCATCGCTCAGTCGCGCGCGGCGGCGGACGCGTAGCCGTTCGCGCTCTGCGTGACGATCACGCGAGGATTCTCGCGCAGTCGCGCCGTCGGCGGGGCGAGGCCGCGCACCCGCTGCGTCGAGGATGCCGCCGGGTCGATCGATCCTTTATTTTTTGATCGGACGATCGAAGGAGCGGGCGTGCGGAGACACAATCAGCTGGATGGACCGAAGCCGTGCTGAAGCTCGCCGGCGGAGCGCTCGGCGCCGTCGCGGCGCGTCGCCTCCTCGTCCGCGCGCTGCTTTTCAAGCTGCGGCGCGACGTGCGCGCGCTGAACGCCGGCGACCACCGTCCGCTCCTCGCCGGCTACGCCGACGATGCCGTGCTCCTGTTCAACGACGGACCGCATCGCTGGGCCGGCGAGCACCGCGGCAAGCCGGCGATCGAGCGCTTCCTGCGCGACTTCGTCGCCGCGGGGATCACAGGCGAGATCATCGACCTCCTGATCGCCGGCGCGCCCTGGCGGATGACGCTGATCGTGCGCTTCGACGACGAAGCGCACGGTCCCGGCGGCGAGCTGCTCTACAGCAACCGCACGCTGCTGCTCGCGCGCACGCGCTGGGGCAAGATCGTCTGGCAGCAGGACTTCTACGAGGACACCGAACGGATCGCCGCATTCGACGCGAACCTGCTCGAGCGCGGCGTCGCGATCGGCGCGTAGCACCGCCCGCGAGCGGATCGCGCGACGCCTCGCTGAAGAGCGCGCGACCGACCCCACGGTGCGGGTAGGCTCTGCGGCGTGAGCACGGCGCCGCGCGCGATCCACCACCTCGGCTGCGGCACGATGTGCCCGCACGGGCGGCGGCTGATCAACGGCGACGGCGGCGTGCGCGAGCGCGCGCGGCTGGTCTGCCACTGCCTGCTCGCGCAGGACGCCGACGGGCTCGTCCTGATCGACACCGGCTTCGGCCTCGACGACATGCGCAACACGCGCCAGCTCGGGCTGATCTTCGACACGCTGTTCGCGCCGCAGGCACGCGAGTCCGAGACGGCGGTCGAGCAGGTCAAAGCGCTCGGCTTCGAGCCGGGAGACGTGCGCCGGATCGTCGTCACGCACCTCGACGTCGACCACGCCGGCGGGCTGCCGGACTTTCCCGATGCCGAGGTCCACGTGCTCGGCCGCGAGCTCGACGCGGCGATGAGCCCGGGCCTGCGCGAGCGCGAGCGCTATGTCAAGGCGCACTGGGCGCACGGCCCGAAGTGGGTCCGCCACGAGCCCGAAGGCGACGATTGGCTCGGCTTCGAGAGCGTCCGCGTCGTGCCGGGCGACGGGCACGAGATCGCGCTCGTGCCGCTCTACGGGCACACGCGCGGGCACAGCGGCGTCGCCGTCAAGCGCGCCGACGGACGCTGGCTGCTGCACTGCGGCGACGCTTTCTTCCATCGCGGCGAGATGGAGACACCCGCGAGCTGCCCGCCCGTGCTGCGCGCCTTCCAGAACGTCAACTCGGCCGACAACGCGGTCCGCAAGCGCAACAGCGAGCGGCTGCGCGAGCTCGCGGGACGCCGCGAGGCGCAGGTCGACCTGTTCTGCTCGCACGACCCGGTCACGCTGGAGCAGATGCAAGCCGCCGCCCGCTGAGGCGACGCCGTCGCCCGGTGGCGCCGGCGTCGAGCGGTCCCGCGCTCCTCGCCACGCAGATATCTAGGAATACATCGCCGCGATCGCCGCCGCGTGCTTCTCGGCGATCGGCTTGCGCTTGAGCTTCATCGTCGGCGTCAGCTCATCGCCGGCCGGCAGCCAGTCGCCCTCGATGATCTGGAAGCGCTTGATCGATTCGACGCGCGCGAGCTTCGCGTTGGCCGCGTCGATGCCCTCCTGGACGGCCGCGCGCACGCGCTCGTCGTGCGCCAGTTGCTCGAACGTCGCGTCTTCGATCCCCTGCGCCGCCGCCCACGCCGGCGCGAAGTCCGGGTCGAGCACGATCAGCGCCGTGTTGTACGGGCGCGCGTCGCCGATGCAGCACGCCTGCGCGATCAGCGGCGAGGAGCTCTTCAGCGTCGCCTCGATGTTCGCCGGCGACATGTTCTTGCCGCCGGCGCCGATGATCAGCTCCTTCTTGCGGTCGACGATCTTCAGGTAGCCGTCCTCGTCGAACTCGCCGATGTCGCCCGTGCGCAGCCAGCCGTCCTCGGTGAAGACCTCACTCGTCTTCTCCGGCAGGTTGCGATAGCCGCGCATCACGACATCCGACTTGATCAGCACCTCGCCGTCGCTGTCGAGCTTGAGCTGCACGCCGGGCGCCGGTGGCCCGACCGTGCCGATCTTGATCCTCTCGCGAGGATTGACCGAGCCGGCGCCGCACGTCTCGCTCATCCCCCACAGCTCGGCCAGCGGCAGGCCGATCGCGTGGAAGAACTCGAGGACCTCGACCGGCGTCGGCGCCGCGCCGACGTTGATCGCCTCGACCTGGTCGAGCCCGAGCATCGCGCGCAGGCCGGCGAAGATCTCCGCGTCGGCCTGCGCGACCTCCGCGGCGAGCCCGGCCGGCACCTCGACGCCTTCCTGCTCGAGGCGGACCTTGCGCAGTGCCGCCTCGAGCGCGGCCTGCGTGCGCTGCCGCTGCTCCTGCGGCTGCGCCGCGAGCATCGTCTCCAGGCCCGCCTTCAGCTTCTCCCAGATCCGCGGCACCGCGAAGAACCAGCTCGGACGCACTTCCGGCAGGTAGGAGAGCACCTGGCGCGGGTCCTCGCAGCAGGTGATCTGCAGGCCGAAGACGATCGGCAGGTAGTGGTGCGCGTTGCGCTCTGCGATGTGCGCCGCCGGCAGCCACGAGATCACGCGCCCGTCCTGCGGGAACTCGATCAGCTCCTCCAGCCCCTCGATCGCGGCGAGCAGGTTGCGGTGGATCAGCTGCACGCCCTTCGGCGGCCCCGTCGTTCCCGACGTGTAGATCAGCGTCAGAACGTCTGAGCCCTGCAGCTGCGAGACGGACGCCTCGACGTCGAACTCCGGGTTGCTCCCCTCGACGTCCGACAGCGCGAGCGTGCCCGCCGGCGCCTCGCCGTCGATCACGATCACCGTCTCCAGGCGCGGCGCCGCCGCGCGCGCCTCGAGGATCTGCGGGAGATACTGCTGCTCGCAGATCGCGACCTTCGCCTCGGCGTCGGCGAGCAGGTAGCCGATCTGCTCGGGCGAGTACGTGTTGTAGATCGAGAACGGCGTCGCGCCGAGCATCATCGCCGCGAGGTCGCAGAGGTGGAACTCGGGACGGTTGCAGAGCAGCAGCGCGACCGTCTCGCCGCGCCGCACCCCGAGCTCAGCGAGGCCGCCCGCCAGCGCGTCGACGCGCGCCAGCAGCTCGCCCCACGTGATCGTGAACGCGTCTTCCTTCGTGCGGATCGCGACCTGCTCGGCGCGCTGCGCCGCCGTGATCCGAAACGCTTCGGCGACCGTGCTCGCCTCGATCGCCGGTCGGCGTGCCGAACCGGAGATCTGTGTGACAGTCCCCTCCATATCGCTCTCCTCCTCCTGCTGCTGGCGCGGGTGCTTCGGCCCCTTAGGATACGCCGGGATGAGCTCAGCGTTCGTAACCGGCGGCTCCGGGTTCGTCGGCGGTCGCCTGATCGAGCGGCTGCGCGCCGAGGGGCACGCCGTGCGCGCGCTCGCGCGCTCCGACGCGGCGGCCTGGCGCGTGCGCTCGCTCGGCGCCGAGCCCGTGCCCGGCGAGCTCGCCGATCGCGGCGCGCTGCGCGCCGGCGCCGACGGCTGCGAGCTCGTCTTCCACGCTGCCGCGACGCTCGGCGACTGGGGCTCGCGCGAGGAGTTCGAGCGCGGCAACGTCCAGGGGACCGAGAACGTCCTCAGCGCATCCGCCGACGCGGGCGTGCGACGGTTGGTCCACGTCAGCACCGAGGCCGTCCTGCTCGCGGGCTCGCCGCTCGTGCAGGTCGACGAGAGCGCCCCGCTGCAGCCCGACTCGCCGGCGCTCTACAGCGCGACGAAGGCGCGCGCCGAGCTCGCGGTGCTCGCCGCCAACGGCGATCGCCTGGAGACGGTCGTCGTTCGGCCGCGCTTCGTCTGGGGCGCCGGCGACACGACGCTGCTGCCGCGGATCGTCGAGCTGGTCCGCAGCGGTCGCTTCGCCTGGATCGCCGGAGGCGCACACCTGACCGCGACGACGCACATCGAGAACACCGTGGAGGGTCTGATCCTCGGCGCCCAGCGCGGGCGTCCGGGCAACGTCTACTTCGTCACCGACGGCGAGCCCGTCGTCTTCCGCGAGTTCGTCAGCGAGCTGCTCGCGACGCAGGGTCTCGCCGCGCCGACCCGCAACATCCCGGACTGGGCGGCACGTCTGCTGGTGAGCGTCGGCGAGGGCGTAGCTCGCGTGCTGCCCGGCGAGCACCCGCCGCCGCTCACGCGCTTCGCCTACTGGGTCTCCTCGCAGGAGTGCACGATCAGGATCGAGAAGGCCGTCGAGCAGCTCGGCTACGCCCCGCTCCGCAGCAGAAGCGACGGGATCGCCGAGCTGCGCTCCCGGCCGGCGCCGTCAGAGTGAGCGCAGCGCCGGCAGCAGCTCGCGCTCGGCCCAGGCGATCTACGCGCTGGAAACGCGCTCGGCGAGCAGGCCGTGCCGGCGCAGGAACTCGAGCTGGTCGGCCGCGACGCGCTCTGGCCCGTCGGCGAGGAACGCGCCGAAGTGGTCGTACGGATAGCGGTGCAGCTCGCCCTGCGGCGCCCGTTCGGCGAGCCGTTCGACGGCGCGCCTCGAAACCGACACGTCGCGCTCACCGAGACCGACCCAGAGCGGCGCGCGCAGCTTGCGCGCCCTGGCGAGCGGGCGGTGCAGGCCGACCGTCAGGAACACGCCGGGCGAGATCTCGTTGCGCCACGGCGAGTCGCCCGGCACGGCCGCGGCGAAGCCATCCGCCTCGCCCGGCAGCGTCATCGCCGCGCGCGCACCCGGGCGCCCCGTGACCGGGACGAGGTTGTGCCGGCCGAGCTGGTCGGCGAGCGCGCGCGGCAGGATCCACGCGGCCGTCAGCGGTGGCGTCGCGAGCACGCGCGCGAGGCCGTCGACGAGCGGGCAGAGGGCGATCGTCGCCGCGACGAGTGGATCGTCGGCGGCGGTCTCGACGGCGTGCCCGCCGCCGAACGAGAAGCCCCACAGCACGATCCGTCCCGGCACGACGCCGGCGACGCCGCGCGCGAACGTCACCGCGGCGCGCCAGTCCTCGCGCTGCTCGCGCTTGCGAAAGCGCTGGCGCGGCTCGCCCGGCGAGCCGCCCAGGTGGCGGTGATCGAACACGAGCACGCTCGCGCCGGCGGCGGCGAAGCGCTCGCCGTAGGCCGCGAGGCCGTCGTGGCGCGTCAGCGAGAAGCCGTGCGCCATCACGACGCACGTGCCAGCCGCGCTCGCGCCGTCCGTCCCCGCTGGGATCCCTGCGCCCGGGGCCGGGCCCGACGGCCGGTACAGCCACGCGACGCAGTGCGCGTTGCCGGACGGGAACGTGACGTCGGATCGCTCGATGAGCAAGAGCCTAGTCCGCCCCTGCGGTCACCGCGCCCGCGGCCGCGGCGCCGTCGAGTAGCGGACGCCGGTGGGCGCCGGGTACCCCACGCTCGTCAGCTCGCGCGAAGCGTGCTTAGATACGCGTTCAGCGCGATCTCAGGGTCGCCTGGACATACCCAGCGCGCGCCCGTAGCTCAGTGGTCAACGGTTCTCTTCGGGGAGCCAAAGAGCAGCGGTCTTTCAAGCCGCAGGCCGCGGGTTCGATTCCCGCCGGGC
>FSVZ01000103.1_pt1 | contig 35094 bp, 34 predicted proteins | sample 1637881 | NCBI WGS metagenome assembly FSVZ01 (sample SAMEA3914789, study PRJEB12502) | metagenome | biome: forest; material: soil | place: Canada | collected 2011-07-03 | depth 0.3 m
CGAATGGGCCGTGCAGGAATCGAACCTGCAACCTTGGGCTTAAGAGGCCCCTGCTCTGCCGGTTGAGCTAACGGCCCGCGAGGGCGCCGGAGCGGACGCCCGGCTCAACGCGCGATTCTAGCCGAGGCGCGCTCGATGCGGTCCCGGCGCAGCGGCTATTTCGTCTTGCTCGTCGACGTCTGCGCCGGCTGCGGAGTCGTTTTGACGGCCGTGCCGACGAAGCCGCCCGCGCCGTTCGCCTTGCCCGTGAACGTCGTCCCGTTCGTCTTCGTCGTCAGCGTTTCGCCTTCGGGGCTCTTCTTGACGGCTTCCAGTTCCTGTTTGATTCGCGGGCGCTGCACGGCCGGCGCGAGGCTGACGGCCTTTTCCGACGCGAGGTCGCCGACGCGGACGTTCTTCGCTTTGTAGGCGAACTCGGCGAGCTGCGCGTAGTAGGCGGCGCTCTTCGGTTCGGCCGCGACGATCAGCTGCAGGATCTGCACGGCCGAGGCCGGCTGGTTGAGGCCTTCGGCGCCGTACACGCGCAGCATCAGCTTCGCCAGTTCGAGGCTCGGCTTCGGCGGGTTCAGCGCGAGATAGCGTTCCCACGAGCGCGACGCGCGCGCGAACAGTTCCTTGCCCTTCGTCGTCACCGTCCCGGTGCTCGTGCTGACGTACGCTTCGCCGCCGGCTTCGTGCAGCTGCGCGAGCGTCAGTTTTTCCCAGACCGTGACGTCGCTCGGCTGCCTCTGCGCCTGCTTTTCGTACTTCTTGATCTGGCTGGCGAAGCTCGCCGAGTTGGAGCCGTTGTTTTCGGTCAGCGCGGTGCCGAGGCCACCACCGCCCGAGCCCGCGCCCACGCCGAACAGGATCAGGCCGCCGCCGATCAACAGCGCCAGGCCGATGTAGATGACCTTGACGGCCCGCCGCCGGTGCCGGCCTCTGAGGTCGAACAGCATCAGCTCGTGTGGTCCGGGTCGACGTGATCGATGATCTGCTGCACGCTGGGCTCCGCTGGATCGGTGGGGGACGGCGCCGGGCTCCCCTGAGAATCCCCGGCACCACGAGCTTCCGCCGCCGCTCCTCGGCGGCCGGCGATCGCGGCCACCAGAATACTCGCCTCATACAGCACATACAGCGGCACGGTCTCGAGGACGAGCGTGATCGCGTCGCCCGGCAGGAATGCGGCGACGGCGGCACACGCGACGAGCGCGTAGCGCCGGCTGTGACGGAGCTGTGAGACCGTCACCAGGCCCAGGCGCGTCGCGCCGAGGATCACGACCGGCACCTGGAAGACGATTCCCATCGCGAGCAGCACGGTCGCGGCAAATTTGTAGAACTGGCTCGCCTGCACGAGCACGTTGAACTCGCCCGCGTTGAAGTTGACGAAGAAGCGCACCGCGGCCGGGAGCACGACGAAGTAGCCGAACAGCACGCCGGCCGTAAACAGGACCGGGACGGCGAGCAGCAGCGGCCTCGCGGCGCGTTTCTCATCGGGGCTGAGCGCCGGCAGGATGAACCCGTAGAGCTCGTAGAGGATCAGCGGCAGCGAGATCACGAGCGCGAACAGCAGCGAGACGGTGATCGTCGTCGTGAACGGCTCGCCGACGCCGAGTGTCACCGGGTTGTCACCGACCGGCGTGCGCGGGATTCTCGCGACGTCGGCCTTCATCGCGGCGATCAACGCCGGCAGCTGCGCCCGCGCCGCCGGCGAGAGCCCGCTGCCAGGACGCGCGAGCGCTTCGAGCGCGGCGCGCGTGTCGCCCGAGAGCTTCAGGACGCCCTGCTGCGCGAGCACCGCCTGCCCGACCGTCCCCTGGCCCTTCGCGACCTGCTTCTTCGTCTGCGACTGCAGCGGCTTGTTGAGCACGTGCAGCAGCGCGTGGTTCTGCCACAGGCAGAGGCCGAACACGACAGCCAGGACCGCCCCGCTGATGATCAGGCGCGTGCGCAGCTCGTCGAGGTGCTCGACCAGGCTGAGCCGATCCTCGTGGCCGATCGGGCGAATCGCGGTGGCCATGGGCAACTGAACCTACCACCGTGCCGATCGCGCCCAGCCGCCTGCGACGAGCCCGGCCGACGCCGCGCGGAGCTCGGCCGCGGCCCACCGACATAGGCCGCCATGGGCGGACGAACGGTCGCACGAGCGCCGCGCTAAAGCCCTCGCCGGCACGCGTCGATGAGACGCGTGCAGAGACCATGAAGCCGAACGAGCGCCCCGATATCCACCCCCGCGCGCCGAAGCCTCCGCAGTCCGGCGCCAAGCCGGCCGGCCCCGGAAACGGGCGCCAGGGCACCGGCGGCTCGTGCACGCCCGGCGAGCTGCACGTCTGCTTCAACTGCGGCGGTGAGCTCGTCTACCCGCTTGACTGGTGCGAGGAAGGTGTGCGCCATTGGCGGATCGTCCTGCGCTGTCCCGACTGCGAGTCCAAGCGCGAGGGCGTCTTCGAGCAGGGCGCCGTCGAACTGCTCGACGACGAGCTCGACCGCGCCGCCGGCGCGCTGCTCGGCGACCTGCGACGGATGACCCACGCGAACATGTCCGAGGAAGTCGAGTTCTTCGTCAAGGCGCTCGGGGCGGACCTCATTACCCCGGCTGACTTCTAAGAGGCCTCGGCGCCCGGGCCGGCACTGTCGCGCACCCGCGCGTTCAGCGGTAGCGCTCGACGACGGCGTCGGCCACCAGGTCCAGCAGCGCTGCACGGCCGTCGGGGAGGGCCGCGGGCAGCTCGCCCTTCGCCTCGGCGACGACCGCGAGCGCGCGCTCGCGCGCCTCGTCGAGCGCACCCGTCGCGGCGATCCGCTCGCACAGCTCCTCGGCCTGATCGGGCCCGCCGAGCGAAGCGAGGTCGAACCGCGCGAGCTGCGCGTCGCGCTCGCGCGCGAGGATCAGCGGCAGCGTGACGGTGCCGTCGAGCAGGTCCGTCCCGCGCGACTTGCCGGTGCGCTCGACCGGACCGGACACGTCGAGCACGTCGTCGAGCATCTGGAAGGCGAGGCCGATCCGCCGCGCGAACGCACCGAGCGCGTCGGCGAGCGCGTCCGAGCCGTCGATCGCGCTCAGCGCACCGAGCCGGCACGCCGCCTCGAACAGCGCCGCCGTCTTCAGCTCGCAGCGGCGCAGGTAGCGCGCGACCGCGACGTCAGCGGCGTACGCGTCCTCACGCTGCAGCAACTCGCCCTCGGCGAGCGCCGAGCTCGCGTCCGACAGCGCGCGCAGCTGAATCGCGCTGCCGTTGCGCGCCAGCTCGGCGAACGCGAGCGAGAACAGCAGATCGCCCGTCGCGACGGCGACCTCGCGCCCTGCGAGCGCCGCGACGGTCGGGCGCCCGCGGCGCAGCTGCGCCCCGTCGATCAGGTCGTCGTGGACGAGCGTCGCCGAGTGCACGAGCTCGACGGCGACCGCCGCGCGCGTCAGGCGCTCCTCGCCGGCCGTCCCGGCCGGCGGCCCCCCGGCCGACTCGGCGGCGAGCACGACGAGCAGCGGGCGCAGACGCTTGCCGCCCGCGCGCACGGTCGCGTTCGCGTGCGACGCGAGCGGCTCGCCGGCCTCGGCCGTGACGCGCTCGAGGTGCAGCTCCATCCCCTCCATCCGCTCGCGCAGGCCCGCGCCGCCGCGCCGCATGATCGCGTCGAGCCCGTCGACGTCGCGCGCGCTGTTCGCGCGCGTGCTCCCGACCGCGCTCACGTCCGCTCCCGCGGCACCGTTCCGGCGTGGATCGCGACGATCCCGCCGGCGAGCAGCAGATAGCGGATCTGCTCCAGGCCCGCGCGCTCGAGCTCGGCGGCGAGCGTAGCCGGCGAGGGAAATCGCTTGACCGAATTCGGCAGGTACGTGTACGCGTCGCCGATCGTCGCCGCCGCGCTCGACGGCGCCGCGTGCCCGCCACGCCGCAGCGGGCCGAGCGCGCGCGACGCGCCCTGCGTCACGCGCCCGAGCAGCGGCACGAGCCGGTCGAACCAGAGCTCGTAGAACCACGACAACGGCGGTCTCACGGGTGTCGTGATCTCGAGTACGACGACGCGCCCGCCGGGACGCACGACACGCACCATCTCGGCCAGCCCACGACCGAGGTCGTCGAAGTTGCGCGCGCCGAAGCCGACCGTCGCCGCGTCGAAGGCGCGATCGGCATACGGCAGCGCGAGCGCGTCGCCCCACTCGAACCGCGGACACACGCCCGCGCCAGCGCGCGCCGCCGCCTTGACCCGCGCGCGGTCGAGCATCCGCTCGGCGAAGTCGCTGCCGATCACCTCGCCGCCCGGCGCGACGTGCGTCGCGAGCTCGAGCGCGAGGTCGCCCGTGCCGGTCGCGACGTCGAGCGCGCGATCGCCGGGGCCGAGATCCGCGAGCTCGGCCGCGCGAGCGCGCCAGCGGTGGTGCAGCCCGGCCGTCATCGCCGTGTTCAGCGCGTCGTAGACACCGGCGATGCCGTCGAACATCGCGCGCACCTGCGTCGCCTCGAGGCGGCCCGCGTCCGGCCCGGCGAGCGGGCGGGCACTCGCCCCGTTCGCGCCGCCCGGGTCCGTGTCAGCTCCGGCGCCTTGCTGAGCGGGCATGGACGGACGCTACTTCAGCTGCGACAGGAACGTGACGACCGCGTTGAACTTCTTCGGCGGAAGGTTCTTGAACGACGGCATCGGCGCCGTCGGGTTCACGAGCGTCCGCGCGATCCCCTGGCGCGGAAGGCGCGAGGCGATGTGCGTGAGCTGCGGCCCAGGTCCGTCGTTGCCGTTCTCGCCGATCTTGTGACACGCCTCGCAGCCGGACTGCGCGACGACGGCCTTGCCGGCTTCGTATTCGGCGAGCAGATTGCCGCCGGCGTTCAGCACCGCTTTCGGCGTCTTCAGTTCGATCGCCGTCGGCGAGCCGGCGTTGGCGCCCGAGTACGTCAGGAACGCCATCGCGCCGATCACGGCGATCCCGGTCAGCGTCGCGATCGGACGGCGCTCGGGACGACGCTCGGGCTTGCGATCGTAGAACGGCAACAGGAACAGCAGGATCATCGCGAGCGTAGGCACGCCGATCGTCGCCAGCGGCACGAGGCTCGGCGGCTTGACGACGCGCAGGACCTCGAACAGGAAGAAGAAGTACCACTCGGGTCGTGGCACGTACGTCGTCGTCGTCGGGTTCGCCTTCGAGCCGAGCTCGGCGCCGAGCACGAGCGACATCGTGATGATCACGGCCATCACGACGCACGCCATCGCCCCGTCCTTCGCGACCGCGTAGGGGAAGAACGGCTTCCCCTTCGCCTTCAGGATCGCGTACTCGCGGAGGTACTCCTCCTTCTCGCGCTGGTTCACGGCGGTCTAGACCTCCGCCTCGCGCAGCTCCGGCGTCTCCTCGGCTTTCGTCCACGGCGGCGCCGTCGTGCCGAGCTTCGTCACGAGGTACAGGTGAGCGCCGATCAGCGCCGCGAGCAGGCCGGGCACGAGCAGCATGTGGATCGCATAGAAGCGCGACAGCGTCGTCGCGCCGAATTCGCCGCCTCCGCGCAGGAAGTCGCTCAGGTACGGGCCGATCAGCGGGCCGGTGCCGTTGATGTTGACGCCGACGATCGTCGCCCAGTAGGCGCGCTGGTCGAACGGCAGCAGATACCCGGTGAACGACATCACCATCGTCAGGATCAGCAGGACGACGCCGATCACCCAGTTGAGCTCGCGCGGGTACTTGTACGCGCCCCAGAAGAACGTACGCCCCATGTGCAGGAAGACCAGGATCACCATCACGCTCGAGCCCCACTTGTGCATGCCGCGCACGAACTGCCCGAGGAACACTTCGTTGGTCACGTGACGGATCGATTCGTACGCGCCGCCGGCCGGGTCCGGGCGGTAGTACATCGCCAGGAAGACGCCCGTCACGGCCTGCGAGAGAAACGCGAACATCGTCGCCGAGCCGAGCGTGTAGAACCAGTTGGTCCCCTTCGGGACCTTGCGGAACAGGATCCAGCGCGTCGCTCCGCTCAGCGACGTGCGCTCGTCGACCCAGTCGACGACCGTGATCCCGGCCTGCTTGGCGTCCTCGAGCGGCCCGGTCTTGCCGTTCTGCTCGCCCGGGCGCGGCGGCGGTGCCTGCAGCGGCTTCGGCAGCGGCGGAGCGGGGAGCTTTGGCAGCCTCGGCACGATTCCTACAGTTTGCGCTCTGTCGGGCGCGACGGGTAGAGGTACTGGCCGATGCCGTCGAGCGGCTCGCCGGGGTCGCGCGGCGAGAAGCGTTTCAGCTCGCTGTTGACGCTGAAGCGCGGCCCGAGCTGCACGTTTTCGCCCTCCACGCGCGTGTAGAAGCGGTCGAGCGGGCGCACCGGCGGCCCGCCGACGCGTCGGCCGAGCAGGTCGTAGACGCCGCCGTGGCACGGACAGATGAAGCGCTCGGCCGCGTCGACCCAGCGCACCGGACAGCCGAGGTGCGCACAGCGGGTCGAGATCGCGATGTACTTCGTCTCCTTGTCGTACGCGTCGGTGTCGATCGTCGGGTTGAACTTCCGCACATACGCCGTCGTCTTGCCCGCCTCGCCGATCCCCGGCGTCAGCGTGAACGTGACCGGGACGTAGTTGTTTTCGTTGAAGTCGCGCGTCGAGCCGACCGTCTCCCACGTGTGCGGCGTTTTTTTGAAGATCGGCCCGATCGCGAAGCCGAGCGCCGGCAGCGCGAACGCGCCCGCCGCGATCGCGCCCGCCGAATGTGCCGTGCCGGTCATGAACCGCCGCCGCGTGACCGTCTCGCCCTCGAACGCTCCCGGGATCAGGCGGTCGGCTGTGTACTTCGACTTGTGCTTGGAATGCTTGTCGGGCACCGAGGCCGAAGAATATCGGCCAGCGATTCAGTCCGTGCCCGACACCGCTGCGGCGCTTGTGCGCATCGCATCGATCGCCTCGGGTGCCCTCTCTGCGACGAGCTCCTTCGCGCGCCGGTGCTGCTCGCTCGAGCCCCAGCCGACCGCGCGAGCGCCGGCGGCCCAGACGGCGTCCGCGAGCGGCCGGTCACCGGCGCCCTGCGCGAGCGCGCTCAGCGTGATCGTGTCGGCCAGCTCGGCGACCGCCGGCGTGTCGCCCAGCTCGACCAGCCGCGCCAGCCCGATCGCGTACAGCCGGTCGCCGGCGAGCACGCGCAGGTCGGCCTCCGTCGTGCGCACGACGCGCGGCGCGCCGTAGTGCAGCAGGTAGCCCTCGTAGATCGCCGCGACGAGCAGCTCGTACTCGCCGGCGCGCCCGCGCGCCCGCGGCCCGCTCGCGGCGACGCGCGCCGGATCGACGTCGCCGGCGTCGATCTCCGCCGCTCGTGCCACGCGGCCGTCGCCGGCGCGACCGGCACCCGCGTCGCCGACCAACGAGGCGAGCAGGCCGCCCTCCGCGAGCAGCAGCGCGCGCAGGCGTGCAAGCGCGTCGGGCGGGCTCACGCGCGCGACCCCGCGGCGCCCAGCGCCGCGAACGCCGCCGCGGCCGCGTCGACCGTCCGGTCGATCTGCTCGGGCGTGTGCGCGAGCGACGGGAACCACGCCTCGAACTGCGACGGCGGCGGGTAGACGCCGCGCGAGAGCAGCTCGCGGCACCAGTGCCCGTAGGCGTCGACGTCGCACGCCTGCGCCGCGGCGAAGTCGCCGACCGGCCGCTCGCTGAAGAACACGGTCAGGAGACCCGGCACGGAGACGACCTGCACGGGGTGCTCGCCGGCAGCCTCGCGCAGGCCGCGCGCGAGCCGCTCGGTGCTCGCCGACAGCCGCGCGTACGCCCGCTCGTCGAGCAGCGCGAGCGTCGCGAGGCCGGCTGCGACGGCGAGCGGGTTGCCCGACAGCGTGCCCGCCTGGTAGACGTCGCCGGCCGGCGCGAGCCGGCGCATCAACTCGCCCCGGCCGCCGAGCGCCGCCGCCGGGAGGCCGCCGCCGATCACCTTGCCGATGATCGTCAGGTCGGCGCCGACGCCGCTCAGCTCCTGCGCGCCGCCGCGCGCGACGCGAAAGCCGCTGATCACCTCGTCGAGCACGAGCAGCGCGCCGTTGGAGTCGGCGCGCTCGCGCAACAGCTCGAGAAAGCCCTCGCGCGGCGGCACGAGGCCCATGTTCGCCGGCAGCGGCTCGGCGAGGATCGCTGCCAGCTCGAAGCGCTCGCACGCTGCGCGCAGCGCTTCGGCGTCGTTCCACGGCACGAGCACGGTCGCCGCGGCGGCGCTCTGCGGCACACCCGGGCTCGTCGGCAGCGCCTGCGTCGCCAGGCCCGAGCCGGCCTGCGCAAGCAGCCCGTCGACGTGTCCGTGGTAGGCGCCGGCGAACTTCAGCACGCGCTCGCGGCCGGTCACGGCGCGCGCGAGCCGGATCGCGGTCATCGCCGCCTCGGTGCCCGAGGAGGTCATCCGCAGCATCTCGACGCTCTCGAAGCGGCGCGCGACCTCCCACGCGAGGTCCGTCTCGCCGGGAGTCGGCGCGCCGAAGCTCGTGCCCTTCGCCGCCGCGTCGGTGATCGCCGCGAGCACGTCCGGGTGTGCGTGGCCGTGGATCAGCGGGCCCCACGAGCAGACGTAGTCGACGAATCGGTTGCCGTCGACGTCGACCAGCTCGGCGCCCTCGCCGCGCGCGATGAACAGAGGGTCGCGGCCGATCGCGCGCATCGCTCGCACCGGCGAGTTGACGCCGCCCGGCAGCAGCTCCAGCGCGCGGCGATAGAGATCGGCCGAACGCGTGTCGGTCAGCGACGCCATCAACGACGCGGGCACGACGGGAGTGCCCGGCGGGCACTCCTATCCATACTTCCTCTCCCACTCCTTGAACTCGTCGGTGAAGTACAGGAGGCGGATCTTCTTGAACTCGGTCGACGAGTAGAGCGTCGCTCGGCCGGTGATGCCGGTCTGCGCAGCGATCGCGTCGAGCACCGCGTCGCACTCCTCCTTCGAGCGCCCGTGCGCCATCGTGAAGACCGAGTACGGCCAGTCCGCGTACGTCGGGCGCTGGTAGCAGTGCGAGATCCCGCGGACCGTCGCCATCTGGCGGCCGACGTCGAGGATCTGCTCGTCGGGGACGATCCACACGCCCATCCCGTTCGCCGAGAAGCCCGCGCGGCGGTGGTAGAGGATCGCGGCGACGCGGCGCAGCAGCCCGCGCTCCTGCATCCCCGCGAGATGGTCGAGCAGCTCCTCCTGCGCGAGGCCAACGGCGGCGGCGGCCGGCGCGTACGGCTCGGGCACGACCGGCATGTTCCCCTGCAGCGCGCGGATCACCGCGACGTCGCGCTCGTCGTAGGGCTGCGGGTCGAGCTCGATCGGCTCTTTCGCCTCGACGGCGCCCGCGAGCGCCTCGGTGCCGCCCTCCATCTCCAGGTCCATCCGGATCTTGAACAGCTTCAGCGTCGGCAGCTGACGGACCGACTCGGCGCCCGCCTCACGCGCGAGCACCTCGAGCGTGCCGTCGAGGCCGAGCCGCGAGTCGGGCTCGGTCGCGATCGTGAACCACAGGTTGAAGTCGTGGTTGCGCAGGTAGTTGTGCGAGACGCCCGGGTGCTCGTTGATCACGCGCGCCGCGCGGTGCGGGTTCTCGGGGTCGACCTTCGCCGCGACGAGCATCGAGCTGTAGCCGAGCGCGCGCGTGTCGAAGATCGGCGTGACCTGGCGGATGATCCGCTTCTCGAGCAGGCGCCGAACGCGGCTCATCACCTCCTGCTCGTCGACGCCCGCGAGCGACGCGACGTGCTGGAACGGGCGCGGCGCGAGCGGGAACGAGCCCTGCATCAGGTTCAGCAGCTTGCGGTCGAGGTCGTCGAGCGCGATCGCCGCGCCGTCCTTGCGGCTGCGCAGCTTCGGCGTCGCACTCGCCGCGCGCGCGCCGTCGGCGACCGCCGCGAGCGGCTCCTGTGCGGCTGTCGCGTCGGGCTCGGTCATGTCTGCTCCGCCAACCACGCGGCCGCGTCGAGCGCGTGGTAGCTGACGATCGTGTCGGCGCCGGCGCGGCGCAGCGACGTGAGGATCTCGAGCACGGTCGTGCGCTCGTCGAGGTAACCGGCGGCCGCGGCCGCCTTGACCATCGCGTACTCGCCGCTGACGTTGTACGCCGCGACCGGCAGCCGCGTCGCGCGCTTGACCGAGGCGATCACGTCGCCGTATGACAGCGCCGGCTTGACCATCACCATGTCGGCGCCCTCCTGCACGTCGAGCAGCGCCTCGCGCACGGCCTCCTCGCCGTTCGCCGGGTCCATCTGGTAGGCGCGGCGGTCGCCGAACGCCGGCGTCGATCCGGCCGCGTCGCGAAACGGTCCGTAGAAGGCCGAAGCGAACTTCGCCGAGTACGCGAGGATCGGCGTATCGGCGAAGCCCTCGCCGTCGAGCTCCTGGCGGATCTCCCTCACGCGCCCGTCCATCATGTCCGACGGCGCGACGATGTCGGCGCCTGCGCGCGCCTGGCTGACGGCGGTGCGCGCGAGCAGCTCGACGCTCGCGTCGTTGTCGACCGCGCCGTCCTCGCGCAGGACGCCGCAGTGGCCGTGGTCGGTGTACTCGCACAGGCAGACGTCGGCGATCACGAGCAGGTCCGGCAGCGCGCGCTTGATCGCGGCCGTCGCGAGCTGCACGACGCCCTCCTCGTCCCACGCGCCCGAGCCCTGCTCGTCCTTCTCAGCCGGCACGCCGAACAGCATCACGGCTCCGATCCCCGTCGCCGCCGCCGCGCTCGCCTGCTCGACGGCCGCCGCGATCGGCAGGCGCTCGACGCCCGGCATCGTCGCGATCGGCTCGCGTCGCTGCGCCGTCTCCGAGACGAACAGCGGCAGCACGAACCGCGCGGGTGAGAGCTCTGTCTCGCGCACGAGCCCGCGCAGCGAGGCGGTCGCGCGCAGCCTGCGCATGCGCGTCTGCGGAAAGGACATTGCCCCTCCCAGGTTAGAGATTTCGCAGACCGGCGCGTGCCAGCGCGCCGAACGCCGCGCTCAGCACCGCCAGGTGCGCGAGCGAGGAGCCGAGCGAGGTCGACGCGCCGTTGACCGCCGCGTCGAGCGCCTGCAGCGCGGCCTTGAACGGGAACACGAACGAGATCACCGAGATCGCGTCGTACAGGCCGTGCGCGACCGCGCCACTCGGCACGAGCGCGAGGAACACGAGCGGCAGCGAGCTGAGGAACGCGAGCAGCGACGCCGCGCGCACCTCGCGCGCGAGCGCGCCGATCGCGACGCCGAGCGCAGCGAACGCGAGCGCGCCGAGCGCGAGCGCAGCAAGCCACTGGGCGAAGCGGCTCCAGTCGAGCGCGACGAACGCGCCGATCCCGGCGAGCATCGCGAGCGCGAGCACGAACGAGCAGCCGGCCGCGAGCAGCGCCTTCTCGGCGAGCAGCCCGCCACGCGAGGTCAAACCGCGCACCAGCCGCGAGAGCGTCTGCTCCTCGCGCTCGAGCGCGACGCCGCCTGAGGCGAGCAGCACGCAGACGAACATCAGCGAGATGCTCACCGCGACGACCACAGCGAACGTGTTCAACGGCGTGCGCCGGCCGGCGATCAGCGTCGTCTTGACCTGGATCGGCTGGCCGATCGTCGAGAGGACGTTCTTTGCGAGGCCGAGGTTCTGCGCGGCGAAGCTCGCGAACGCCTCGATCTGCTCGAGCGCCGCGCGGTCGGCCCCCGGCGGCAGCCGTCCGGCGATCGCGTGAAGCCGCGGCGCGATCTTGCCGAGGCCGATCAGTTCGGGCGCGCCGAGCACGCCGAGGTTGCGCCCGCTGATCAGCGCGCCGATCGCCTGCGCCGCCGCGCGCTGGATCTGTTCGGAGAAGCCGATGTTCGCCTGCGCGAGCGCCGCTTCGATCTGCGCGTGCACGAGCGACTGCTCGAGCGCGTTGCCGTTGTAGAGCACTTCGAGCTGCGCCTGCTGCACGCCCGTGCCGAGCCGTGCGGCGATGTTCGCCGGGATCACCACCGCCGCGAGCACCTTGCCCGACCGCACCTCGCCGACCGCCTGCGAGCGCGACCCGGCCCGCACCGGCTGCACCTGCGAGAACAGCTGTTCCGCATACGCGCTGACCGGTACGCGCTGGTTGCCGATCTGAACCGTCTGCCCCGGCGGCGTCTCGTTCACGATCGCCACCTTCGGCTTGCCCGGCGAGCGCGAGATCGCCAGCCCGATCAACAGCGCGATCGCGATCGGGTAGACGACGAGCACCCCAACGAGCAGCCGCGAGCGGCGCAGGATCAGCAGGTCCTTCCCCAGCAGCGCTTTCACTCATGCCCCCGCTCATGCATGAACGCCAGGAACGCGCCCTCGAGGTCGTCGTGGCCCGGCCCGGCCTGCGCGACGAGCTCGCTCGGCGCGCCGTCGAACAGCACCTCGCCGTCGGCCAGCACGATCGCGCGGCTCGCGTAGCGCCGGACCTCGCCGAGGTGGTGGGTCGAGAACAAGACGCTCGTCCCGCGCGCGGCGAGCGCTCCGACGAACTGCCACAGGCGCGCGCGCTGGCCGGGGTCGAGCGCCGAGGAGGGCTCGTCGAGCGCGAGCACGCGCGGCTGCGAGAGCAGCGCGAGCGCGACGTTGACGCGCTGGCGGTTGCCGCCGGAGAGCCGCTCGACGCGCTCGTCGGCGCGCGCGGCGAGGCCCGTCTGCTCGAGCATCCGCGTGACCGCCTGCGCGGGGTCGGCGACGTGCTCGAGGCGCGCGAACAGGCGCAGGTTCTCGCGGGCGGAGAGCTTCGAGTAGAGCGCCGGCTGCTGCGGGGCCCAGCCGATCGCGCGGCTGGCGTCGACGTCGTCGGCGGCGGCGGCGGGAAGGTCTACGTCGCCGATGTCGGCGCGTTGCACGCCGGCGAGGATCGACAGCAGCGTCGTCTTGCCGGCGCCGTTCGGGCCGACGACGGCTACGAGCTCACCGGCGTTCAGCTCGAAGCTGACGTCGTGCAGCGCGACGCGCTCGCCGAAGCTCTTGCCGAGCGCGCTGACGCGCAGGACGGGCTTCGTCGGCTGCTCTGCCTCGCCGCGCTCCACGCGCGTACTACAGCAGGCTCTCGCGCGAGCGGTCCCAGGGTTCGAGTGAGAGGTGACGGTTCAGGTAGACGATCGTCTCACGCAGCACCGAGAGGATCGGCAGCGCGATCAGCGCGCCGACGATCCCGTCGACGTGGAGCCCGAGCAGCAGCGCGAAGATCACGAGGATCGGGTTGATCCGCAGCGTGTGGCCGAAGACCTGGGGCGCGACGACGTGCCCCTCGAGCTGCTGCAGGCCGATGAACAGCAGCACCAGCCAGAGTGCGGAGATCGGTTTGGTGAACAGCGCGACGACGACGGGTGGAGCGGCGCCGAGGATCGGGCCGATGTAGGGGACGAGCTCCATCACGCCGTAGAAGACGGCGAAGGCGATCGCGTACGTCTGCCCATCGGGGAACAGCCCGACGACGCCGAAGATGTAGAGCGCGAGGCCGGTCGAGGTCCCCATGATGACGCTGAACAGCAGCTGGCCGCCGACGTAGCGCGAGACGGAGCGCTGCACGAGGTGCGGATAGTCGTCGGCTTCGCTGCCGTCGCCCCGCGGCATCAACCTGCGGGCAAGCCGGCCGATCCGCTCGCCGTAGAGCAGCATGTAGACGGACAGCACGAAGATCAGCACGAGGTTGAAGGCGGCGCTCGCCGCTTCCGTCAGCAGGCCGGCGCTCGAGGAGGCGAGTTTGCCGGCGCTCTTGGAGATTTTGTCCTGGATCGTCTGCAGCGCCGTTTTGCCCTGCTTGATCAGATGGACGTGGATGCCCTGTTCGTTCAGTTCGCGCTGGAAGGTCGCGATCTGTTTGTTCGCTTCGGTGACGAGGTGCGGCAGGTTGTGGGCGAACTTCTGCACCTGGTTGGAGATAGGGTTGGCGACGACTAGGCCGATCCCGGCGAGCGCGAGGAAGAACCCGACGTAGACGGCGAGCACGGCGAGACCGCGCGGGAGCCGTCCGCGCTGGAGAAAGGCGACCGCCGGGTTGAGGATCAGCGCGATCAGCGCCGCGACGATGAACAGAACCAGGACCGAGCCAGCCGCTTTCGCGAGCTCCCACAAGGCGAGCAGCGCGAGCGGCAGGACGACGAGCTGGACCCAGCGCGGGACGACCTCGCGCGGCGGCTCGTCGTCGGCCGACCTCGACCGCGACTCCTCGGCGAGCCGTTTCTCTTCGCGCGTCGGCGGCGACGCGTCCGGTGCGCGCTCGGCGCCGTCGCTCACGAGCCTCCCACCATCGCCGGAGTATGGCTGAGCACGAGGCGGCAGACGCCCGGATCCTGTTCATCGGCGACGTCGTCGGCGGCGTCGGGCGCAGGACGCTGCTCGAGTGCCTCGCGCCCCTGCGCGAGCGCTACGCGCCGACGTTCATCGTCGTCAACGCCGAGAACATCGCCGGCGGTCTTGGGATCACGCCGAAGATCGCCGACGAGCTGCTCGCGGCGGGCGTCGACGTGATCACGCTCGGCAACCACACCTACCACCGCCGCGAGATCTACCCGTATCTGGACTCGCAACCGCGGATCCTGCGCCCGGCGAACTTCCTCCGCAGCCAGCCCGGGCACGGGACGTGCGTCGTCGAGCACGACGGCGTGCGCCTCGGCGTGGTCAGCCTCAGCGGCAACCTCTACGTGCGCGCGGGACGCTCGGCGTTCACCGAGATCGAGCCGGCGCTCGCCGAGCTCGGCGATGTCGACCACGCGCTCGTCGACATCCACGCGGAGGCGACGTCGGAGAAGGTCGCGCTCGGCTGGCACCTCGATGGGCGCGTGACGGCGGTCGTCGGGACGCACACGCACGTGCCGACGGCCGACGCGCGCGTGCTTCCGGGCGGCACGGCGTACATCACCGACGTCGGCATGACCGGCCCGCGCGGCGGCGTGATCGGCGTCAAGCGCGAGCAGGCGATCGAGTCGCTGCTGACGCAGATGCCCGTGCGCTTCGAGACCTCCGAGGAGGACCCGTGGCTGATGGGCGTGCTCGTCAGCTGCTCACGGCGAATGCGGGCGGACTCGATCGAGCAGGTGTTGATGCCTCGACCGGCGTCCCTCTGACCGGCGCGCCGTAGCGCCCGAGCAGGGCGATGATGACGAGCGGGAAGAACCATGGGACGTAGAGGTAGAACCAGTGGTCGATGCCGAGCTGCACGGCGATGATCACGGCGCCGCAGGCGGCGGCGAGCCCGACGAGGTCGTCGCGGCGCGGGAGCACAGCCAGCGCGATCGCGAGCGCGACGGCGACGATCTGGACGACGGCCTGGAGGCCGCCGAGGCCGCCATACAACCCCCAGACGGAGAACGGCGAGCCGCGGTTGGACTGGTAGGCGAACGTCCGCTCGTAGATCGTGTGCAGCGAGTCATGGCGCAGCGCGGGGATGCCGACGAGCGCGCCGACGGCGACGAACGCGAGCAGGAAGCTCGCGAGATCGCGCGCGCGCGCGCGCCGGCCGGCACGGTCACGCAGGCGATCCGTCGCGAACAGCGGCGCGAGCGCGAGCGGCGCGAACTTGGTCAGCCCGGCGAGCACGGCGAACGCTCCACGCAGCGGCGGCGCGAGCTTGCCGCGGTAGGTCGCGGCGAGCAGCGCGGCGAGCACGAGGACGGCGACGAGCGTGTCGTTCGAGTTGCTCTCGAGCGCGTACAGCGTGAACGGGAACGAGGCCCAGGCGTACGCGAGCGCGACGCCGAGGCTCGGCCCGCGCACGCGCCGCCCGACGAGGAAGATCAGCGCGAGCGCGAGCAGGTCGAAGGCGATCGCGGCGGCGTGCGCGGCGGGCAGGTCATCCCACTTGCCGCTCCAGCCGAACAGCTGCTCGAACGGGACGTAGGCCTCGTAGTTGACCGGCCCGTAGGTGTCGCCGTGTTCGTTGTCGGCCGGCCAGTGACCGTAGAGCGGCTTGCCGTGGACGACCTTGTCGGCTCCGATCACGCCCGCGTAGCCGACGTCGATGACGTTCCCGTCGGTCACATTGAGCGCGATCCGGAAGCCGACCAGGAAGACGACGCCGAGCGCGAGCCACGGGGTGGGGACGAGCAGGCGCAGCGGGCCGTGATCGCGCTCGGCGCCGCGCCGGCGCGAGAGCGCGAGCATCCGCGCGAGCAGGTACAGCATCGGCGGGTAGGTGAGCGGGACCGACTGGTAGATCTCGCCGTGGTTGAAGAAGGCGAGCGAGACGGAGAAGGAGAGCAGCACGAGCAGGTCGAGGTGCAGCAGCCTCAGCGGCCGGCGGAAGTCGATGAACGGCACGAGGAAGAGGACGCAGAGCGGCAGCCAGATGTAGAGCGCGTTGACGTGCCGACCGAACGCGCCGCTGTAGCCGCGCGCCATCGTCCAGGCGACCTGGAAGCCGGTCCACTGTTCGAGCACGCGGCCGGACAGGTCGGCGATGCTCACCTGCCCGATCTCCTTCTTGCCGTTCTTCGAGAAGAAGCTGACCTGCCAGTGAAACGCCGGCTTCAGGTAGGCGCCGCCGTAGGAGCCGGGGTATTTCCGCCGGACCGACCTCATCTTTCCCAGGCGTTCGGCGATCGCGAGCACCTGGTTGGCCGAGAGCCTGCGCCCGGCGGGCGGCGTGTTCGACGGCGGCACGGGGATCGGAGCTTCGGAGTTCGTCGAGCTCGTCGATGATGAGGAGATCGATGACCGGGCGCTCGCGCTCGTCGTCGCGTGCGGGCCGGTCGCGGCGATCTGCGCGGGCCGGGGCGCGGCGGCGAGCGAGCCGGCGGCGGCGTGCGCGGCCGGCGGCTCGGCGGCGGCGTGCGCGGCCGCGGGGGCGACGAGGCCGAGGACGCACGCGATCGAGGCCGTCAGGCGGCGCATCACGCGAGGGTAACGACCGCGAGAGCGCGAACGGCGCGCGCTTCAGGCCGCGGCGGCGGTCTGCGTCAGCCCGAAGTGGCCGAGCACGAGCGGCGCGACGTCGCGGATCGCCCACTGCGCCGGCTCGGGACTTGGCAGCTGCACGCCGCAAGTGACGAGCGCGCCGAGCGAGTCGGAGCGGTGCAGCGAGCCGTGGCTGCCGCCGCCGATGTGCGCCTGGCGCCCCCAGTCGAGGAACTCGTAGCCGGACGCGGCGGAGAGCAGCACCTCGCCCGAGCTCGGGCACGTCAGCGCGGCCCACGCGCGTGCGAGGACGTCGGGGTAGGACGGCGTCAGCAGCACGCCGTCCTGCACGCGGCCGTCGATCACGCCGAGCGCGCCTTCGACGCTCCAGCGCGCGCCGCGCACGTCGGCGAGCGGGCCGTCGGGACGGAAGCGCAGCTCGCCGTGCTCGGCGCTCGCGAGGATCCCCTCGCTCGGTCGCTCGTGAGCATCGCGCGCGAGCCACAGCACGTGCTCGACGCCGTCGAGCGCGAGCGCGAGCGCGACGACGGACGCGCGCATCGCGTCGCGCTCGGAGTCGTGCAGCGCGTAGACCATCGCTGCGCGCTGCGACGGGCAGACGGCGATCCGCGCGTCCTCTCCGCCGGAGCGCGACGGGCCGAGCACGCCGAGCTCGGCCAGCTCGTCCTGCAGGGCGATCGTATCCTGCACGGGCGCCTGCGAGTGGTCGGCCATCACGATCACCGCGTGCTCGCGCAGAAACTCGTCGACGCCACCGGCCGCCTCGCAGACGCGCGCGAGCTGCAGGTCGGCCTGCGCGATCGACTGCAGCTGCGCGTCGGGCCCGCGCTTGTGCGAGTACCAGTCGTTGTCGGGCAGCGACAGCAGCAGGAAGTCGAACAGGTCGTGCTCGACGAGGTAGCTCGAGACGCAGCCGGAGTGGCGGTCGCGCACACCGGGCATCCCGAGGGCCGAGCGGCAGCCGGTCTGGCGCGAGGCGAAGATGTCGGCGTAGAAGAGCTCGCGCGGGCCCATCACGGAGTGACGGATCAGCGCCGAGGCGACGCGCGTCAGCGCGGTGTCGCGCTGGGGCTCGTGGCGGTAGCGGCCGCGGTACATCAGGTACGTCGTACCGGCGGTGCGCACGCCGGCGTCGTCGAGCGACTCGAAGACGGTCGGCGTCTGCGCCGAGAGGTGTGCGCGGTTCATGTTGTAGACGGTGTCGGTCAGCTGGCGCGCGATCCCGAAGCGCTGCGCCGAGCGAAAGCTCGAGCCGTATTCGACGTAGCGGTGTTCGTCGCGGTGAAACCAGTTCATGCCGGGCACGTGATGGGCGTCCTGGGCGACCCCGGTGACGATCGACGCGGCGCAGACGGGCGTGACCGACGGGAATGCGGCGACGCAGTCGGGCACGTAGCGTCCGCGCTCGATCAGCGTCTGCAGGACGGGCGCGGCGCCGCTTGCGACGGTGCGCTCGAGCATCGCCGGCGCCATCGCGTCGATCACGCAGAGGACGAGCTTCGGCGGCGTCGAGCGCGCGGGCGCCATCAGCGGCGCAGGATGCGCAGTCCGGCGTACTTTTCCTCGCCGCGCGAGCGCCCGCGCAGCGCGAACCACGCGAGCAGCGCGAGCAGCACGTAGCCGAGCGGGTGCAGCAGCGCGACGAGCGCCGCGAGCAGCAGCGAGGCCGCGTCGAGGTAGACGCTGAGCGCCTGTTTGGCGAGACCGTCGGCGAGGCGCGCGCGGGCGCGTGTGAAGACCGGCAGGACGGCGCGCTGCGCGAGCGCGACTGCGGCCAGGCCGCCGATCAGCCCCGGCCACCAGGCGTCGCCGTGCGCGGCGAGCGTGCCGGCGAACAGCACGGCGCCGGCGCCGTACGCGAGACCGGCGAGCGCCGCCGCGAGCGGCTGCGCGCGCGCGCGTCCGTCCTCGCCCTCGGGCAACGGCGAGAGGCCGAGCAGCAGCTGCACCGCGTAGGCGAGGGCCAACGCGACGACGACGACGAGCAGCCACCAGTCGGCGCGCAGGAAGCGGAAGGGGTTGTGCGCGAAGCTGAGCCCGAGCGCCGGCGCGCTCGCGAGAGCGCCGGCCAGGAGCACGGGCAGGAACGGGCGCAGGCCACACGCGGCGGCGAGCCCGGCGCCGAGTCCGATGTAGAAGAGGAGGCCGTTCACTGTGAGATCGCCGAGCGGTGGTGCGCTACCGTGCTGACTCTGGCCGGCGGCGCGGACGGCCAGGACGATAGACGACGGGTGCGCCGTGCCACGCGCGCAGTGCGAGGTCCGGCGCGCGCGACGGCGAATAGAGCGGACGGCAGATGGACCGATCGATCGGCGGAGCTTCAGGCGGGCGCAGGACACGGCCGACCGCGCACGAGCTGGCGCGCTACGAGGCCCTGTTCGCAACGCGAACGCGCGGCATGAAAAGCTCGGCGATGCGCGAGATGATGGCGCTGACGGAGCGCCCCGACGTGATCTCGCTGGCCGGCGGGCTGCCCGACACGAGCACGTTCGCGCCGGAGCTGTACGCGACCCTGATGTCTCGCGTCGCCGCCTCGTCGGCGGCTCGTGCGCTGCAGTACGGACCGACCGAAGGAATGGCCTCGACGGTGCGGTGCATCGTCGAGGTGATGGCCGCCGAGGGGACGGCGGTCGACCCCGGCGAGGTGCTCGTCACGACGGGCGGGCAGCAGGTGATCGACCTGGTCTGCAAGACGCTGATCGACCCGGGCGACGTGATCGTCGCCGAGGCGCCGACGTACCCGGGCGCGGTGCCGACGTTCAGCGCCTACGAGGCACACGTCGAGCAGATCGAGATGGACGCCGACGGGATGCCGATCGACGAGCTCGAGACGACGCTCGACCGCCTTCAGGCCGAGGGCCGCCGGCCGAAGTTCATCTACACGATCCCGAACTTCCAGAACCCGGGCGGCGTGACGATGTCGCTCGCGCGCCGACGGCGATTGATCGAGGTCGCGCACGAGCGCGAGCTGTTGATCCTCGAGGACAACCCTTACGGTCTGCTGCGGTACGAGGGCGAGCCGCTGCCGACGCTCTACTCGCTCGACGCGGCCGTCGCGGGCGGCGGCGGTGCGGCGGACCTCGTGATCTACCTCGGGACCTTCTCGAAGATCCTCTCGCCGGGGCTGCGCCTCGGCTGGACGGTCGCGCCGCGCCCGGTGCTCGAGAAGCTGAACCTCGGCAAGCAGGGCGCGGACCTGTGCTCGTCTCCGGTCACGCAGCTGTTCGTCGCCGAGTACTTCGAGGAGCGCGCGCGCGACGGGCGTCCGCTGTGGCTCGAATACGTCGAGCAGCTGCGCGATCTCTACAGGACCCGGCGCGACACGATGCTCGAGGCGATCACCGAGCACTTCGGCGAGACCGCGCGCTGGACGCGGCCGCAGGGCGGCCTGTTCGTCTGGGCGACCCTCGACTCGCGGATCGACACGACCGACCTGCTCGCGCGTGCGCGCGGCAGCGAGGGCGTCGCGTTCGTGCCGGGGCGGGCCGCGTACGTCGACGGGCGCCGCGGCGCCTCCTCGATGCGGCTGAACTTCGCCGGCGTGCCCGACGCGCAGATCCGCGAGGGGATCCGGCGGATCGGGAACGTCGTGCGCGAGCAGGTCGGGCTGTACGGCACGCTGAGCGGCTCGGGCCCGCCCGAGGTGCCCGAGCACGCCCTGCCGGAGCGCGCGGACGCCGACGACGCGCCGCCGCTCGCCGACGTCGTCGAGCTCCCGCGCCGCGAGCACGACGGCTCGCCGCGCCGCCGCCAGGACCGATGAGCGCACGCACGGTCGCGGTGCTGAAGGGCGGCCAGTCGCTCGAGCGGGGCATCTCGCTGCGCTCGGGCGCTCACGCGCAGGAAGCCCTCGAGCGGCTCGGCCACACGGTGCTCGCGATCGACGTCGACGCGCAGCTGCTCGCGCGCCTGTGCGAGGCCGAACCGGACGCGGCGCTGATCGCGCTGCACGGCTCCGACGGCGAGGACGGCAGCGTCCAGAGCCTGCTCGAGGCGATCGGAGTGCCGTACACGGGCTCGGGGCCGGCAGCGTGCGCGTGCTGCACGGACAAGTCGCTCGCAAAGCAGCTGATCCGCGGCGCGGGCATCCCGACGCCCGACTTCCACCCGCTCGAGCAGGCGTCGCTCGAGGCGCTCGGCGCGGCCGACGCGCTGCCGCGGATCGAGCGCGCGCTCGGCTACCCGCTGGTCGTCAAGCCCGCGCGAGGAGGCTCGGCGCTCGGGATCAAGTTCGCGCGTACGAGCGACGAGCTGCCGGGTGCGCTCGTCGGCGCGTTCTCCTACGACGACAAGATCGTGCTCGAGCGCTTCGTGCGCGGGCGCGACCTCGCCGTCTCGGTGCTCGACGGACCCGGGGGGCCGTCGCCGCTGCCGGTCGTCGAGGCGGTCCCTCGCGAGGAGGACTTCTACGACTTCCAGTCGCGCTACGAGATCGGGATGACGACGTTCGTCTGCCCGGCCGAGCTCTCGGAGGAGACGACGGCGCGCGCTCAGGAGCTCGCGCTCGAGGTCTACCGTCTGCTCGGCTGCCACGGCGTCGCGCGCGTAGACCTGCTGCTCGATCAGCAGAGCGGCGAGCTGTGGGTGCTCGAGACGAACGTCGTCCCGGGGATGACCGAGACGAGCCTGTTGCCGCAGGCGGCCGACGCGGCGGGGATCGGGTTCGACGAGCTGGTGGCTCGGGTGCTGGAGAGTGCGTTCACGCGGTGAGGGCGCGCCCCTCTGACTGACATCCGGCCGGACCCCCTCTGACTGGCGTCCGGCCGATCCTGTTGACCGGCATCCTGCCTTTTGGCCGAGCCGGCCTCCACTTCTTGATTCATTTTGTGACCGTTCCGGCCGCCACGGCAGTCACGTTTGCCGGCCATCCGGGCCGGCTTAACTGCCTGGGAGATCGCCTGGCGTAGTCCGGGCCGCCCGACTGCCCAGGACCCGCTCGAGCCGGCCCGGACTGCTCAGGAATCGCCGGCGGCGAAGTCCTCGGGGGAGACCTCATCGAGGAACTCCTTGAACTTCTCGACGACGTCCTCGGACTCCTCGACGTCGTGCTCGAACTCGATCGCCGACTCGGCGATGACCTCCTCGGCGGCGTAGATCGGCGCGCCGGAACGGACGGCGAGCGCGATCGCGTCACTCGGGCGCGAGTCGATCTCGAGCTCGCGGTCGCCGACGCTCAGGGTGATCGAGGCGAAGAACGTGTTCTCGCGCAGCTCGGTGACGGCGACCTGCGTGCACTTGACCTCGAGCTCGCCGAGGATGTCGCACAGCAGGTCGTGTGTCATCGGCCGCGGCGTGCCGGCGCCCTGCAGCTTCATCAGAATCGACGCCGCCTCCGGATGACCGATCCAGATCGGCAGGAACTTATTGCCCTCGACGGTCTTCAGGAGCACGATCGGCTGCTTGCCAACCATGTCGAAGCTGACGCCGTAGATGACCATCTCCTGCACGCAAGATCCTCCGAGAGGGGGAAAGGCCAGAGTATAGGTGTCCCGCAGGGGCCGCCAGAGAGGCGCCGGCGGGGCCGTCAGCGTCCCGCGCCGGCCTCTTCGCGAGCCTCGGCGCGGAACGTCCAGAGCTTGTTGCCGAGGAAGTTGAAGGGCATCGACGCGGCGACGGCGAGCGCCTGCGCCGGGACCTTTGCGAGGTGCGCGGCTTCGACGAACAACGTCAGCAGCAGCAGGCTGACGACCTCGGCGACGAGGCTGACGAGCAGGAAGCGGATCGCCTGCGCGCGCGCGCGCCCGCCGCGCGCATCGAACGTCCAATGTCGGTTCAGCACGAAGTTGTTGACGACCGCGACGAACCACGCGGCGACGGACGCGATCCGGTACTCGACGCCGACGCCGTGCACGAACAGCGCATAGACGGCGACGTTGACGACGAACCCGACGCCGCCGACGAGCCCGAAGCGGACGAGCTGCAGCCAGTTGGCCGGCTTGCGCATCCCGTGAAGCAGCCGGATGTGCGGCCGTCGCCGCGCGGATGCGCGAAGTTCACGGGCGCGGATGTCCACGGCGGTCGCCTCGTCAGGCATCTATGGAGGGTAGCCGAGTCATCGCACGTGCCTGCACGCGCTCGTGGACGGAGCCGACCGCGCGAGCGACCACGGCGCGCAGGGTAGCGTGCGCGTGGCGCGGAAGCGCCCGGTAGCCTTCCAACGGTGACGCAGCCGAGCCAGGCAACAGCGCCCGCGACGCTCGCGGGCAAGCTCTCGCGGGCGTCGCTGCTCGCCGCTGCGCTCGCGGCGGCGCTGATCGCCGCCGCTGTCGTGATCGTCATCGTCGCCGGCTCCGGACCACACGCTCGCGCGCTCGCGAAGGCGCGCCCCGCGCACCCGGGCGCAGGCGCCGCCGCGGCCGGCGTGCCACGGGCCGGCTCGGCACAGGCGGGCGCCGGCGCGGCGGGCGCCACGCTCGCGAACGGCTCGAGCGCCGCGGCCGGCGCGGGCGGCAAGCGCGTGAGCGTCGCCGAGACGGCCGACCCGCAAGAAGCGAGCAGCTTCCCGGCGCCCGCGACGGTGCACCACAAAGCGGCGGCGGCACCGGCGAGCGCGAGCCAGCAGATCGTCGCGGCGGGGGCGCCCTCAGACGCCGAAGTCAAGCAGGAGCTCGCGCAGATGCAGGCCGTCGAACGAAGCGCCAAGCGCCAGCAGAGGCTGAGCCTGACGCCGGTTCCGGGCGGCGAGTCGGTCGGCGGCAACGGCACGATCCCGATTCCGCCGAACGTGCCGGAAGTCGTGCAGCGCGTGATCGCCGGCGCGAACGCGATCGCAGACTTCCCGTACGTGTTCGGCGGCGGCCACGGGTCGTTCGTCGACAACGCATACGACTGCTCGGGCTCGGTCAGCTACGCGCTCGCCGCCGGCGGTCTCTTGAGCGCGCCGGAGACGTCCGGCGAACTGGAGAGCTGGGGCGCGCCCGGCCCGGGCCGCTACATCACGATCTTCGCGAACGCCGGGCACACGTACATGTACGTCGACGGCGTGCTCTATGACACGGCCGGACGCAGCGGCGTCTACGCCTCGCGCTGGCAGGTGATTCCGACCGACAACACCGGTTACGTCGTGCGCCACCCGCCGGGCCTCTGATGGCCGCCCTCGCGCTGCACCTCGCAAGCATCCTGCCGCTCGCGCTCGGCGGCGAAACGGCCGTCGAATCGGGCGGCAACGGCACCGCGCTGGCGGTGATCTCGGCGATCTCGATCGTCGGCGGCTACGTGCTGCTGTACGCGCTGTGGCGCTACGTGTTCAGCGCGAAGGCGAAAGCGCGGCGCGGGGAACCGCCCGAACACTGAGAGCCGCCGCCCGTCGCACGCGCGGCGCGGGGCGCTCGGGAGCAAGGCCCTCAGTGCAGGTTGACGGTGTTGAGCACGGTCGTCGCGACCGGGCTCGACGCGTTGCGGACGACCAGGCGAATCATCAGCGTGACCTTGCGCAGCTTGCGCAGGCGTGCGGCGGTCGCCTTGTCGAACTTGATCTTGTACGTGCTGTGCCCGCCCTTCGTCGTCACGAGGATCGCCTTGGCGATCACCGTCTGCGACGGCGTCCCGGGGGCGAGGCCGGTCGCGGCCGGACCGTGGAGGCCGACGCGCCGCGCGAGCGAGCTCGCGAGCAGGACCTCGAAGCGACCGGCGACCTGTTCGCTGACCGAGTAGCGGATCACGAGGCCGTTGCGGAGCGTCGTCGAGAGGCTGCTCGAGACGACGGCCTGTGTCGCGGTCACCTTCGGCTTCGGCGTCGCCGAGCCGGGGGTCACTGCGGGGGTCGTAGCGCCGGCGGGGCTCGTCGTGCCGGCCGCGGCGGCCGCGCTCGGCGTCGCCGCGGAGCCACTGCCCGACCCGCCGCCTCCCCCGGCGGGCGGAGCTTCGGGGCCGGCGATCGTGATTTCGCGCGATGTCGTGGCGACGTTGCCGCCCCCATCCTGGATCGTCAGCTGCAGGTGGTGGACGCCGCCGTACTGATATGTGTGGAAAACGCTCGCGTACATCGGTTCGCCTGGGGATTCAGGGTGGAACGCGGGGCCCGAGACGCTGGTGCCGTCGCCGAAGCTCCATGTGAACGTCGCGCGGTAGAGCGGCGCGCTCGTCGGCGTCGGCTGTGCCGACTGGCCGAGCGTGACGGACGACTCGGCGCCGTCGAAGCCGACGACTTCGCCGGCGTTCGCCCTGATCGGCGAGTTCACCTGTGGGTTCAGTTCGTTGCCCAGGGTGCAGGGTATTCCGGGGTATTCACTGTACGCCGCCGCCTGGTTGTACTCGGTGTTGAGGTAGTAAGGGGAGCCCGCGATCAGCTGGTTGTACTCGGTGCCCGCTTTGGTGTGTTCGAGCGAGGTGCTCGAGCCGCGGACGACCGGCGGCGCCTCGAACCAGTTGCGGCACTGATCGGGCGCCTCGGCGCCGGAGACGGGTTCATACCACCCGTTGAGCTCGGGATCGGTCAATGTCGCGACCTGCTCCTCGGAGATCTGGTTGATCAGAACGTCGGGCAGGCCATGGTCGGCGTAGCCGTCGGGACCGAATCCGATCTGGTTCGGCTCCTCCATCGCCGTCGAGCCGTCCTGGCAGTCGGAGCCGCTTTTGTTGGCCGGTTCCAGGTTGGCGCCGAACGTCCCGGCGACCCACGGGATCACCGCGTAGAGCATCGGTTCGCCGCTCGTCGTCGTCCAGGAGTGATAGCTGCAGAAGCTCTGTTCGTAGCTCGTCTGTTCTTCGGCGGTGACTCCGCTTCCGGCCCACGGGTTCAGCTTTGCGCTGTCCGAGCAGTGACCGGTTTTCGTACCGGCGTCGGTGCAGATCGTCACGCCGGGCGGCGTCAGCAGGTAGTAGATCGTCCCAAGCCCGGTGGCGAGTTTGTTCGCTGCGATGTAGCTTTTCAGCTCGGTGCGCAGCTGTTCGTCGGTGAGGCACGCGAAGTTCTTGTTGAGCGCGTGGTCGGGGTCGGTGCAGCCGTCGCCGGGATAGGTGGTCGTGTCGACCTTCGCGCCGCTGAACGTCGTGGAGTAGGCGGCGCGCGCGCCGCCGCCTTCTGTGTACTGCGGGGTCAACGAGAGGACGCTGGCGAGGCCGCCGCTTTCTTCGGCGAAGCCTTCGAAGAAGTGGTTGATCAGCGTCTGCCAGTCGCCGTGGTACTTGTTCGTCCGTCCGCTTTCGCCGGTGCGCAGTTTCGCGGGGTCCCAGTAGATCGCGTAGATCGAGTTCGAGTGCACGACGGGGCCGCCGGCATACTGCAGCGGCGTGGGCGGAAGCGCGCTGAATTTTTCGGCGTTGGTCGCGTGCGGCTGGACCCCGTAGCGCAGGCCGTTGACGGGCACGACGAGCGCCGACGCCGCCGTGGCGATCCCCAGCACCGAGACAACGACGCACACGAGCAGCGTGATGACGCGCCGACGCAGGTAAGAGGGATCGCGGTTCGCGGAACGCACGGACGCACGGAGCCGACGAGGAACAGAGGTCACGAGCCCATCATCGGCACCTCCGGCGGCGAGCCTTAGTCCTCCCGGCACCGAGCCCGGCCGGCGTAGCTCAAGTGGCGCTTGGGCGGCGCCGACACGTTTGGCGGGGCGCCGGCTAGGGTCCAGCCGCGATGGAGCTCAACTTCCAAATATCGCAGCACTTCCTCGATGACCGTGGGCAGCGGGCGGGCTTCGTCGTGCTCGGCGCGTTCCTGCTGGCATTCCTGTTCATCCGCACGAGCGCGCGGATGATCCGGAGCCCGAGATTCTCCTGGTGGCCCGGCAGCGTCGAGACGAAGGACGGGCTCCACCTACATCACCTCGTCTGGGGCATCTGCCTGATGATGGGCAGCGGATTTCTCGATTTCGCACTCGCGCCGACGAGCCCCGGCTCGGAGATCCTCGCTGCCGCGTTCGGGATCGGCGCGGGCCTGACGCTCGACGAGTTCGCGCTGTGGGTTCGCCTCGAAGACGTCTACTGGTCGCAGGAGGGGCGCAGCTCGCTCGACGCGGTCGTCGTCGCGACGCTGCTCGGAGGGATGATCGTGCTCGGCCTCGCCCCGTTCGAACTCGGCGGCCAGGGCGGCTCGATCGGCTCGATCGTGATCGCGGTCCTGATCGACATCGCGCTCTCGGCGCTCGCGATCCTCAAGGGCAAGCCGTTGCTCGGGCTGATCGGTGTGTTCGTCCCGCTCTGCTCGCTCGCCGGCGCGCTGCGCCTCGCCTCGCCGAGCTCGCCGTGGGCGCGTCGGCGCTATCGCCCCGACAGCTCGAAGATGGCGCGCGCACAGCGGCGCTTCGCGCGCATTCGCAAACGCCGGACATGGCTCAGCGACGCGATCGGCGGGACGCCGTCGGCGCAGTAGATTGCCTGCATGGACAGGACCGCGGCGCTCGAGCTGACGCTGCTCGCCGGGGCGCGGACGCTGCTCGCCGCGCAAGCGCGCGAGCTGCCCCAGCGCGACGACCAGTGTGGGGCGTTCTGCGCGGCGCTCGCGCTCGAGGCGGCCGGAATCGACGGCGGCGAGCTCGACCAGGACGCGGTCGCGCATGCCGCCGGGACGCTCGTCTCACGGACGCCCGACCTCGCCGCGCTACCGGCCGGCGAGCCGGGCCGGCGCGACTATCGAATCGCGCCGGAGCTGATCGACGACGCGTCTGCGGCGGGCACGAACTGCGCCGGTGTCGTCAGCGCGCTGGAGCGTCTCTCGCGCGGGCGCGTCGCCGCGATCCCGCTCGAGGGCCCGTGGTCGCCGGCCGCGCTCGACGGCCTGTTCGAGCTCGTCGCGCCGCTCGAGCGACCGGTCACGCTGATCGCGAACGTCGCGACGCGCGAGCTGTGGGGCTCGCACGCGCGGGTCGATGTGCTGCTCGACTACGTGCTCGGCGGCACCGACGCCGGGCCGGCACCCGACTGGGACGTCGGTCACTTCGTCTGCGTGGCCGGCCGCACGAGCGGCCCGCGCGGGGCTCTCTACCTCGTGCTCGACACATATCCCTCGCTCGGACTCGGCGGCGCGCACCTGCAGCCGCGCGAGCGCCTCGCGCGAGCGCTCGCGCGCCCGGGGATGGCGCCGGGCGGCATCGTCGCAGCCGTCGCCGCGCAGGACGCCGGCACGGTGCGCGCCGGCGCCGCGCGACTCGGCCTGATCGAGCGCGTGTGGGACAACGGCACGCTCCTGCGCGCACAGCAATGAGCGCGGCCGAGCTCGTCGCGCTCGTCTGCTGCGACCTCGGCGCGATCGTCCGCGGGCGCTCGCTCCCGCGCGGCGAGCTCGACGCGCACGCCGGCGTGGGCGTCGGCTGGGTGCCGGCCAACCACGCGCTGACGCCGCTCGGCACGCTCGCCGAGCCGAACCCGTTCGGCTCGACCGGCGATCTGCGCCTGCTGCCCGACCTCGACACGCGGATTCGCGTCGAGGGCGACGGCGGCGTGGCGCTCGAGCTCGTCCTGTGCGACATCGTCGAGACGGACGGGCGCGCGTGGGAGTGCTGCCCGCGCGACTTCCTGCGCCGCGCCCTGAGCGAGCTCGAGACCGAGCTCGGGCTGTGTCTGCGCGCGAGCTTCGAGCACGAGTTCCAGCTGCTGAGCGACGCGCCGCCCGCGCTGCCGTTCTCGCTCGAGGCGCAGCGCCGAGCCGAGCCGTTCCCATCGCTCGTGTTCGCCGCGCTCGAGCAGGCCGGCGTCGCGCCGGAGCGGTTCATGGCGGAGTTCGCCTCCCATCAGTTCGAGATCCCGGTGCGCGCGGCCGACGGGCTCGACGCCGCCGACCGCGCGATCGTCCTGCGCGAGGTCGTGCGCGAGGTCGCGCTGCGGACGGGCACGAGGGCGAGCTTCGCGCCGCTGCTCGACCCGCGCGAGGCGGGCAACGGCGTGCACGTTCACGTCAGCCTGCACGACTCGAGCGGACGTCCGGCCCTCTACGACGAAGCCCGTCCCGGATCGCTCAGCGAGCTCGGCGGCAGCTTCGCCGCGGGGATCCTCGCGCACGCCGGTGCGTTGACTGCGCTGAGCGCCGCGAGCCCGCTGTCGGCAGCGCGGCTGGCGCCGCATCGCTGGAGCGCCGGCGCCGTGTGCCTCGCCCAGCAGAACCGCGAAGCGCTGCTGCGCCTGCCGCCGCTCGTGCCCGCCGCGGGCGACCCCGCAGCGCAACTGCGCCTCGAGTACCGCGGCGCCGACGCGACCGCGAACCCGTATCTCGCGCTCGGCGCGCTCGTGCGCGCGGGGCTCGACGGCGTCCGCCGCAGGCTCGCCGCGCCGCCGATCCTCGATCGCGACCCGGCGCTGCTCGACGGCGCCGAGCGCGAGCGCTACGGAGTCGACGGCCTGCCGTCCTCGCTCGCCGAGGCGCTCGCGGCGCTCGCCGAGGACGAGGTCGCGCGCGCTTGGCTCTCGCCGCTCACCTACGACGCGTACGTCTCGGTCAAGCGCGCCGAGGTCGAGGCCGCCGCCGAGGTCGACCTCGCCGACCTGTGCAGGCGTTATGCCGCGATCTACTGAGGAGCTGCTGGACGAGCTGCTGATCCAGCTCGACGCCGAGCTGCCGGCGGCGACGGCGCTGCGCCGCCGGCTGCACTCCGTGCCCGAGCTCGCGCACGCCGAGCACGCCACGGCGGCGCTCGTCGCCGAATCGCTGCCGGTCGCATCCGAGGCCGTCGCCGGCACCGGGCGGCTCGTCCGAGTCGGGCCGCGCACGGGCGCGCCGATCGCCGTCCGCGCCGAGCTCGACGGCCTTCCCGTGCACGAGCGGACAGGCGCGGCGTTCAGCGCGCAGGGCGAGGCGATGCACGCGTGCGGGCACGATGTCCACATGGCGGCGCTCGTCGCCCTCGTACGCGCCGCGCACCGGCTCGACGAGGTGTTGCCCGCGCCGCTGCTCGCGGTCTTCCAGCCGAGCGAGGAGGCGTACCCGTCGGGCGCCGAGCTGCTCGCCACCGGGGCGCTCGCGCGCGCGGCTCCCGCGGCGGTCGTGGCCGCCCACGTGCAGCCGGAGCTCGCGTGGGGCTCGGTCGCGCTCGACGCCGGCGTCGTCAACGCGTCGAGCGACTCCGTCGAGATCGAGATCGAAGGCGAGCAATCGCACGCGGCCTATCCGCATCGCGGCCGCGACCCGATCGTGGCGATCGCACAGGTCGTGCTCGCGCTGCACGCGCGCGCAGGGCGCGCGGTCGACCCGCTCGCGCCGGCGACGCTGAACGTCGGCGTCGTCGAGGCCGGGACGATCGAGAACGTGATTCCCGGGCGCGCCCGGGCGCGCGCGACGCTGCGCGCGTACCGGCTCGAGGACCGCGAGACGCTGCGGCGAATCGTCGTCGAGGTGGTCGAGGGCGTCGCCGCCGCACACGGCTGCCGCGGAACGGCCGAGCTGGTCGCCGGCGAGCCGGCGCTCGCGAACGACGCGGGCATCGTCGGCGCCGCGCGCCCGCTGCTCGCCGGCGCCGGGTTCGAGTTAGCGCCGGAATGGCGCTCGGTCGGCTCCGACGACTTCGCCTTCTTCGGTGGGCTCGCCCCGATCGCGATGGCGTTCGTCGGCCTCGCCGGAGCCCCTGCGTTCCGCGAGCGCCCGCTGCATCACCCCGAGCTGCTGCCGCCGGAGGAGTCCGTCGCCGCGGTCGCGCGGACGCTCGCGGTCCTGTTCGTCGCCGCGACAACGTCGCTCGGCCGCTCCTAGCGCGCACCGGGTGCGCGGGCGCTCGAAGTTGGGCGCGGCGCTAACCGCCGAGCGGCGACGGCGGGATCCGCGGTTCCCCGTGCACCTCCGGGATCCGCATCATCACCTCGTCGATGAAGCACCACGACCAGTCTTCGAGCGGCTCGATCGAGCGGATGATCGGGTGGGCGCTGGCATCGCTGTGCGCGCTGGCATGACGGTTCGGTGAGTCGTCGCAGCAGCCGACGTGGCCGCACTCGAGGCAGATCCGCAGGTGCAGCCACGGGTCGCCGATCCGCAGGCAGTCCTCGCAACCGTCGACCGACTCCGGCAGCTCGGTTATCTGAACGTGGTCGAGATGGGTGCAGCTGGGCATGTCGTCAGCCTCTCTTTCAAGTCTGCGTGAACGGGAGCCGCACGCGAAACGTCGTGCGGCCTGGGCTCGAGTCGAGTGTCAGGGATCCGTCGTGGCGATCGACGACGATCCGCCGCGCGGTCGCCAGACCGAGCCCGGTGCCGTAGCCGACGTCCTTCGTGGTGAAGAACGGGTCGAAGATCCGGGGGGCGACGTCCGCCGGGACGCCCGGTCCGTCGTCCGTGATCTCGACGATCGCGCACTCGCCGTCGGCGCGCGTCGCGATCGTGATCGTGCCGCGCTCGCCGAGCGCGTCGATCGCGTTGTCGAGCAGGTTCGTCCAGACCTGGTTGAGCTCTGAGCCACGCACGGTCAGCTTCGGGAGGGCGCGGTCGTACTCCCGCGCGATCGTGATCTCGGTCTGCTTGAGCTTGTAGCCGAGCACCGCGAGGGTCGTCTCGAGTCCCTCGTGGAGGTCTACTTCGACGAGATCGCCGCGGTCCATGTACGCATAGGACTTGACCGCGCCGACGAGGCTCGACATCCGCTCGGTCGACTCTTCGAGCTCGGCAGCCAGGCGCCCGGCGGCAACCGACGCGGCTACCCAGCGCACCGCCGCATCGGTCGCAGGACCGGCGAGCCTGGCGACCTCGTCGAGCCAGTCCTGGTCGACGCCGGCGACCGCGAGCGGCTCGGCCAGACGCCACGGCTCCTCGACTCCGAGCGCCTCCAGGCGAGCGATCAGATCTTCTTCGGCGTCGGCCGCGTCGAGCGCGCCGAGCGCCGTGCTGGTCGCCGCGTGCGACGTCGCCTGCTGTTGCAGCACGACGAGCGCTCCGGCCTGCTCGCGTTCGACGCCCGCCTCGACGAAGCGCGCGAGCGACGCGCTGATCACCTCCAGTGCTTCCGTCATCTGCTGCGCGGCCCGGCGCGCGGCGGCCGCGGGGTTGTTCAGCTCATGTGCGAGCCCGGCCGCCATCGTGCCAAGCGACGTCAGCCGCTCGCGGCTCTGCTCGATGCTGGTGACGCGACTCATCACCGGTGCGACCGCCTGCATCACCCGGCGGTGGATCGCCGGCTGCGCGAAGGCCAGGCGACGGAAGTCCGCCGTCTCCACGAGCGCCAGCCGACAGGCGGTCTCCGCCTGCATCCGCACGCCCATCCGGCCACCGGTCAGCGCCGCGATCGCGCCCATCCAGGTCGGCGCCTTGTGGCGGCCGACAGGCTCGTTGCCGGCCTGGTCGACGATCGTCGCCTGCGCCTCACCCTCGAGCAGGAGTTGCATCCCGCGGTTCTCCGCGCCCTGCTCGGCGATGATCGCGCCCGCGTCGACGTGGTACGTGCGCGCGACGGGCACCCATTCGGCGAGCTGCTCGTCGTCGAGTTCTTCGAACAGGTCGACCGTGCGCAGCTCCGCGAGCGTGACCGGCGGCTCGTCCGCGCCCGGCGCCGCGGGCGCGCCCGCCCTACCGTCGGGCGCCGGCTGCCCGTTCATGCCTCGAGCAGGTATTCGTGGATCAGCGAGACGGCCATCGAGCCCTCGCCGACGGCACTCGCGACACGCTTGATCGAGCGCGCTCGAACGTCGCCGGCGACGAACACGCCGGGCACGCTCGTCTCGAGCACGTACGGTTCGCGCTCGAGCGGCCAGCCGGCCGCCTGCGCGTCGCGACCGGCGAGGATGAAGCCACGCTCGTCGCGCGCGAGGACGCCCTCGAGCCAATCGGTGCGCGGCGAGGCGCCGATGAACACGAAGCAGGCGTCGGCGGCCAGCGTCTGCGCGCCGTCGGGCCCGTCGATTCGCACATGCGTCAGGTGGCCGTGCTGGGACTCGGCCGCCGTCGCCGACGTCTCCGTTCGCACGTCGACGTTGGGCAGTTCGGCGATCTGCTCGATCAGGTAGTGCGACATCGACGCCTCGAGCGACGGGCCACGCACGAGCATCGTCACCGACGCGGCGTAGCCGCTGAAGTAGACGGCGGCTTGCCCGGCCGAGTTGGCGCCACCGATCACGACGATGCTCTGGTCCGCGCAGGCGCGCGCCTCGGTCATCGCCGCGCCGTAGTACACGCCGGCGCCGGTCAGCTGCGGGAAGCCGGGCGTGCTCAGCTGGCGATAGGAGACGCCCGAGGCGACGATCACGCAGCTCGCGCTGAGCGTCTCGCCCCCGCTCAGCTCGATGATCCGCGCCGAGCCCTCGGCGCGCAGAGCGACCGCCTCCTGAACCGTCAGCAGCTCGGCCCCGAGGCGGCGCGCCTGATCGGTCGCGCGGCGCGCGAGGTCCGAGCCGCTGAGACCCGCGGGGAAGCCGAGGTAGTTCTCGATCCTGCTCGACTGCCCGGCCTGGCCGCCGGGCGCCTCGCGCTCGATCATGATCGTCTTGAGTCCCTCCGAGGCGCCGTAGACCGCCGCGGCGAGCCCGGCCGGCCCACCGCCGACGACGACGACGTCGTAGTGGTCCTGCGCCGGCGTGCCGGCCACGCCGAGGCGCTCGGCCAGCTCGAGCACGGTCGGGCGCTCGAGCACCGAGCCGTCCTCGAGCAGGACGACCGGGACGCGGTCGCCGTCGACGCCGCCGACCGTCAGCAGCTCACGGGCCTCGCCGTCGCGCTCGACGTCGAGCCAGCGCGCCGGGACGCGATTGCGCACGAGGAAGTCGCGCAGATCGTGCGACTCCTTCGAGAAGCGGTGGCCGATGACCCGTACGCCGCCCGCCGCCAGCGCGGCGCCCGACTCCCACGTCGTCAGCAGGTCTTCGACGACCGGGAACAGCTGTTCCTCGGGCGGGTCCCACGGCTTCAGCAGGTAGTAGTCGAGCGCGACCTCGTTGATCGCCGCGATCGCCGCCTCGGTGTCGGCGTACGCCGTCAACAGCACGCGCTTGGCGTCGGGCGCGAGCTTTCGCGCCTCGAGCAGATACTGCGTGCCGGGCATCGCCGGCATCCGCTGGTCGGCGATCAGCATCGCGACCTGGTCACCGCGCGTGCGCAGCTCGCGCAGCATCTCGAGCCCCTCTGCGCCCGAGCCCGCGCGGAGGATCCGAAAGCGCTCGCCGAAGCCGCGGCGCAGGTCACGCGCGACCGCCGCGAGGACCGGCGGCTCGTCGTCCACGGCGACGATCGCCGGGCGGCGCACCGGTGAGATGCGCGCCGGCCTGCGCTCGGCGGACTCCTCGAGTGCGGGCTCGGCGGACGCTGACATCGCTGTCAGTGACAGTAGTCGCTCCTCGCGCGATCGGCGGTCTCGCCGCGCCGGCGGCGAGGAGTGGGCGAGCGGCTGAGCGCGAGGCGTATCGTTGCCGCCGTGCCGAGGCGTCGTCTGGCGGTCAACGGGATCGAGCTGAGCGTCCTCGACGAGGGCGAGGGCCAGCTCGTCGTGCTCTGCCATGGCTTCCCCGAGCTCGCGTTCTCGTGGCGCCATCAGATTCCGGCGCTGACGGGTGCCGGCTTCCGCGTGCTCGCCCCTGACATGCGCGGCTTCGGCGAGAGCTCCGCTCCGGCCGAGGTCGAGGCATACGACGTGGTCACGCTGTGCGACGACATGACCGGGCTGCTCGACGCGGTGGGAGCGCGCGAGGCGATCTTCGTCGGGCACGACTGGGGCGCGAACGTCGTCTGGCAGCTCGCCGTGCAGCGCCCCGAGAGCGTGCGGGCGGTCGCCGGCATGAGCGTTCCGTTCGTCCCGCGCGCGCCGGCCGCGCCGCTGCCGATCATGCGCCGCCACCTGGGCGAGGACTTCTACATCGTCTGGTTTCAGGAGCCAGGCGTCGCCGACGCGGCGCTGGCGCGCGACGTGCGGCGGACGCTGACGACGAAACGCGTGTGGACGGCCGACTGGGCCGAGGAGGACGACGAGGCGCCGGAGCCTCCCGCGTGGCTGTCCGAGCAGGAGCTGAGCGTCTACGTCGAGGCGTTCGAGCGCACCGGCTTCACCGGTGGTCTGAACTGGTACCGCAACATCGACCGCAACTGGGAGCTGACCGAGGCGGTTGCCGAGCGGCGAATCGAGCAGCCGTCGATGTTCCTCACGGGCGAGCGCGACCCGGTCCGCCAGTTCATGCCGGCCGCGGCGATGCACGGGTGGCTGACCGACCTGCGCGCCGAGCTCGTGGTCGACGGAGCGGGGCATTGGGTCCAGCAGGAACGGCCGCACGAGGTGAACGCCGCGCTGCTGGACTTTCTCGGCGGCCTGTAGCGCCACCGGCGCCTGCGCCCGGATCCCTCGGTGGAGACGACCGTCGGCTGGGTCCAGGCGCCCGCGTGTGGCACGACGTCGGCGGCCGCTATGGCTGTTCCCCTGCCGCGATCCGCAGCATCTCCTCGATCCGCGTCAGCTTCACGCGCGGGCGCCCGCCGCGCTCGCCCAGGGCGCGCTCGTGGCGGTCGATCGCCTCCC
>FSVZ01000049.1_pt1 | contig 34083 bp, 36 predicted proteins | sample 1637881 | NCBI WGS metagenome assembly FSVZ01 (sample SAMEA3914789, study PRJEB12502) | metagenome | biome: forest; material: soil | place: Canada | collected 2011-07-03 | depth 0.3 m
CCCCGCATCCCAGTGCATTGACGAGCCAGCGAAGCCGTTGCCCCGCCTCTAACGCCGGCGCCAATCCGAGATCATCAAACAGGCCGTCGATCACGACAAAGCGCGGCCGCGTCGCGACTACGCGAGCAAACTCGACAAGCAGTCGCTCCCATCCCGACAGCTCCGCAAGGGAGTACATGGCGCAGTCCAAAGCGCCCACCCGCGCCAATCCTGCCCACGCCAGACGCTTCGCATCCCGCGGGGCACGACCGCGCGCAAGCAAGGACATCGCGACATGCCTATGCGCCTGAAAACACTCGTCTGGCATGCGTCCGCTCCAAAGGACATGGTCTCTCGCGAATCTCACGCGCTTTGACCTCGAGAGTCCCATGATGTCGATCTCGGCCAGCTTGACTTGTCCGCTCTCCGGTGCGTCCAGCCCCGCGGCGACGAACGACAGAGCACTGCGCCCCTCACGAGCCGGCCCGATCAGTCCCACAATCTGCCCCACCGCGACACTCAAGGAGACATCCTCGAGCGCCCACGGTGGCAGGCTCCGAGCCTCTGCACGCATACAGACGTCTACTAGCGACAGCGAAAGGGGGGTCATGAGCTTCCAAGCGGTGCCCGCTCGGCTTCTATCCGTCCAGCAAGCACCAGCTCACCATAGACCCTCCGCCGTCTTCGACTTCGTGCGCAAAACGGGATGCTTTCCACCCTACGCAAGCGGGCTTGACGGGACGACTCTCGAAACATGACCCCGCCTGGCAGCGCATCGAGGAGCTGCACGCCGAGCGCTTCCGATCTCGCCCCTAGGCTTCGGGTTTGCCCAAGCCCGTCCGTCCCGCCGTGCTTAGCCCGGCGACAGGGCGGGACGTGGTCACCTCGACCATCGGACGGGCGGGAGCGGCGCCTGAAGCGTCGCATACATCGACAGCAATACAGACCCACCAGCCCCGTACCTCATCTCGCGAAACGGGGATGGCGGGAAAGTCCTCGAAATCTCCGTAACCCCTTATCCGAAGGCTTCATCAAGAGCGGTTCAGCTCCTGTGCGGACAAGACACACTGATCGGCGAGAAGTATTCGTGCGCTGCCTCCAGTAGTACGCCCTCCGGGCTCGCTTCGGCTGCGCCTCCCAGGACGATCAGCCAATGTCGCCGCGTGGCGCTACCCACACGCTGGGAAACGACAACGATGTGTGCTCAATGATGGTGTCGTAGTCGTGGTCGTAGTGCAACACGCCAAGATCCTCAGTGGTGGCTATCGAGGCGATCAGCAGGTCGACGGGCTTGACGCGGTGCGAGATCCCAACCGTGGCAGCGAGCTCGGCCTGGGCCGTGAGAGCCGTTGCGGCGGCCTCCGCGGTCAGGAGCGCGTGTGGCAGCGCGTCGAGCCGCTTGGCGGTGATGGCGAACCCGTCACTGTCAAAGGCGCTGTAGCGCATCTCAAGCAGAGTCGGTGGACACGTCCACAACTCATTCGCGACGAGCGCTGCCTCGAAGGTTTCACGCGCAGGACCGACAAGGCGCCCGTCGAGCAGCCGAGCCCATACTGAGTTGTCGAAGAGCAGTGGCCTTCGGTAGCCGGTCAATGCGTCCAGCCGCGCTCGCGAGCCTCGTAAGCAGCGGCTGGATCGAGGCCGTCTCCGGTACGTAGCTGCTCGATCAACTCACGACGAAGCTCGGCCCTCTCGGCCTCTTCTCCGCGCCCCGTTTCGATCTCTCGCAGCCGATCACGAGCGCCACGGATCACCAAGTCGTCAAGCTTCACGCGCTCCCCTCGGCGACGAAGGGAATCGAGCGCCTCACGCACTGGAGGGGTCTCGGTGATCGAATGACGCGGATGGCGGGTAGGCACTCGACGAGTGTAGCACTCGGTACAGCACTTATGGGGCCCGCGCCGCATCACGGTTCCTGATCCGCAGCAGAACAACTACCGCGTCCTAGACAAACGGATTGGAGGCGCTGGCCGTGGGATCATCTCGACATGCGGGATCTATCGAGGGTGATCCGTCGTGCCCCGGCCGCAGCTTCACGACGCCCCACGTGCGCCGGTACCGTGGCTACCAGCTAGCCTGCGCCGACCCTCACCAGCGCAGCGCGACTACGCTATGCCTCCTCGTGCGGCCCGATCTTCCACCGGCCCGCGCCGTCGTCGGCGGCTACCATCGCCGGGGTCCGCGGCACTTTGCATGCACTGGTGTGGCCACGCGCTTGCGGATCTGCTGAGCCACAAGCGCCGGCCCGGACCAACAGCCTCTCTACGGTTTCGAAGAACGTCCACATACCGGCCAAAAACGGAGAGGGAGGGATTCGAACCCTCGAACGAGGTTGACCCCCGTTACGCGATTTCCAGTCGCGCCCGTTCAACCGCTCCGGCACCTCTCCAGCGCATCGGCCGCCGCGGGACGGCGACCGCACCCGATCGAGCGATCGGCGGCGGCAACGATGAAGGCTACGACACGCGCGCGAGGTCCGTTGCTAGGCTCCCGGGCGGATGGTTCTCGCGATCAGCAAAGCGCTCAGCACCGACATCGGCCTGATCGCGACGTTCGGCGGGATCGGCGTCGTCGTCAACATCATCATCGTCTACATCGCCGTGCAGGTTCGCGGCGAGCGCCTGCAGAACAAGGAATACCGCGAGCGGCTGCTCGACCGGTAGCGCAGGCGGCGACCGCCGGCGCGCTCGCCGGCGCCGAGCGGAGCGACGCAGCCCGCCGCGGGCGCGGGGACGCGTCTAGATGATGTAGACGGGCGTGCCGACGGGCGACTTTTCGTACAGCGCGATCACGTCGGGGATCCGCATCCGGATGCAGCCGTGCGAGGCGTCGTGGCCGATCGAGCTGTACTCGCTCGGGTCGATCCCGTGGATCCCGGCGCCGCCTTCGAAGGACATGAAGCGCGCCTTCAGCGGGTCGGACGGGCCGGGCGGGACGACCGTGCCCGCGAGCGCCCCGGCCCACGCTTTTTTGGGCACGTACCACGGCGGGTTGACCTGCTCCCATTCGATGTGGTGCAGGCCGGCCGGCGTTTCGAGCCCTTCCATGCCGACGGCGATTTCGTACGTTTTCGCGAGCTTCAGGTGGTCGTAGAAGCGCAGCCTGAATTCGGCGCGGTCGACGACGATGTAGCCCGGGTACTTCGCCGCGAGCTGCGCCGTCGTGACGGCCGGCTCGACGGAGTGCGTCGGGACGGCGACGGTTCGCCCGGCGCCGGTCGCCGACAGCGCGTGCTCGACGCGCGCGCCGAGCTTCGTGTTTTCGACGGTCAGCCCGGTGACCGACGCGACGGAGCTGAGCCCGCTCGCGCTCGCCGCGACGCTCGCGTCGCGCGGTGCGCGGTCGACGGACGCGCGAACCTGCGCCGTCAGGTGTCTGACGGCGGCGAGCGAGTAGCCGACGGAGAGCGGCACGCTGCGCTTGACGCTGCCGCCGGTCAGCTCGCGCGCGGTGCGCGTGAAGAACGAGCCTTCGCGGCTCGCGGCGAGCGCGCGCGCGACGAGCGCGTTCGCGTCGACGGTGACGCGCGCGTCACGCGCGCTGAGCGTCCATCCGTGCGCGCCCGAGCGCACCTCGACGGGCTGTTCGAGCGGCGCGATCAGCTCGCGCTGGACCTTCGCGCGCGCGGCGCTCTCGCTGAGGCCGCCGACGTCGACGCCGCCGATGCTGACGCCGTTGGCGATCTGATTGCGCTGCGAGCGGTCGTACAGATACGCGGCCAGGGCGAGCAGCACGAGCGCGCCGAGCGCGGCGCCGACGATCATCGCGGCGCGGCGCGAGCGTGCTGCGCCGCCCGGCTCGCGTGAGCCGCGCTGGCGCGTCGGCGGAGATGCGATCGAGGGCGCGCTCATCTGCTTCTTCGTGCAATACCCGGATCGGGCTGTCCCGAGTCATCCGAGTGTACGGCGGCGCGCGGCGCGCGGGCGCACTGCAAGCGGATCTTCAGGCGTCGTGCGTCTGCGGCTGCGCGGCCGCTTCGGCGCGCGTCTCTTCGCGCGCGCGGCGGTACTCGTTGACGACGATGTCGGTCAGCTCCTCGACGGAGGTCTCGGCGGTCGGCTTGTCGAGCGCGATCACGCCGTCCTGGATCATGCTGACGCGGTCGCACGCCTGCAGCACGTGGACGTAGTTGTGCAGGATCATCACGATCGAGACCTTGCCCTCCTCCTTCAGGCGCGCGACGAGGTCGAGGATCTGCGCGCCCTCTTTCGCGCCCATCGCGGCGAGCGGCTCGTCGAGCAGGATGATGTCGGCGTCGCCGTTGACGACGCGCGCGACGGCGATCGCCTGGCGCTGGCCGCCCGACAGGCGCGCGACGGCGACGTCGATCCGCGGGATGTTGATCCCGATCTCGTCGAGCGCCGTGCGCGCTTCGCGCTTCATCCGGCGGTTGGCGAGCAGCGGCAGCGGTTTGAAGAGGCGCTCGCGACGCAGGTAGAGGTTGTGGTAGACGGACAGTTCGTCGATCAGCGCGAGGTCCTGGAAGACCGTGTCGATCCCCTTGGCGCGCGCGTCGTCGACGCTTTTCGGTTCGTAGGGCTCACCGCGCAGGAACATCTTGCCGCTGTCCTGCTTCTGGAACCCGGTGATGATCTTGATCAGCGTCGACTTGCCGGCGCCGTTGTCGCCGAGCAGCCCGAGCACCTCGCCCTTTTTCAGGTGCAGGTTGATGTCGCGCAGCGCGGTCACCGGGCCGAAGCGCTTGGTGATGTGCTCGACGCGCAGGACGTCGTCGGGTGCGCTCGTCGGCGCGACGACGTCGGGCGCTTCGGCCTCGGGAATCGACCCGCGCGGCTCGGCCGGGTCAACCACTGCCGCTGTGCCCCCTGCGCGCGCGCCCGACGTAGACGTTCGCGCTCATCGCGACGATCACCGCGAGGCCGGTGTAGAACAGCAGGTAGTTTGCGTTGACGCCCTGCAGGATCAGCCCGTCCTTGAGGACTCCGAGGAACAGCGCGCCGATCAGCGCGCCGACGACCGTGCCCGAGCCGCCGGTCAACAGCGTGCCGCCGATCACGCCGGCGGCGACGGCGAGGAACAGGATTTCGTTGGCGCCGGCCGGATCGGGCTGGACGGTCGCCGAGCGCACCGCCTCGAAGATCCCGACGAGCGCGCCGGTCAGGCTGCAGAGCATGAAGTTGCGGATCATTACGAGCTTGACCTGCACGCCGGCCTCGGCGGCGCCGAGCTTGTTCGAGCCGATCGCGACCGTGTAGAGCCCCCAGCGGGTGAACGTCAGCACGACCTGCAGGATCGCGACGATCGCCACCGCCCAGATGATCTCCGCGTAGGTGCCGCCGCCGAAGACCTTGCCGAACGTCCCGAGCGGCGGCTGCCCGCCCGGCGTCGGGACGGGCGTGCCGTGCGAGATGATCAGCGCGAGCCCCTCGAACGTGAACAGCATCGCGAGCGTCACGACGAACGAGTTGATCCCGACGACGGCGACGAAGAAGCCGTTGAGCGCGCCGACGACCATGCACAGCAGCAGCGTGACGATCACGCCTGGCACGAGGCCGAAGCCGAGGCTCGCGTCGAGCTTGTAGAAGAGGATCGGCGCGAACAGGTACATCGCGCCGATCGACAGGTCGATCTCGCCGAGGATCATCACGAACACCTCGCCGGCGGCGAGGATCGCGAACGGGGCGAAGTACGGCAGCAGCGTCTTGAAGTTGCCCGACGTGAAGAAGGCGCTCGTGTTCGCCGAGAAGTAGATCGCCGTGACGATCGTGACGACGATGATGCTGCCCTCGCGCAGCGAGATGATCCGCTCGAAGATCTGCCGGCGCGTCGGGGCCCGGAGCGAGTGCTCCGAGCCCCCCGGCGCCGCGGGCGGCGTCTCGGCGGCCGATCCGCCCGACACGCTCGCCATTCTCCGCTCCCCTCGTCCTTCCGCGCCCTAGGCGATGACCTTGGCGGCCGTCGCCGTGCCCTCGTAGCGCGATTTCGTGTTGACGTAGGGCGTGATCGATTCCTTGTCCAGGAACTTCAGGCCGGTGTCGGTTTCGGCCAGGCCCGAGAGCGTCCCGGAGACCTTGTACATGAACAGCTGCAGGACCGGGATGAAGCCCTGCAGGTATGGCTGCTGGTCGATCGTGAATTCGATGTCGCCGGCCTTCAGCAGGTTCTGGGTCTGTTCGGTCAGGTCGAAGCCACCGGCCTTGACCTTGCCGCCGAGGCCGTACTTCTGCATGACTTTCGCGAGCGATTCGGTCGAGCCGCCGTCGACGGCGTACATGCCCTTCGTGTTTTTGTGCCCGACCCAGTACGCGTCGATCGTCGAGAGCTCGCCCGGGACGGCGGCGCCGGTCGCGACGGTGTGCAGCGTGATCGGCTTGCCCGACGCCTTGACGGCCGCTTCGGCGCCTTCGATCCGCGGCTGCAGGTTGGCCGAGCCGGGTGTCGCGATGAACAACGCGACTTCGCCCGAGCCGACGTCGGCGACGATCCGTTCACCCATCTTTTCGCCGGCCTTTTTGAGGTCCTGGCCGATGTAGGAGAGCCGCGCGTTGCCGACCGCGTCGGCGTTGTACGCGACGACCGGGATGCCCGCCTTGATCGCTGCTTCGACCGGTGCGTTGAACGCGTGCAGGTCGATCAGCGCGACGGCGATCCCGTCGGCTTTGGCCGTGACGGCGGTGCTCAGCGCGTTGACCATCTGGTTGACGTTGCTGCTTTCCGATCCGGTCCACTGGTAGGAGCAGCCGAGCAGCGCCGAGGCGTCGGCCGCGCCGTACTGCGTCGGCGTGAAGAACGGGTTCGTCGTGACGTGGTTGATGAAGACGAATTTGTAGCTCGGATGCGAGCCGAACACGCTGCCAGAGCCGCCGCTGCTCGACGCGCTCGACCCGCACGCTGCGAGCAGCGTGCTGACCGAGCCGGCGGCGACGCCGGTCATCGCGGTGCGGCGCAGGAACGCGCGCCGGTCGAACCCCGGACGGTCGATCACTGCCGCGTCGGCGTGCTCGAGCAGCTCGACCGGCTGATCGCCCTGATCGCTCTCTCCCATGACACTCTCCTCTGGTCGAGGGCCGCGCCTCCTCAGCGCCGCACCCGTTGTATGCACGCGAATCTACCCCTTCGGTCAAGCGCCTGCCACGACCCTTTCCGTACTGCGGCCAAATCCCCTGCCGCGAGCGCGCGAGGAGCAGTCGCTATACCCTCGAGCGATGGCCTCCGGCCCCGCGACGCCCCCTGCCGAAGAGCCTCCGGACGGGGCCGAGCGCGCGGGCGCGGAGCCGCCGCGGGGCGGCCCGGCGACGGCTGCGGCGCCGGCCTCAGAGGAGCGCTACGGGCCGCTCGCGCTGCTGCGGACGCACAAAGACGACGGCCGCTCGCTGATCCTCTTCAGCGTCGCCGTCGATCGGCGAGCCGACGCCGAGACCGTGCCGGCAGAGCCGCCGCCGGCGGCCGGCGAGCAGGGTCGCCGCACGTGAGCGAGCTCCGCTTCAACGAGCTGCGCGGCGAGCAGGTCGTCTACGCGATCCACCGCCAGGACCGCACGTTCCTGCCCGACCGCGAGCACTGCCCGCTCGACGCGACGCGCCCGGGCGGCCCGGCGACGGAGATCCCCTACGCGGAGTTCGAGATCGCCGTGTTCGAGAACCGCTTCCCGGCGTTCGAGCCGCCGCGCGGCGCGGCCGAGGTGATCGTCTACACCGACCGCCACGACGGCTCGTTCGCGACGCTGTCGGACGAGCGCGCGGAGGCGCTGATGTGGGTCTGGCGCCACCGCTACGCGGAGCTCGGCGCGAGGGACGACGTCGAGTACGTGATGATCTTCGAGAACCGCGGCGTCGAGGTCGGCGTGACGCTGCACCACCCGCACGGGCAGGTCTACGGCTACCCGTTCCTGCCGCCGGTGCTCGAGCGCGAGCTCGCCGCCGACGAGCGACTCGGCGGCTGCGCGCCGTGCGAGCTGCTGCGCCGCGAGCTCGCCGATCGCGAGCGCGTGCTGTTCGAGGGCGAGCGCGTCGTCGCGTACGTCCCGCACGCGGCGCGCTGGCCCTACGAAGCGCACGTCGTCCTGCGCGAGCATCGCGCGAGCCTGCTCGAGTGCGAGCCGCTCGAGCTGCGCGAGCTGGCCGTCGCGCTGCAGACGCTCGTGCGCGGCTACGACGCGCTGTTCGAGCGGCCGTTCCCGTACGTGATGGTCGTGCACCAGGCGCCGACCGGCGGCGAGGCTCGGGCGCGGGGCGGGCATCTCCACGTCGAGTTCTATCCGCCGCTGCGCACGGCCGAGAAGCTCAAGTTCCTCGCCGGCTCGGAGCAGGGCGCCGGGACGTTCGTCTCCGACACGCTGCCCGAGGAGACGGCGCTCGCGCTGCGCGAGGCAATCGCCCGTGCCGCGTGAGCGCGTCCGCGCGTTCGCTCCGGGGCGCGTCAACCTGATCGGCGAGCACACCGACTACAACGGCGGCGTCGCGCTCCCGTTCGCGATCTCGCGCGGGATCGTCGTCGACGCGGTGGCGGGCGACGATCGTCGTGTTCGCGCGCACGCTCTCGATTTGGATCAGGATGATGAGTTCGGGCTGGACGACCGCGCACGCGTCGCCGACTGGCGCGCGTTCGTGCGCGGCGCGTTCGCCGAGCTCGGCGACGCCGGCCTGCAGCCGCCCGCGGCGCGCCTGCAGATCGGCGGCGACCTGCCGCGCGGCGCGGGTCTGTCGTCCTCGGCGGCGCTCGAGGTCGCGCTCTGCCTCGCGCTGCTCGCGCTTGCCGGCGTCGCCGTGGAGCCGCTTGCGACCCCGACCGCGACACCCCCGCCCGCGGGCGCGTCGGTCGCGAGGCTCGAGCTCGCGCGCCTCTGCGCGCGGATCGAGAACGAGTGGGTCGGCGCGCAGACGGGGCTGCTCGACCAGCTCGCGTCGCTGTTCGGGCAGGACGAGCATGCGCTGCTGATCGACTTCGCGACGTTCGCGATCGAGCCGGTGCCGCTGCGCCTCGGCGCCTGGCGACTCGTCGTGCTCGACTCGGGCGAGCGCCACGTCCACGCCGGTGGCGGCTACAACGAGCGGCGCGCCGAGTGCGCGCGCGCCTGCGAGCTGCTCGGCGTCGCGACGCTCAGCGAGGCCGACGCGCTCGCGGCGGCGCGGCTGCCCACGCCGCTGCGCGAGCGCGCCGAGCACGTGCTCTGCGAGAACGAGCGCGTGCGCGCCGCGACGAGCGCGCTGCGCGGCGGCGACCTGACGGCGCTCGGCACGCTGCTGAGCGCCTCGCACGCGAGCCTGCGCGACCTCTACGCGATCTCGACGCCGGCCGTCGAGGCGACCGTGCAGCGACTGCTCGACGCCGGCGCCGCCGGCGCGCGGATCATCGGCGGCGGCTTCGGCGGCTGCGTGCTCGGCCTGTTCGCGCCCGACGTCGCGCCGCCGCCCGACGCGCTCGTCGTCCGCCCCGGCGCCGGCGCGCGCCTGCTCGAGGATCAGCGCTAGAGCCGCGCGGCGACGAGCGCGCAGGCGGTCGCGACGACGGCGAGCGAAAGCGCGGCGAGCGCGCCGTCGAGCGGCGCGAGCAGCGCTCCCAGCGTCAGCTCCTCGGCGCTTCCGTCGGCGCGCGTGCGCACGCCGCTGAGCGAGCGCGTGCGCCGACGCAGCTCGCGCGCAGGCGAGGAGAGCCGCCGCTGGGCGAGGCTCATCGCAAGGCAGCCGCCCGCGATCAGCACGCCCGGCAGCGCGATCCTCTCGGCGTTCGCGAAGTAGCCGGTCAGCGCCGGGAACGCGCCCCAGCCGATCGCGAACCACGCGTCGCTGTGGAAGCGCCCGCCGACAAGCTCGAGGTTGTACGCCGGCACGAACAGGCAGCCGGCGAGCACGAACGGCACGAGCAGCGGCGTCACGACGATCGCGCCGGCGACGCCGATCGCGAGCGCGCCGAGCCCGCTGAGGACCGCCGCCGCGAGCAGCGTGCGGTCGCCGAAGCGCGTCCCGAGCGGACGCCCGTGGAGCTCGTCGAGCGCGTGCGCGCAGACGCCGACGGCGAGCGCGAACGCGGCGAGCCCCCACAGCAGCCGGTCGACATGCAGGCGCGGCGCGACGGCGGCGCCGAGCGCGTAGTAGCTCAGATGCCAGGCCGTGTACGGCGGATGCAGCAGCGTCAGCGCGTCGCCGACACGCCCGCCGCCGAGCGCGTAGAACGCCGGCCGCTCAGGCGCCGCGCGCATCGACGTCCCCCGCGCCGGCGCGCGACGACGCGCGCTCGGCGTCCGCTCGCACGGACGCCGTCCGCCAGCGGATCGCGCGACGCTCAGCGAGCGTCCGCATCGACGCCTCTCGTTGCCCAGATGACGACGCCGCCGCCGAGGCTCATCCGGCGCACGCTCACGTCGATCAGCCCGGCCTCGCGCCAGTAGCGGACGAGCGCCGGCAGCGGATGGCGCTCGTAGAAGCCGCGGATGCTCGGCCCGAGGAAGCGCCCGACGGCCGACCACTCGCGCGAGGCGAGCCGGCCGAGCACGGGCAGCCCGACGGCCGTGTACAGCCGCCACGCCGCTCGCGCCGGCGCGAGCGGCGGCACGCCGAACTCGAGCGAGCCGACGCGGCCGCCTGGCTTGACGACGCGCGCGAGCTCGCGGATCGTCGCGGCCGGGTCCTCGACGTAGCGCAGAAGGTACGTGAACGTCAGCGCGTCGAAGCTCTGATCGGCGAACGGCAGCCGCTCGGCCTCGCCTTCGATCAGCTCGACGCGCTCGTCGCCCGCGAAGCGCGCGCGCGCCGCGGCGAGCATCTCGCGGCTCTGGTCGAGGCCGACGACCGTGCAGTCGCCGCGCGCGAGCAGCTCGGCCGCGACCATGCCGGTGCCGGTCGCGACGTCGAGCACGCGCGCGCCCGGCGGCGGCGCGACGGCCGCGACGAGCGCGCGGCGCCAGCGCGGGTCCTGGCCGAAGCTGAGCGCCGACGAGAGCGCGTCGTAGCGGCGCGGCAGCGCGCGAAACAGGTCAAGCGCCTCGCGCTTGCCCGCCGTCTCGCCGTCGTCGCTCGTTCGCTCGCCCATTCGCTGCCCGATCTGACAGGCTAGCCGCCGGCCGTGTCACACAGCGCGGTCAGGCCAATCGGACAGTCGTCATCGAATCCTCAACAAAAACCGGCGATCCACCCGTCGCGCTCGTGACCGGAGCTTCGAGCGGCATCGGCGAAGCGACGGCGCGGCGCCTCGCGCGCGACCCCGCTCGCGGGCTCGTGCTCGTCGCCCGCCGCGAGGAGCGCCTGGCCGAGCTCGCGGCCGAGCTCGGCGCCGAGCGTGTCAGCTTCGTCGCGCTCGACCTGCTCGACGACGACGCGCCGGCGCGCGTGCGCGAGCACGTGCTCGCGCGCCACGGACGGCTCGACCTGCTCGTCAACAACGCCGGCGCTGGGTGGCGCGCGCGCTTCGCCGACGGCGGCTTCGAGAACGTCAGGCGCACGATGGCGATCAACTTCGACGCACAGGTCCGCCTGACCGAGGCGCTGCTGGGGCTGCTGCGTTCCTCGGCGCCGAGCGCGATCGTCAACGTCGCCTCGGTCGCCGGCCGTGTCGCGCGCGCCGGCTCCGGCGCCTACAGCGCGTCGAAGTTCGCGCTCGCCGGCTGGTCGGACGCGCTGTGGGCCGAGGAGCGCGCGCACGGCGTCCACGTCGGCCTCGTCCTGCCCGGCTTCGTCGCGACCGAGGGCTTCCCGCAGTCGGAGCTGACCGCGAAGCCGTTGACGCGCTGGATCGTCTCGACGCCCGAGCGCGCCGCCGAGGCGATCTTCCAGGCCGGCGTAGAGCGCCGCGCCGAGTGCTACGTGCCGCGCCCCTACGCGCTCGCCGCCGCGCTGCGCGTCATCGCCCCGGCGCTCGTGCGCCGCGCGCTCGGCGGCCCGGGCGCCGCGGCGATGACGACGACGACCGGGCCCGACCTGGCCGAGCGCGGCACGGCGCCGACGCCGCCGCGCTGAGCGCCGACGCGCACGGAGACGCTCGCGCGCGCGCTCGAAGAGGAGGGTAGGGTGCGCTGAGCGGCGCCCGTCGCACCGCTCGCAATCGAGGATCAGGAGGCGGCGATGATCATCACGACAATGAACGACCTTCCCGGCTACACGATCGACGAGGTGCTCGGCGAGGTCTTCGGGCTGACCGTGCGCGCGCGCAACATCGGCTCGCAGTTCGGCGCCTCGCTGAAGTCGCTCGTCGGCGGCGAGCTGAAGGGGATGACGAAGATGCTCGCCGAAGGCCGCGTCCACGCGGTCGAGCGCCTCGAAGAGGAGGCGACCGCAAAGGGCGCCGACGCGATCATCGCGTTCCGCTTCGACACGTCCGAGCTGGGCCAGACGTGGACCGAGATCTGCGCGTACGGCACCGCCGTGCGGGCGAGCAGGCGATAGTCCACTCCTCGCTGATCGCGCGAGCGCTCGTCGCGCTCGCGCTCGTGCTCGCGCTCGTCCTGCTCGCGGCCTGCGGCAAGGGCGGCGCGAGCACGACGATCGTCACTGCCACGGGCGCGGCCGGCGGCGCGAGGACCAGCGGGGGCGGAAAGGCGCCGGCCGCGCCCAGCAGGCAGGGCGCGCTCGCGTACGCGCGCGCCGTCAACCTGACCGCGGCCGACGTGCCCGGCTTCACGCCGACGGCGCCGCACGAACACAGCTCTGCCGCCGAACGCAGGCTCGAACACGAGATGCTGCGCTGCACCGGGCTCGCCGGCGCGAGCAGCGGCGTGCTCGAAGAACACTCGAAGTCGTTCGAGCTCAAGCGCGGCATCGTCGACCTCAGCGTCAGCTCCGAAGTCAGCGTCGAGGCGAGCGCCGCAGCGGCGCAGCACGTTCGCGCGGCGGTCGCGAGCGCGCACGTGCGCGCCTGCTTCTCGCACTACCTCGAAGCGCTGTTCCACGGGGAGCGCCTCGGCGGCGCGAGCCCCGGCCCGGTCACGATCCAGAGCGGCATGCCCCCCGCGCCCGGGACCGGCGGCGGCTTCGGCTGGCGGATCACCGCGAGCTTCGACGTGCGCGGCATCAAGCTGCCGTTCTATCTCGACATCCTCGGCTTCGTCGACGGCCCGAGCGAGGTCACGCTGCTCAGCTCGAGCGTGCTGCGACCGTTCCCCGCCGAAGCCCAGCAACACCTGTTTGCGCTGCTGCTCGCGCGCGCGAGGGCGCACACGCCGTGAGCCAGGACACGTGGGACGCGGTCGACGAGTACGTCGAGCGGCACCTGCTCGACGACGACCCCGCGCTCGCGCAGGCGCTGCGCGACGCCGAGCGGGCCGGGCTGCCGAAGATCGCCGTGACGCCGAGCCAGGGCAAGCAGCTGCACCTGCTCGCGCGCTCGATCGGCGCGCGCCGGATCCTCGAGGTCGGCACGCTCGGCGGCTACAGCGCGATCTGGCTGGCGCGCGCGCTCGCGCCCGGCGGGCGCCTCGTCTCGCTCGAGCGCGAGCCGCGCTACGCCGAGGTGGCCGCCGCGAGCATCGCGCGCGCCGGCCTCGCCGACGTCGTCGAGATCCGCGTCGGCGCGGCGCTCGACACGCTGCCCGCGCTCGCCGAGGATCCCGAGCCATTCGACTTCGTCTTCATCGACGCCGACAAGGCCCACACGCCCGACTACTTCGAATGGGCGATCCGACTGGCGCGCCCGGGTGCTTGGATCGTCGCCGACAACGTGATCCGCGATGGCGCGATCGTCGACCCGGCGAACGCGACGCCCGACGTGCTCGGCAACCGCCGGCTGCACGAGCTGCTCGCCGACGAGCAATCGGGGATCGGCCAGCGGGTCGGCGCGACGACGATCCAGACCGTCGGCGCGAAGGGCTATGACGGCTACACGCTCGCGCTCGTCAACCCGCGGTAGCGGCGCTGCCGCGACCGGTCGCGCCTGCTGGCATAGACTGCCGGCGTGGCCGACTTCACGATCAAGAACCTGATGGACGTCGAGGACTCGGCGGCGCAGCGCGACGGGATCGAGATGCGCTTCGCGCGCAAGCACCTCGACTCCGAGCATCTCGGCGTCACCTTCTCGAGCTACGCGCCGAACGTGCGCTCGCCGATGGGGCACAGCCATCGTGAGCAGGAGGAGGCCTACGTGATCGTCGGTGGCTCCGGGCGGATCAAGCTCGACGACGAGATCGTCGATCTGCGCCGGTGGGACGTGGTGCGCGTCGCGCCGCACACCGTGCGCGCGTTCGAGGGCGGCCCCGAGGGGCTGCAGGTGATCGCCGTCGGCGCAGACCGGCCCGAGGGCGGCGACGGGGTCCCCGCGCCCGACTGGTGGACCGACTAGCCGCAGGCCCGCGCGGCGGCCTGACGGCGGCCGGCTGACTACGCCGCGCGCCGCTCTGCTCGCAGGCGCTCGAGCACCTCGTCGGCGTCGGTGCCGTGTGCGTGCAGCGCGCGCTCGAAGACGGTCCCGTAGACGTCCATCACGGCGAGCAGGACGTCGACCGTGCCGATTCCGGGCGCCTCACGGTCGGCCGCGGCGCGCGCGGCGCGCTCGCTGACGAGCGCGACGACGTCGCGCTGCTCGGGGTTGCTCGCAGCGGCGAAGCGCTCGCGGTCGACCGGCTCGCCGGGGTGCGCGCGCAGAGAGCCCTCGCTGACGCCGAGCGCCTGCAGGGCGACGCCGACCTCTCCGTGCAGGCGCAGCACGCGCAGCCAGCGCTCGGCCTCGTCCTCGGGCGTGCGCGCGAACGGGATCGCCGTCGCGGCGATCCCGAGCACGAGCGCGGCGTCGGGCGCGAACGGCGGCGCGGCGCTCATCCTCGCGACCTCACGACGCGCCCACCGCGCTCAGCGCCGCGGCGCGGATCACGAGCTCGCCCCGCACCGCGACGGCGGGCACGCCGTCCTCGTAGCTCAGCTCCAGCGCGACAGTCCTCGCGTGCGCGAGCTCGCGGCGCGCCTGCGCGGCGCTCTCGGCGGCCTGCTCGCGCTCGAGGCCGCAGTGCTCGAGGAAGCGCCGCAGACGCCCCTCGTCCGCCTCGCCGGTGAGCTCCAGATGCTCGGCGACGATCGCCGGCGCGCCGGCGCCACCGTCGACTTGCAGCAGGCACGCGGCCATGTCGTCCGGGCGCGCGCTCGTTTGCGCGGCGACGCTGTCGAGCAGGTCCGCGGCACCGGCGTCCTCGCCGAGCGCCGCCAGCGACCGCGCCAGTCGCGCCTCGCCGAAGAGCTGCTCGCCGACGCGCGCCTCGGTGACACCATCGGTGTGGAAGCACAGGCGCGCCGGCCCTGGAATCGCGACGACCGTCTGGCGTGTTCCCGTGCGCATGCCCGCGCCGATCGGCGGCGCCGAGCTTGCCGTGACCGGCGCGATCGCGCTCCTCGCGCCGAGCGCGTCGGGCTCGCCGAGCACGAGCGGCGGCGGGTGACCGGCGGCTGCGTAGGTCAGCGTCCGCTCGCGCGGGTGATAGATCGCCGCGAGCACCGTCGCAAACGAGCCGCCAAGCTGGCGCTCGAGAACCGTCCCGGCGGTCTGCAGCGCGCTCGCCGGGTCGAGTCCTGCCTCGAGGTACGCGCGCACCGTGAAGCGGACGAGCGCCGTGTGCGGCAGCGCCTCGCGGCCGTGTCCGGAGACGTCGCCGACGATCACCGCGAGCTGGCCCGCCTCGAGCGCGAAGACGTCGTAGAAGTCACCGCCGGCGCCGGGTCCGTCGGCCGGCCGGTACGCGACCGAGGTTCCGACCGGGCCGAGCCGCGCCGGCGGCTGCGGCAGCAGCGCCGCCTGCAGCAGGCCGACGTCCTCGAGCAGCTCGCCGCGCTGGCGCACGAGGCGCCGCGTGCTCGCCGCCGACAGCAGCGAGCGCAGGCCGAGCGCGAGCGCCAGCGCGATCAGCGCGGCGATCAGGATCCGCACCGGCCCCGGCACGACGTTGACGATCCGTGTGATCGTATGCACGATCGCCGGTTCGCTCGAGCTCGCGTAGGAGCGCGCGAGCCCCGATCGGGCGTGCGCGGCGGCGCCGGACGGCACGCTCGCCGTCGAGCTCGCGAGGAGCGCCGTGGCCGGCGCCGTGGAGGCCGCGAGCGAGGCGCTCGCGCGCGGGCCCACCGCGTGACGGCTCGAGCGCGCGGCGTGGACGGCAGGCGCGGTGCCGACGCCGAGCACCTGCGTCGCGCTCGGTGCGAGCGACGTCAGCGACGCGGTACCGGTCCCGCCGGCCGGCGTCGCCGCCACCGCACTCGTAACCGCGGCGGCGAGCGCCGTCGGAGCGGCTTCGCCGCTGACGGCGCTCGGCTTGGCCTTCTTCGACCCGGACCCACCTGTCGCCTGGCCGCTCGAGCCTTCGTTTTCAGCCGGCGGCGATCCTTCCTTTTCGTGCCCTTCTTTTTCGTGTCCTTCCCGTTCGTGTTCTCGTTCGCGTTCTTTGCGCTTTTTGCCGCCGCCGCCTTTGCCGCCTTTGCCGCCGCCGCCTTTTTTCCCTTTGCGCGCGAGCGTTTCCGAGCGTGCGAGCGCTTCGGCCGCCTGCGGGCCCGCTTCGCCGCTCGAGCCGACGGCGCCGGCGACTCCTTCGGTGCCGCTCGAGCCGGCTCCGCTCGCCTTGCTGCTGCCGCTCGACCTGCCGGCGCCCGTGCGGCGACGCTCGTGCGCCGGCTGCGCTTCGCCGTCGCCGTGGCGCGATCCGCCGGCGGCGGGGGACGAGGCGGCCTGGCCTGGGGCCGGCGCACCCGCCTGGCCGTGATGCCTGCGGTCGACGGCCACTTCGGGCGGCGTCGGCACCGCGGGCGTCGCGACCGGCGTCGCGGGCGCGGGTTCGGTCTTCGCCAGGCGTTCGGCGCGCCGCACGCGAGGCGCCGGCGCCGTGACGGTCGGCGCCGTGACGGTGGTCGTGACCTTCGCGGCGAACGCGACGGGCGCCACCTGCGCGGCGAGCGCGCAGAGACCCGCGGCCGCCGAGACGGCGACCGCGCGATGAGCGGCCCGCGCGCTGTGGCTCACCCGGCTCACCCGATCCGCGTCGTCTGCCCTCGGACGTGGACGAGCGCCTGCTCGAGCGTCGGGAAGATCGCGAACGCCCCGTCCATGCCCGAGAGCTCGAAGATCTTCAGCACGTTCGAGTTGACGCAGACGATCGCCATTCGCGCGCCGAGGTCGAGGCTCTTGTTGACGCCGACGAGCACGCTGAGCGCCGTCGAGTCCATGAAGCGGACGAGCGTCAGGTCGACGACGAGCTGCTTGTAGCCGGCGTCGAGCGAGTCGACGAGCGCCCACTTCAGCGACGGCGCGCGTTCGAGGTCGAGCTCGCCTTCGAGTGCGACGACGCTCGTGCTCTCGTCCGGCTGGCTCTGGATCACGCCGAACCCGCCTGTGACAGGCGTCGGCGTCGCGGATATGTCGGCGGTGCCCGGCATATGTCCTCCTCTGGGGGAATTCCTCGCTTGCTGCTTCGGGGGCGCCGGGCGCCGGCCTTACCGCGAGCGCCGCTGATCGAACGTACGTCCAGTGCTTGATCCACCGACGCCTCGTGCGCCGTACGGCTCTGTGCTCAGCCGGTCGAGCCCGGCAGCTCCGCGCCGGGGGTGCGAAGCTCCGGCGGACCGCCCTCGCCGGCACGCGGCGCGGCCGGGACGAGCGCTGCGGAGATCCGCGCCGAGTAGATCGACGGTGCGCCGAGCAGCCGTGTGACGACCGTCGCCTCGACGACCGCGAGCAGCGCGGGAACCATCAGCGAGTCGCCGTGGTGGGTCAGCTCGAGCATCAGCACGACGGCCGCGAGCGGCCCCTGCATCGCCGCGCCGAGCACGGCGGCGCCGCCGACGAACGCGAACGCGCCGAGCGGCGCCCCGGGCCAGAGCTGCGTCCAGCCCTCGCCGAGCAGCCCGCCGAGCAGCACGCCGACGGCGAGCGTCGGCGTGAACAGGCCGCCCGGCGCGCCGCTGCCGAGGCACGCGGCGGTCGCGAGCGGCTTGAGCGCGAGCAGCACCGCGAGCAGCACGACGCCGAGCTGCCCGACGAGCGCGAGCTGGACGACGTTCTTGCCGTTGCCGAGCAGCTGCGGGTAGGCGATCGCGACGGCGCCGAGCGCCGTGAACACGGCGATCGGCGTGAGCAGGCGCATCCAGCCGGACGGGCGCAGCGCGTGGGCGAGCGCGATCAGGCGGATGTAGCCGACCGCGACGAGCCCCGCGAGCGGGCCGACGACGAGCGCCCAGACGACCTCCGAGGCGCGCACGTGATAGGTCGGGATCAGGTACGTCGGCGCCGTCGGGAGCGCGACCCATGCGACCGACGTCGCGATCAGCGTCGTCGCGAGCGCCGGCAGCACGAGCGGCAGCGTGAGCGTGCCGAGCAGGACCTCGAGCGCGAACAGCGCGCCGCCGAGCGGGACGTTGTAGACGGCCGCGATCCCCGCGCCGGCGCCGCACGCGACGAGCAGCCGCCGCTGCCATTCGGGCACTCCCGCCCGCTCGCCGAGCGCGCTCGCGAATGCCGCGCCGGCCTGCTGAGGCGCGGCCTCGCGCCCGAGCGACGCACCGAGCGCGACGACGACGATCGAGTGCACCGCGCGCGCGAGGCTCGCCCACAGCGGCAGGCTGGCCCCGCGCAGCCAGATCGCCTCGGGAACCTCGCTCGCGCCGCCGAGCCGCGCGAACGCGAGCGCGCCTGCGCCGGCGACGACGCCGCCGATCAACAGCACGAGCACCCGCCCGCCGCCGGAAGTCCGCTGCACGGCGTCGAGGAACTGTCCCGAGTGGTAGTCCCACGCGGCGTGCTGGACGAGACGCAGAATCGCGATCAGCGCCGCGGCGGCGAGACCGGCGGCGACGCCGACCGCCGCGACGAGCGCCCAGAAGCGGACGCCGAACGACGCGACGATGCCCCGCCCCGGGACGTTCGGCTGGGCGTGGCCGAGCGGCTGGCTCACGAAGCGCGCTCGTCGAGGCGCAGCCCCATCCACACGTGCGGTTTGCCGGCCTCCACGAACGACTCCGACTCGATCGTGAAGCCGGCCTGCTCGTAGAGCGCGACGGCGGCCACGCGGGCCAAGATAGCGCCGGCCGCGGGCCCCGCTACGGGCAGGCGCCGACGACGCGCTCGAGCCAGCGCGCGAACAGCTCGCGCGCGAGCTCGAGCGAGCTGCGCTCGACGCGCTCGACATCGGCCAGGACCGCCGCCGGCGCCCCGCGTCCCGCGAGCGCCTCGAGCTCGGCGACATATGCCGGCACGTCGAACCACGTCGTCATCAGCTTCGCGTCGACCTCGAGGTGGAACTGCAGCCCGTACGCGCGACCGAGCACGAACGCCTGCTGCTCGCAGTCGGCCGAGCGCGCCAGCTGCCGAGCGCCCACCGGCAGCTCGTACGTGTCGCGGTGCCACTGCAGCGTCTCGAACCGCTGCGGCAGGCCGACGAACACAGGGTCCTCGGCGGCCGCGTCGGTCAGCTGGACCGTCAGCACACCGAGCTCGTGGCGCGTCGCGCGCGCGACGCGGGCGCCGAGGCTCGCCGCGAGCAGCTGCGCGCCGAGGCAGACGCCCCAGTACGGGACACCCGCGCGCACCGCCTCGGCGATCAGCCGCCGCTCCGGGCCGAGCCACGGGTACAGCTCGTCATCGCCGGCGCCCATCGCGCCGCCCATCGCGACGATCGCGCCGTACGCGCGCCAGTCGGGCAGCTCCCCACCCTCGTCGAGCAGGATCCGCTGGAACGGCAGGCCCTGCGCGATCAGCTCGTCCTCGTAAGCACCCGGCGGCTCGCAGCCGGCGTGCTGCAACACGAGGATCGGCCGGCGCTCGGCGCGTTCGCCCATCGACGCGATTGTAGGCGCGAGACCCGGCTCGTCGGTGCCCGGCGGGCTAGGAGCCCGCGAGCGCGAGCAGCTTCGTCACGGTGCTCCAGTTGCGCGCCGTCGCGACGACGCCGAGGTCGGCCCGGCCGAGCTGCGCCGCGAGCTTCGAGCGTCCGACGCCATGCGGGAGCCACGCGTAGATCTCACGGCCGTGCGCGACGACACGCTCGCCCGCGACCGCGCGTGCGGCGAGCCTGCGCACGGCGTCCTTCGCCGGTGCGGCCGAGCAGAAGCTCACCTGGTAGAGCTTCGACTGATCGGCGACCTCACCGAGCGGGTCGCGCCGCACGACCTGTGCGAGTTCGGCGCGCGTGCGCACGACGACGGCGACCTGCAGGTCGAAGTGCGCGGCGATCAGCCGCTCGCACTCGCGCGCCAGCTCCTGCGGCAGCGCGTCGCTGTCGAGCACGACGTTGCCGCTCTGCACGTACGTGACGACCTCGCGCATCCCCGCGAGCTCGAGCGCCTCGCGCAGCACCGGCATCGCCAGCCTGTTGCGCGCGCCGACATTGACGGCGCGCAGGAGGATGATCTGCTTCACGCGGGCAAGCGTAGAGACGATCCGGCGCGAGCGATGAGATCCTGGGAGTCGCGCCGTCCAATGATCCAGAACCCACGACCGGAGGATTAGAAATGAGCGACACGCAGACGAGCACCAACATCACGCAGGTCGGGACCGTGATCGTCCCGGTCAGCGATCAGGACCGGGCGATCGCCTTCTATTGCGACAAGCTCGGCTTCGAGAAGCGCAGCGACATGCCGTTCGGCAACGGCGACCGCTGGGTCGAAGTTGCGCCGGCCGGCGCCGACACGACGATCGCCGTCGTCAAGCCGCGCCCGGGCGAACCGACGGGCGTCGAGACGCGGATCGCGCTCTCGACGAAGGACATCGACGCCGACCACGCCGACCTGAAAGCCCGCGGGGTCGACGTCGACGACGAGGTCTCGCGGATGGGCGACCCGGTGCCGCCGATGTTCTTCTTCCGCGACGAGGACGCCAACGTCCTGTTCGTCGTCGAGACGAGCTGACGCCCACCGCGACCGGCGCCGTCGCGTGTGACCGCGCGGCGCCGCTCGCGGTCAGCGGCCCGTCTTCTTCTGTCCGAATCCAAAACGACCACTCGAAGGGAGCACGATGGCAAAGCTGAGGTTCGGCGTGTCGGTCTCGCTCGACGGCTTCATCGCCGGGCCCAACCCGAGCGAGCAGGATCCGCTCGGCGAAGGCGGCCTCCGGCTGCACGAGTGGGCGTTCGAGCTCGCCGCCTGGCGCGAGCCGCACGGAAAAGCTGGCGGCGCGGTCAACGCGAGCACGGCCGTCGTCGAGGACGCGCTGCGCGGCGTCGGCGCGAGCGTGATGGGCCGCAACATGTTCGGCGGCGGCCCAGGCCCGTGGGCGCAGCCCCGGTGGGACGGATGGTGGGGCGAGGACCCGCCGTTCCATCACCCCGTCTTCGTCCTCACGCATCACCCGCGCGAGCCGCTGCAGCGGGACGGCGGCACGACCTTTCAGTTCGTCACCGACGGGATCGGCTCGGCGCTCGCGCAAGCGGTCGCGGCCGGCGGCGGCGGCGACGTCGCGCTCGCCGGCGGCGCCGACGTCTTCCAGCAGTACCACGCCGCCGGCCTGATCGACGAGCTGCGCCTCAGCGTCGTGCCGCTGCTGCTCGGTGCCGGCACGCGACTGTTCGAGAACGTCGGCAGCGACGCGGGGCTCGAGCAGCTCGACGCCGTGAAGGCGCCCGGCGTGACGCATCTGATCTACGGCAAGACAGGTTGAGCGCGGTCGGCGCCGGCGCGCGCCGACCCCTCGCTGCCCGCTCGCGGCGCTCACGCGCCCACCGTGATCGCGAACGCCGCGTGAAACGTCTCGCCGGACGCCAGCCGCGTCAGGTGATCGCCGCTGCGCAGCGCGTTCGTCGGCGCCGTCATCGGCTCGAAGCAGACAAAGCGCTCGCCCGCCGGCGCGTAGAGCTGGGCATAGGAGTACCCGCGCACGAGCTCGAGCGCGATCCTCACGCCGCCGCCCGTCGCCGCGAACACGGGCGGCGTCCTCAGCCCGGCGAACGCGTCGTCCCAACCGCTCTGCGCGAGCGCGAAGCGGCGCCGCTCGAACGGCTCGCTCGCGCCGGTCGGGATCATCCGCGCGTCGAGTACGAGCCGCCTGCCGACGGGCAGCTCGAGCTCCCAGGCGCCGCGCTCGCCACGCGGCAGCGTGATGTACGGGTGATGGCCGAACGACACCGGGAGGCCTCCGTCCTGGCCCGCGCGCACGGTCGTCTCGATCGTCAGCGTCGCCCCCGCGACGCGCGCGCGCAGCTCGACCTCGTGGCGCCACGGGTAGATCGCAAGCAGCTCGGAGCGCTCCCAGCGCAACCGCGCGCGCAGCTCCTCCCCGCCGGCGTCGTCGCCCGCGAGCAGCTCCCACGGCAGCGCGCCGGGGAGCACGCCGTGGATCGGCAGGCCGTTGGCGTCGAGCTTCAGCAGCGCCCCGGCGTGGGCCAGCTCGACCGCTCCGTGCGGCCCCGGGTAGTCCAGCCCGGCGAGCCGGTTCGCCCACGGATACAGCAGCGGGATCCCCATCGTCGCGCCGCGCTCGGCGTAGGCGCGCACGCCGTCACGCTGCGCCAACAGCTCCTCGCCGCGGTAGCGCAGCGAGCAGCAGACGATCCCCGCGCCGGGCACGAACGTGGCCTGTAGGTCGCCCTTCCGAGCGCCGAGCGTGACCGCCTCGAAGCCCTCTCGTCGCGCCCGCAGCACGGCTCATCCACCCGTCGCGTGGCGCGCCGGATCGATCACGGTCCGCTGCAGCCGGCGTGCCGCGTCGAGGTGGTCGCCGGTCCAGATCAGCCGCACCGCCGTCGCCGTCGACTCGCCGTGCTCGGCGCTCAGGTCGTGGCGCACGGCCTCGAGCAGCCGCCCGTCGGCCGCCTCGTCGCGGTCGAGCGGCGCGGGCGGCGGGCGTTCGCCGAGCAGGCTCGTCGCGAGGTCCTCGTACCAGCCGTTGACGACCTCGCTCGTCTTCAGCAGCTCACGCCGTGCCGGCGCGCGTTCTCCGCGCGAGGCTCCGTCCTCGCCGCGCCACAGCTCGAGCACCGCGTCGGCGGCGAGTTTCAAGCTACCGGCGCCGCCCAGCAGCGTCGCGACCTCGGCCATCGCGAGCGGCTTCGGCCCGCGCTCGGCGAGGTAGCTGCGAAACGTGTCGTCGAGGCGCCGCGCAGCCGCCGCCGCGCTGAGCGCCTCGCCCTCGGGCGCGGCGAGCGCCTCGGCGCCCGCGTCGCACCGGCGCATCCCGAAATCGACGGCGCCGGCGAGGTAGGCCGCGCTCTCGCGATACGCGTCGGCGAGCGCCCGCCGCAGCGCCGGTCCGGCGCCACGCGGCCAGAACAGGAGCCCCACGAGCAGGCTCACGCCGGAGCCGATCGCGATGTCCTCGACCCGCAGCAGGCCGACTTTCCAGCCCGCCGGCTGGATGATGTTGTAGAGGAACACGAGCGTCAGCGTGAACGCCGCCTGCCCGGCGGCGAACGAGATCGCCGCCGGCGCGACGCCCGCGAGCAGGATCGCGAACGGCAGCAGGAACCAGAGCAGCGTCGCGTTCGTCCCGATCAGCAGCACGAGGCCCCCGGCGACGACGAAGCCGGCGACCGTTCCGAGCAGTCCGCGGAGCGCGTTCTGCCCTGTGTTGAGCGCGGTCGAGCGGAGCACCGAGAGCGTGCCGAGCACGACCCAGAACGAGTGCTGGACGCCCGTCTCGTTCGCCACCAGCACCGCGAGCGCGAGCCCCGCCGCCCCGCGCACGCTGTTGTGCAGCCACACCGAGTTACGGTCGACGTGCGCCCCCGCGCGCCGCTGCGCGACGCTCAGCTGCCCGATCAGCCCGGTCGGCTCGCGGCCGAGCAGACGCGCGAGCCAGCTGCGTCGCTCGGCCGCCGCGGCGAGATCGATGTTGCGGGCGATCGTGGTTACCGCGAATCCGAGCTCCTGCGCGCGGAAGCTCGGGTCGAGCGCGCTGATCACAGCGTCGGTCGGCATCGCGCTCGCGCCGTTCGCTCCCACCGGCGCGAGTGCCGCGTCGCGCTCGACGCTCGCGACCGCCGCGCCGAGCTCGCCGATCGCCGCGTGCAGCTCGGCGCAGTCGCCGCCCTCGGTGCCGAGCATCTCCGCGCCGCGGTCGAGCACGGTCGCCGCGGCGAGCTTGACCGCGCACGCCGCGTGGTTGACCGGCGCGTCGCGCGCGGGCTGCGGCGACTGCGCGACGAGCGCTCCGAGCCAACTCAGCTCGTCGACGAGCCGCACGATCGTGCGGCCCGAGGTGCTCAGGCTGGCGGGGCGATACGGCGTCGCGAGGAACGCGCGGCGCATCGTCGCGCCGGCCTCCTCGGCGTCCTTCACGGCACGCTCCCGATCGGGCGCGAGCGCCTCGTCGCGGCCGCTCAGCACGTACGCCGCTTCGGCGCGAAGCCTCGTCGCGAGCGCCCTGCACGCGACCGTCGCCGCTTCGCGCAGCGGTCCGCGGCGCGGCGTCGGCCAGAGCACGGCGACCGCGATCAGCGCCGCGCCGGCGGCCATCCCCCAGCCCTCGAGCCGGTCCGGCAGCGACGAGAGTGCTCCACGGAGCGTCGCCGGCAGGATGAACGCCAGCAGCAGCGACGTCGTCGCGCTCGCGAGGACCGAGCTGACGACGCCGGCGAAGATCACCGCGAAGCCGACGATCGCCATCGCGAGCACCGACAGCCAGACGCTGCGGCAGACGAGCGTGCCGAGCGAGACGAGCACGAGCCCCGCGAGCGCGAGCGCCGCCTGCGCCTGCAGCCGCTCGCGCAGCGGCCCGCTGAAGTCGGCCAGCAGCAGCATCGCGAACGAGCCGAAGGCGGCGAACGTCGCGAGCACCGGGTTCGTGATCACCTTGTCGCCGAGCGCGAACATCGCCGGCATCACGATCGCCGCGCGGCCGGCGCGGCGAAGCGCCGCGAGGTCGCGATCGCGCTGACTCAACCACCGAAGCGGATGCACGCCCGAGAGTTTGAGGCCTGCTTCGAACTCGCGCCTGCTCCCGCGCGACGCTCGCATCGACGCCGACGCGGCGGGTGCGCTACCCCTGTTCGGTGAGCAACGTGAGAACGAGCGCGGGGCTGCTGCTCTTCCGGCGCCGCGTCGGGTCGCCCGAGGTGCTGATCGCGCACATGGGCGGGCCGTTCTGGGCGCGCAAGGACGACGGAGCGTGGTCGATCGTCAAGGGCGAATACGAGGAGGGCGAGGACGCCTACGACGCCGCGCTGCGCGAGTTCGAGGAGGAGACCGGCTCGCCGCCGCCGCGCGGCGAGCCGCTCGCGCTCGGCGAGGTGCGCCAGCGCAGCGGCAAGCTGATCGTCGCGTGGGCGCTCGAAGGCGAGTTCGATCCGAGCCGGCTGGCGAGCAACACGTTCACGCTCGAATGGCCGCGCGGCTCGGGCAGCTCGCGGGAGTTCCCCGAGATCGATCGCGCCGGGTGGTTCGACCTTGAGACAGCCCGGCGCAAGCTCGTGGCCGGTCAGGTCCCGTTCATCGACACGCTCGAGCGGCTGCTCGCGCCGTAGCGCTGCCTCAGAGCCGACCGGTGTAGAAGCCGAGTCGCGCGAGCGGCTCGACGAGCTCGAGCCGCTCGTAGGAGAGGTGCGAGAGCAGCGTGTCGGTCAGGACGTCGATCGCCCGCTGCAGCGGCGCGAAGTCGAGCGGCCGCGGCCGTGTGCTGCGCTCGACTGCGCCACCTGTCACAGTCCTCTGCGCGAGCGGCCCCGTTCTGCCTTGAGCGAGACACCCGAAGAGCCGGCTGGACCACAACCGGCGGACCGAGTCGGAGCGACGCCGAGCGCTCCGGCGAGAGTGGCGGCGGCCCGCGGCAGCGCTCCGGGCGGCCGTCGACGCCTCGGCAAGCACGCCGACGAGGGACACGAGCTGTCCGTCACCGGCGGCCTCGCCGCCCTCAGCCTCGATGCCCTGTCGAGCGTCGCGTACGGCCCCGAAGCGATGATGCTCGTGCTCGTCGCGGCCGGCACGGGCGCGCTGAGCTCGACCGTTCCGCTGACGCTCGTGATCACGGGCATGCTCGTGCTGCTCGTCTTCTCCTACACGCAGGTGATCGCCGCGCATCCTGAGGGCGGCGGCGCCTACGCGGTGGCGAAGCTCAACCTCGGGCGCATCCCGGCGCTGCTCGCGGCCGGGTCGCTCGTCGTCGACTACGTGCTGACCGTCGCCGTCAGCCTCGCCGCCGGCGCGGCGAGCCTCGCGAGCGTCTTCCCGAGCCTCTCGAGCCACCTGCTGCTCGTGTCGCTGGTCGGGCTCGCGCTGCTGACGGGCGTCAACATGTTCGGGATCACCGAGTCGGCGAAGCTGCTGATGCTTCCGACGGCGGTCTTCATCGTGAGCATCCTCGCGCTGCTCGTCGTCGGGCCGTTCCATCCTCATCCGGTCGCGCAGATCGGGTCGGCCCTGCCGGTCCACGCCTCGACCGCGCTCGGGATCGTGTTGATCCTGAAGGCGTTCGCCGCCGGCTCCTCGGCCGTCACGGGCGTCGAGGCGATCGCCAACGGCGTGCCCGCTTTCCGCAAGCCGCGCGTGCGGAGCGCCCAGCGCACCGAGGTCTCGCTCGGCGTGCTGCTCGCCGTGATGCTCCTCGGCCTCGCGCTCTTGATCCGCGCGCACCACGTCGTCCCGCGCGGCGGCGTCACGATCCTCGCGCAGGTCACCGCCGGCACGTTCGGCACGGGCTGGATGTTCTACGTCTCGAACCTCGCCGTGACGCTCGTGCTGGGCCTCGCGGCGAACACCAGCTTCGGCGGGCTGCCGGTGCTGATGAGCCTGCTCGCCAAGGACAACCGGCTGCCGCACCTGTTCTACCTGCGCGCCGAGCGACCGGTGTACCGGTACGGCATCGTCGCGCTCGCGCTGATGGCGACGCTGTTGCTGATCGCCGTCAACGCGCAGACGAGCCGGCTGATCCCGCTGTTCACGATCGGCGTGTTCGTTGGCTTCACGATCAGTCAGGTCGGGCTCGTGCGACATTGGCGCCGCGAGCGGCCACCGCGCTGGCGAGCTCGCGCGACGGTCAACGCCGCCGGCGCGACGATGACCGCGGTCGCGGTCGTCGTGTTCGTCTCGACCAAGTTCCTCGCCGGCGCATGGGTCGTCGTCGTGGCGATCCCGCTGCTGATGCTCTTGTTCTCCCGGATCGAGGGCTACTACCGCGAGGTCGCCTCCGAGCTGCAGCTCGGCAGGACGCCGCCGCTCCCGCACGGGCGCAAGAGCGTCGTCGTCGTCCCGACCGCGAACGTCAGCCGCCTCACCCAGCTCGCGCTGAGCGCCGCGCTGTCGCTCGGCGACACGGTCGTCGCGGTCGCGGTCGCCGGAGACGAGGATGAGCGCGAGCGGATCGAACACGCCTGGGGCCGGTGGCGCTGCAGCGTCCCGCTGACGGTGCTGCTCGACCCGCATCGCTCGCTGATCCGCAGCGTGACGCACTACGTCGAGTCGATCGAAGACCAGGACGCGACGATAACCGTCCTGATCCCCGAGATCATCCCGAGCAAGCGCCGCCACGAGATCCTCCACAACCAGCGCGGGCGACTGCTCGAGACGGCGCTGAAGTCGCGTGCGAACGTGATCGTCGCGACGCTGCCGTTTCACATTCACGACTGAGCCGCGGCCGCCCGGAGGCAACGTGCCGGCCAGGATCGCGCCGCTCGACGGTGCCCGCGCGGGCGGACTACTCTGCTCGCCAAAGTCGAGGCAGTCCGAAAGGGAGGGCACGATGACGACGATGCTCGTGGCTGGTCGAGGCGTAGCGGCCGGCAGGCGGTCGCGAGCGAGCCCGTTGTCCTCTTGGCGAAGTCGTCCGCTCCCGGCCTAGACATGCGCGGGCTCACGACACCGGTGGAAGGCGCGGTGGGGGGCGGTTCGAGCTCCGGGGGCGCGCGCCCGCGCGTCGCGGTCGTGTTCGAGCGCGGCAACGCAGGCACGGCGGCTCTGCGTGAGGCCGCCGAACTGGCCAACGCGGGGCGCGAGTTGTCGGTTGTGACGCTCGCGCCGCAGGCTCGGCCGCCGATCTGGGGCCGCGCCGGCGGGACGGGCCCGTACAACATCGCGATCAGAGAGGAGGCCGAGCTGGAACTGCGCGAGGCCCGCGAGATCCTCGGATCCGTCGCCGGCCGCGCGACGTTCGAGGTGCTCGTCGGGTGCCCCCAGCCGCCGCTCGCAACGTGGGTGGCCGAACACGGGTTCGGGCTCGTCCTGCTCCCGCGCCGCCGGCTGACCCCGGGCGGCAACCCTTTTGCGAAGAGCGTGCGGACGGAGACCTCGGCAGAGGTGCGGCTCGTCAGGTAGTCCGCGCCCCGCGTCGCTCTTACGGCTCTGAGAGCAGCGCTGCGGCACCCGTGACGGTCCCGAACGGCGCGAGCTCGGAGCGCGCGCTCGCGCTGCCCTTCAGGTAGCCATCGAGAAACGCGCGCGTAACACGCTCGACGATCGCGAGCTGCGGCTGCTCGGTCGTATACGGCGGCAGGTGTCCCGCGCCGAGCAGGCGCAGGAGGTACTTTGGCCGGCGCGCGTCGCGGAAGTACGCATACGTGAACCGCGGTTCGTTGAACACGTCGTCGGTGCCCTGCGCCGCGAGCAGCGCCGGCCCGCCCGGCGCGAAGCTGTAGCCGCCGATGCCCGACAGCTCCGCGCCGGAGAGGATCAGCGCAGCGCTGACGCGTGCGTCGCGCTCGCGGCGGCTGTCGGCAACCGCCAGAGCCGTCTCGGCGCCATCGGACTGGCCCGCCACGGCGATCCGAAGCGGGTCGATCAGGCCCCGTAGCGGCGTGGCGCTCGCGCTCGTGCCCGTGCTCGCGGCAAGGAGGCTCGAGATCACGAAGCTGACGTCGGCCGGCTGGTTGACGACGTCGGCCTCGTCGGGGCCTCCCGGCGCGTGCGCGTTCGTGAGCGGGAACAGCGGCGCCGCGACGACGTAGCCGGCGCGCGTCCAGCTGGCCAGCAGACCGGCGTACGTCGCGGGCGTAACGTCGTAGCCGTGCGCGAACACGACCAGCGGGAACGGTCCCGGCGCGGGCGCTGCGACGGCATTGGCGCCCGTCGCCGCGGCGAGCGCGGGATAGCGCACAGACGTCACCAGCGTCCTCGGCTCGGTCCTGTCGCCGCGCAGGTGAATCGTGCGACGCGGATCGACGAGCCTCAACGTGAGGGTGCCGACTGCGTAGGTGCCGGGTGCCGTGCCGAGCGCCGGCGCGGTCAGTTCCTGGCCGCCGGTGGCGCCGATCGCCGGTTGCGTGGAACCGGGCAGCGCCACCCCGTCCGCTTGCGCCAGCAGCGCGAGCAGCACGGCCGCGAGCGCAAGCGATGCCCTCCGTCTCGCGCTGCACGCCAGCATCCCCGGATCCTCCCAGAGGCACGTGGCGTTGGCCGCCTCGATCGCCTGGGGCGGCACCGCGGTTTGCATCGCTAAACCTTTTCCAGCCGTCCGTCGACATTGGGACACGATGCGGATGAACCGCGGCATTGAGGCTCGAACGGGCCGGACCGGAGTACGCACCGCGGCCGCTTGCCCGACGAAGAGGTCCTCATGACACACGCTGACACGCCCGAGGCCGGACCCGAGCGCGACAACGCTCCTGCAGATTCCGACGGAGCGCCTCCTCACGACACGCCCCAGGCTGCTCAGAGCTCAGCTTTTTCACCCCTCGAGCCGCATAGCCTCGACAGCGACTCTCGGGCGACGACGTCGTCGCCGAGCTCCGTCGGACGCGGGCGCTTGAAGCACCTGACCCAGGGCAGCCGGCGCATGTGGACAGCTGTGGCCGTGCTGTGCGTCGCGGCGGGTACGGCCGGCTCGATCCTCGGAGCGCACGCCGTGGCGCGCTCAGATGCCGCCAACGCCGGCAAGGCGTTCCCGCGAACCACGGCAGGAATCGCCCGGACCTCGGCAGCGATCGCCTCCGGGCTGGAGCCGGCCGTGCAGCACGAGGAAGACGTCGTGATCGGCGCGAGCACGTTCTTTGCTGGTCATCCGAAGGCGACGGTCGCGGAATTCACCAGCTGGGTGAAATGGTCGCAGGCGCTCCATCGCTACCCCGAGCTGGAAAAGCTCAGCCTCGTGACACTGGTGCGAGCGCCGGAACTGGCCGCGTTCGAGGCGCGGGTCACCGGCCATCTGGTGAAGCCTCTTGGATCGCCCTCGCCACTATCGCTCGCCCGCTCCCTCCGCGTGGTTCCCGCCGGTGCGCGTCCCTCCTACTGCTTTGCCGCCGTCGAGCTGGTGAGGAGCCCTGTCAAGCCCACGCGCGCGGGCCTTGACTACTGCGCGCTGACGCCCGGGCTGCTGTCGTCTCGAGACTCAGGACGGAGCATCTACACGCGCGCGGCGGCGGGGCGAGGACAAGGGCTGAGCGTCGAGACGCCCGTCTACACGGGGAACGTGCTGCCGTCCACGGTCACGAGTCGTAGAGAACGATTCGTGGGGTGGCTGCGTGAGGTGCTGGCACCTGGGGTCGTGCTGCAGCAGGCCCTGCGCGGGCACACGGGGTACGCGATCCACCTCCGCTACAAGACCGGCTCCTCGAATGTCGTCTTCAGCGGCGGCACTTCGCAGCCGAGCGCGCCGAGCCGCACCTTCAATCTTCACAACGGATGGAGCGTGAGGACGTTCGGACCTCCTGCTACCGCCGCAGTAACCATGCTGACGGACGGGGGCGCCCTCGCGCTGGCGATCGTCGGCGGCCTGCTCAGCGTCCTTTTTGGCCTGCTGGTTTTCCTCCTTGGCGCCGGCCGCCCGCGCCGGCGGGCGCCGGAGAGCCGCAAGTTGCCCCACTCCGAGCTCTACGACGCCCTCACTGCGCTTCCCAACCGCGCGCTGACGCTGGACCGTGCCGAGCGGATGGTCGCGCGAACTGGGCGCCAGTCCGGGATGCTGGCCGGCGCGCTGTTCATCGACATCGACTGGTTCAAGCAGATCAACGAGAAGCTCGGGCCGGTCGCCGGCGATCAGCTTCTGAGGATCTTTGCGCAACGGCTGGTGGGCGTCGTGCGAGGCGAGGACACGGTCGGTCGCCTCGGCGGAGACAAGTTCGCGGTGCTCGTCGAGTCGGCAGCCCGCGGGGTGCGACTCGACTCGCTCGCCGGGCGGATGATCGAGGCGCTGCACAAGCCGATCGAGCTCGACGATTTCGGGCCTCGCTTCTTCTCGACCGCGAGCATCGGCGTCGCCTTCGGCCGATACGCGAGTCACGACGACCTCATGCGCGACGCAGAGCTCGCTCTGACCGCGGCCAAGTCGGCGGGCAAGGACCGCTACACGCTCTTCAACGCGAACATGCGCACGATCATCGAGAGTCGCGCGGTGCTCGAGGATGAGCTGAACACCGCGCTGCAGGAGAAGCAGTTCTTCCTGCTCTACCAGCCGATCTACGATCTGACGACACGGAGGGTCGTCGGTCTAGAGGCGCTGATCCGCTGGGTGCATCCCAAACAGGGCGTCCTGCCCCCCGGCGACTTCATGCCGCTGGCCGAGGAAAGCGGGCAGGTCGTGCCGATCGGGCGCTGGGTGCTCGAGGAGGCCTGCAGCCGAGCTGCGGCCTGGAACGTGGCAGGCCATCGGGTCGGCATCTCGGTAGAGATCTCGGCGAATCAGTTGAATCGAGACGGATTCGTGACGGACGTTCGGCGAGCGTTGCAGCAGTCCGGGATAGAGCCCGCGCTGGTCACGCTCGAGATCGCCGAGACGACGATAATGCGCGACCTCGACGCGGCCGACGCGCGGCTCGAGGAGATCAGGCAGTTGGGGGTTCGGATCGCGATCGACGACTTCGGCGGCAGCGGATACGCCCGCCACTCCGACCTGCAGCGGATGCCGCTCGACGTCCTGAAGGTGGACAGGACCTCGCTCGCCGCGTCAGAGGACGAGGACTACCGCCGCTGGTTGCTCGAGGCCATCCTGGTCTTCGGGCGAGACCTCTCGCTGACTGTGATCGCGACGGGAATCGAGACGGCTGAGCAGATGGACACGCTCCAGGCATTGGGCTGCACGCTGGCGCAGGGGTCTTTCACGGGCAAGCCAACCCCGGCGGACGACGTCGAAGGCCTGTTTGATGCCGATCTTCCGTTGGCGCCCGCGCCTCCCGCCGAGCTGCCTGACTGACCCTGGCACGGGCGCCAGCGCGACGCTCGACTGTGCGTCGACTTCGCGAGCTCACCCCGCCAACGCACCAGCGCTACAATGTAGCCCAATGGCGACAGAGGTACCACAACGCGAGCTTCGCAACAACACAGCCGACCTGCTGCGTCGCGTCGAAGCGGGCGAGCAGCTGCGGATCACCGTCCACGGCCACCCCGTCGCGGAGCTGGTTCCCATCGATCGCGCCCAGCAGTTCGTGCCCTTTGACGAACTCGTGAAAGAGCTCCGAGGCGCGATGCTCCCCGAGGATCGCCTTGAGCAAGAGCTACGCGAGCTCGACGAACCCCCGCGCGATCCATTCGCGTGAAGCGAGCCCTGCTCGACACCTCATTCGTCATCTCGCTCGCACGCGGAGAAGACCTCGCGCTCGACGATCCACCCGAGGAGGCCGCCATCTCCGCCGTGACGCTCTGCGGCCTACACCACGGCGTACTCGTCGCCACCGACGAGCAACGCCCCGGCCGGCTAGCGACACTCATCTTCGCGGAGCGACGATTCGCCGCGCTCCCGATCGACACGCGCGTCGCGCCGTACTACGGCCGGCTGCTCGCCGACGCCAGGCGCCGCCGAGGGAAGAAGCTCCAAACGGCCGACGCCCTCATCGCCGCAACCGCAGCCGCCCACGAACTCCCGCTCATCACACGCGACCGCGACTTCTCAAACCTCGACAGCGTCACCGCCATCATCGTCTGAGTCGAATCCAGACCCAACGATCGCTCTCGCAAGAATCAGACGCGTCGCCGCAGTAGCAGCCCTCCGCCATGACCAGACACACAAAAGGCCCGCAATTTGGAGGCTTCGGCCGACTCTCGACCGCGCGATCCTGCCCCGGGGACGACCTCTGACGCTGGCGAGGCGGTTGGCGGCCGGGGCTGGAGCACTCAGCCGATCTGCTCTGCCAGCTCGACGATGATCCCCTCCGGGCCGCGGACATAGCAGAGCCGATAGCTGTCCTCGTAGCGCTCCAGCTCGCCAACGAGCTCCGCGCCGCGGGCTCGCAAGCTGACGACGACGGCATCGACATCGTCGACTGCGAATGCGACGTGGCGGATGCCCGGGGTGTTCGCCGGCGCGTGCCGGTCGCCGTCCCGACCCGACGGGGCGTGAAACTTCGTCAGCTCGAGCCGTCCGTGGCCGTCCGGGGTCTCCACCATCGCGATCTCGGCCCGGATGCCGTCGAGCCCCACCACGCGGTCTACCGAACCGCCCTCGAGCTGCGCCTCGCCCAGCAGCTTGAGTCCGAGCTCGACGAAGAACGCCGTCGCGGCCGGGAGGTCGTCGACCACGATGCCCACGTGATCCATGCGTTGGATCGTCATGCGCGCGACCATAGCGACACGACGGCCGCGACACGACGGCCCCGGCTACAGCGGGACCTGTGCCTCGACGCGCTGACTGCTCTGCTGGCGGGCCACGACGAGCCGGCGCCGACCGGCGAGGCCGCGATTCCGGCGGGATGGAGCGAACTCAACCGGTCCTACGAGCGACGGTTCGGGATCGCGTCCGAGGATGCCGCACCGCCGCCCAACCATCTGGCCGCGTTCGACGCGGCAGTCCCACTGCTGATGTTCACCGGTGACGCCGAGGAAGCGATGCGCTTCTATTGCTCGGTCTTCTTCCCCGCACGAATCGAGCAGATCGAGCGCTACGGCGCCGACGAGGCCGGCGAGGGCACGGTCAAGCACGCAGTTCTTCGCCTGGGCGACCGCACGGTCAACTGCATCGACAGCCCTCCCGTGCATCCTTTCACCTTCACCCGCGCGATCTCCATCGCGGTGAAGGCCGCGTCGGCGGACGCCGTCGACGGCATGTTCGCCCGCCTCTCCGGCGACGGCGCGGTGCTGATGCCGCTCGACCGCTACCCGTTCAGCGAGCGGTTCGCCTGGATCACGGACCGGTTCGGCATCTCATGGCAGCTCACCTTCGTTGGGACAGACGACGATCGGCGATGATCGACGCCGACCACCAGGCTAGGTTCTCAACGACTCGACCCCGCGAGCGTGCGACCGCGTGCGCCAAGTGCAGGTAGATCGCCGAGAGCACTCGGCCGAGGCCGAGGCGGGACCTGTCGGGGTACGCTGACGCAATGCCGATGCCCAGGCGGTCCAGCGTCGATGACTTCTTCGCGCAGCTCAACGAGGTCCAGCGGCCGCACCTCGAGGCGCTCAGGGA